>WNFI01084772.1_pt1 | contig 25372 bp, 24 predicted proteins | sample 5400471 | NCBI WGS metagenome assembly WNFI01 (sample SAMN13153348, study PRJNA577476) | soil metagenome | isolation source: 100 cm saprolite on Douglas fir-dominated hillslope | place: USA:California | collected 2013-09-17 | reverse complement strand
CACCACGCCGTGGCCGGCGCCCGCTGTCAGTCCAGTGCTAAAGGACGAGCCAGCCAGAGTCTTGAAGTCGATCGTCGTTCCGGCGCCCTGCGTGGGGGTGGCTGGACCGTGAATATGGCCGGCCGCCGCGCCCGCTGTCAGACCGGTGAACGTGAGGTCGTACGTGAAGATGTTCGTCGATGTGTCGAGCGTCGCTGTGAACGTTCCGGACCCGGTCGAAGCAACCGGTGGCGTGGGCACCTCGCCGCCAAAAGTCATCGTTGCCTTGAAGGTCACCACATTCGGGTTCGGTCCAGTCGTGACAGGCGTCGTCGTGTCGCCGCAGGCGATGGCGGCAATCGATGCTGCCGCAACGACAAGTGTGATTCCGCGATTCTTCATCGGTCCTGCTCCTCGGGGTGGGGGTAACTCGGGGGGAATATCGCCTGCTGGGGCCTCGGTAAAGCTCGGCGTCAAAACCGACCAATCCCGGTGCTCGGCCCGCGGTTCCTCGGCACCCTCGGGCTACGGCGCCCCGAGCCGCTTGATCAGCTCGTAGGAAAACCTCAGGCCGTCCTGCAACGACGTGACGAGAATACGCTCGTCCTTTCCGTGCTCGCGGTTGTCATTCACGTCGATGAACAGGCCGGTTACCCCGTACACCGGCATCCCGGCGTTGCGAACGAAGAGCCCATCGCTCGCGCCAGTGGACATCTCGGGAACAATGGGCATTGGTGACCAGACTGCCCTCGTCGCGGCGTCGATCGCCGAGAATACGTCCGGCCGCAGTGGGGACGGCGGCGACGGTTTCACCGTGTCCGCGGGCACGACCTTCACGCTCGTGTCGGCGATGACTCGTGCCAGCGTCCGTTCGACCGCCGCGGCGTCCTCTCCCGGAAGCATCCGACAATTCACGGTCGCCTTGGCGCTGGCCGGCAGCGCGTTCTCGGCGTGACCGGCTTGCAGCATCGTCGCCACGCATGTCGTGCGCAGCAGCGCGTTGTAATGAGGGACCTTGCTCAGCGTGACAAGCGCCGCCGGCGAATTCTGGCCCGATGCGATGCGCCGCATCGCGGCGCCCAACGCCGGTGTTTCAGCGGTCGCCGCTGCCTGTTTGAAGTACGCGCGAACGATGTCGTTTGGCTTGGCCGGGAATGCGAACCCCGACAGCCTGTCCAGGGCCCTCGCCAGGGAGTAGATGGCGTTGTCGGGGCGCGGCAGCGAGCTGTGTCCGCCCCGGTTCATCACCACCAGCGACACCGTGTGAAACACCTTCTCCGCGGCCTGCACCGACATCAGGGCGTGTTTTCCGTTGACGATCTCTCCGCCGCCGCCGTCGACGTTGATCGCATACTCGGCGTCGACGAGCGGCCGTTGCGCCTCGACCAACCATTGCATGCCGACGTACTCGCTGCCTCCTTCTTCGCCGGACGTCAGCGCGAGGATGACGTCCCGGTCGGGCTTCCAGCCTTCGCTCTTCAATCTCAGCAACGCCGCCACGAGCGTGGCCGCGCTGCCCTTCATGTCCTGCGCCCCGCGTCCGTAGTAGAAGCCGCCGGTCTCGGTCAGAACGAATGGATCGACGGTCCAGTCGGAACGCCTCGCCTCGACGACGTCGATGTGCCCCATCAGCAACAGCGGCTTGCGCGCGCCCGTCCCGCGATAGCGGACGACCAGATTCCTGTTTCGCTCCGCCGGTCCTACGATCTGCACATCGGCGGCCGGAAAGCCCGCGTCGAGAAAGAGCTTGGCCATACTCTGCGCGGCCACGGTCGTGTTTCCAACCGAGGCGGTGGTGTTGGTCTCGATCAGCGTCTTGAAGATCGATTTGCCGAGCGCTTGATAATCCGACTGGCCGCGCGCGGAAGCTGGTATCGACAGGCCAGCGATTGCCAGCACGGCGCACACTGAGCGGTTCATCAGGACCTCACTCCAACAATGACGGCGACGATCAGTGCCGCCCATTGTGGTCCAAGCCACCCGTTCGACCCATCGTCATACCATTCCGAGAGCGCATGCGCATCGCCTCCGTTCCCACCGCCGCCGATCGTGATCGCGGGGACGCCGAGACTCATCGGAATGTTGGAATCCGTCGATGAGGTGTTGAGCGACCAGTCCTCTACGCCAAGTTGCTTCGCCGCCAGGCGCGCCGCCACGACAATCGGCGACGTCTCGGTCTGTGCGCTGTTCGCCGGTCGGATCCCGATCGTGTCGACCGTGAACGAGATCATGCGCTGTGGATCGGCGGCATTCCAGCGGCCGTTTTCCGCGTCTCTGGCCCGCGTGAGAATCTCGAGCACCCTCGCATTCACCTTGTCCAGTTCCTCGGGCGACTCCGATCGCATATCGATTTGCGCCGATCCCGAGAACGGAATCGAGTTCACCGATGTGCCCCCACTGATGACGCCGACGTTGAACGTGGTTTTCGGCGACGTCGGAACAACGAGGTCGCCGATCATCGCGATCGCCCGGCCCAGCGCGTGAATCGGGTTCGGTGTGCCGAACGCGCCGTAGCTGTGACCGCCCGGACCATGAAAGGTGACGTTGTACCGAACGCTGCCGACGGCGCGGTCAGTGACATGTCCGACGGCTCCGCCGGCGTCGACGGATATGAAGGCGTCGATCTTTCCCTTGAGCTGGTGCTCGAACAGGTAGCGGGTCCCACGAAGATTGCCGGGTCCTTCCTCGCCGACGTTGGCGACGAAATACACCGTCCCATTCGTCTCGACGTGGGCCTTGGCGTACGCGCGGGCGACCGCGAGCAGCACGGCGAGTCCTCGGCAATCGTCACCGATGCCCGGGCCATCCATTCGCGTGCCCGTCACCTTTACCTTGACGTTGGTGCCGTCCGGAAAGACCGTGTCGAGATGGCCGGCGATCACCAGCGTCGGCCAGCTGCCGTTTCCGGCGCGTTCGACGATGACGTTTCCGACCGAGTCGATGCGAACGTTCTTGTAGCCGAGGGCCTCGAAGCGACGCTTCATCTCGCGGCCGCGCGCCGTTTCCTTGAATGGGGGCGCGGGAATCTCGCAGATCGTCCGCTGCTGCTCGAGTGTCCACGCATTGTCCGCTTTGATGACATCGAGCGCGGCGCGGATCCGCGGCGTCATCGTCGGATTCGGTTTGAGGGAAAGATTCTGAGCCGAGGCGGATGAAGCGATGCAGAGCAGAGCGAACAGAGTTTTGTGCATGGGGAATGATAAGGTGAAACGCTCTTGATGCCGTTTTCGCATCGAGAAGGACCATTGTTGCGAGAGTTCGCTCTGTTTTGAAACGCGGATCACACGGATGCAACGGATCAAGGGCAACAGCTTGTTCGCTGTTGCCCTTGATCCGTTGCATCCGTGTGATCCGCGTTCAAAAACAGAACCAACCTTCACTCGAAGAGTACCGACCGAAACGGGACAAAGTCTAGCAAAGGTGCACGGCCGTCGCCTTGAACGCCACAACCACCTCTCTCCCGATCGACAGATGCAATTCCTCGACGGATCGACTGGTGAGCGCGGCAACGAAAGCAGTGCCAGCCGCATCGACGGTCACCCGAGTGATCGCTCCAGAAGGATTGATCTCCACCACCCGACCACTGAACTGGTTGCGTACCGAGGATGCCTCCGGTTCGAGCGAGATCGCGATCTCCTCGGCGCGGATGATCGCGTTCGCGGGACCAGGCAGGGAGTCACCGAGGGCGTACATCGTCAGGCCGCCGACACTGAAGGCGACCGCATGCTCCTCGAACGCCGCGGGATCGCCCGCCGCCCAATCAGGCGCACGGTCGCGGATGGGACGCGCGATTCCGGCGAGAATGTTCTCTGCTCCGAGAAATCCGGCGGCGTGCGCGGTAGCCGGCTTACGAAAGACCTCAGCGGGCGGACCGGCCTGGATGACGCGGCCACCGTCCATCAGCACGGCGACGTCGCCGACTGACCCGGCCTCGTTGAAATCGTGCGTCACGTGCAGGACAGTGAAGAGACGTTCCGCGTGAACAACTTTGAGCGCGCGGCGAGCTCCGGCGCGCGTGCGGGGGTCGAGCGCCGCAAACGGCTCGTCGAGCAACAGCACCTCGGGGCCGCTCGCCAGCGCGCGGACGATCGCCACCAGCTGCCGCTCGCCGCCGCTGAGCGTGCTCACGTTCCGTGCGCCGAGCTCCAACAATCCGAATCGCTCCGAGAGGTCGCTGGCGATTGCGGGCTCGCGTGCGCCATAGTGAATGTTGTCGCGAACGCTCAGGTGGGGGAACAGGTACGCGTGTTGATAGACGATCGCGAGCCGTCGCGCTTCCGGCGGACGTGTCGTCACGTCCTCGCCACCGAGCAACACATGGCCGGCCTTCGCGGGGATCAGGCCGGCGATCGCCTCGAGCGTCGTCGTCTTGCCCGCGCCCGCCGGGCCGATGATCATCCCGTAGCACCCGCGCGGAATGTCGAAGCTGACGTCATCGATCGCGAATTTGCCGCGTCGCGCGCTCAGTGATCGCACGGAGATCATTCGACGGACCCGCCGGGATGATTCGGCCGCAGCGCGCGGAGCGCGATCAGTGGCACCACCGCGATCAACACGAGCACGGCGGCCACCGGCAGAGCGCCGTTCAAGCCGGCCGCCGTGAAGCGGTCGTAGCTCAGGACGCTGGCGACTTTCGGATTGTACGTCAGCACGACGATGGCGCCGAACTCGCTGGCGGCGCGCGACCACATCACGATCCCCGCGGCCAGCAATCCCCGCGACGCGAGCGGCAGGGTCACGCGCCTCAACGCCCGGTATCGCGTGTCTCCGAGCGTCCGCGCGACGCCCTCGAAGCGCGGGTCCACCTGCTCGAACGCTTCGCGAGCCGCGGCGACGAATAGCGGTGCGGCGACGAACGTCATCGCCGCGATGATGCCGGTCGCGCTGCCGGTGATGCGCGTTCCGATTGCGGCGAGCACCGATCCCGCGGCCGTTTGCCGGCCCAGCGCGAGCAGAAGGGCAATGCCCGCGACCGGGTGAGGAATGAGCAGCGGGAGGTCGACGAGGCCGGCGACGACCATGTGACCGGGAAACCGACCGCGTGCCAGCAGGTACGCCAGCGGCGTCCCTCCCAGAACCGCGAGAGTCGTCGCCGCCGTCGCGCAGCCCAACGTGAGCAACAACGCCCCGCGCAGCTCGGAATCGCTGCCGAGTAATCGCACACCTTCCGCTCCCCCGGAGAGAACGAGCGTCGCTGTCGGCAGCAGCATGAAGACGAGAAAGATTCCGATCAGCGATGCGACGACCGTCGTGGCGGCCGCCTGCCCGACTCTGAAGGAACGCGCCGTCGTCCCGCTCACGTCAGCGGGGAGACGCGGTGAGAAACGCGGGGGCTCCGCTGCCCTTGACGATGGGCGTATCGAGCATGTCGATGTGAGCCGCGCGAAGCCGCGCGCGCACGTCGGCCGTCATCAAGTACTCGAGAAAACGCGCGGCCGCCGCCGGATGCGGAGCCTGGCGTGGGATCGACAGCGCGTAGGTGATTGGCACCCCGGTCACTTCCGCCGGCAGCGGGACGAAGCGAAACGCGTTCGCCCGCGCGACCGATTCATAGTCGTAGATGTAGTCCAGCTCTCCGGCCGCGAGCAGGGCGGCAAGGTCAGCGGCGTTGGCGCGAACATTCTTCTCCGGCGCGTTCTCGAGCAGCCGGCCCGCGAGGCCCGGGCTCCGGTACACGGACTCGGCGCGCGCGAACAGGCGTATCGTTCGATATCCGACCGGCGCGATCTTCGGGTCACTGCGTCCGACCTCGATCCCGCGCCGCGTGAGGATCGACGGCCAATTCTGTGGCGTGATGGAATCGTGCGCCGTCGATCGATCGGTGTAGGCGATCACCATCCGGTTCCGAGCGAACGTCGCCCACCAGGTCACGTACTGTGGCACGAGCATCTGGGGAAACACGTCGGCGTCGGCGAAGATCGCCAGGTCAGGCACGCGGTGGAGCTCGGTGATCTTTCGCGCGTGCTCGACCGATCCGCCGCTCTCCGTGAGCACGATTGCGCCCGTCTGAGAGGAAAATGAATCCAATTGCGGCCGGAGCGCGTTAGTGAGGCTCGCGGCAACGAAGACCAGGACGGTATCTTGTTGCCGCGAGCCGTTCGCCCCACCCGCCCTTCCGCAAGCGATGATCGCGGCGGTCAGCGCCGCCAGCAGGACCCGTCGCATCATCCTCCAAAGTATATCCCGCCGCTGCCCGTGATGAACGCCATCGATATTCAGCACGTCCGGAAGTCGTTCGACGAGCACGTCGCGGTCAAGGACCTCTCGTTACAGGTTCCGCGAGGATCGGTGTATGGATTGCTCGGGCCCAACGGCGCCGGCAAGACGACGACGATCCGGATGGTCCTCGACATCCTCCGTCCCGACCGGGGCACAATCACCCTCTTCGGGAGGTCGAGCGCCGAACCGTCGGTGCGCGACAACGTCGGCTATCTCCCCGAAGAGCGCGGGCTCTACAAGAAGATGCAGGTTCGCCGCGTCCTCATGTTCCTGGCCGAGCTGAAGGGCGTCGGTGCCAGAGACGCGGCGAAGCGCATCGACGAGTGGCTGGAGCGCTTCACGCTGACTGGAGGCGATCGCGATTGGGGCCTGGCCAGGGTCGACGAGCTGTCCCGTGGAATGCAGCAAAAAGTGCAGTTCATCGCGACGCTGCTGCACGATCCGGAGCTCGTCATCCTCGACGAGCCGTTCAGCGGGCTCGATCCGATCAACGCCCAGGCCCTCAAGGACGCCGTCGTCGAGCTCAGGGCGCGCGGCAAGACGGTCATCTTCAGCACGCACGTCATGGAGAACGCCGAACGGATGTGCGACGCCGTGTGCATCATCGCTCATGGAGAGAAAATCCTCGACGGCAGTGTGGCGGCGGTCAAGACGACACACGGCACACAAAGCATCGCCGTGTCGCTGCGCGACGCTCGGCCGGAGTTCACGACGATCTTTTCCGACACGAAGCTCGTGGCGAAGGTCGACGATCAGAACCGGTTTTTCGAGTGCGAGCTGGCGCAGGGCGCCGACTCGCAAGAGCTGTTGCGCCGGCTGATTCGATCCGGCGCCATGATCGAGCGATTCGAGCTCATACAGCCGTCACTGCATCAGATATTCATTCAACGGGTTGCAGCTGACGGCGTTGAAAAGGGGATGTCCGGCCATGGATAAGCTGTTCGTCGTCATCAAGCGCGAGTTCATGGAGCGCATTCGCAGCAAGTGGTTTCTGATCATTACGCTGCTCATGCCGGCGTTCATGGCCGCGGTCGTGTTGCTCCCCGCCTGGCTGGCGCTCCGCACGTCGGCGACGAATGACCTCAACCGGATCATCGTCCTCGACGCCAGCGGCGCCGAGCTTGGCCAGAGCGTGTTGGCAAACCTCAAGCTCGACAGCGTCGCCGCCAGAAAGCAGGATTCGCTCGCGCCGTTCAAGCCGAGCTTGCGTATCGTCACGCCTTCGGAGCTGGCGGCCGCCGAGGAGAGGGCGACGGGCGAGATCCAGAAGCTGCATTCGTACGTCGGCTACCTCGCGCTCAGGGACTCGACGCTCGTCACTGGCAGGGCGCACTACGCCGGCCGCAACGCGTCGTCGATCGCCGATATGACGCGTCTCGAATCGGCCCTCCGCCAGAGCGCGATGGTCGTGCGGCTCGGCCGTGAAGGCGTCCGGCCCGAGGTCATCAAGGACATCTCGAAGTTCCGCACCGACATTGCCACCGAGCGAATCAGCGAGAAGGGCAAGAGCGGATCGGCGTCGGCGGCGATCGGCGTCGGATTCTTCCTCGCGTTCATGCTCTACATGTCGATCATGCTTCACGGACAAAACGCTATGCGCGGCGTTCTCGAAGAGAAGATGACGCGCGTCGCCGAAGTCGTGATATCGAGTGTCAAGCCCGATACCCTCCTCGCGGGTAAGGTGCTCGGCATCGGCGCCGTCGGCCTTGTTCAGCAGATGGCGTGGCTCGGACTGTCGGCGGCCGCCGTGTACTTCTTTCTGCCGTTCATCACACACGGAATGATGGTGCCGAGAGGCGACGCGGCCAGGCTGGCGGCCGACACCGCGACCGCGGCGGCGGCGGCAACGCCACCGACAATGGCGGCGCTTGGACTCTTTACCTGGCAGCTCGCTATCGCGGTCCTCGGCTTCTTCCTCACCGGCTTCATCTTTTACGTGTCGTTGTATGCGGCCGCGGGGTCGATGGTGAACAGCGAGCAGGAGGCGCAACAAGCGGCGATGCCGGTGATCATGTTGCTCGTCTTCACGATCATCTTCCTCAATCCCGTCATGATGAACTCGAGCGGGACGCTCGCTGTGGTGCTGTCCTGGCTCCCCTTCTCCTCGCCGATCATTATGCCGACTCGGATGGCGCTCGGGTCGGTCCCCGTCCCGCAGGTGATCGGTGCCTGGCTCGTGTCCGCTGCCGGCTCCGTCGCAGCTGTCTGGGTGGCCGCGCGCATCTACCGCGTCGGCATGCTGATGTACGGGAAAAAGCCCGGCTTTGCCGAGCTCGTGAAGTGGGTGAAGTCGGCAGGCTAGTGGATTGGTGGATTAGTGGATTGGTGGATTAGCAGAAACGAAGGGCTCCTTACTCGTGCGCCCTTCGCCGTTTGCAACCCACCAATCCACCAAACCACCAATCCACCCTTTCAGTCCGCCCGACTTATTTCTCCGAGCGCAGAGGGCCGGTCGCCACTCATGGTGGCGGGCGAGCGTGCCCCGATTGCTCCCTTCAATTCCTCAACCCATCCGTCAACGCGGCTGTCGATCGCGCCATGCACTCCACCCAACAAGGACGCGACGACGTCGTCGAGGACTTCGCTCAACTTGTTGCTCGCCCCCTTGGTCGCCGCGACGGTCGCCGCCGCCGCCTTCACATCCGAGCCAGACCCGCTGAGCAGGACGCCCGCGCCAACCGCCAGCGCCAGTGCCGGCCACGGATGATCCTTCACCATCTCTACCACGTTCAGCTTTTGCTCGAGCTCGGCGAACGTGCTCGACATCCGTTCGCGAGTCAGCTCGATGTCACGCCGGACGTCATCCGGTGTTTCAGCCATTCTTTGTCCTCCTTCAACGTCTCGACCGTCTGATTGGGCGCAAGCGCCGACGGCGATAACATGGATAGTCCGCGCCGCAGGAAAAGCAGCGCGATGCCGCCGCTCACCACGACGACAATGAGTGCGGCGACCCAGTACAGGTCCTCTGGCAACCACTGATCCCCGATGAGCAGGATCACTCCCGCGATCAGAGACAGTCCACCAAGCAGCGCCAGGACGGCGCCGGTGGCGATGAACGCCGCGCCTGTCGCGACGCCGCGCACCGCGCTTCCAACCTCGATCCGCGCCAGACGCGCCTCATCGCGAACGAGCGTGGCGCTCCCGTCCGCCAGATCGCGGACGAGAGTGCCGAGTCCAGGTCGGCCACCGTTTTGATCGACCGCCATGGCCACTACTTCTTGAGCGCCTTGCCGAGCAGGTAGCCCAGGCCCACGGCGATCAGCAACGTGCGTCCGGGATGCTCCTTCACTTGTGTCTCGACGCTTGCCTTGAGACTGTCGAGATCGGCGTCCCGCAGCCATCCAGCAGTCGCCTCCATCCCACCAGCGACTTTGGTCGTGACCTGCCCGATTCGATCATCGGCGATCGCTGTCGTGCCGCCTGTGGTGGTCGCACCGGCAAGGCCGCTGTCGCCCGTGCGCTTGCGAAGCTTCTCCGCCCCGGACTCGAGGGCGTCGGCCAGCGAGTCTTTCGCGCTCCCTGCCCGTTCGCGCACCGATGATCCGACATCGGCCAACTTGTCCTTGACGCTACTGAGCGCGCCGCTCGCCCTGTCGGCAAGCCCGCCATCCGGTTCGGTGCTGATGTCACATCCTCCGAAGGTTCAACGCCCGGTGGCGAGTGCAGAGGATGTGCCGAAGCACTTGAAAGCATGGCCTCGTTCGATGAGCCGTCACTTCCATTCTGCCTTCGCCGATCAACCGACGAACCGACGAACCGACGAACCGACGAACCGTGGAGCGCTCTTAGCCCTTCCCGGCGTCGGGAGCACTCGTCACCCACGCCGTCCACCACAGATCCCTCAGCTCGGTCGCGCCGGCGGCCAGCCTCTCCGCGGTGAACTTCTTGTGCTCAGCACCCTGCGTTTGCGCACCGAACGCTTCCGCCTTGTCCAATTCGTACAGCCGGTCCAGCTGGCCCGCCGACGTCCGCAAGTAGCTCCAGATCCCATCGCGCAAGGGCGTGATCATCTGCGGCGTTTTGGGAACCAACGGCTGAACGTCCGTGGCGCTGATGTGGCTCTGCACGTACTGGCTCTCGAACCTGTAGTGGAATCCCTTCGCCGCCGAAAAGCCCTTCGGATTGTTCGGCGACACCCACCCGTCGTGATTCACCGTGACGTGATGTGGGTTTGATCCGTCGCCGACGTAGTGGCCGAGAATGCCGGCGTCGTTGACGATCCGCTCCTCGATCGCGCGCTTCGTCGACGAATCCTTGGCCCCGCGCCAGAGCCGGAACTCGATGCGCAACAACTGCGTCAGCTCGAGAATTCGGTACGGGAGGAGTCCCGGTCCCGATCCGCTTCCACCGTGCGCGTGAACGGAGTCGAGAAAGGCGTAGCGGCTCGCGGCATTCAGTGAATTACCGGGAACTGCTTCGAGATCTATGAAATGTTCGATTGCGGCTGCGTCGTTGAGCGCGGGCTCGAGGGCGCGTTCCTTACTGTCGCGCCACCGGTCAGGCTCGGGATTGAGATACGTCAGCCGAGCTCGCGCCTCGCGAAAGAACTCTGGCATCTCCGGCGGCAGCGAGGCCGCCGCGGCATCGCCCAGGAGCAGATGGCCCGCTTCGCCCCAGAACCCGGCATTTGCCGAGTTCGGCGTCGCGACCAGCACGATCGCGGCGCAGCACGCTGTCAATGAAAGAGCTCGCAAGGGTCGATCCTCGAAAGAATGGCGAAAGGTAGCAGTCCGCGCGGCGCGCCCCTTGCCCTTTTCAGCGACTGGAATCGTTGCCAAAGGAGCCGAGCTGATGCCACGGAAACGTGCGACGAATGGAACGCGAAGCCGGGCGGCGCGTGAGGCGCGAGCGAAGCGCGAGGCCAGATACAAACCGACGACGCCTGTGGCGGACGTCGACCTCGTTTCGCCGGCCCACACGCTTTCCGCACGCGATCTGTATTTGCGCGAGAAGGCGCGGCGCGCGGGTCGCCAGCAGATCGACACCGACCATCCCCTCGCACAGGCGCAACGACAGTATCAAGCGCTCCTCGCCGCGGAGGCCGAGGCTGGTCGCGGTGGCCGGCCCAAAAAGATTGTGGTCTCCAGGAAAGCGGCGCAACAGGCGTTCGCCGCCGACGAGGATGTTTGACGAAGACGCGGCGCACTAGAACACCCTCGCCTCCCAGCCCAACGAACCAGCCGGCGGCCGATCGACGGGGCGACATCGCGACGGACCGGCGAGACGACCGGGCCCGCCGCACGTTGGAGATGGTTCTCGACCGGGTCTTTCGCCCACGCGGTTGGGCCGCGCGCGCGGCATACGCCATGGGGCTTCAGAGCGGCCGCACCGTCGACGTCGATCGCCACTTGCTTCCGATAGCGCGGGCCAACGGGGCGCCCCCTCTTCGCGTCGCCTTTGCGTCCGACTTTCACGCCGGCGCGACGACCTCACCGGCCGTGCTCGAAGCCGCCTGCCGCGCCCTGGAGGAGCTGAACCCCGATGTGCTGCTGCTCGGCGGCGACTTCGTGACGGTTCGCGCCGACTACATCCATCTGCTTGTGCCCCTTCTCGCCCGAGTCGACGCGCCACTCGGGAAGTTCGCCGTCTTCGGAAACCACGACCTCCGCGCCAATCGCGCACTACTCGCGCGCGCGCTGGAAACGGCCGGGATCACCGTGCTCGCGAACCAGACGGTTCGTCTGCCCGCTCCGCACGACGACGTCACCATCGTCGGCCTCGATGACCCGATTCGTGGTGCGCCACGCGGGGAGATTCTCGACGATGCGACCGCCGTTCGCATCGTTCTCATGCACGCGCCGGATGGACTGCTGGCCGTGGGCGATCGACACTACGACCTCGCCGTCTGTGGGCATACGCACGGCGGCCAGATCGCGATGCCGGGCGGCGGGATGCCCTACCTGCCATACGGAAAGCTGTCGCGCAAATATCCCGTCGGACTCTTTCGGTTGGGACCGGCCGGCGAACGGGCCCTGCTCGTGAGCCGTGGCGTCGGCTGTAGCACAATCCCGATCCGCCTGCACTCACCGACCCAGGTGCATTTATTCACGATCGGATGATTGGTGGGTTGGTGGGTTGGGTGGGCGTTGGGTGGGTTGGATAAAGCTCTGCTCCTTTCACCAATCCACCAATCCACCAATCCACCAATCCACCAATCCACCGATTCACCAATTCACCAATTCACTATCCCACCATCCCGCCGCATGGGATATACTGAAGCCCCATGAGTCCACCGAACGGAGAGGCTCGCCGATGAGTCGCACCTGGTTGCTCGGTTTCGTCGCCGGACTTGGTTTCGGCGCGAGCGCCAGCGCGCAGAACCATTGCCCCAGCTGCGTCGATTCGGTCACCGGCCACTGGCACATGCTCCCGGGACTCGGCCTGCGCGCCGGCACGCCGCAGAAGTTGTCAGTGGCGCTTGGACTCGTGTCCGGCAAGAACTTTAGCGAAAACGGCCATACTGAAGACATCGCGGTATATGTCGAGCCAGGCGTCTCCGCGGGCCGAGCGACCCTGGGCTATCTGACCGGCTTCGGAAACATGGGCACCGGTATCGGCATTGGTGCGACGGCACTCCGTACCTGGAAAACCCCGTGGACGCTCCGGACGAACACCACCTACGTCGGCGGCGAAGCGTGGTTGTGGCCGATTTTCTTCAGCGGGCCTCGCGTCGGGGTCTTCCGCGAGATGACCGGCACCAAGCACGGTTGGTTTCTGACCGCTGACTTCGGCGTCGGTCTGTGAGTAGCGGGGCAGCCGCCCCGACCGAGCGGCTCTACTACCGCGACGCCTATCGTGCTGAGTTCACCGCGCGCGTCACCGACCGGTCCGACGACGGTCGCCGCGTGTACCTCGATTCGACTGCCTTTTATCCGACGTCGGGCGGCCAACCGCACGACCTTGGTGTGTTGCAGGGAATTGCCGTCGTCGACGTCATCGACGAAGACACTCGCGTGGCCCACCTGCTGATGAGCGCGCTCGGCCCCGAAACGCTGATCGAAGGGAAGATCGATTGGCAGCGCCGCTTCGACCACATGCAACAGCACACGGGCCAGCACCTGCTCTCCGCCGTCTTCGAGGATCTCCTCAATGCGCGCACCGTCAGCGTCCATTTCGGCGACGCGCACTCGACGCTCGATCTCGAGGTCGACTCCCTCTCGGCGGACAAGCTCGCCCGTGCCGAGCGGCGGGCCAACGAGATCATCGCCGAGAATCGCGCGGTGAGTGTGACCTTCGAGGATGCGGCGGCGGCAACCGGCCTCCGGAAGGCCGTGGATCGTGAAGGCGCCCTGCGCATCGTGGGCATCGACGGACTCGATCGCAGCGCCTGCGGCGGGACACACGTACGGGCGACTGGTGAGATCGGCTGCGCGCTGTTGCGCGGAACCGAGCGGATCCGCAAGACGGTGCGTGTCGAGTTTCTTTGCGGGCTGCGCGCCGTGGTGCGGTCGCGCGCGGACTATTCGGCGCTCGCGAGAATCGCGTCGTCGTTGTCGGCGTCGCTGGATGATGTGCCGGCGCTCGTTGTGTCGCAGGCGGCCCAGCTGAAGGAAGGCGATCAGGCGAGGCGCCGGCTCGAGCGCGAGCTCGCCGGCCACCAGGCCCGATCGATGTTCGAGAAGCTGCCGCGGAGCGCGTCTGAAACGCACGTCGCCTTTCAGAGCGGCGCCGCTCAGACGATGGATCAGTTGCGCGCGCTCGGCCAGGCCGTGCTCGAGATGGAGCGCGCGGTTTTCGTGGCGACGACGGTCGAGGGCAGTGGCGTGCTCGTCGCGGCGACCGAGGATTCCGGTATCGATGCCGGCAAACTCGTTCGCGAATCGCTCGTCGTCGTCGGTGGAAAGGGAGGTGGATCACCGCGTCTCGCGCAGGGAACCGCGCCGTCGGCGGAGCTTGCGACCAGAGCGCTCGAGCTCATCCGCGCCGCGCTAGCACGCGATCGATAGCGGCCAGCACCGGACCGACTTCGAGCGTGACGAGGGTGCTCTCCGAGTTCTCGACATTCTCCCCGAACTCGGGATGCAGTCCCCACCGCAGCGATTCCTGGTGCCGATACAGAGCCACCGCGGGGCGGCGAAATGCCGACGCCGCGTGCACGATGCTCGTCTCCGGAGTGAGGACGAAGTCCGCCGTCGCAACCAGCGCGAACGCCTCACTGAGGGACGGCGTGACGACGCCCGTCGCGCCGCTCATCGCGGCGGCAGCGTCGATGCGATCCCGTTCGCTCGGTGCACCGGTGACGAAGACGATCGCATCCGGTAGCCGCGCGCGAATGTGCTCGATCGCCGCCGCGTACTTCTCGACCTGCCACTGACGCGCCGGCGCGCCGGCGGAGACGTTGACGAGCACGCGTTGTCCCCCTGGCGTCCCGGTTGCGAACGACCGCCAACGAGCTGCGGCGGCTTCGCGCAGTGTTGGCGAAACGACCAGCTCCGGTCTCCAATCTCTGGTCAAAGGGTCGACTCCAAAGGCACCGGATAGGGCGCCGAGTCTGATCGCCATCAGTTGCTCGCCGGTGGGAGGGTCGACCGAGACGTTGATCGCCACGTCATTCTCGCGGCCGGCGATCCCGACCCGATACGGAGCGTCCGTTGCGAGCATGAGGAGCAGGGTTGTGACCGATGGCGCGGTCACCATGCAGTCGATCACGGCGTCGTATCGCTCACCGCGGAGTCGTCGCGCCGCCGCCAGATACGACCGCGCGTCGCGCCTGTCGAATACGATGACCTGTCGTACGTACGACGCTCCATCGAGGACGGAGGCGTTGGCGGGCGAGGCCAACACGTCGAGCTCGATGCCGGGATGCGATTCGGCGATCGCCCGCATCGCCGCCGTTGACACGATCATGTCTCCGATCCGGTCGTGGCGAAGAAAGAGCAGTCGGTGCGGACGCGAGGCCCAATCGGGCGTGGCGACCGTCGGCCGACGCATCAACTTCGATAGCCCCCGGATCCAGAGCCTTCGCCAGTAGAGTTCGAGGCGCTTGAGCACGCGGAAAAGCTAATGGTCGTGTTGGCGAGGACGGGGGCAGTTCCGGTTCGCGCGTACCGGCGTTTTCTTCTTGCCCATGATTATTCGCGCAGCGGTGATCGCCGCACTCATAACCGCGCAGGTCGGCGCTCAGGACACAACCAGCGCGCCGCCGATGTTCAGTCGTCGCGACGCCTGGTATGCCGCGGGCTTCGCGGCCGGCGCCGCTGGCTTGGCGCCCTTTGACCATCGACTTGCTCTCTGGTTCCAGCGCCCCGCGTTGCAGAACAACCGCGACATCAACCGGGCCGCGTCGTTCTTTGGCTGGACCGGAGACCCGGGCGCGATCCTCATCGGCGCGTCCATGTACGGAGCCGGTCGACTGCTGGGGCTGAATCGTATTGCGGATCTCGGTGTGCATGGCACCGAGTCGATCCTCATCGGAGGCGTGCTGACGTCGGCGATCAAGCTGACCGCCGGACGGGCGAGGCCGTACGTTACCGGTGACGGCGACCCCGATGACTTCCAGTTTTTTCGCGGGCTGCGCAAGGGCAACGGCTATCAGGCTTTTCCGAGCGGGCACACCCTCGCTGCCTTCGCCGCCGCGTCGAGCGTCACGGCCGAGACCTCACGCTGGTGGCCGGGGAGCGCGTGGATCATCGGGCCCGTCATGTACGGGGGCGCGACCATGGTCGGCGTCTCACGCATCTACAACGACAAGCATTGGGCGAGCGATGTTGTGATCGGGGCCGCCATCGGCACATTCAGCGGCATCAAGGTCGTGAAGTATCATCACATGCGCCCGGCCAACCGCCTTGATCGGTGGCTGCTCTCGGCGACTCCGGTTGCCGGTCCGTCGGGACAGGTCGGCCTGAGCGTCGCGTATTGATCCACCATTCCCGATGACGCGAGCATCGATTCTTGCCGTCGTGCTGGCCGCCAGCGCCTGTTCGCCTCCGGCAAACCAGAACGGGCCGGCAACCGCGAGGCCCGATTCGAGCTGGCTCGCGCTCAACGCCGATTCGCTGCCCAACGATTCACTCGGTGTCTCCGTCCGACGCGGCCGCGCGCTACTCACCGCCACACACGACAGCTTGCCCAGGTACGCACCCTCGGCTCTTCGTTGCACGAGCTGTCATCTCAACGCCGGCCGCCAACTCGGCGCCGTCCCGTTGTACGGATCGTACGGCCGCTATCCGCAGTTCAACACGCGGGCCGGGGGCGTCGTGCGCATCGAGGACCGTGTGAATTTCTGCTTCACGCGCAGCCTCTCCGGGTGGCGCCTGCCCGATAACAGTTCCGAGATGCGCGACATCGTGGCCTACATCGCGTTTTTGTCGCGCGGAATTCCCGCCGGCAGCGATCCGGCGACCACCCTCATCAAGTCGATGCCCCTCGGGCATGGCGACTCCGCTCGCGGCGTCTCACTCTTTGCGGTGAACTGCGCTCGCTGCCATGGCGCCGACGCCGCGGGATTGCCGCTGGCTCCTCCGCTCTGGGGAAAACGATCCTTCAGCATCGCCGCCTCGATGGCCCGCGAAGAGCGCGCCGCGGCGTTCATCCGTAGGAACATGCCCCTCGATAAGCCGGGCGTGTTGAGCGATCAGGACGCCTACGATGTTGCGGCGTACATCACATCGCTTCCGCGGACCGACCTCCCGGAGAAGGCGCTCGACTATCCCGCGGGGAAGGCGCCGGCGGATGTCCCGTACGGAACGGCGGGACATGTCCCCCGTCGCGTCGTTGCCGTCTACCCGCGCGAACGCCCGCGTGACGCGCTCGTGCCGCTGTCGGCAACCGTTGGGAAACGCTGACGCATTACAGTCCTGTCATTCGGAGAGCATGAGCAAACGCTGAAGAATTACACTCTTGTAATTGTGATCTGCGCGGCTGTATCCGTCGCCGCCGACCAGCGACCTTTCGGGCGTCGAGAAGTCCCTAAGGACCGGGATTCGATTCCGACGACGGGATCACCCGATGCACATCAACCCATCATGAGCACCCTTGCCAAACAGCTCGCATCTGTCATGGCGAGCACGGACGGTATTCCGCGCGTCATTCGCCAGTTCAGCGTTCTCTATCTGGTCACGCCCGAGGGCGATGTCTGGCGTGTCTTCGATTCTGAAGAGGATGCCCGTGTCACGCGCTTCGCGGCGACGCACGACCCGAGTGTGAGCACCCGGATCTTCATCGGGAGCGGGCCGCGCGCCGTTGTGCGAGTCTATCGCTTTCTCAAAACCGAAGACCGGTCGGTCAGCGCCGAGAGATTGTTCGAGCAACTCGAGGAATCCCGGGCGAGCGTCTAGGGCGCTCTAGCGGCTCTTCGCGCCACTCGTCCCGAGCACTCGCTCGAAGAACGCCCACGTTCGGTTCCACGAATCGATTTGCTCGTCCGAGTCGATGCGCGCCAGATCCTTTACTCGACGGCTGAACGAGTGTCCCCCGCCGTGCGGTCCCACCGGCGGGTCTTTATAGATCTTGGTCTCCGCCAGATCCGGCTTGAGCGCGCGCAGCGTGTAGACCATCTGTTGGTCCTCGCGGAAGAAGACGTCCGAGTCGTTCGTCGCGACGTGAACCAGCATCGGCACCTGGAGGTTCTCGGCGTGAAATACCGGTGACCGCTGGAGGTACTCGTCGATGCAGTTGTGGTCGTGTCGCGGCCCGCAGTTCCGCTCGAAAGGGAGCCCCTGGATCCCCTCTTCGGGTGCGTAGTCTTTCGCGTAGCCGGGCCCGTGGTCCGAGAGGCGGAAGACCAGGTTCGTCACCGGCACGATCGCCGCGCCGCCTTTGAACGGAATCTTGCCGCGAAAGAGAATGTGCGAGACGATGAATCCGCCATGGCTCCAGCCCATCAGAGCGACCCGATTGCTGTCGACGGTCGGGAGCGTCTTCAAGTAGGCGTACGACGAGAACACATCGTCGACTTCCTTGCCGCCGTAGTCGATCTTCCGAAAGAACTCATTGCCGTATCCGGTGCTGCCGCGATAGTCCGGCGCCAGAATCACGTATCCGCGCTTGACCGCCTCGACGACGAACGGAAACAGCTCCGTCGACCAGTCGCTGTGCACGCCGCCGTGAACCCAGACGAGGGCCGGATGCCTCGTCGACTTGTCGAGCGGTGAGTACACGTACGCCGGTATGTCGAGGCCGTCGACGTCGCTCTTGTACGTCACCTTCTGCACGTCGTACCGCCCCGGCGCGTTAGCCATCCAGGTGCTGTCGTTCTTGCGCTTGGCGCCGACCCCGCAGTCACCGCCGCACCCGGGAAGATCTTTGGGATCCTTGCTGACATAGAGCTGCCGCGCGCGAACAGTGTCGAGTGGCGGCAGCACGCGCCCGCCCGTGCCCTGGGCGGCGAGCGACGCAGCGACAAAACACGCAATGGTCGACCACTGAAGACTGCTACGCATAATCTCCCCTCAAAGGAATGACCAATCCACCAATCCACCAATCCACCAATCCACCATCTACTTCTCCGGATGCAGCGTCCGTCCAAAGAACGCCCAGATGCGATTCCAGGCATCGATCTGATCCGGCGAATCGTCCCGCTCGAGATACTTCGCCGAGTGGGGATCTGTGATCACGCGCTCGCTGAAGGTGTGGCCGCAGCCCCCAAGCTCGGGAAGAAACGGCGGGTCGACGTAGACCTTCGTGTCGGCCAGCGTTGGTTTCAGCGCCATCAGGGTGTAGACCATCTGTTGATCCTCGACGAAATCAACGTCGCAGTCGTTCGTCGCCACGTGGACCAGGATCGGAACCCTGAGATTCTGCGCGTGAAAGACCGGCGAGCGCTTGATGTACTCGGGCATGCATGGCTGGTCGTGCGAGGGTCCGCAGGTCTTGTCCGACGGCATTCCGCCGATATCCGGATTCGACGCGAACGGCTGCGTGTAGTTCGGCGAGTGCGTCGACAGTCGAAAAATGAGGTTGGTCACCGGAACGATCGGCGCGCCGGCTTTGAACGGCTGATTGTCGCGAAAGAGGATGTGTGCCGTGATGAATCCGCCATGGCTCCAGCCCATGATGCCGACGCGCTCGGGATCCACGTACGACAATGATGACTTGATGAACGTGTATGCCGATTCCGCGTCGTCGATCTCTTTGCCGCCGTAGTCGATCATGTCGGCGAACTCGTTCGAGTAGCCAAGACTGCCGCGATATTGCGGCGCGACGATGACGTATCCCCTGGCGACCGCTTCTTTCACGAAGGGCAGCGTGCGCTCCTGAAAACGGCCGTGCACGTAACCGTGGACCCAGACCATCGCCGCATGCCCGCGCGCCCCGCGCTTGATCAATGGGGCGAAGACGTACGCCGGAATCTCCAGACCGTCGATGTCGCTCTTGTACGAGACGACCTGGAAGTCCATCACCCCTTTGCTGCGGGCCGCGAAAATACTGTCGGTGACGAGGCGCGCCGCCGAGCCTCCATACGTTCGGGGCAGGTCTTCTGGATGAATGCTGATGTAGATGCGATGAGCCCGCGCCGTGTCGTCGGCTGTCCGCCAAGGCACCCCTGACCGCTGACCTCCACCGCCCCCTCTTCCGCGTTGTGGCGCGCCGGCTGGCGGCGTCGAGGCCGCACCCTGCGCGACCCCGGCTGTGGGATTGGCCAACACTGAGAGAGTAGCGAACGCGACAGCGACCACCGTGCGCCGATTCATACCAAGGCCTCGTGGGTTTCGAGGCGGAAATCTGCCACGAAGCCCACCAACTGGTCAGGGGAATGCCCGCGACAATCAGCGCGGCACGTCATGTGTAATGAGAGGGTCAGGAGCGACGGCCGGCCACCTGTTGCGTCCGCCTGCTCGCCGTCTTTCCGGATGAGGTGCTCCATGCATATCGAACTCTCGCGTACGCGTGCCCTGCTGCTCCCTCTGCTGGTGCTGGGCGGGACGTCGCTGGCGGTCGCGCGCCCGGCCGCGCCGCCTTCGCCGCCGGCCAGGATCCCGTTCCAGGTTGGCGAGCGCCTGACCTTCAACGCCAAGGTCAGCGCCTTCAACGCCGGCAAGGCGACGATCTCGGTGGAGGGAATCGAGCTGGTTCGTGGAATTCCGACCTTCCACACGATCTTCGACATCCGCGGCCGAGTGCTCTTCAAGCGATTCGCGAACCATTACGAGAGCTGGTTCGACACGACCAACATCGTCTCGTTGCGCGTCAACGAGAAGACCGACGACGTCGACAAGAAGTACGAGTTTTTTCCCGACAGAAAGATCTACATCAAGAACGGCGACGGGATCGAAAATCCCAGCGTTTCGATGCCCCTCGACGAGTGCTCCTTCCTCTATTACTTGCGATCCCTTCCGCTCGACGTTGGGAAGGCCTACACCGTCGATCGCTATTACCACGCCGAAAAGAACCCGATCGTCGTGACCGTCGTCCGCAAGGAACACATCTCAGTGCCGGCCGGCGAGTTCGACGCCGTCGTCCTCAAGCCGGTCATCCAGTCCAACGGTCTGTTTTCGGTGAGGGGAGACGCTGAAGTCTGGCTGGCCGACGACCCGTCGCACACGCTGCTGCGATTGAAGTCCAAGCTTCCGCTCGGGACGTTGTACCTCGAGCTGAAGGACATCCAAAGACCGACCTCGCCGTAAGCGCCCGCGGATCCGCTTAACGCCGACCCCGCGCGTCACAAGTTCGAAGAACGGGCGTCGGCTCAACCCCGACGGGGGTGAATCCGTATACCCTCCTGAACGCTCTTGTCACCTTATAGCGCGACTAAGGACCCGTGTCACTCCGCCGGTTTGCTCTTTTTGCAGCATTGCTCGTGTCCGGAGCCGCCGTATCGGCCGGCGCTCAGGAATCCGACATCATTCGCGGCAAAGTCACTGGACCTGACAACCTCCCCTTGGAGAACGTCAAGGTGACGGCGATGTCGCTGTCGACCAATCAGTCGATCTCGAGAAACACGGGCAAGGACGGCCGGTACACGATCATCTTCCCGAACGGCGGCGGCGACTTCATGGTCTCCTTCACCGCGATCGGCTTCCAACCGACGCAGAAGGAAGTGAAGCGCGAGCAGGACGAGGCGGTTCTCATTGCCGATGAGACGCTCGGCAAGAACCCGACGATGTTGAACGCGATCCGAGTCACCGCGCAGCGTCAGCTCGTCGACCGCAATGACGATACACGCAATGGCGGAGGCGTCGGCGCTGGCGACCGGGGCATCGATCTCTCGCAGGTCGGGATCGGCTCTCAGGGCGATCTCGCCGCTATGGCCGCCTCGCTGCCCGGCGTGACGTACATCCCGGGCGCAGACGGCGGACCGGCCGGCTTCTCGATCCTTGGCCTTGGCGCCGATCAAAATCTCACGACGCTCAACGGATTGAACTTCGCCGGCAGTGATCTGCCGCGCGATGCGGTGACGACCGGTCGCGTCTCGACCAACCCGTTCAATCCGACGCAGGGCGGATTCAGCGGCGGCCAACTCGCGTTGCGCACGAGTCCGGGGACGAACTTCGTCACCCAGAGCGTGCACTTTACGATGGACAGCAAGGCGCTGCAGTTCACCGATCAGGCGGGACAGCAGCTCGGAACGCAGTACAACAACGTGACCGCGAGCGGCGCATGGCGCGGCCCGATCGTGCTCGACAAGGCGTACTACAGCACCTCGCTACAGGGCAGTCGCCAGATGAGCGACCTCCAGACGCTCATCAACACCGACGCCTACGCGCTGCAATCGATCGGCATCTCGGCGGATTCGGTCCGCCGTCTCGACAGCCTGTTGAACGCCTTCGGCATCCCGTCGTCGCTCGGGACCATTCCCACGTCCAAGGTCAACGACGCCTTCTCCGGCATTGCCCAGATCGATTGGACGCCGTCCGCCGGTCACAACTTTACCTTCACCGGCAACGGCAGCTTCCGCCGAGCCGAGGCCGCGGGCATCAACAGCGTTCGGCAGATCGCCACGAACGGCGGCCAGACCCAGGCGTACAACACCGCGATCCAGGCTCGGCATTCCAGTTACTTCGGAAACGGATTCCTCGACGAAACCAATTCCGCATTACAGCTGGCCAGCAATACCGGCAATCCGTATCTCACGCTTCCCGACGCGAACATTCGTGTCGCGTCGACGTTCGACAGCCTCCCCGGCGCCGTGCAGACGCTCGTCGTCGGTGGCAACCCGACATATCCGACGGACTCGAGGACGGTGACCTGGCAGACGACGAATGCCACGTCGTGGATCAGCATGGACAATCGGCACCGCTGGATGCTGAACGAGGACATTCGTGTCAACCAGACGCAGACGGACAACAGCCGCAATCGCCTTGGCACCTACACGTACAATTCTCTCGCCGATTTCCAGGCCGGCAAGCCGGCGTCGTTCACGCGCCTGCTCTCGCCCCGCGTTCGCAAGGGCGATGATCTCGGGCTGGCGTTTTCGCTGAGCGACACCTACCGGCCGACCGCGCACCTCCAGATCCAGTACGGCCCGCGCATCGACATCCTGACGTTCAGGGTTCAGCCACTCTTCAACGACTCGGTGTTGACGCAATTCAGAGTCGCCAACAACAACGTTCCGACCGGCGTCTTCGTCAGCCCGCGCGTCGGATTCAGCTACGGGTACGGCACCAACGCCCAGATCGCCGGCTTCCAGGGCGCGCAACGAGGCACCAAGTACCAGATCAGCGGCGGCGTTGGAAAATTCCAGAACATCCCCAACTCATCGCTCATCTCGAGCGCCGTCGACAACACCGGACTCCCCAGCGCGCTCCAGCAGCTGACGTGCGTGGGGACCGCCGTTCCGACCGTCGATTGGCAGGACTACCTGAACAACCCGAACGACATTCCGACCGACTGCGCGAATGGAGCGTCGGTGTTCGCCAATACCAGCCCGAACGTCTCCCTCTTCGCCAAGGGATACACCCCGCAGGCGAGCTACCGCTCCGCGCTGTCATGGGGCGGCCCGATCATGGCCAATGCCTACCGCGTCGGAGTGACCAGCACCCTGTCGCTCAATGAGAACCAGCAGGGCACGATCGATCTCAACTTCAACAACGATCCGAGCCGCGCATTCACCCTCGCCAACGAGGGCAATCGTCCGGTCTATGTCTCGCCCGGCGCGATCGTGCCCGCCACCGGCGCGATCGGATCGTCGGCGTCACGAAGAGTCGCCGACTTCTCGCGGGTGACGAGCTACGTCTCCGACTTGCAGTCGATCAGCAAGCAGCTTTCGATGTCCCTGTCGCCGATTCTGTTCAACGTCAATTACAGTTGGGGCCTGAACTACACGCTCCAGAGCGTGCGTGACCAGCAACGAGGCTTCACGGCGAACACCGCCGCCGATCCGAACGTCAAGGAGTGGGCCCGTGCGAGCGGCGATTCACGCCACCAGATCCAGGGTAACTTCCGCTACACGTTCCACAACGCCGTCACGCTGAGCACGACCGTCCGCCTCTCCTCGGGAACCCCGTATACGCCGCTCATCTCGGGCGACATCAACGGCGATGGACTGAGCAACGATCGCGCGTTCATCTTCGACCCATCGGCGCTCAACGTCAACGACTCGGCGCAGGTCGCTCTCAAGTCCGGCCTCCAGAGCCTGCTCGCGACCTCGCCCGCGAAGGATTGTCTCGTGAGCCAGATGGGCACCATCGCCGGCCGCAACACCTGCCAGTCGCCGTGGTTCCTCAACGTCAGCAGCATGAATGTCAGCTTCGTCTCGACGGCCCTGCATCTGCCGCAACGAGCGACGTTTCGCATCGGCGTCACGAATTTTCTCACCGGCATCGACCTGCTCGCGCACGGGAGCAACAATCTGCACGGCTGGGGACAACAGCCGCAGCTCGACCCCACCCTGCTCTTCGTTCGCGGATTCGATCCCGTGACGAAGACCTTCAAGTACGACGTGAACCCGCGCTTCGGTAACTCGCGGCTCCAGACGACGGCGAGAAACGCCCCGTTCCGCCTCACGCTCGACGTGGTATACGACGTCGGCCCCGAGCGCGAGCGGCAGCAGCTCAACTTGACCCTGCGCACCGGCCGCCGCGGCGACATCACGCAGCAGAAGATGAACGAGCAGCAGCTCTTCGGCCGTTACCAGAATTCGATGCCGAACCCCTTCGATCAGATCCTTCGCCAGATGGACACGCTCCAGCTGACGACGGATCAGGCGGACAGCCTCGCGGCGCTCAACCGGAATTACAGCCGGTACCGCGACGAGATCTGGCACCCGATCGCCAAGTACCTCGCCGCGCTGCCCGACGACTACGACCTCGGCGGAGCATGGCAGAAGGTGAAGGCCGCCCAGGACCTCGTCCTCGAGAAGATGGTCATCCTCGGCCCCGCGGCGAGAAAGATCCTGACCAAAGAACAGCTGAACAAGCTGCCGCCGATCATCACCATTTTCCTCGACGAGAATTCGATTCGGGCGTATAAGCCTGGGAATTCGAATGGCAGGGGAAGGTTCAGCGGCGGGTGAGGGTGGAATTGGTGGATTGGTGGATTGGTGGATTGGTGGAAGCGCGAAGGGCTGCTCGAGTTGAGCAGCCCTTTGTTTTAACCCACTAACCCACCAACCCACTAACCCACCAATCCACCAATCCACCAATCCACCATCAAGCACAGTACCTGTTAAACGCATTCACCAGATCGTGCGCGATCTCTTCCGCCGGTCGCCCCTCGATTTGAAACCGTTCGAGCATGAACACCAGCTTCCCGTCCTTCATCAAGCTGATCGACGGAGACGACGGCGCGTAGCCGGTAAAATACGAGCGTGCCCGGTCCGTCGCCTCGGCATCCTGACCGGCAAAGACGGTCGTAAGAAGATTGGGCTTGATGGGGTTCTCGAGGGCGATGCGCACCGCTGGGCGCGCCATTCGCGCCGAACAGCCGCACACGGAGTTCACGACGACGAGCGCCGTTCCCTGCGCATCCTGGAGTGTTTTGTCGACTTCTTCCGGGGTTCGCAGCTCCGCAAAGCCCAATCGCGTCAGCTCCTGGCGCATCGGAGTGACGAATCGTTCATCGTACATCTGTGTTGGCATTCTCATGGGTTCAGCTCCTACAGTCCGAGTTCGGCAAGCTCGTCACGTACCAGCGCCAGAATCGCGGTCTGGGGGATGACGAGGTAGCGCGATCCTTCAAAGGTGATTTCCACCGCGGCCTTTCGAAAAAAGAGCGCGAAGTCGCCACGCTTAGCCTGCATCGGAATGAAGCGGGTCTCGCGGGCCTGCGCTTGCCAGGGCTCCTCGGAATTCGCATC
>WNFI01653931.1_pt1 | contig 25389 bp, 20 predicted proteins | sample 5400471 | NCBI WGS metagenome assembly WNFI01 (sample SAMN13153348, study PRJNA577476) | soil metagenome | isolation source: 100 cm saprolite on Douglas fir-dominated hillslope | place: USA:California | collected 2013-09-17 | reverse complement strand
GTGCGATGACGCGCGTGGCTCCTAAAACCTGTAAGGAACGTCTGGAAACGATTATTGGACAATTAAAGGACAGGCGAAGTTTTCGACGCTTGTAAACCTACGACGGCGTACGAAGTCTGCGTCTCGCGTCTAGTTGATTGGCCGCGAACCCGTGATGAGGATGTCCACGAGTCTTCTGGCGCTTTGCTGCCAGTCAGGACCGGACGCCACGTGGGAGACGCCGATAAGGGCGCGGAGCAGATCGAATGGCTCCAGATCTCTACGAATGTCGGAGCTCTTGATTGCGCGCTTCACCAACGAATCAATCGCTCCCTGGATCTGACCGCGTGAACCTTCATACAGCTTCGAAGGTCCTCCAACGAGCGAATTTAGAGCGGGGCCGATGATCTGCTTAGTCGCGATGTAGTCGACGAACAGTAACATCCATCCTCGCAAGGCCTCGATGGGAGGAAGGCTTTCGGAGAACTTCTTCTCGGCTGCGGCCAGTTTTTCGACCTCAGTCCGATAGACCGCTTCGATCAGCGCGTCTCGCGTGGGAAAGTGGCGATACAGAGTTCCCGCTCCGACGCTTGCCTCCTTAGCGATGTCATCGAGGCTGGCGGAGATAGTCTCCGGTTATCTTATCTATTGATTCGGAGACACTCTCCGTTTTAGTCGGAACACCGCCACCTGTCAATAGCGGTTCCCGGGTTCCCCGGCGCTCATTTTGTTGCTACTTTGTCGCGAATTGAATTGGTGGCTCGGCTACCCGTCACCGCAGGGACGATCCGATAATCCGCGCGATAGACCAAATTATGCAGATCGCTGGACGCGATGGCTCGGAGTATGGATAGCTGAGACGCGGCATCCTCGTCGCTAAACACGTTTAGCGGCCAGTCACCAACTGTCGACCCTCGAAGATGAGGGTGATGGAAGCCGCCTCCGAAGTAGGCGTGGAGCACGATTGGCTCGACCCCGGCTGCCCGCTGTTCAGGCCAACTCAAGGCCCAAGATGCGTTCAGCCCTCCGTCCGCTGTGCGTCGTAGTCCAGTCTCCGTGAGCTGCCCGGTGTCGAGCAGCAAGCTCATGTTCATTTCGGCGAGAACCTGGCGCGCGATGGGAGCCAGCAGTTGCACCGCCTTCTCAAAATGGGCTTCCTTGTCCTTTCGACTTGTGGAACCGCCATGTGTGCCGTCTCGAAGATCCTCAAAATGGCGGATCAGGCTGCTGATATATGCGGGTATCACGCTTTCTGACATACCTACCTCCTATCAAGAATCAGTATGTGCGATGCTTCATTTTGTACCTGGAGTACCTGCGAGAAGGACGATACAAGCGCCGTCCCAAGAGTCCTTTCCGGCTAATGGGGGCGCGGTAGCATTCAGCGGCATCAGTCCGATGTTCTTAGCGCTGAGATGGAAACGCTTTTCCAGGTAGTGAGCAACAATCAGAGAACGAGACCTAGACGCGGCCATCTGATCAGCAACTGAAGGTTGGTTAGAATAGCCCTCAACTACGATTTGCTGGCCAATAACCGAGTCCTTGGCAGTGCCGATGACCTGATCAATTTCCTGCTCGCCTGCGGCAGACAAAACTTCATTGCCTTTCGAGTCTTTCCCGAAAGCATCTGCCGCATTGAGCCATGCGCGTTGACTTCTCTGGCTGTTGAAGTAGGGGTCATTGCGATACTGATCGGGCGTCACATCTTTCAGGCTATAGAAACCTCTTTTCTTGAAAAACCCCCGAAAGAAGAACTCATGTTTGAGGGCTTCGGTGTCATCCGCCATGTTCGCCGTTGCTAGGTTTATGTTCGAAAAGGTTTCCCTGATGTTCTGCGCCGCGTTCTCACCCGAGCGGTCGGGACCCAGCGCGTCGTTCAGGGTGAGGCTTACTTGTTGCGAGGTTTGGGCAAGCTGCCGGGACGCGTCCTTGGTATTGTTCAGCGTAGCTTCAGCTTTTCCGAAGAGGTCTCGCGACTGAAGGTCCGCCATTACCTGCTTGGCTTGAACTGTAACCTGATTCAGATTGGCTGCCGCCTGCTGCACGTTACCCACGGCATTTTGTACTGCGGTCGCCGTCTGCTGATCATTGAGCAACATGCCTACCGTGCCTTTGCCGCTTCGGATGCCGGTCACGATTCCGTTGGTGTTATTGACCGTTGTAGTAATGGCATCGAGCGTGCCCTCGGCCTTGGTTTTTATATCTCCAATCGCGGCGTTTGCCTGGTCCATGACTCCTGTCATTTTTGCGATGACGGCGGAGAGTTCGATCGGTTCTTTGGCCGGTAGAGTCGCTCCGCTGACCGCCTCTTGGTCTTGATCGCTGCCCTCGTGAATCAGCAGGAATTTGTCTCCCACCAGACCATCGGATTCCACCGTGACAAATGAATCGTTGCGAATGAGATTGTGCAGTTTGTCATCGACGTGCAATTTCAGCTTGAATTTCGCTGATGGCCGATCCGGTATCTCGACACTGGTGACTTGGCCGGCCTCGAAGCCTGACACTCGGACTTTAGACCCGGGCGAGAGTCCGTTCACATTGTTCAATTTCGTAAAGAAGTCTGATCGCTCTTCTCCAATTCAGTTGCTGTGCCAAAGCCAATCAGCGATCCTTGGTCAAGCACGGCAATCTGGTCGGCGACTCTTCGCGCACCCCGCACATCATGGGTCACGATCACAAGCGTCGCACCATACTCCTTCTTTACTTTGAGGAGGAGGTCGTCGATCTCCGAGGCGGTGATCCTGTCGAGTCCGCTGCTGGGCTCGTCGACCAGTAATAGTCTCGGATGAAGAACGAGGGCTCTCGCCAGACCAGCGCGCTTGCGCATCCCTCCCGAGAGCGCAGCCGGCATCTTGGCCTTGTCCAGATCAAGACCCACACGTTCGAGTGCCTCGTCCACAGCTCGCTTGATCTCGGCCGGAGATTTCGACTTATCCAGGCGGCGGAGCGGCAGCGCGAGATTGTCTCCCAGCGTGAACGAGTCGAACAAAGCGGCGCTTTGAAAGAGAAAGCCCATATGACGCCGAACGCGAGACAGATCTTCCTCGCTGGAATGAGCGATGTCCTCCGAGTCAATGCAAACCTTGCCACTGTCGGGTTTGAGGAGGCCGATCATCAGTTTGAGAGCGACGCTCTTGCCAGTGCCACTGCGGCCCAAGATGCAAAGCGCTTCACCTGCATTGACCTTGAACGATACGTCGTCGAGAACCTTTCTATTTCCGAATGCTTTAAACACGTGCTCGAATTCAACCGCGGAGGGATCGCTCATAAGGCGTTCCTCGGAAAGAGGAAGAAGATGGCTTTCACAAGGACGACATCTGCCAAGATGATCAGAAGCGAGGACAAAACCACGCTGTTGGTAGCCGCACGCTGGACTCCTTCAGAGCCTTCGTCGGTCGTGTAGCCAAAAAAGCCCGACACAGTACCGATGATGAAACCAAAAACGCTGGTTTTTAGCGTAGGCGGAATGAAGTTGGCCCATTCCACCGTCTTGAAAGCCCGATCGAGATAGAGTTGCAGGGAGATATGTGAGACGAGGTACTCAGAGAGAAAACCTCCAGCCAGGCTGGCGAAGTCCATGAACAGGGTCAACATCGGCAAAATGAGAATGCAGGCGACGATCCTCGTCACTACCAACATTTTGAAAGCGTCGACTGACAAAGACTCAATTGCGTCGATCTGTTCTGTCACGCGCATATTGGCGATCCCCGCGCCAATGCCCGCGCCTACCCTTCCCGCCACCAGCAGTCCCGTAACCAGTGGCCCTAATTCATTGAAAAACGAGGCCGATTGCAGGGTTGGGATCATCGCTTCCGCACCGAACTGCACCAGCGTGCCCCGCGTATGCATCGACAGTACAATTCCGAGAGCCAAACCAGCGGCTAAGATGAGGGGTAGTGACTGCCACCCAATCTCCTCGATCTGAATCAGAAAAAATTCCCATTCAAACGGTGGCCGAAATGCGTCGACCAATCCTTTCAGGCCAAAATGGCTTCCTTCTCCGATGAACGTGAAGAAGTTCCTCATGATCGACAATTCCTTGGATTTCCACCTTCGATGATGCAGGATTGCCCAGAACGTCTTAGCATTCCCCGAGAGGATAAAAGTGCTCGGTTCTGCTAGATGTTCGGCATCATTGATTGCTCAGGGTGCTTTGATCGGAGGCTCGTCATCTATTCGCTGCTGTTCTTTGACAACCCACTCCCGCAGAAATGCCGGACAATTCCTGAGTTCAATACCTCTGCGTTCGCAAACCGCAAGAAAATTCACGACACCCCGATCAATGAGCGTCACTTCCGTAAGATCAAGGGCGACCGCACTGGTTTCGCGCAGGATCAAGTCTTTGATGGTATTCACGTGTTCCACCTGGATCCGTCCACACACGCGCAACACCACTACGTTCTCGCCGCTGGCGAAACGGTCGATCTTGCAGGTCATTGGTATCGCTTTCTCAATAACTGGCAGTTGCGGCTCCCAATCCCAATGTCCACCATGCAGCGTCACTACGGTGCAAACTGAAAGCCACTCGTAAACGCTTGAAAAGGAATAGCTGGGCCGTCCCAACCGCAGCTGTGGGTTTCGTGAAATTCGGAAGAATCGTGATCTGGCCTAGGGGACAGCGTTAGCCAGTTTGAAGTGGCTCTTATGGATCTTCAGTCTCTTGATCATGGAATCTAGAGTCGAAGGTGGGACTTGAAGCCGAGCCGCAGCGCCATTGGGACCAGAAACTCGACCTCGGGTTTCAGCGAGCGCGGACTCGACGATCTGCCGCTCATGACTCGACTCTACTTCGGTGTATTCCGACCCTGGTGATCGCGCTCCAGCTTCTCTGGGATTCCTGATTAGCCACGCCTCATCTACGCAAAACACGTCATCGGAACTGACAATGACCGACCTCTCGACGATGTTTTGCAGTTCGCGGATATTGCCCGGCCAATCGTAAGATCGAAATAGATCGAGGGTTCGCTTGTCGATCTTGCCAAAGGTCTTTCCCGCTTTTGCGGCATAGCGATGGATGAAATATTCAAGCAACATTAATATATCTTCCCTCCGCTTCCGCAATGGCGGAACTTCGATCGGGAAGACGTTCAGCCGGTAAAAGAGGTCCGAACGAAGGGTTCCATTGGCGACAGCGGCTTCCAAGTTGCGATTGGTTGCCGCAATCACTCGGACGTTTACCTGAACGGATCGCGTGCCTCCGACGCGTTCGAATTCCCGCTCTTGCAGCACTCTCAGGAGTGCAACCTGGGTATCAGCTGGCAACTCACCGACTTCGTCCAAAAAAATGGTTCCTCCACTCGCCAACTCGAAGCGGCCCAGCCGACGCTGGGTTGCGCCTGTGAATGCGCCCTTCTCGTGACCGAACAGTTCTGAGGAAATCAGCGAGGGCGCCAGAGCGGCGCAGTTCACGCTGACAAAAGCCCGTTCTGCTCGATGAGATCCCTTGTGGATGGCGCGTGCGATGAGTTCCTTGCCCGTTCCTGTCTCGCCAGTGATGAGGACGCTGGAATCGGTCGGAGCAACTTTCATCACCCGAGACAGGACAGATTGCAATGCCTGCGAAGTTCCCACGATCTCTTCAAACATGGAAACCCGATCCACTTCGTCGCGCAATGCCAGGTTTTCGTTATACAGGCGTTCCTTTAGCACTTTTATCTGTTCAAATGCAGTCTCCAGAGCGACTCTCGCTTCGCGGTCCTTGGTCACGTCCAACCTTAAAACGGTTGAATCTGTGGGGGTAGCCGTTCGTACGAGTTCTAAGATTTCCAGCAAAGCAGCTCTAATTCCGACGATGTTTTCGAAGCCATCGAAGTCATCGTCGGAACGCTCGCCTGCCAGATTACTTTTCAGCAACGCTATCGTCGCCGACGATTCCGCTCTCAACGGCCCGTCCGTCTCAAAGAGCTGGCGACCGGCATCGGGGAATCTGCCGTTGTCCAAAAGATCTATTGTTTGTCCGGCCAATAAGTCCCGCTCTTTCAGTCCCGTTTCGCTGGTGCTTTCCACCGCTGGGGTACTCCGTCGAGCATTTAATACCCCGTGCCATTTAGCGTGTAAATTCACTGGCGATCATTTGGCGGTCATTTGGAAGTCGGGTACAGGAAGTAATTGATCCCAAACGACTAAAATGCAGGCTTGGATTCACCCTAGGCTGTCTCTTTTTGGAACCACCGGAGCCCGAGTAGTACACTTTGGCGCAAGCTCAAAGACTCCCATGGAGCAAATCCTCTCAGGTCGCGTTCGCTTCGGAAACTTTCAGCTTGACCTGAGCACCGGTGAACTGTGCTCCGTCGGGACGGGCGAGGGTGACCGCACGACCCTTCTTAGGGAACAACCGTTCCAAGTCCTGAGGATGTTGATTGAGCGGGGAGGCAAGATCGTAACCCGCGAGGAAATCAAGAGGAAGCTCTGGCCTAACGACACCATTGTGGATTTCGACCATAGCATTAATGTGGCCATCGGGATTCTTCGGCGAGCGTTGGGCGATTCCGCCGATAACCCTCAGTACATCGAGACGTTGGCGCGCCGAGGGTATCGTTTCCTGGTCGCCGCCGATTGGCTGCAAACAGCCACGGCAATCCCCGGCGGCGAAGTTGCCAGCACGCGGGCGTTGCCCGCCACCGGCATCCTTATCGGCAAGAAAGTCTTGCACTATCGCGTGCTGGAGGTCATCGGCGGCGGCGGTATGGGCATGGTTTACAAAGCCGAAGACCTCAAGTTAGGCCGCCGTGTGGCGCTTAAGTTTCTGCCGGAAGAGCTGGCCAGCGATCCGGATAGTCTCCAGCGTTTTGAACGCGAAGCGCAGACCGCGTCGGCGTTGAACCATCCCAACATATGTACCATCTACGCGATTGAAGAGTACGAAGGCCAGCCTTTCATCGTGATGGAGCTGCTCGAAGGCGAAACGCTGCTTCATCGCCTGGCCACTTCCCCGTCGAAGGTCATGCCTCTGGTCCCACTCTTAGACATTGCGATTCAAATTTGCCACGGGCTGCAGGCTGCCCACGACAAGGGCATCATTCATCGCGACATCAAGCCGGCGAATATCTTCCTGACGAAGCAAGGTCCGGTGAAGATACTGGATTTTGGATTGGTGAAGTTGGCCTCTGCGGAAGAGGTTGAGGAAATCGACTCACCAGAAAGACCGGCCATCACTTCCGCACGCTCAAAGCGGTCATTAAGTGAAGCAGGCACAGAAATCAGAGGAGTTCATAGCAATCTGACGCGCAGCGGGATCGCCTTGGGCACGACCGGCTACATGTCTCCCGAGCAGGTACGTAAGGAAAAATTGGACGCCCGCACCGATCTGTTTTCTTTCGGGCTGGTCCTGTACGAGATGGCGGCTGCTCGGCGTGCCTTCACGGGCGAGACGGCAGCTGTGGTCCACGATGCAATCCTCAACCAGACGCCAGCCGCAGTGCACGACGTGAACTCTTCGGTTCCGCGCGGACTAGACACCGTCATCACAAAAGCGCTGGAAAAGGACCGCTCGCGACGCCACCAGTCCGCGGCGGAGATGCACGCGGATCTGGAGCGCGTCCGGAGAGAGACGCATCCAGTGCGGCGCATGCGAAAGTGGCTCGCGTCGGCCGCGCTGCTCGTTGTCATAGCTGTTGGGGTCTGGATTTACCGGGACTACCGGAACAAAATGACACTTTCCCCCAGGGACACGGTTGTCCTCGCCGTCAGCAATCAGACCGGCGATCCGGTGTTCGATGATGCCTTGAACTTAGCCTTGCGCGCCAGCTTGGAGCAGACGCCTTATCTCAATGTTCTGGCTGATGACAAAGTCCGCGGGACACTAAGCACGCTCAAGGTTTCTCAGGATGCGAAGGTGACCCCGGAGATCGCACGTGAAGTTTGTCTGCGGACGAACAGCAAAATGGTGGTAACCAGTTCGATTGCGGACGCGGGCAATGGCCTTCGCATCGAGTTGAAGGGGATTGACTGTAAGTCGGGTGTGACTGTCGCACGAGTCCGGCAGGACGCTCCCAGCCGCAACGAGGTCGTGCATCTGCTGGGCGTCTCTGCGGCGCAACTGCGCAGCAAGCTGGGTGAACCCGCGGCCTCTGTTGCCAAATTCAATAAGCCGCTGGAGGAGGCAACGAGTCCGTCGCTGGAAGCCCTGCAACTGCTGACGGAAGGCTACAGGCACCACCTGGCGGGGGACTTCCGCGAAGCTCTTCAATACTATCAGCGTGCCACCGAGCTGGATTCAGAATTCGCGCTGGCTTATGCGGCTCTTGGGAGTGTTTATGGTGGTCGGACTGAATTCTCCTTGGCATCCACGGCTGAAACGAAAGCCTACGACCTTCGTGGTCGGTTGACCGAACGGGCCCGCTTCCAGACGGAGGATCTCTATTACGAGGTTGTAACTGGAGAACAGGAGAAGGCCTGTGCTGTCCTCTCACAATGGGTACAAACTTTTCCTGACGATTTCATAGCCCGCTGCAACTCCGCCGGGTGCTTGCTACGTTTGGGGCAACTAGACCGGTCTCTCGCCGAAGCACGCGAAGCGGCACGCCTGCTTCCCAGTCCTTGGAGCTACAATGCCGTGATATACCGCAGCATTGTGACGGACCGGCTTGAGGAAGCGAAGGCCACATTCGATGAGGCAGCCGCACGCAAATTTGACGCGCCCCCGATGCACGTGACCCGCGCCCTGCTCGCCTTCCTGCAAAAGGACAAGCCCGCGATGCAGGAACAGTGGAGTTGGGCCGCGGGAAACGTGGGCAAGCCAGCCGCCGAATCTCTGTTGCTTTATGGAAGGCCAAGTGTGGAGACCTACTACGGCCACTTCCGGGAAGCTCGCCGCTTGATGACCCAAGGTATAGCCCTGGAAAGAAAGGCGGGCTCCTGGCGTCCGACCAGCCAGTATGCCAGCGTTCATGCGCTGCGAGACGCCGAAGTAGGCAACTCGGCCCAGGCTCAGCGAGCGGCCGCAAAGGCTCTCCAGGAGGTTCAGGACCGCGATACGCAATTGGGTCTGGCACTGGTTTTTGCGCGAGCAGGAGACATTAAGCAAGCACAGAAACTAGCAGATGCGCTAAATCAGAGTTTTCCGTTGGATACTCTGGTCCAGAATTACTGCCTCCCGACGATTCGGGCTGCGATCAAACTACTTGAGAACCATCCCGCCGCAGCCGTCGAAATCTTGCAGCCCACAGTTAAGTACGACTTAGCGGACGCGGAGTCCTTCAACAGCCTCTATCCCGCATACATCCGCGGGCTTGCATACCTCCAGATGGGCGAAGGTCGCCTGGCAGCGGCGGAGTTCCAGAAGTTGCTCGATCATCCGGGTAGGGTGGCGAGAGAGGTGACCGGAGCGTTGTCACATCTGCAACTCGCCAGGGCGCAGAAAATGATGGGCGACCAAGCCGCGGCGCGCAAGTCGTATGAGGACTTTTTGACTCTCTGGAAGGACGCCGACTCCGACATTCCTATCTACCAGCAAGCCAAAGCGGAGTATGCCAAGCTGCTCACCAGCATAAATCGTTCACACTGATCAAAAGGTCGAGCGGACGATTCCTATCTTCTTTAGTATAGAACTTCAGAAAAGGCGATTGGGTCCTCGGGCACCGCATCATTTGTTTCTGCAGGGGCATGGGTGGCACCTAGAATCGTGAAATCACACTTCTCCCGAATTTCACGAAATCCACGGTAACGATCCGGCCTTCCTTCTATTCCTTTTCAGGCGTTTGCGAATGGCTTTCGACTTGCACTTAGTGCACGTGCATGTTGGGAAAGTGTTCAGCCTCAACCATCGGATAGCAATGCACGAATCGTAAAACATACAAACTTTGGCCTGCACACTTCGGGATGGCTTTCTGCCGCCGGTAGCCGTCGCGGGCGGGCCGGAAAGGCGTACACAAGTGAGTCCGGAACGTCGCCTCGAATTCGAAGATGTTCTGTCGCGCAACTTGCCGGGGTTCCAGCGGGTGGCCATGCGCTGGCTGCGCAATCCTGAGGATGCTGAGGATGCGGTGCAGGATGCCATGCTGTCCGCTTTTAAGCACATCGCCCGTTTCGAGGGGCGCGCACAAATGTCGACTTGGGTGATGGCGATTGTAATTAACGCAGTACGCGCGCAATTACACCGTCGTCTTCGACACACGATCCTTCCACTTGATCAGCCCACGCAGGACGGCCAGCTCACTATTTCGGACCTCGTCGCCGACCAACGACCCACGCCGGAGCAGACTCTCGAAGAGTGCGAGCGGCTAAAACTAGTCGTTAAGCTAACCCGCAGTCTTCCGCCTTCCCAGAGGACGGCTATGCAACTCCGCCAGAGAGATGATGGCCTTTCCATAAAAGAAGCAGCCGAAGTGCTTGGAGTGCCCGTAGGAACCCTGAAAGCACAACTTGCTCGTGGTCGAGTCACACTCAGGCAACAACTGCGCTGGAGCAATTCAACCACGCAGGGATAAGGATTCCGATCAATATGACATCGCAGGGCAGGAGCAAGCAAAGTAAAGCTTCGGAGGTTGGGGCAAGCCCGATCCAGGCTCACCCAGAGGACACTTCCTCAAACCACACACCAAACTGTGAAGAGATCAGACTCCGCGCATATGAAATCTATCTCGAACGGGGCAGCCATCCAGGCAATGAGCTTGACGATTGGCTGCAAGCAGAACATGAACTCGATGGTCGCGCGCCGCAAAAACGCGAGTCGACCGATAGAGAAGAACATTAACCATGAGCACCCAGTCGGCACGTTTTGATCCTGGGAAAGAAGCTGGCATTGTTTTTTCACTTTACCGATCGATCAGCAGCTATGAGCGACAAGCGGTCAATGGGAGCGGTGATGGAGCTATGGCTGTTAACAATGGCCTGCGTACTCGTCACAACACTCTGCCTATTTCCTTGTGCTAACGCGCAAGCGAGCGGTGGAGAGGTACTCACGCTCGACGAAGCGCTCGTCCTGGCCAAATCCAATAATCGAGACCTCAAGGAATTCGGACTCGACGTAGGCAAACAGCGAGAAGCATTAGGCGAGGCAAAGACGCACTTGTATCCTCGTTTCGACACGTCCGTGCTTGCTGCCCAGTTACTCGCGCCGCTCGATTTCACAATCAAGAAAGGCCAGTTCGGTAGCTTTACAGGAACAGGTCCAATTCCCGGATCAGACACCAATCTTCACACCCCGGCTCGTCCAATAGCGATTGCCTCGGTTACTGCGACCCAGCCGCTGACACAATTGATTCGCATCCATCTGTCCGTCGCGGACCAGCGACTCAAGGTTGACGCGGCGCAGTTGTCCTTCGACGAACGTGAACAGAAGCTAGCGGACGATGTTCGCCAATCGTACTATCAAGTTCTCCAGTCGCAGATCCAGTATGAATCCCAACAATCGGTGGTGAAGTATCTCGAGGAGTTGCTGCAACTCACGGGCCGTCGCTTCGACCAACGAGCCGCTCTCAAAGCGGACAGATTGAGTGTCAAGGCCGAACTAGCCAAGGCGATGTATCAGCTGACCACGATCGAAGACACGCTTGCAGATAGCAAAGATGGCCTCAATCACCTCTTAGGTCGCAGCGTGCAGACGGAGTTTTCGGTCGAACCCGTTCCAGCGACGTTCCCCGAGCAAGAGGATCTTTCTGCGGCTCGGGCGACTGCACTCGAACATCGTCCAGAAGTGAAACTGGCGGCAAATCGTGTCCGCCAGGCTGAGCTTTCGACCAAGAGCGAGAAAACACATTACATTCCGGATATCGCTATTCAGGCGAGCTACTTCAGTCCGGAAAATATCAATTTTCTGCCGCAAAACATAGGCTCCGTTGGCGCCTTGCTTACCTGGCAGCCGTGGGATTGGGGAGAGAAGCGCCACAAGGTTCGGCAAGCCGCCCTTGCAGAGCAGCAGGCGGGGCTCTCCCTTGAGGACACGCGTGAGCAGATTCTTCTTGATGTGAATTCGAAGTTTAGGCATCTCCGCGAAGCACGCTCGCACCTTGCAGTCGTAGAGGCAATTCGTGATGCCGAGGCCGAGAAGATGCGGAACCAAAAGGAAGCGTATTCCCAGCAATCGATCTTACTCAGTGACTTGCTGAAGCAGCAGTCTTCGCTGGCCGATGCGGAGAGCCAATATCGTCAGGCGGTTCTTGCCTATTGGAGTGCACGCGCTGATTTTCAGAAAACGCTGGGTGAGGAGTAGAGCCATGAAGCCTTTCCTGATATCGGGGCCCCGATCGGAGGCGTCAGCAGTCCTGGTTGTCCTGTTGTTTGCACTAGTGTTGGGCGGATGTAATCACGAGTCGCAGATACCCTCGCAGCCGCCAAAGACGGTTCGGCTCGCGACCGTAGCAGCGCCGCGGATGAGCGCAGAGACGCTGCGTTACTCAGCGTCCATCCTTCCCTACGCGCATGTGGACCTCATGTTTCGCTCCTCCGGCTATGTGACGAATGTAAGTCAGGTACGAGGAGCAGATGGACAAACTCGCGACATAGGAACCGGAGATTATGTGGAACAAGGCCTCACGCTTGCGCACATTCGCCTGCAAGACCTACAGAATCAAGTGGCGCAGGCACACGCCCAACTCGATCAAGCTACGGCGCAACACAACAAAGCCGATCAGGATTTTCAGCGAGCGAAAGCCCTGTATTCGACGCAAAGCTTCACCAAGCCAGACTTCGACCAGGCTGAGGAAGCCTTCAGTGCAACCCAGGCTGCGATGGACAATGCAAAGGCTGCGCTCCTTCAAGCCCAGTTGATGCTTGGAGACGCTGACTTAAGGGCGCCGTTTTCCGGGTACATTCTGAGCCGGAACATAGATTTAGGAAGCTTGGTGTCACCGGCTTCGAGCGCTTTTACGATTGCCGACATCGGACGCGTAAAGGCAACGTTCGGCGCCCCGGACTACGTTCTTAGTCAGATACGTTTAGGGCAGGAACTGACGATACAGACAGAGAACGATGCTGCTCGTCTTAAGGGACGGATTACAAGCATTTCCCCATCTGCCGATACACGAAACCGAATCTTTGCCATCGAAGTGACCGTAAACAATCACGACCGTCACTTGAAGCCGGGCATGATCGCAACCGTTAGCCTAGGTGAAGTTCCGCATTCGTCGATCTCTGTCCCTCTTAGCGCCATCGTGCCGTTTCCTTCTGAGCCCGAGCACTTTGCGGTGATGGTCGCACAAGAGCGCAGCGGTAGGCTGATCGCTATGTTGCGCAAGATTCAGTTGGGAGCGACCCAGGACAATTCAGTTGCGGTTGAGGGAGTTCAACCCGGAGAACGGGTTGTGTCCGTAGGTGCTCAACTTTTGAGAGATGGCGACTCCATCCAAGTAATTCCTTAAGCAGACGATTCCAATGGCATACAAGAGCGATCAGGATCGAATCGATAAAACCCACAATGCTCCCAGGTTCTTTGTGGAACACCCACAGGTTTCGTGGGTGCTACTGATGGGTGTTCTTGTATGGGGCTGGTTCGGCTACCACAGTATGCCCCAGCGGAAGGACCCCGACATTCCGGTCCGGGTGGCGGTGGCCTTCTGTCCGTGGCCGGGCGCCACAGCGCAGCAAGTGGAGCAGTTTGTCACTCGTCCCATCGAAGATACCGTTGCCGAGAACAAGACGATTCATCCCGGCACAGCATCCGACTATGGAGTTCGGTCTGTCTCGCTCCCCGGCGCAGCTTACGTCTACATCCAGCTCGCCGAAAATATCTCGGACGTCAAAAGGCAATTCAGCGACATAAATCTCAAAGTGAACGCGCTTAACAGCCAACTGCCGCAGGGCGCAGGTCCAATCTCATTCCAGAGCGATTTCGGAGATACTGCAGCTCTCATGCTGACTGTAGCCAGCCCTAAAGCAGACCAGGTTGAGATCAATATTCGTGCGCAAGCCATCGAGTCTGCAATCCAATCTGTCCGGGCTAAGAGGAAATACAAAGAGAACGAGGTCCCGGTCGCGATCGTCTATTCGTTTCCGCGGTCAATCGCTCCAGCGACTATGCTCGACGCGGTACAGCTCTTCGAGCAGCAGGCAGAACAAGAGGGAGCCTTACACGTTCCACAGGTAATTCCAGGAAGCGGTTTTGTCGCAGTGGATGGTGTGTCGGATAAGGATGACGCCAGCATCGACCGCTTCGTGGCATCGTTTTTTCAGACGCAATTGCAGCGATCTGATTTGCATCCCGACGGATGGACGCCAATCGTCATCCGCGATCCGCACGACGTTCGGGCCAAGCTGACTAATGTTGCGGGCGATAAGTATAGCTACGTCGATCTCGACAACTTTTCTGACCTGATCGGCAGAACGGTTCAAGGCGCACCAGAGACCTCAAAGGTGGAGAGGCGAGGTCTCTTGCCGCAAGTGGTTTACCTGGAATATTCGCAAGATCGCTTAGCCGAGTACGGACTTCAGCCGGCAGCTCTCGGACAAGTCCTGCGCGCCCGAAACATTATCGCGCTGGGAGGCAAGTTCGAGACCGGCCAGCGAGAGATCATTATTAACCCCTCTGGGCAGTTCGAAAGCAGAGACGCAATTGGGGATGTTGTGGTGGCCGCGACGTCGGCCGGAGCCCCAGTATATCTCCGGGACCTGGTCAAGATTTACCCCGGCTACCAGAGCCCCGCCACATATCTGAACTATTACACGTGGCAGGATGCAACTGGAGAATGGCAGCGCAGCCGGGCGGTCACCCTGGCAATTTACATGCGCGATCAGCAGCAGATTGCGAGCTTCGGTCAGTCAGTCGATGAGAAACTTGCACAGCTTAAACAGATTCTTCCGGCGGATCTCATCATTGCGCATACCTCCGACCAGCCCCTGCAGGTGAAGGAGAACATTCATCTATTCCTGCGCGCTTTAGTGGAAGCGATCATCCTTGTAGTCGGCGTATCGTTGATCGGATTCTGGGAATGGCGTCTCGCGCTCATCATGGCCCTGGCAATTCCTATCACCCTCGCCATGACTTTCGGCGTTACATACATGCTGGGCATCGACCTGCAGCAAGTTTCCGTGGCGACGCTCATCATCGCGTTAGGTCTGCTGGTCGATGTTCCTGTGGTGGCTGGCGATGGTATCAAACGCGGACTTGCCGCAGGACTGCCGCGTCGCATTGCGGCCTGGCTCGGTCCGACTAAGCTGGCCACGGCCATCTTTTACGCAACACTGACGAACATCATCGCTTATCTTCCTTTTCTGCTGCTGACCGGCAATACCGGGGAGTTCCTGAAAAGCCTCCCCATCGTCATGACCACAGCCCTGCTCTGTGCGTTAGTGGTTGCCATGACGTTTGTTCCACTGCTGGGTTACTACATTCAGCGACCGCCAGCCAGGAAAGAATCCACTATAGACGAGAAGCGCGAGCATGGCTTTTATGGTTTCTACAACAGGCTGGTAGGCCGGGCGATTCAGCACCGGTGGTCCGTTCTGCTCGGTTCCTTCGTGTTCTTGTTGATCGGCGGTTTCGCCGCCTCACACCTCAAGTCACAATTTTTTCCCGAAGATGTTCAATATTGGTTTTACCTCGACATCTGGTTGCCGAACGACGTTCCATTGAGCGCGACAAACGATACTGCACTGAGAGCGGAGCAGGTGGTGCGCAAGGTTATTGCAGGTCATCGTACAGGTGCGCGACAAGGAGGCCACTCCAAAGCTGATTGGTCCTCTCCAAGATGAACTCAATAAGCAGGTCCCGGGAGCATGGATTACGGTGCGACAGTTGCAAACGAATCCAGTCGAGACTCCGGTCGAGGTCCTCATTTCAGGGCAGGCAGATACCGACCCGCGAACCGAGAGCGAGGATATCCGATCTCTTCGGGCAATCGCGTCCCAAGCCATGGATATTGTTCGCCAGTCGCCTGGAATTTCCGTGTTGAGGGACGATTGGAGCCCCGACAGTCCGCAGATGAAGATCGAGATTGATCCGGAGCGCGCCAACCTGGTCGGTATTACGAATGCCGATGTCGCAATTTCCACCTCTGCCGCAATCAGCGGGAACCCGGTGGGTATATATAAGGAGGGAAATAAGAACATCCCGATTGTTGTCCGCCTCCGGCCCCAGGATCGCGCGCGGCTTTCGCAGATCGAAAATCTCTACATCAACTCATCGCAAGAGAATGTCAAGGTCCCTCTGCTTTCGGTGGCGACTTTGAAAAACATTCTTGAAACCGCAAGGATTCGGCGGCGCGAACATTTTCGTACCTTATCAATCTTGTGCTTTCCCGCGCCCGGCGTCCTGGCCTCGGAAGTACTCGCACCGATCGAGCCTAAATTAGTTGCCCTCAAGAACAGTCTTCCGCCCGGCTATCAATTGCAGATTGGTGGAGAAAAGGCAAAACAGGTCGAGGGATTCACGAATCTCGCCGTCGTTCTTCTGATTTCTCTGGTGGGCATTTACCTGGCATTGCTGATCCAGTTCAACAACGCCATCAAGCCGTTGTTGGTCTTTGCCGCCGCCCCCTACGGAGCGATCGGGGCGCTAATCGCTTTGGCAATCATGGGTACCCCTTTTGGTTTCATGGCATTTCTTGGCGTAGCCAGCCTCATTGGCGTCATCGTCAGTCACGTCATCGTGCTATTCGACTTCATCGAGGAGATGCACGAAAAAGGCGAACCGCTGGAGCGCGCTCTTCCGGACGCCGGCATCGAGCGTATTCGACCCGTGATGATCACCGTGGGCGCGACGATCCTAGCTTTGTTTCCTCTCGCACTTGAAGGTGGCCCGCTCTGGAAACCTCTGTGCTACGCCCAGATTGGCGGCCTAGCAGTCGCCACGTTCATCACCTTGCTCCTGGTGCCGGTCTTTTACTCGATTTTTGTCCTCGATCTCAAATGGATCAAATGGGAAACGACTGACAAACGACAGGAGATCACTGAAGAACAACCCACTACATCATGACGAATGCGCGATCGCGGCGGCTAAGGCCCGCAAGCGTGTTGCCATCGTCGACCGGGCCGTCATGATCGGAGGCGTAAGTGTTCACACTGGCACGATCCCCAGCAAGACGATACGCGAAGCCATCTTTCAGCTTGCCGGTTTAGCCGTAAAGACTCTGTACGGCGATGGAATTCGAAGCCATGGTATTTCTGTCCAGGCTGTCGCCTCCCGTGTGAGCACTATTGTCGAACGAGAGACTGAAGTAGTTCGAGCGCAGCTGACGCGAAACAAGATTGCGATCTATCAGGGCGATGCGCTGTTTCTAGATCCTCATACAGTCGAAGTTCATGGCCAAGGGACTAGCGTCAAAGCAGAGAAGATCTTGGTTGCGTGCGGCACGCGACCTGCGCACAGCCCGGAGATTCCTTTTGACAACCGTCGCATTGTGGATACCGATCACCTCCACGCACTGGGTGGTCTTCCGAAAGAAATCATCGTGGTCGGAGCTGGGGTTGTGGGCCTTGAGTATGCATCATTTATGGCTGTATTGGGCGCCGACGTTACCTTGATTGACCAAAGGCCGGCCGTTCTTGAGTTTGTAGATCGGCAAATCGTTGAAGCACTTTCCTACCACTTGCGCCAGCTTGGGGTTACATTTCGGTTGGCGGAAAGGGTGACACATGTGGGGATCGACCCAGTGCGCGATCGTGTTGTTGCCGATCTGGAGAGCGGCAAGAAAATCCAAGCCGATGCGCTCGTTTATGCCGTGGGCCGCCAAGCCAACGGCGACCAGCTTGGCCTGGATGCTGCAGGACTGGCAACGGACTCGCGCGGCAGGTTGAAAGTAAATCAGTTCTTTCAAACCGACGTGCCGCATATCTATGCGGCTGGCGACATTATTGGGTTCCCGGCACTGGCAAGTACCTCGATGGAGCAGGGTCGGCTGGCGGCCTGTCACATGTTTGGAATTCCATTTGAACACACCCCCGATCTCTTTCCTTACGGGATTTATACCATTCCGGAAATCTCCATGATTGGTCAGACGGAGGAAACACTAACCACCAATAAAATTCCGTATGAGGTGGGAGTCGCAAGGTACTCTGAACTTGCAAAGAGCATGATGCTCGGCGATGAAACTGGGATGCTGAAGCTGCTTTTCGATCCGGGAACCCACAGACTTCTTGGCGTGCATGCTCTAGGACAGCGTGCGACTGAAATCATCCATATTGGTCAAGCGGTGCTCTTCTACGGCGGGTCAGTCGAATATTTCCGTGATGTAGTCTTTAACTATCCAACACTCGCCGAAGCCTACAAAGTAGCTGCCTTCGATGGCTTGAACAAACTCTGATCGATGCGCTCAAGAATGGGGAAACGGCGGAAATCTAACAGGGAGATTCTGTAACAGGGCCGAAAACACATGCGCATAGAGAAGGTTGTCTCGTTTCTATTGCTTTTCGGATTTGGTCTGTCGGTATTGCCCGGAATAGCGCAGACGGCCGCTGACAAATATCCAGAGAACCCGACGCCGCAGGTCAATGTGCCATCGAAAACTGCACGGCTCGGCCGCCTGCCAATAGAGTGGATCATTGGTCCGTACATTCCGGTGCAGGGGCAACTCGAAACTTTATCGAATGCCCAGCGAGGGCAGATTTATGTTCGGCAGACGTTCCTCACCGCCGGATCTTATGTGGCGAGGGCGTTTTCAGCTGGACTTGACCAGGCACGTGGTGAGCCTCCCGATTGGGGCGGCGGTTCTGTCGGCTATGGCAAACGTTACGCGGCGCGGTACGGAGAGTTCGTAGTTCAGAGCAGCGTACTGTCTGCAGGGAATGCTCTGCTTGGGTATGAGCCTCGGTACGACTTTTGCCGTTGCGAGGGGTTCTGGCCTCGCACGCTCCACGCTATATCGCGAAACTTTGTAGCCTATGACCGAAGTGAGCACAACCTTCGGCCACAAGTGCCGACGTACACGGGGGCGTTCGCGGCTGGCGTGCTGTACAACACATGGCTGCCCGGGCAGCATAACGTTTGGAGAGGCGGTGCATACAATGTGTTGTCGCAGGCAGGAATTGGAAGTGGTTATGATTTCGTGAGCGAATTTGCCTTGGATATTCTGCACTCGTTTGGCCTGAAAAAGGGCGTGCGGCGCGCGCCCTAATCGCGGGACTTCCAACCGCCTCTACACGAACCAACTCACCTACAAGGAAAAGATCTCACCTTGTTGGAGGGCGATGTGAATTTGAAACTGGCTGGAAAGGTTGCGCTGGTAACGGGATCGACCGCAGGGATCGGGTTTGCGATAGCTCAGTCGCTCGCAATCGAGGGTGCGCATGTCTACGTGAATGGACGCACGCAAAAGCGCGTGGATGCGGCGATGGCGGCAATCCGATCGCATGCCGCGACGGCTAAGGTTGATGGCATTGCAGCGGACTTTTCAGGTTCAGTCGGGGCAGAGGTAGTGATTGCGAAGCTTTCCGCGGTGGATGTGTTGGTGAACAATGTCGGAATTTTCGAGCCCAAGCCATTTACTGAGATTCCCGATGCCGACTGGTACCGCTTCTTTGAGATCAACGTAATGAGCGGTGTGCGAATGGCGCGACACTACCTCTCGGGAATGCTACAAAGAAACTGGGGCCGCATTCTTTTCGTTTCGAGCGAATCAGGTGTGCAGATTCCGGCGGAAATGGTGCACTACGGAGTGACCAAGACTGCACAGATTGCCGTGGCGCGAGGGATCGCGGAGTCGGTAGCTGGAACCGGCGTGACCGCAAACAGCATTGTTGCCGGGCCGACGGAGTCGGAAGGTGTTGGCAGCTTTGTCGAGGCAATAGCGAAACAGCAGAACAAATCGAAGGGAGAGATCGAGCAGGAGTTCTTCGAGCATGTGCGGCCGTCGTCCCTCCTGAAGCGCTTTGCCACCGTGCATGAGGTTGCAGCGCTGGCCACCTACGTGGCCAGTGAGCTATCTTCAGCGACGAACGGGGCAGCACTGAGAGTGGATGGTGGCGTCGTTAGAGCGATTCTCTAAACGAACATATGAAATGGACGATTGGCCCGATACGCGGCGGATATTCCTGTGTCAGCGAACACATGACGGGCTCTTGTTGCACATTGTCCAAGCGCGCTGCCCGGCTAAGAGCAAATCAATTATGAACCCCACGTACCTTCCCGCCCTCGCCGCGCTCTCCGGTTCTGCCGTCGGCGGCTTAACGTCCTTTCTCAGCTCGTGGCTCGGTCAAAGTACCCAGCTTAGGGCGCAGGTGTTCATCAACGACAAGAGTCGTAGGCAGGAACTCTATCGTGAATTCGTTGATGAAGCTTCGAAGGGATATATCGACTCGATTACTACCAACACGCCTGACCTAACCAGGCTTGTCGCCCTCTATGCTCTGATTAGTCGAATGCGCTCACTATCGTCGCGAAAGGTAATCGAAGAGGCAGAAAAAGTCGCGCAACTGATTGTGCGATCATACCCTGAGCCAAATATGACATTTGCTGACCTCCGTCCAATGATCACTGCCAAGGCAATCGATCCTTTGCGGAGCTTCGCCGAATCGTGTCGCGAAGAATTGGAAGGGCTGAAATAGAATGGCTTTCTTTGGATCGCGGAGGGGCGCATTCGTCGTTTCGACGGCGAATTTCGCTGGCTTCTTTTCGCGGCGACGGGCGCTAACATGAATATATGTTGACCATAGGTCCTGCACGAACTGCAAGATCGCGATGCGATCCGGTCTATAGTGGAGCCGATCATCCGCTCAGAGGACACATACACGTTGCCACGGGATATGATTAGAGAAGACGCGCTACTATATTGACTTTCGAAGGACCAGGAAGTCTTCGTAGCAGAAGGCGAAAACACGGTTGGGGGCACATACTGTCCAGCAAGAACGAAAGTGAGAAAACCCGATGTTGGCGAGAAGGAAGACCGTTAAAAGAAGTCGGCGGAGTCGCTACCACGCAAAACCTATTGTATGTGATTATAATATTACTGGAAACAGTTGATAATAAATGAGATATTTGTGGAGGCGACGGGAGTCGAACTATCCAGGGTGTTGAGAACACGTAAGTTATTGATTCTAGGAACTGCCACAACGGCTAAAAAGGCCCCATTGCCCGATCCATTGTACGTTTATTGTACGAAAATACTTTCGCTCTGAGTCGGCAAACCCCACACCGTGCCCACAGTATCCCATAGATTCGACGGGCTAAATTGGGAAAAAACACTCAGCCCGCAGGGCACCGACCTGCCATTCCTCGCTATGCCTGCCTGCTCTCTCGTAATTTCTGGTTTGCGCGTGACACGATCAGAATAATCGAAACTCCGCGATACGTTCTCTATTGGAATAGGCGATCAGACGGCAAGAGCTGCCCTGCGAGGGAAGCGAGGTCGGGCGGCGCTGCCCCATGAAGCCCAGGCTAGCGCTCGGCAGCTGCAGCGCCTTGTCAGGCCGCACAGAGCGCGACAATCTTCCTTAAAGCAAAAATGCGCAACCTCAATGAGATCGAATGCTTTGTTAAGGCAGTTGGGTTGAAACACCTCACGGCAGCCTATGGAGTTTCGATTTCGTCTCGGTACGTTATGAGCGTTTTGGAAAAGCGCGGCCGCAGGTCGGAACCGTTCTGCACCAATGTACTGGCGCTTCAAGGATGTCGCAGCAAGAGCTGGCAGCCTAATTATTTTCTCTGAAACGCTGGAATCACTTTGTCAAAGATACGTTCAGCAAAGCCCTTATCTAACGGAGCGTGTCCCTGCAACCATCGAAAGAATAAAGGTCCATTGAGTGCATCAATAAGCAGTTCCGTATCGGTTCCCCGCTTCAATTGGCCCGACGCGATGGCCTCTCCGACAAAGCGGCGCTGCATCTGACGCCTTGGCATCACATATCTTTCCAAAAATATTTGTTGGAGTCTCCTGTCATCGTGGATGCCTGTGACCAGACGCGCCATGATGACGCCGTCGTCGGAGGCGAGGAACTCAGCCACATACACGACATATCGCCGCAGGCGTGCTAAGGCTGAGCCGCTGCCGGAAACCACGAGGACAGGTTTCATATGCTCGAAGCACGCATCCAACAAGATCTCTCCCTTCGAGCCCCACCATCTATATAACGTGGCGCTGCTAACGCCCGCAGTATTTGCGATCTCGTGCGAGCCAACTGTCTGAAATCCTTTCGCCCGCAGGAGGTTATAAGCCGCCGCCAAAATATCGCACCGCGCTTCTTCGCTTCTCGGCCGCCCGGCACGGCGTGACGGGGCTTTTCTCTTGCGGGTTTTCATAGTTAGCTTCTGAATTACGAAAATAAGGGTTTCGTTGTAGTTTGACAAGCATTAACTGCGAGTGTACAAACGAAACCAGTAGTTTCGTATTAATAAAGGCGGAATGTTCGTAACGGACGCAGTTCATGAGGGGGCTTGGAGGAAATAATGAGAGGCGTCACAGTCGGCACAGGCAAGCGCCTCACGGAAGTGGTTCACCGGATGGCGGCGCTGCTCACCAGCGGATCGCACACGTCACGGGATTTGCAAGAAAGCAAGGCCAGGCTCGAAGAAGCCCAACGCGTCGCCCATGTCGGCTACTGGGTATGGGACCTCGATTCCGATCGCGTAACTTGGTCTGACGAAACTTACCGCATCTATGGGCTCGTGCCGCAGAAAGGTCCGGTAGACTTGGCGACAATACGCGAAATGGTCCACCCTGAAGATCGAGAGACCGTCTTCCGGATAGCGGAGGAGGCCATTCTCGGCCGAGTGCGTCCCGACGCTGAACACCGAATTGTTCGTCCCAGCGGAGAAGTGCGCACGGTGAACGGCCAGGGCGATTTGAAGAGAGACGCATCGGGCCGGCCCGATCAAATGTTCGGCACGGTGCAGGACATCACCGACCGGAAGCGGTCAGAGGAAGCCCTGCAACGAACCCAGCTTTATCTCAGCGAAGGGCAGCGCCTCGCTCATATGGGTAAGATTCACCGAATCCGGAGCTTCTATTGCCAATGGTGCATTTTCTAATCATTCTTGCGCTCTCAATCGCGTTAATTGCCGTGTTGGGTGGCTGGCGCCGAGATCGAAGACTTCTCTCCGAATCGCGTAAGGGTTCGCATGATCGGGACGCTGAACGAACAGCCGCCCTTGAAAAAGCCAATGAAGGTCTAAAAGCTTCCCAGGTCGATTTGCAAAGACGATGGCAGTATCTTGCAGAGGCTCAGAGGCTGAGTCACTCTGGGACTTTCGGATGGAAGGTGCACAGCGGTGAACTCGTTTGGTCTGACGAAACCTACAAAATTCTGGGTTTCGCACGACAAATGAATCCTACGCTCGATCTGGTATTCGATAGAGTTCACCCTGAGGATCGGGATCGCCTGCAACAGCTCAGGGATAGCGCCACTCAGAATGGCATGGATTTGGATATCGAACATCGAATTCTCTTGCCTGACGGCGTCATCAAACATGTTCATGTAGTTGCACATGCCGGAAGAGATAGATCCGGCAACCTCGAATATGCCGGCATAGTGACAGACATCACCGAACGCAAATACGCCGAGGAAGAACGGGAGGCCCTGTCTCACAGCCTTCAAGAAAGCAAAGCAAGACTTGAAGAAGCTCAACGTGTCGCCCACATAGGTCACTACGAATGGAACCTCGTCGCGAACCGCGTGACTTGGTCTGCTGAACTTTATCGCATCTACGGACTGCCTCCACAGGAAGGGTCCATTGACATGGCGATGGTTCGCGAAATGATGCACCCTGACGATCGGGAGCATGTTTTCGGGGCAGCTGAAGATGTCGTTCGTAGTGGAGTGACCGCTGCGGCAGAACATCGTGTCGTTCGACCCACCGGCGAAGTGCGTACTGTCCAGGCCATCGGGACTGTGAAAAGAGACGCATCGGGCCGAGCGTACGAAATATTTGGTACGGTCCAGGACATTACTGACCGCAAGCACGCAGAAGAAGAGCGCCAGGCGCTTTCTCGTGACCTGGAGGAAAGCAAAGCCTGGCTTGAAGAAGCCCAACACGTCGCTCATGTCGGTTACTGGGTGTGGGACCTCCAGACGAATCGGCTCATTTGGTCCGACGAAACCTATCGCATCTTTGGGCTGACAGCACAGGAAGGCCCCATCGACTTAGACAAGGTACGCGAAATGATCCACCCTGACGATCGAGAGGTTGTATTTCGAAGCGCAGAACAAGCCGTTAGCACTGGGGCACGCGCTGACTGTGAACACCGGCTTTTTCGTCCGAGCGGGGAAATGCGTGTCGTGCACAGCCTGGGCGATTTGAAAAAAGACTCGACCGGACGACCCTACCAAATGTTCGGTACGACGCAGGACATCACTGAGCGCATGCGGGCAGAGGAGGCTTTGCAGCAAAGCCAGTTTTATCTCAGCGAAGGGCAGCGCCTTGCTCACATGGGCAGTTGGGCGTTCAACGATTCTGGCCACTATTGGTCTGATGAGTTGTACAAACTTTACGGCCTGGACCCAAAGAACGGAGCGCCCACAGCTGAACAGTATCTGGCCCTTGTACATCCACAAGACCGCGCCTCGATGGCTGAAACTATTAAACGCATGCAAGAGGAACATTGTGGTTTCGATCAAATCGAGCGCATTATTCGACTCGACGGGCAGTTGCGCTACGTTCGGGCCGTGGCTGTTCCTGTCCTTGAAAAAGGAGTTTTCAAAGGATTCGTCGGTACCACAATGGACGTTACCGAGCAGGAACTGCTAACGCGGGAGTTGCGGCGGGAGCAAGCGTACCTCGCGGAAGCGCAAAGCTTGACTCACGCTGGCAGCTGGGCGTGCAATCTGGTCACACGGGAGATATTCCACTCATCGGACGAAAACGCTCGCCTCTACGGCTTCGATCCCAGCCAAGGTCCGATTCCATTCGACCGCTTTTACAGTACGATTCTTCCCGAAGACGAACGAGCTATCAGGCCAAAGCTTGAGAATGCGATCAGCGCAGGGGCGGACTACGACGTCGAATTTCGGATTCGTCGTACCGATGGCGCCATCAGATTTCTGCGTGGCATCGGACACCACAATCCGTCTGGAGAAATCGGTGAATACCTCGGTATCACAATGGATATAACGGAACGAAAACAGGCCGAGCAGGAACGCGAAAAACTGCGCCAGTTAGAGGCTGATCTCGCGCATATCAACCGCGTGAACATAATGGGAGAAATGGCCGCCGCGCTGGCGCACGAAATCAAACAACCCATCGCCGCCTCGATCACCAGCGCGAACGCCTGTTTGCGATGGCTTGCACATGATCCGCCCAACCTGGAGAGGGCCCGCGCGGCAGCAGCTCGAATTGAGCAGGACGGAAGCCGTGCAGCCGATGTTATCGACAGTTTGCGGTCCTTCTACAAGAAAGGCGCTCCCCCTGAACGCGAGATCGTGGACATCAAAGACGTCATTCGAGAAATGACCACCCTGCTCAGGGCCGAAGCGGTTCGGCACTCTATCACTATCCATTCCGACCTCCAGGCAGATCTGCCGAACATCCTGGCAAACCGGGTGCAACTTCAACAGGTGTTCATGAACCTGATCCTGAATGCGATCGAGGCCATGAAAGACACTGGAGGC
>WNFI01026739.1_pt1 | contig 25393 bp, 24 predicted proteins | sample 5400471 | NCBI WGS metagenome assembly WNFI01 (sample SAMN13153348, study PRJNA577476) | soil metagenome | isolation source: 100 cm saprolite on Douglas fir-dominated hillslope | place: USA:California | collected 2013-09-17 | reverse complement strand
CCTCCATAATATAAAGGGGACACTTACTGCCAGCATTCTGGAGACGAACAAAACGATCGCGGACCGCTCTGCAGCAGAAAATATTACCGATACCCTCGCCTCTCAGATTGGCCAATTTGGAGCCCTTGTATCACAATATGCCCCCTTTATCGGTATTCTCAGTGCCTTGACCCCTGCGCCACATGCATCCAATTCCGCCATTTCGACGCCGAATGTATCTCCCAGTAGTCCGGTTTTTAATGCAAGAACACAATTTCTGATACAACAGAATAATGTTCAGCCAGCCGATATCGATACCGTCGATGCCACCGGCGTATACGCCGGCATGGCCATTAACCAATACATCAAACAATACCTGACTGACAAAAAAATATACGAAGCTGCGGTTTACAATAGCCTTCCCATCGATGCACTGATTGCAGGAAATCGCAATCCTATTTCCTCCTTACATGCCGGAAACGTCAATGATCGGCAGATCATAGAAAAAATCAATACTTTCTTTGATAGTTATAAGAAAGCCCTAATGGACTATACATTCGCGAAAGTCGCAAAAGACAGTTCTCTGATGGCCTACTTTTTAAAGTCCTATAACAATTCCACCCTTCCTATTACAGATAAGCTGGATGGCTTGGATGGTAAGACACCCGTATATTATTCCAGGATCCTCCAGACGGCTACCAGCGATTCGGCTGTCAGCAAAAAGGTATTGATCTTTGTCTGTAATAAAAAGGATACCGTAAAGATCGATAGCTTCACTTACCGTATTGGAAAGAATTATCGGTTCCAGCTAAGCGGAGGCGTTGCTTATACCCTTAGTCCCTTCAGCCAGATCCAGGCTCATCAGGGAAATGGACAAGTTGTTGTCAGCAGTGATGTCCAGCAGTACCGGCTGTTGCTTGGCTTGCATGTATACCTGGGGAAAGGCGGGTTATTCCTGCAGGATAATAGATTCGCCGGAAGATTTTCAGAGCGAATATCCTTATTTACAGGAGTGGGCATACCGAATCCATTGGAGAATATTTATTTCGGCCTGGGATATGATATGTGGCCCGGGTTTAAATTCACAGCCGGGGTACATTTTATCAGAGACACTAAATACACGGTGGAAAACAATATTATTACCGATCAACGATTGCAATATGCGGCCGCGGGCCCGTTCGTGGCCCTGCAGATAGATCCAATGAGTTTGATCAATGCTTTAAATATATTTAAATCAAAGTGATATGAAAAACGGCTTACTTATACTACTAACGATCGGAGGTCTGGCCTGGTTTCTATCCTGTTCTAAAAGCGTCAAGGATGATAAATTATATATCAGAGGGCGATTGTTTTATACCGATACGATCACCCGGTACACCATCGGCCAGCCGGTGCCTGGCCGGCTAGTAAAGCTAGCTAACAATAGTACCGATTCCCTGAATTTCCTGTATTCCGATACAACAGATGCCGGTGGTTATTTCCTGTTCAATCTTTTGGACAGGAAAAAGGATAGTTATGCCGTCAGGTTCCAGGACTCGTTGGATGGAGTATATTATCTGGCCGTCAGTAAGGTAGACCGTGGTAATGATACCATTGCCCTGGTAGCGACCGTGGACACTGTCAGACAAAATGGTTTTGTCATACACTTGGAGGATAGCCTGAGCGGTTATATTCCTGCTGCAACAGTTCGGTTGTTCAATAGCGAAGTGTTAGCCGGAACCAATGACTCGGCATCGGCTGTTCAACAATTTACATCCGATAGTTATGGTAAAATTTACAGGTTGACATTACCTGTAGGTAAATACTACCTTAACGCCATCAAAAAAGCAGGAAGTCTCACTTTGCAACGTCTTATGAAGGTAATTATCATTCCGAGAACAACCGGTATTGTTTCCGACACTATGACATTAAACTAGATTAGTTCACTTCTGTCTGAAGACTTCCCTGCTAATCTTTAAATGTAATAATCAGTATTTGACCTAACAAATATAGGATCTACAAAATTTAATTTGCCTCAAATACAATTAAAATAAGTACTATTAATGAACAGGAAGTGGTGCGCCATAAACACTTATTGAACCCTTTTTATCAAAATCAGTTATTTCTAATTTGCTAGACCCTGATTTACCACATACATAATGCATTACTGAATATGGATCATAGTTTGTTAATGGTTTAGCCCCCCAATGACCTTCAATAATATTTTCAAGTTTACAGGAATTTTCTGTTGACCATATATGCTCATGGCGAAATCCTAATACATGTCCAAGTTCATGCCGAAAAACACCAGTAGAATCAAATGATGTACTAAAATAACTAGGATCAATTACAAGTATTCTTTCGAAAGAAGGGTCCCCAGGGAAAAATGCCTGTGCAATAAAACTGCCATGTGCATTTATTTGCCTTACAGTAAAAAGAAGATTTGTTGAGGTGTCAATTTCTAAATCGATATCCTTTGTATCATATTCCGGTTCATAAGCAAATTTCACATTGCAAGTGTTCATCCAATTTTCCGTTGCCAATTTCATATTTCTTACGACTTTTTCATAAGAAGATTTTGATCCAAATGAATTTCTCATTACAGAGTAATAAAGTATCTTCCCATCTTCCCATTTTGCTAGATTTCCCGAAGCATCAGTAGCCATAGTTAGCTTTCCCGATTTTATTCTACCGGTTATATTTGTATCAACATTTTGCAGCCTCTCTTGATAATAATTATAGAGTTCGAAACGATCCAGTTTTATGTCACCTTCTAATATGTAGTAATCCCTTGAACCAATTGTAAGAGTAGGACGATTATTTAGCTTCAATTGTCTAGTTAATTTATTTGCGGTATAGTCTAATGATGATGTTTGTGCACTTAGAGATGAGATTGAGTCTATATTTACCCTCTCCAAAACTGATTTCGTATTATTTGAATTTATTATAGATATTGAATCGAGGTTTATATTTTTAATAATCCCAACAGAATCCTTATTGCTTATACTTCGAGTACTGTCAGTACGATTTCTGGTAGTTGAAGATTCTCCAGAATTATTACACCCTGTGCTAAGCACAATTAAAAATAAATTAATCATTATTAATTTAATAAAAAACTTACATTTAATAATATTCATAAATGAAATTTAACAATAGAATCTCGTTTGAATTAATAGATTTTAATTGATTACATCGAACTCTTTGACATCTTGATCGGTTGGCTTTCTAAGTAACGGATTTATTTTGGTTTTATCTGATAATGAAATGCCAGAAATTTGAAGGATTTCGTAGGTGGTGTATATTCTGTTTTTAATCGTTGCCGTATAATGGTAAAGAGAGTAAGGATAATAGCAGCGATATATACCTGTGTCTTGAAGGTATTTTCAGTTGTTTCAATTTGGTAACACATAAGTCATGCTCAATAGACCAAGTTACTATTCAGGGATCAGGTCCAAAATAACAATAATTAAGCGATGTTACTTGCTAATCAGAATTAAGAGAATGTAAAAGGAAAAGATGGGGTGGGATTTAATACTGTGAATATAAAAGAAGTTTTTTGAATCTCCAAATTGTTAAAAAATTTTTTTGAAATACTTAGGAGAGTATAAAATACTTTGTGTAAATAAGAAACAAACTGCATTAGAGCCGGCATCTGTTTTCAAAGATAGTTAAGAATTGATGTAGAACAAGACCCCAGTTGTGTAGGGTCGCATTCCACTTTTTTCGATATTTATCAGGGCAAGGTAGACGGCCTTCTGGGCAGCCTGGTCGTCGGGGAAGGCCCTAGAAAACTTGAGCCGGCTGGATCGATTATGGGAGGAAGCGACGGCGGAGAAGTGGCCGAAAATAAAAAAGGACAGAAGACGGATATCTCCGCTCTGTCCAATTCAGTGACCCGGATTGGATTCAATTTTTTAATAACTGATTGATTTTCAATAGTCCAGATTTAATCCTATTTAAGTCAACTAGTATAAATAAAATCACGTACAACCCTTTATAGCCATACATTACAATAGATTTACGGATGCAAAAATATGTTGCTCAAAATATTCATTAAATGTCCGTAATAATGTCCGTACCTTTGTTAATATGAAAAAAAATACAAAAAAAGCGAATAATAATAGTAAAGCCCGCTTTGTTCTCGATACTGCCAGGGACAGAAATAATGCCGCCTATATAATGATGCTGGTCAGTTGTAAGGATGCGCGGCTAAAATATCCCACGGGAGTAAAGATTATTCCGAAGTCCTGGGATCCATCAAATCAAAGAGCTGTTCCAGGGTTGATTAAATCCATTAATAAAAAGCTGGAAATGCTGGCAGATTTAGTGGATTCATATTTTGAAATCAATATAAGGGCAAATAAGCCAGTCCAAAAAGAGGAGCTTAGAAGGCACCTCCTCAGTAAAGAAGGTAAGGAAGAAAGGAAGAAGATTGTCAAAGGAGATTTTTTCATTGGAATAGAGCAATTGATTCAGTCAGCCGAAAAGAAGTTGATCCTGAATGATGGAAAAAAATTTAGTGACGGAACAATAAGAAACTGGAGAAAGACGGCTGCTACCTTAGAACGATTCCTTCCGGATATGTCCTTTGAAGGAATTACATTACGGACATACGAAGATTTTATTGCGTGGGCAGGAACACAAAGGGTAAAGGAGAAATACGAGTTCTATTCGAAAAATTATATTGGCGCATTGATCAAAGATTGGAAATCCTTACTTGAACTTTCAAATAAAAAAGGTTATCATAAAAATTTGATTCACCGGGATAAAGAATTCAAACAAATTGGAGAAAAGCCTAAGAAGGTTGACTTGAATGAGGAAGAAATACAATTGTTAAAATACGTCGAAGGTTTAACCTCAACTCAAGAGATAATCCGGGATCGTTTTTTGATAAACTTATATTTGGGACTACGTATATCCGATTTTGAAAAATTGACAGAAAATCATATTGATTTAGTGGAAGAAACGATTAAAGTCTCAGTTACACAAAAAACAAAATCATCGTCAATTAATGATCTCGATCCTGAAATAATAGATATTATAAAAAAATATAACGGGAAATTACCAAGGCAATATCATAGAAATGTTGTCAATAAAGAGATTAAGCTAATTTGCAAGTTAGCTGGAATCAACGCGCAAATTGAATGGAATGAGACAAGGGGAAATGCAGATGTGGTCCAGAAAAAAGAGAAATGGAAAATGATCTCAAACCATACTGCTCGGAGAAGTGCGGTTACAAATTATAAAAGAATGGGCATTGATGATTTTGATATCAGTAACACCATGGGGGTATCAATAAAAACGTTACAAGCACATTATAATCTGTCTACAGAGGATGAAAGCCTAGCGCGGATTCGTAAGGCCAAACTTCTCAAAAAAGGTGAAGGGGAAAATGGAGAAATAATAATTCCTACAAAAGAAGAAATTTCCGGGATAATTAATCCTTACGTGAAACTTTAAGTAGAGCTAGAACAAACATAAAAAAATGATTTTCAATTACTTAAAATAGATCGAATCCTTATTAGATTCAAACTATACAGGGAATGGGGTCATACGGACATTTTATCGGACATTATAGGCCATTTCCTGACGATGTATAAATTCTGCTCATCAATAATAAAAACTTCCTTAATTCGTCTAACAAAAATCATATTGATAATGTTAAGAAATTTTGCAAATCATTAATCGTAGAATATTCAATGTAATACTCAAAAGATCGTTTATCAAAATCAGACCGTTTTTTTTGTATAATTGTAGAAGGTTCAGTTTTAGCAAAAGCATATTTTCTGTTTATTGATAAGATTATATCGCTACGCTGTTTTTTTTGAATTTCAATGGATTTTTTTGTTAGTCCTAACATTTTATTTATCTCCTCAACTTTTGTAGTAGATCCTTTTAAAGAATTTTCAACCAATAATTGGAGAATAAGCCTCTCTTTTTCATCAAACAAATCTTTATATTGAGCATGGTCATTAGGGAAATATTGCTTTCCATTATTATCGGTAGTGATTTCTTGGGGTTTCGTTTTATACTTATGAATATTCCTTTTGTAAATTATCCAAGGCAAGAGCAACACTGCTGAAAGTAAAATTGATGCAAACAACAAGGGCCAAAAGACTTCCAGGATGCTATTTTTCTTTACTGCTGAAACATTTGAAGTATAAATTGATTTATTCGTTAAATTAAAATCGTTTTTTTTAAGCGGTAATGAATCTAATGTATTGAGCAAGTTATTTGCCCAAAACAAAGTTGAGTCCTTACAGAAAAATATATTCTCAGATGAACCCGGATGATTGAATGTGCCTTGCAATACAATAGCTTCCTTTGCAGAATTTAAGGATAACAGCATGTTGTTACTGTAATCCATAAGTATAACTTTATTCCCCAGTGTAATTAGTTGACCCCACGGGCAGGATGTTAAACTTTTTATTTGGGTAATTCTTTCTACGACATAGTTGTTTAATATTCCGACATGATACCATTTCTTATTTTGAAGGTCTAAAAACGCTACATAATACTTTCGTTTCGCTTCATCGACACTATCCGTCTTAATAGCTTCATTCCTTTCGAAACTTGCTCCTATGAAAATTTTCTTCGCTGCCCAATCATAATGAATAAGGTCGGTCCTTCCATCGAATAATAGAGGAATTTCTTCGTTTAGTTTCACAATATCCCATTGGTGGTATGTCTCACTATATACCCGTAATTGTCCGTTTACTCGCCAGAATCCGTAACCCCCAAGTGAAAAAATGGAATCGTTGTAACTAAACGCAAATGAACCAATATTGTAGCCAAAATAGGTAGTGGAATCCAGTCTTATGCAATTAACTACCCCGTCTTTTTCAATTACCCGATATAATCTGCCTGATCCATTGATAAAGATAAAAAGCCCCTTGTTATTTTTTATTAGGAGTCGTTGTCCGTTTGCAAACAGGGTGCCATCCAGGTTAAGGTAGGTCTTTTGATTTTCCCAGCCAATGAAAGGGACTGTACGGGTATCTTTCAGTAACTCCTTTAAACACGTTGTCCCGTTCTGAGATTGACTAAATGAATGAAGGCAAGCCAATAAAAGTATCCCCCAAACTATTTCTATTTTTCTATTCATGATGTCCGGGATGAGGGTTGGGTTATGGTATCGATTTGCGAAATACTTTATTCAAAAATACTGCGGGGTCAAAAATAGATAATACTTATAATATATTACTAATATATAAGTTGTTATTTTAAAATTATTTATAACATCATATTGATAAACTCTCATATCACGTAATTGCTCACCTAAATAAATATCTATTTACCAATATTACACTTTTTCATTTCTAGTTTCACTGCCAGAAAGAAAGAAATCCTTTGTTTCCGACTCCCAAACCAATTTAGTAAAATTAAATATTACAATATGAAAAAGTGCCATGCAGTTAAAATGCTATCAATTTTCGTAGTCACCTACACGTTTTTAAGTTGCCATAAAAACACCCCCCAAAATCCAACATTAGAAGCATTGAGTAAAGGGCTAATAGCATATTATCCTTTTGCTAACAATCTCATAGATAGCAGCGGAAACGGGCATAACGGTACTGGTTTAGGAAATATATCTTTTGTTCCGAACCACTTAGGAAAACCAAATTCCGCACTTGCCCTAGGTGCAGTCAGAGTTACTACCGCTAATTTCTTCACTTTTCAAAAAACTGATTCATTTGCCGTTTCATTATGGTTCACCATGAGTTCAAATTCATCAACCGGAAGACTGATCTCAACAGAATGTCCGGAGGGAAATTTTAGAATGGGGGCATATAACAATGGAATTTATGGATTTCAATACGGAGGTTTCTATTTGTTCGATACAGTAGCATTAAATACCTGGAATCATCTCGTTTACATTTACAACAATAGAAATTATCATTTTTATAAAAATGGACAATTGAAATACACAGGGTTTGATACTAATGAGGAAAGTTTAAATTATTGCGCTCCTTTTACGATAGGAGCTAAAGCGTCACCGGCCTATGATACATGGGAGGGAAGTGTTGATAATATTCGAATATACAATAGGCCGCTATCCGAAGGAGAAGTAAAATATTTGTTCGAAAATTTGTAAGCGTGACCTAATTAGTAGATGGCCCCTCTTCGGAGCGATTTTTAAACTCTAAATTTTAAATATGAAAATGAAATTCGTTCTTATTTTACTGATGTTACCCACATTAATCATTTTGGGGTGTAACAAAAATAATAATTCAAATACTATTCAATCTATTACAAAAGATTCTTCTCTTCTTTTTTCATTATCAGTTACTGATAAAATATCGGATACCAGTATTTATCAAAATCAGGTTAATGTGATATATTCTCCATATTTGGTTGTTATAGATGGACCCGATAAATGTATTGATTTTGCTGATAAATATAGTACTGGAAACGCAGTTCCTAATGTATCAGTAACATTACCTGCAGACAAACTAAATAATAATTTGACTATTTATGTGGAAGCAAAGAACAGTCCTGCAAATACCAGTACAGGCTTGCTTAATAATTTTTGGGATTCTACAAGTTATTATTTGGCTACAGTAATTGGAAATAGTCCAGCACAGACAGAGGGAACATTTCGATTACAGATTGAACATGACGTAAAACCTGCCTTCATATATTACCATATTGCAGAATGGACATCTCCGGGTCAGAATTGTGGGGGGCTGGGATTTGCTAATTCGTTTGCATTTAGTAATCCTGTGGATTTTGGACTAGTAAATTATACTAAACTTGCGGTAACTATAAATAATAACGCAGTAATAGCTTATTTTAATGGAGTTCCCGTATTTTCTAACTCATCCACTGTCGTTGATATAAAAAAATGCATGTCAAATATTTTTAAGTTAGAATCGGCTAGAGGAACAATGTTGAAGAAACTTAAAATTTACAACCGGACTTTATCTGTTGAGGAATTATCTAAGCTGTGATTCTCATTTATCAACATAAAAATAGATGTTATGACCGCAACTGAACAAGCTCTTAGTCAAAAACTATGTCCTGCTGTTAAAGAAAAAAATCTAATAAAATTTTGGTACGAAGATGATGATTCTACAAAAAATGATTGGCGAACTGTTGAACCTCATTTAATTGGAATTCACAAAAGCACAGGGAATGCTCTTTTAACTGCTTGGTTTCTTCCCGATTCAGAACAAAAATCAAAGGGATGGAAAGAAGAGTGGAAAACATTTAAATTGCTGAATATCAGCAAAGAAAAGATTCTTTCACAGAAATATATTAAAACCAGGAAAGATTATAATCCTAAAGATTCACGGATGAGCCAGATACTTTGTAGCACTGAAGTAGTTTTATAGTTTCTAGGTGTTTATCTAAAAGCCATGAATCTAGCATCGCGATTATTTCAGCTCTCGGCAAAGAATCCCGCCAACTTCCAACAGTACTTAATATTTCCATACCGCCTCCAAGAAAAGCAATAGCAATAACTATCTGATGTTTTATAATCTCATCCTCTTTTGACCATTCCATACCCGTATTTATATATAAATATTACTAAATATGTTTTCTGAAGATGATGAAAGTGGATTATTCAAAACCGTAAAGGGACTTTTATACATTTTTGCTATAGGTGCTCTGTATTATAGCGGTGGTTATGGCTGGAGCTTATTTTTCACAAGAGACGAGAATGTGAGAAAGAAAGCAGGTAAATATAACTTACTGGCTTTGGTAATTGAGATCATAATATTTGTTACAATAGTGATGATTATAAGTAATGGGGGTAAATCGACATTTCCTCCCGATACTGGGCCATTTCTCGTAAAGTTTATATTAATCCATTTTGGAATTTCATTTGTTGGAAGTATCTTTTATTTAATTTGGTATCTTTTTAGTTAACGTGTTTTAAAGTAAATCTATCCCCTGAACAGAAACATAAAATTTTTTGGTCTAATCTGTGGAAAATGCTAATAGCCTATCTAGGATTAACTCTTATCCTTACTGGATTTATTCTTCAGTATAAAGGAACAAAAGTATAGGTAAGTGTAAAATACCCAGATGATAGCTACGCTAATAATAAAGTAATCTCCTCCCCACATAATATTCTTTCTTAATAAATATCAAAAAAATGTTAAAGATGCGATTGATGCTTGACCGCTTCATCTTGGTAACGATGAACTGTCCAAAAAGAAGATCAGAAAGTAAAACGTTTTCTTTCCGGGATAATAGATGATAGGAAATTGAAGACGTTAGTCTGAAATTGACTATCAGATGTGAGGCAAAAACGGCAAGAGAGGCCAGTATTAGCCCTTTGGTTGGCTTATCTATCACCAGATGCGAAAGATATAGTTAAATGCCAGAATCGAAGCTAATGGGACTACACCGCTCTTTCTACAGATAATATCGATTTGCAGAGCCGGACGAACGAGGATGCGTAATTCATTTCTGTAGACGACTGATGCAAATGGTTGAAGCTGTATTTTTAATTACAGTGCAGTCAAAGCAAGTTTAACCCTGGCATACGAGCTTCTAAAGACGCCACCGATCAATTCCAGCATCAATAGCTTTTTTTTGGCCGGGTGAATAAGATCCTGTAATATTAGAAAGTGTTTTATAAAATTCGCTCCAGGGATATGCTTCAACTAATAAACTTACCTTTTTTCTGTATGCCTGTAATTCTGCTTCTCCTCCTTCCGGGGTGTATTTATATTCGTATATCATTTTCATTTGTTATTAAGGGTTATATCTAAATTTTATTCTCTGGGAGTAATGGATAATAGGAAATCGAAGACTGTCAAGTCTGAGATTGACTATTGGACATTCAATTATTGAACACTTATTGAGTAAGTTTACTTTTCTTCCGGGATAGATATGAGATTGAGCCGTCAGGCGAAATCGAATATCATTTCACAACATAAGATTTAGGCAATATCGTTACTGCTAATATTATTAAGTAATAAGTTTCAAATAAAAAACTTAAACTTTCCGGATATGAAATGTGAAATCTGAAACCGAAGGTTGAAGGTTGAACATTGAATATCATCCTTAGTCATATTTTACTAGTATTATTTTCAGTTAACGAAGCAATAAGATGTTCGCTTATGTTTCGATATTCATCTCAACATAGCTCACTATAAGACTAATAATGTTAAAAGTATAAAGCTATAATATCCGGAAGATATTCCACTTGTATCGTTCGTTTCAGTTTCGTATTTCATACTCAACTTTCACTCACTATGCAGTATTAAGCAATAAATTTCATTGTCATTATTTAATATAATAATGAATAATTTTTTTAATAAGTAAACTATTATTAAAGAGTATATAGGAAATCCCTATAGCTTTTATTTGAATAAAAACCTTGCTAATTTAGATAAAGACTTATACTGACCAGTTCATTAATATCACCCGCTCCCGGAATGTATTTTTATACCCATATCAGTTGTTCATCTATCATCCATTTTCGATACTATCGGGGAAACTTCATTGTTATTTACAATTATTAACCCAACTTCTGACCTTCAATAGTTCTCAGCATTCAAAGCCTACCTTAAAGGTGATCCCTACTCCTGTAGTGTGTTTCGGGGTATCATAAATTAAAAGCCCAAACAATAAAGAGCGACCTTCTTTAATGTCCGGGCTGTTAAAAACATTCTCTAGTTTCATCTCTTAAGGTCGCTAAATGATGGAACTGTTACTAACATAAATATCAAATAAACTCTTACAGAATCATTTTCAGTCAATAAATCCTAAAAATGCCTATAAAACTAACATTCAGTGAGACAAAACTTTTTTGGGGGGAATGAGCAAAGAATTTTGATCATTAACGAGTCACAAATATAAAATTAACTAATGAGTTTTCCAAATATACTTGAACGCTCAATGGTCAATGTAAAATGCAATAGGAGGGCATTTTTAGCCCTCTGGCTGGCATATCTTCCAAAAAAGAAGGAGGTATAGGCAAAATACTAGAATCAACGCTAATGAGCTTACAGAGCTATAATTAATAATCGTAACGAATATGTATATATTGAACTATTAATTCATATAAATAGTGTCTGAAGGATTTACCTGTCAAACAAAGAAAAACCAATATCCCTACCAACCCACCAAAATTTATTGGGTCGCTGGATCACTTTGTACTACGTTAAAGCACTGCCTCCCTATCTTGGAAAGTTTAATTTTACTCGTACAAATATCACCCTATCCGTATCAAATTAAGATCCCCCTGTAGAGACAGGGGGACGTATGAAATAACAAAAATTACCCGATGTAGAAACAAAGGGACTTCTCAACCCATTCCTTATGGAATATATAGCAGAACACATAATCATTTTAAAAGAGGCCCCCGTAAAGACAGGGGCCGTGAGCCTCAGACCGCCATCCACGGCGATTCGTCCTTATATACTACCTAACCGAAGCAAGAATCTCAATTCCATTTGATGAATTGGTTTCCAACAGACTTTAAAAGGTTGGAGCTTACCAAAACCTATTGTATAATCAATGCTCGGTTGATTACCTGACAAACCCGACAGAGAAGGCAATGGCATAAAGGACCTTCCAAACCAGGTAACAATAGAAGCCGGTAAGTCCCAACCTATAATTTTAGTTGCTCTTTCTCACAGCGTTGATTTATTAGATAAAGTACTTCAAGAATCCGTTCTATTCGTTGGTAGAAGTACAATAAATCTGCTCTGTCATCTGGGTCAGCGTAGGTGTCATTTTCTGTCGTGATTGCAACGTCATAACATTTCCACAGGATCAGCCTAATATCAGCTAGTGGGTAATCCTGGAAGAATCCTTTTATTTCTTCCATTAGTTTCACATTCGTTGGGTCAATCCAGATGGGTTGATTGAAGAATTCCAGATGTTCCAGAAACGGATATATCATTTAGTTAATTTTACGATTAAGTGACCGCCTTCTATCAAGCAGAGTAAGTGGGCATAAAGGTTGACAAAGCCAATTTGATCAACATATTCCTCGAATTTCCCCCTATAGCTGGTCACGGATTCCAAAAAATGCAATAACTCATTTCGGAGGTAGGGCATACTGTAGGTCTCGTAGAATTGTATAATTAACGGAAATGGATTCTCTAACTCTTCTTTTGATAGATCCTCCGGAACGTTATAATGGGATAATTCATATTTTCCTTCCAGGCTCCCATACTTGCATAGTGCTTGAAGGAAGTGCTTGAAGTCATAAGCAAATTCCATGAGGTTAACCCTGTCATCCGGTATGTCATAAATGGTACTTGGATTACTTGCCGCCATATACAACCAGAATTCCAATTCAGTGATCATGTAATTCAAAGAAACGTTTTCATACACCTCCCTTATACTAGCAAGCGGATTTTCCATGACATAATCCCAAGGCATCATAGATTTTTCAAAGGCTCTTTCCATAATTGAGATTTAGAATTGAGGCAGTCCATTTTTGTTCATTTTATGGCCTTTGGGGTAATTGGTAATCATGGCGCACTTTAATAATGTGAGAAATTTCCAGGAATTTAAACGAGTAATCATACATCTGGATTACATTATCAATTGCATCTGAGAAACCTATTACCGATTCATGAACCAGTGCGGCGTAGAAAAGCTCTTCGAATACGGTCTTCCATTCTATTACCTTCTTATATTCAAAGAATTTTCCAAAAAAGATTGACGGATTAACAAATTCTTCCTTGTTCAAGTGACGAGGATAGTAATTCCAGGCGGATACAACATCTTCGAGTATAAGGCCGCAATAAAGTTCTTGGCGTGGTAGACCGTTAATAAATGCCTCATCTGGTTCAGGGATCATTTCAATTGATCCATTTATGAAAGCCTGATATGTAGCACTTAATAATGCTATAAGGTCCTTTTGCATTAGATGCAATGCCGGGATACTTTCCTTTTTGATTACGAGGTCTTCGGAAAATGCAGCGTAAAAAAGCATTTTCAAGTTTTTCTTGGATAATTTGAAGCCCCCGGATGTATTAAAAAATGTTTGGATAGCTACAAAATATTCATTCAATATATGTTTCTTAATATCCTCAGGGATCGATTTGTCTCTAGCCATGCCTAAAATAACTACACGTTACCGGGATATATTATTCTTTTATTGACTATCTTAGCCCTGATTTGGAATGTTTTATTCCAGAACCTAAAACCTTATATTTGCTATATGGAAAAAATTATTCATCATGGGCGGAATATTGAAAGATTCCGCAAAATGCTCGATATCAAACAAGATACCCTTGCATCTTTATTGGGTGAAGATTGGACCCAGAAAAAAATTTCCTTACTGGAATCGAAACAGGAGATTGAAGATGGCTTACTTGAACAGGTTGCCAAAGCTTTAAAGGTGCCTGCCGAAGCTATAAAGAATTTTGATGAAGAAGCTGCTGTTAACATTATAGCCAATACAATTAATAATCACGATCAGGCGGCAGTAATTAACTATTATCCATCCTTTAACCCCGTCGATAAAGTTGTAGCATTGTTGGAGAAAATCATAAAGGAAAAAGACGAGATAATTGCTCAACTTCAAAAAAAGAAGAAATAAATCCTTTCAAGTTACTTCAACTGAAATTTGAATTTATATATATATATAAATTTTAGTCTGAAAAAAATCATACTGTCGTTGAAAGAAGGTCTGAGAAGCTAAACTAGAAAATGGTAATTTGGAGTTACAAGAATAGCACTTTTCTTATTTGATACGTTGAGAGCATAGTGAGTACAACAGGATATTGATATAATGATAATATGCAAAAAGCCCTCCAAATTTTGAAGGGCTTTCTAGTGAAATGTACTGCAAAAGGTTTTTGTCCAGAATCCCCTAAATATGTCCGAATTAATGTCCGTAAATTCTGAAACCCTTTGTAGGCTTATGTTTCGAAGCCTTTTGTGACCCGGATTGGATCATGCAATTTTGAATAATAGGCTATTTTTCAACCCATTATATTTTTTGATTTTTGATAGGCCACTGAAAGGCCACTAACACGTCGCATTCCGTCGAACTCAACATTTTAACGAATTTTCTTGTACGAAAACCCAATGATTAAACTCCAAATGAGGGGCCAATTTCATGTTTCAAATCCGAACAGAAGACTATAGAAAGAACTATTATAAATATATGGATTTTTTACCGTTTGACGCGCTGGTTATTGTGCCGTTCAAGATTGTTATGCCCGCCGTCTATGCTGAATGATACAGCCGTACCCCGCAAAGCATAGCCAAAATTGGCATCAATTGAATAGAGTACTTGACTACGGATCAGGTGGTTGCAGGGTTGAATCCTGCCGAGGCCACTAATTAATTATCTGCGAGTTCGAGGGGATAGAAGATAACCAATCCTTTTTTGTTACCCGGATCGGAGCGCATCCAGTTGTTTTCTTCCTCCATCATACCAGCCGGAGAAAAAAACCAACCTTCCGCATTTGTCTAACACGCGAACGGGTAATCCAAATGTGTCGCTCGATCCGTTCAAATATTTCAGACCTTTTAACTCCAAAAAACACCTCATTTCAGCGTCCCGGACGCTTGTAAGCTCCGAAGAGACAACCGCATTAGGCCGCCACTTCGCCTTGTCTCGACACAATGACCCGTCCCCACCTGACTCAAAATCTGGTATTGGCAACAATGTGCAGGTTCGATTCCTATTCTGGGCATCAAACCGGAAAGCTCCGAATTATCGGGGCTTCCTTTTGTTTCACACTCACTGAACTCCTTGACTGGCCTGCATATCCAGTGAACCACTTCATTCACCCACATGGTTTGATGGGTATAGTTGACACATCTTCGGAATAAAAACAGATGTTGAAACTGCTTAACTAACAGGAATTAATCCATTTATTATCAATTAATTATCATAAAAAATCATTAGACATGCCAAGTCATTAAATAATAATATTATATTAGGGGTATGACTTTCGAAAATCTATCCTTGCAGTTCAAAACTGCCCGTCCGCTAGTACTTCTTCGGGCCAAAAGCGCTCCTTTACTTCTTTCATTTTTCCATAAGGTTTTCCGCCACTCGCATGTCACTACTCTTACCAATACCGAATTGAGGAATAAACTCGAAAGTTATTTGGAAGACCTGGAATACTCCGAGAAGGATGAGGAACTTGAGTCCACTACTTTATTCGATGACTACTCCCTAAAAGCAGCCCAGTACATTGACAAATGGAGCAATGCAGGTTTTTTACGCAAATATCCTGACGATTCAGGAGATGACCTTCATGAACTTACCATGGACACTATAAAGGTATTTGAATGGATTGAGGGATTACAAAGGCCTGATCATGTTGGTACCAATAGCCGGTTCAGAGATATATTCTTTAAACTTAAAGACATGATTGAACAAAGCACGGAAAGTACAGAGCTGAGAATACAAGATTTAGAAAAGAAGAAATGGGAGTTGGAGAACGAGATTACCCTGCTTAAACTCGGAAAAAAGCCGGTCATAGCAGATGACACGGAAATCAGGGAAGAATTTTACAACCTGAATAAAATGGCTCGGGAGCTCTTAAATGATTTTGCGGAGGTGGAGCAAAATTTCGAACAGATCCGTAAAGAAGTACAGCGAAAATATACCGAGAAGGATATCGCCAAAGGTTCTCTGCTGGTATATGCCTTGGATGCCCTCGACGAAATAGAAAATAAGGATCAGGGAAAAAGCTTCAAAGCCTTTTGGCAATTCCTGATGGATGAAAAGAAACAACAGGAATTAACACATCTGACAGATAAACTTTATGCGTTATTGAAGGACAGGGAAATTGAATTTAACAACGACCGTTTCCTGAAAAATTTAAAACGTTATCTGCATGCGTCCGGCAGGAAAGTGATCGATTCAAACAAAAAACTAAGTGAAAAGATCAGCCGGGTGTTGTCGGAAAAAAATCTATTGGAACGCCGCCGGGCAATGGAGTTAATTGGTGAGATCCGTCAGATGGCCTATGGCCTGGTGGAATCCAGGGTGAAAGATGACGATTTTATCGAAATAGAGACGGAACCGGCCATCGCCTTGTTTGATAGATGGGAGCTACATGATGGCAAAGACACGGTTTATGAAACCCTGTTTCCCGATGGCGTCGGAGGTATGATCTCGGGGGATGTGGACTTCCGGTCCTTGTTTGATCAGTTTACGATTGACCGGAAAAAACTTCAGCAAAATATCGACGCCATGCTGACAGGGGAAACGATACAGGTTACGTTGAAACAGGTTACCGACAGGTATGGCATTAAAAACGGGCTTAGCGAAGTCGTTGGTTATGTTTCGATCGCCAGTAGTGCCGACCATCATATTATCCTGGAAGAAACCATAGAACCCGTCTGGATAAACGGGCGTAAAATCAATGTGCCAATGATTTTATATACAAAGCCATCAAAATAGTTATCATGGAGCAGCCATCCAATCGAACCCCCTACGCCCATATCATCATTAAACTCTTACAGGGGCCCATTTACGTTGAGGAAAAAACGTCCTGGCGTGATCTGCAGGCATGGAAAACGCCGATCCATGATTACTTCTCCAAAGCCGGTCTTGACCTGGTATTAAATGAAACCGACGGATTTGCCCGCATTGTTCAACCGGATGCCGATGAGCACGATGAAAATCCGCTGCCCCGTCTGATGCGGAAGCAAACGCTCAATTACGAAGCTACCCTGCTTTGTGTCATCCTGCGGGAGATGCTGGAGGAGTTTGATATACTAAAAGAGGGCGGCACCTTGTTCCTCACACAAAAGGAGATCAAGGAGCGAATTGAACTGTTTTATAAAGAACAAGCCAATAAAAGCAAATTATGGCGCGAGCTGGGAAGGCCGATCAGCAGTTTACAAGGGATCGGTATTCTCAAATTAACCCGGGAAGACCCGGCGAATAAAGATAATAACCAGTACGAAGTCAAGCGGATCATCAAGGCACTGGTGAATAACGATAAACTGGAAGAAATTAAACAAAAGCTGGAGTCCTATGTCAACGCTGTTCAATAACAATAATGCGGAAGGCGGCTATCGTCTGCGTTATATTGAAATCTATAATTGGGGAACTTTTCATGGTAAGGTATATAAACTAATACCTGACGGACGGACGTCCCTGCTTACCGGCGCAAACGGGAGCGGAAAGACTACGCTCATCGATGCCTTGCTTACCCTGCTCGTACCCTCCAATAAACGATTTTATAATCAATCGTCCGGCGCCGAAATAAAAAAAGAGAGGGATGAACAATCCTATTTCTGGGGATATCATGGTAAGATCTATTCAGAAGAAGATGAAAAATCAAAAACAGAACAACTGCGGAACAAATCGGATAATCCCTATTCCGTTCTGCTGGCCTGCTTCCAGAACTCAGGAACCTTACATACGATTACCCTGGTGCAGGTTCGTTGGTTCTCGGGTGGCAGTCTGAAGAAAGCCTATATTGTCGCGCCCTATCCTCTTACGATTACCGAACATTTTGGAAAAGACCGGTTTGATATCCGGGGGGAATGGCGAAAAAAGATAAAAAAACAATTTCCCAAATTGGACCTTTATGACAGCTTTAAGGAGTATGCAGCACGGTTTAGCGATCTATTCGGGTTAAAGGAGAAGGCGCTGTCGCTTTTTAATCAAACAGTGGGTATTAAAGTATTGGGTGATCTCACTCAATTCGTCCGGCAACAGATGCTTGAGGAGCCCGAAGCGGAGGAGCAATTCAATCATCTGTATTCTCACTACAGCGATCTGCTCATCAGTCATAAGGCTATTCAGAAAGACGAAAAGCAACTGTCACTTCTTGAACCTATTATCGGTAATAAGGAAGCACTCGAAAAAAGCGAAGGTGAATATAACGGCTACTCCTATCTCTCGCGTCAATTTCCCATTTATGCCGATAAGCTGGAATATGCTCTGCTGGGCGCAAAAATTGAGGTTCTTGAAAACGATATAACTTTCCTTAAGCAAAAAAAGAAAGAAATTGACGTTGAAATTGCTATGGATGAGACAGAGAAAGACCAATTGGTCGCCCAAAAGGCGGCCTTAAATGTGGATCACCAGATATTACTGCTTACAAAGGACCTGAATAATGAGGCCGAAAAGCGGGATAGAAAAAAATCGATTTCGCAGGATTACACGAAATTGACCACCAGGCTTGGGCTCCAGACTACTAACACGGAGGATGCCTTCCAGGAGAACTTCAGGCGAATCCAGGGCCTGAACCTTACTCTCGAAAAACAATTGGAGGAAAAAAGGGAGCAACGCTTCCGTTACAAGGAGGATCAAAAAAATAATCAACAACAGATTGAACAATTACAGGAAACCATTAACTCTTATCTGAACCGAAAAAACCGGATTCCACCCGATTTAGCAGCCGTCAGAGAGCGACTACTGCATTTACTGGATACGGGAGAGGATGAACTTCCTTTTGTAGGTGAATTGTTAAAGGTTAAAGAGGAAGCCTTCCACTGGGAAGATTCGATTGAAAAAATCCTTCATAACTTTTCCCTGCAATTACTCGTCCCAGATCGTTATATAAAGCAGGTCAATCATTTTGTGCATTCTAATAACCTCGGTACCCGACTGATTTATCAGCGGATCGACCGAAGGGTAAATGAAACATTGGTGCGCTGGCCCGCGGAGGAGGATTACCTGGTAAATAAACTGGAAATAAAAAGCACAACAGCCTATAAGATCTGGCTCGAAAACCACCTGCTGGAACGATTCAATTTCTTTTGCACCGACGATCTGGAGGTATTCTATGGCTCACAAAAGGCGATTACTTCCAATGGCCTGAATCGTAACCACAACTATCACGAAAAAAACGACAGCAGGCACAAATGGAGTAAGCTGAATTATACGCTGGGCTGGGATAGCAAGGAAACCGTTCAATTACTCCTCCAGCAAAAATATTCGCTTCAAAAAGAAGTTGAAGAGTTTACCCGCCTCCTGCAGGAAATATTGCTAGACCTTAAAAATCTGGAAGACCAAAGTCTGCTGCTAACTCAACTGTCGAAGATAACCTCCTTCCAGGAAATCAACTGGGAACAACATGCCATAAAGATCAATTCAATCTCACGTCAGATCGATGAATTAAAAAACTCGTCAGACCAATACCGGACAATTTCGGAACAACTGGAACAAATTGAAAGGGAATTGGGTACCAAAAGAAAGATCAAAGAAAAGTATATTGAGGACATTACCAGTCAAGTAGGCGAATACAATAGAATCAATCAACGAAAATCAAGTATCCGGTTTGACGACCTGAACAACGATGGTGAGGAGCATATTCACTTTTTTCTCACCAAAGAACAGATCGAAAACAAGGAACCGGATAGCCTGGAGAGCTTATCATCCCTAAAATTGGCTATTACCGGGCTTTTAAAGAAACGAACCAATGACGTCCTGTCTATTACCGGAAAACTTAAGGAAACGACCATTGGCCTGATAGCCGGTTTTGTTCATCCTCCGGACTCCCTGCAACGCGAATTCCCGGACTGGAGCGGAGACGTCATGAATATCGCCACCCAACTCACCAGTCTGGATGAACTCGAAGATCTCTATAAAAATATCCGTAACCAGCGATTAGTGGAACATAAACGTCGGTTCCGGGAATATATGGACAAAAGTATGCTCGACGCGCTCACCAATTACCGCACCTGGCTGAATAACGAGGAGGACAAAATTAAGGAAGTGATTGCAGAGCTTAACATCCCTTTACAGAAGATTACCTTTAACAAAAACCCGGATACGTATTTACAATTAGAGTTTCGTCCTACAAAGGAGCAGGAAATTAAATTGTTCAAGGAGCAACTTAGCGCTACTATTCCAAGCGCCCTCGAATTCAGTGTCCAAACGGATGAAACCTATCGGGAAACGGTGTTTCAGCAGATTAAAGGGTTGATCACAGAACTTCATCTGGAAGAAGTCTGGCGTAAAAAGGTTACCGATATACGCAACTGGCTCAGTTTCAGTGCCCGGGAGCATTCGGTTACCGATAATAAAGCCGGGCAGTACCATGATAATACGGCCAGTTATTCTGGTGGTCAAAAAGCGCAATTTACGTATGCCATCCTGGGGGCAGCAATTGCTCATCAGTTTGGTATCTATGAAGAAGGCAAACAGCACCGTAGTCTAAGATTTATAACCGTAGATGAAGCCTTTAGTAAATTGGACCCGGAGAAAAGCCAATTCTTAATGGAATTCTGTGCGCAACTCAATTTGCAGATCCTTGTCGTGACACCACTGGATAAAATCAACATCGCAGAGCCCTATATTCATGCGGTCCATTTTGTAGAGATCAAGAATAAAAAACACTCCATCGTCTATAATCTGACAATGGAAGAATACAGGGAAAGAAAAGAAGAATTTAACCAATTAGCTATTACCGCCGAATGATCACTCCATCTGATTTAAAACTCAAGGCCGATAAGTCTTTTTTTAGGATAGCTTCTGCAGAATTAAAAGGTGTCCTATCCTTTCCCATGATCATTCCCAGTAATAAAGGAGTCTCCGGTAGCAATTACAGTGACTGGAAGAATGATATTGTCCCCCTTTATCAGGAGTCAAAAGGCAACAAAGGAAAGGGTTATTCCGTTGATTGGAAAGATAAGGTTATCAATGGCAGCCGGCAAAAAGTGCCAGCCAAAATCTATATAGAAACACTGGAAGACTTTCTTCATTTAACACGCCGCTTTTCGGATTATCAAAAAATTACAGATGCACATCAATTGATAATGTCCCATTTTCCGGAATTGGCCCGTCTGTAAATTTTTTACCTCAAACAGTTCTCCTCACCTTTATTATATTCGGGAGATACCGGTTGAGGTTCATTCAAAATTTATTGAAACCCATACTGGCATTCTCAAAAAACTGCTGGATATATTATTGCCAGAAACAAAGGTTAACAAAAATGAATCAGATTTCGAAGGCAGGTATTTTCTTAAAAAGTCACCTATATCCGCCCAAATCCGGGTGTTGGATGATACGTTAAGGCCTTTTCTGGGATATAAGGAATGTAGTCTTCCGTTGGATGACGCGGCATGGCTCAAATGGACACCCTCAAAGGTGTTTATCATAGAAAACAAAACATGTTTTTTGACATTCCCCAAAGTCAAAGGCGCGGTTTCGATTTTCGGGGAAGGATTTAAAAGCCGTATCTCTAAACATATTCCGTGGCTGGAAAAAACGAAGCTTTATTGCTGGTTTGACCTGGACGGTGCCGGGTTTGAAATGTTGAATATGGTGCGGGAGCATTATCCCAATGCCATCAGTTTCCTGATGGATGATGTCACTCTTAGAACATTTGAAAAATTCGTTGTCTATAACAATCCAAAAATAAAGACGCTAAGCTATTTATTGCCAGCTGAACAACGGCTGTACCATTATTTGGTTAAAGAAGGAAAAAGATTGGAACAGGAAAAAATTTCGCAACAATATGTTCTGCAACAGATCGATTTCCTGCTATCCCTAATTTGAAGATTTTTTCGTCTGAACCGGGATTGGCCGATATTTGAGGGTTAACCAGGATCTTTTTGGATCTCTATCAGAAATCCCTGGTGAATCATTTTATGTGCGTCTTTGCTATATGTTTGCTACTAAAGTCGTTATTGATCCCCAAGGATTTTATTATCCCGTTCATCCGAATTCACCACAATACATTGAATATCAATCAATTGAAATAAATTTTCCAGTACACAAACTCAATTTAATTTGGCTTTTAAGCTTATAAAGCCTCCCCAGATCCTCCAGGAACCGGTTCGATCTAAAATCGGTTAGGGGCACTTTGAATTTCAGCAGCTTGTAGGAGCTCACGGGATTAGGCTCTTTTTTGGGGAGGAAATGTCCCAACAATTTCCCAACAGGCAATAAATAAAGAACTTGATCTAAGTTGCGAAATTACTTCCAATTGCAGGCTGTTTTGTTGACAAGAATGTGAAGGAATAATAAGCAACAGGCAATGATGAAAGGGCTACCATAAACTAGAAAATTCTATGAATTTTCGGCAGGATTGCACAAACGTAATAACTATGGACCTAAATGGCAAAAACACCGGGTCCGTCCAAACCGGGACGCTGACGTGCCAGATCGGTGAACCCGGTGCACAAGCGGGGACGTTGGCAGGGTAACCTATGGCGGCGGCTGCTCGGCCCGGATCAGCTTATTGCTTTTTAACGCTAAATAACAATATATCACTAGCAATCTCATTTTTGCGGACTCTTCGCTAATCTGTTCGAGTCAATAACAGTATAGCGAAATCGCAGATGACTCCATCTATTACGTTAGCCCCACAGATTTAGACGACCGTATCCAATAGTTCCTGGGTGACGTGTTGCTTCGCCAGCAGTTCTTTCATTTCGAGCGAACGCCAACCTTCACTCACTCTGTCGAAAATAAGCATATGAAATAGCTCGTCCAAGCTGGCCATGGACTGAAGCCACAGGTTGCGATCGTTCGTCCGACGGTAATTGTCGTGGCGGGTTTTTATGATGGACAAATACTGGTCCAGCATCATCCGGACCTGGTCAAATGATCCTTTGCCGGATGCGAAGCGGAAAAGAATATCCAGATTCACCAGCACCAAAGGCCGGATATCCAAGGCCGCCCTCGCAGTCTCGGAAAGTATTTCTTCCAAACGCTTCGCCAGGTAGTCATTGATCCCCGGCAGGGTGAAGTTGAAGTCGTCAAAGCAAATGATTGGATACACAGTCAGCTTTTTTCCAGCGAGATCCTTGCTAAGCGATGGGTCGAAGGGCGCTTGTCCACGCGCCAGCAATTCCAGCTTCTGGCAGAGCTGGCCGATCCCTTTCTTTTTCTTACCATCGCTGTTAATGAAACGATTGTCCAGGTAGGCCTTGAGCGTGTCAAAGTCAGGCTCATCGGGCAATGCATCCTTCAAGATGTACGCCTTCATTTCAAATAGGAGGGCATGGGAACCATGCCGGTAATATCCGTCGGGGAACTTGGGACCATCGGTATCGAATACGAGTAAAGAACCGGCAGGATGGGTTATCTCTTCCAAAATATGTTTGAAGCAGATTTCTTCTACTACATCTTTGGCAATGGTCCCGCTGTACTCGTTGAAATCCCTTTTTGACGACAAACTGGTGTCATAAAATAGTTCGAAGTAGGGGCCGAGGTAGATCTTCCGGTAGAAAAGCCCGCGGTCAAGGATAACGTAGCCCCGATCTTCTCTTAGGTAAAGGGGAAATCGCTTGAGTGTATTGAGATCGATGGGTTTTCCCCACTCCCCATTGATGGTCATGGAGTCCAAGTGCTTGGTGTCGATGCCGGGCAAGGGTTTGACGTATTTCAGGCCGGGCAGAAATTGCTCGGTATTGAAACGTGCAGCAACGAGGGTGAGCTGATAAAAGCTATTCATTAGCTCGGATATGCGAGTGACGCCACGGGCATGGAGATACTCCCGGAGGTAGGCGCGCTGGTGATGGAGGTTGTAGAGGAGGAAAGACGTCAATTTGTAATAGTGATAAGGGCCAAAGGGATGATCATTGTATTGATACTGGTAAAGCACTGGCACCCATAGTTCACGGTACAGGGAATGTTCGTCTTCCGGGGCGTCAATCGCCCTTTTATACGAGAGGCTGTTTCGGAGATGGAGCCGGTCGACGGTCAATAAATAGGCCTTGAGCAGACTGACTTCCTGTTGTGGGGAATCGTTGGTCAGTTCGAATTGGGCATTTCGGTGGATTTCGTGCGTGATGAGTTCTAGGAATATGATCCTTTCGAATAGCACATTGCTGAACGCAAATCCGGAACGAACCCGGTAGGCTTTGAGTCGTTGAGCAAAGTCCTGCCGCTCCGAGAGGGAAAATCGCGCAGCGACGCGTTGGATGAGCGCGGCCTGGACCTGCGGATCGCCTTGCCGTTCGTACAACTCGTCGTTTAAGGCCGCTGCACTGATAATTAAAACTTCAGACGGCAACTGGGAGACTATTTGTTCGTATGTCGTCGGGCGATCTCCGTAAAGATCAAAGTACCCTGGAATGAGTATCTGTTCCATGGAACGCGAATATTTTAAATAATGATGGGCTCAGTGGGGCTGGTAGCCCTTCAACAATTAGTTCATCACATCTTCCACCGTTTTGCGCCACCGGTCGGCGTCCATTCCGAGATACTGCGCCACTGGCAGGTAGACCGTCTCGATAAAGGTGATCGATTCAGGTGTCACCTTATCGTACGACTCCTTGGCTTTTATCAGTTTGGAATAGAGCCAGGCCGTGATCACATCCCGGGGGATGCGATCGCCAGTGACTAGTTCGGCCGCGAACTGCTTCTGTGGGAACCCGCTCTGCCGGGAGGAATCGACGTAAAAATCGAGATAAATTTCCGCCAGTTCGTCGCGGGTCTGCTGCTTGAATTGTGGCCAGAGCGTTTCCACCAGTATGGTCAAATGATTTTCCATGTTCCAGTCACCGCGCTGTCCGCTGAAGACACGGACGATCTCCTTCTCGAAAGTATCTCTCGCGTCTTGGCTGATCTTCGGATAAT
>WNFI01656622.1_pt2 | contig 25395 bp, 17 predicted proteins | sample 5400471 | NCBI WGS metagenome assembly WNFI01 (sample SAMN13153348, study PRJNA577476) | soil metagenome | isolation source: 100 cm saprolite on Douglas fir-dominated hillslope | place: USA:California | collected 2013-09-17 | reverse complement strand
CTCTCGCGGTGTCGTTGGTGTCGCCTGGTACGACCGGCGTGACATTCCCGACAATCTGGGTTGGAACATCCGCTTTCGCGCGTCGCTCGATGGCGGAGACACCTGGCTTCCGAGTGTCAAGGTTTCGGAGGCGCCACAAGCTTATACAGGTAAGACTCAATGGCCGATCTCTGCGACCAGTGGAGGAAGTTGGCCTCCCGCTGTCGGACATGCCAGCATCGATCTCAATATCAACTACATGATGATCATGGGTGGTGATACCAGCGGCATGGCTGTCGATAGCGATGGAACCTTCCATCCAGTATGGGTGGACAATCGCACTACCGTCCCCCAGTTGTGGACATCGGCCATTTCCGTTGCCGGTGAGGTTCACCCTAACGGAGACGCCGAACTGGCTAAGCTGAGTGATGTGTCCGAAAAGCTTTCATTTGAATTCACCAATGCTGCCTACGACCGAGCTATGAACACGATCACCGTGCAGGCATGCCTCAAAAACAAATCCAAGGATTCGATCTCCGGTCCTTTTGTCATTCGAGTTGGAAACATCTCTTCTGGTCTCGGAATTGCGCAGATCGCAAACGCCGATAATCATGTCGATGGCCCGGGAGCAATCTGGCGCTTTGACATGACCGCTCCTGACAGGGTTCTGCCACCAGACGCGCTTTCCGAAACACGGGAACTGAAATTCCATCTAACCGATGTACGTTCGTTCGCTGCCACCATCGCAGGCTACAGCTCTTCTCGGGGCGCTCAAGACAGTATGGGGTTGGTTCATTTGGACGTGCGTATTCTGGCTCCCGTCGCCAAATCCTAAGGGGAGGAATAAAAATCATGGGGACCCTGTGCATTTCTCGCCTCATCAATCTTCGGAAATGCAAATCGGTGACCATGCGGCACTGGGCCCAGCCCGCGCTTCCCAGTGTCTCTAAATTTGCGTTCTTTATCGTCCAGTGAAAAGTAGGTAGGTGAAATCAACCCTTCGGTTAACAGCCGTGAATTTAATTTCATCACAAGTTGCCAGAACCGAGCTAAATCGAGGGAAGTCAGCAAGTTCTGATCAAATCGCATTAGTCAGATTTTCCTTCTCTTTTCTTTTTTATTCGCTTCTTAGCATGATTTAGCACTATTCACATGACACCGATATGACACTGAACCCCTTCGGGTAAAAACCGAACGGTCTGCCAGTCGGACGCAAATTCACGTCCACTCCCGATCTTCGAATAAATAAATGGATTCCTTGACCATTGGTCAAGTCGTTGGACAAGCTGTTAGACAAGTTGGACAAGTTCCATGTGTTGCAGAACACCTCGCAATTGGAATGTAAGCCTTTGAGAGAACGAGGAATAGAGTGGTCTGGGCGATTGGATTTGATCCGCCGACCTCCTGGCCCGCGACCAGGCGGTCCCAGATTATATGTGTGTCCGTAAATTATTGGTTCTAAGAGAAATGGTCGGGGCGATTGGATTTGAACCAACGGCCTCCTACCCGAACCAGTGGTTAAAATCACATAAGTCGCTGTCCTGGCGTCACTTATTGGTTTTTCGACCGTTCTAAGATTGACAAGTTTGGACAAGTGATACCAATCGAACCCAAATCTGGGCTTCAAGATTTTCAGTGCTTCCCGCGCCAGAACGATCTGCTCGGCCTAAGCCAAGCACGCTCTGATACAATCGAACTCGCGACCGCCTTTTTTCAAAATCTTCTATCTGACGCCGAAGAGGACTTCCATTGTGAGCTGATCCAAACGCTCGTATTGAAGTTTTTTCGCTGCAAGGCTTGCGCGATCGAACGGATGATCCAGAATAGCCTTGGCCCCCTGCTTCGAATATTTCGTTGTGGATGGCCCGCCGGAATTCGGAAACGACAATTCATGCAATAGCGATTGAATTTCCCTATCGGCATTAAATCGCGCAACTTTCTCCTTCAGGATGAGATAGGTGCGCATGCAGCCTTGGGCAAAATCCCTCACACCGTCGTAGTCCTCGGTGCGGTACGCATGAGCATCGAAGTGGCGAGGCCCTGCATAAGCATTGTCTTCGAGAAATTTGACGAGGAAGAACGCGCCCTTGGGATTGGCGGAACCAAAGCGGAAATCCTGGTCGTAACGGCCAATCACCTGATCATTCAGATCAATGTGAAACAGCTTTCCGGCCTCCCAAGCTTGGGCAACAGCGTGCAGAAAGTTCAGACCAGCCATTTGCTCGTGCGCCACTTCGGGATTTACGCCAACAATTTCAGGATGATCGAGCGTCGCGATGAGCGCGAGATATGCCGCGGTTGTTGGCATATAGATGTCACCACGAGGTTCGTTGGGCTTCGCCTCCAAGGCAAAGCGGTATCCATAGCCCTGATCAAGGGAATATTCGCAGAGATAGTTGAGGGCCTCGCGGAGCCTCTTGAACGCCTCATCCGGCCGCCGGCATGCGTCGCTTTCCGTTCCTTCACGCCCGCCCCACAGCACAAAAATCTTTGCCCCCAGTTCCACTCCCAGATCCATGGCCCGCATCGTTTTCTGAACGGCATAGGCGCGCACTTCGGGATCATTTGCAGTAAACGCTCCGTCGCGAAACACTGGGCTCGTGAAGAGATTTACGGTGGCCATGGGTACGCAAAGCCCATGCGCCGAACAAGCGCTTTTGAAATCGTGGACGATGCGATCGCGTTCGGCAGGCGTGGCGTCAATAGGAACCAGATCGTTATCATGAAGATTTACGCCCCACGCACCAACCTCGCCAAGCAACCGAACCAGTTCCCCGGGAGCAAGGATGGAGCGTACGGGCTCACCGAAGGGATCGCGGCCTATGTTGCCTACCGTCCAAAGACCGAAAGAGAATTTATGCTCGGGTTTAGGCTGAAACCGATCTAGCGTCATGTCACGCCTTTCGCTTTCCTGAAAATCAGCCGTGAGGAAATCGCCTAAGCGATCCTCAGGCTGTCCCGTAATTACCATGCACAACTTGGCGCAACGCCGGATACAATTTGCAGTATTCGACATACTGCCGGCTCATCAGGGAAACATTTTTGGGTTCAGGCTGTATGCGTTTCGCGACATGCACAGCGGCCTCACATGCAGCCTCAACCGAAGCCCAAATTCCAACGCCGACTCCCCGCCACCGCCGAGACGGATCGACTCCGCAGGCACGCCCAATTCAGCAAAAATCGTTAAGGTGTCCCGAAGACTGAAGGCCACGCCCTCCAGAATCGCCCGTATGATGTGCGCACGCGTATGCTGCGCCGTAATCCCCACAAGAGCGCCACGCGCGTGTGGATCCAAATGCGGGGTCCGCTCGCCCATTAGATACGGCGTCCACAAGAGGCCCTCGGCACCGGGCGGCGCTGTTGCCGCCTCATCCATCAAACGCTCATACGGATCGCGACCGTCGTCTTTTCCAGCCCCGAACTGGTCGCGGAACCAACGCAGAGAAAGTCCCGCGCCTTGCGTGACACCCATCACATGCCAGCGACTCGGAATCGCGTGACAAAAGGTGTGTATGCGGCCTAGTGGCTCGAGCACAGGTTTACTGGTAGCCGCAAAAACTACGCCGGATGTGCCAATGGTCGCGCTCACGGCTCCTGGCCGCACAATTCCCATGCCCACCGCGCCCGCCGCCTGATCTCCAGCACCAGCCACTACAGGAATTCCGGCGCGGAGTCCTGTCGCTCGCGCGCCTTCCTGAGTGAGGTAGCCAGTGATCTCCTGCGATTCGAAAACCTTGGGAAGCAGCGCTTCATCAAGCTGCGACACTTCCATCATCGGAGCGGACCAGCGGCGATTGACCACATCCATCAGGAGCGTTCCGGAGGCATCGGCGACATCAATCGCGCGCTCGCCGGTCAGCCGGAAGCGCACATAATCCTTTGGCAGCATGATTGAACGAACACGAGCCCATACTTCGGGTTCATGCTGCCGGACCCACCAGATTTTTGGAAGCGTGAAACCGGTCAATGCAGGATTCGCCGTAAGCTCAATGAGACGCCGTGCGCCAACTTTTTCGGTGATGGCACGACACTGTTCTTCCGTCCGCTGGTCGCACCAAATAATTGAGGGCCGCAGCACTTCGCCCTCGGCGTCCAGCAGGACCAATCCGTGCATCTGTCCCGTGAGCCCCATAGCGCCGATGTCATTCGGAGAGGTACCGGTTTTTGCCAAGCAATCTTGAATGGCGTGGCATGCGGCTTGCCACCAGTCGTGCGGATGCTGCTCCGCCCAGCCGATTTTTGGAGAAGACATCGGAGCGTGATTCGCAGTCGCGGAGGCCAAGACGCGGCCCCGAGCGTCCAGCAAGACGGCGCGAGTCCCGCCAGTTCCAATGTCAATGCCGAGCAACTTCACTGTCATGCATGGCCTTTGCCGGCATGCTGCTGCGCACGAAAGAGAAACAATTCTTTCGTGCGCGGCCGGAATTAATGCGTCTAGTTGCTAGTTGTCTTAGTAAGAATTCTTTCTTTAGAGTAAGCCAGGTTATCGAACCGCAACCCCTGCCCATTCTTCAACTGAAAAACAACTTTCGAACTCGGCTCATGCCAGTTCGTCTCCAGGCGCCGCAGTTCGCCGGGCTTAATGGTGAAGGATACTTCGCGAACCTCCGGTGAACTGATGGTGACCGTGGCATCGCTTTGTCCGTCATTGAAGACATCGATTCCCGCGAACACCTGGTGATCGTTGAGCTTAAATTCCGCGGAGGGAGATTTTGGATCGGTCAGAGCAAGCGTGAAAGTTCCAAACTTGCCGAATGGAGTGCCAATCTGCCATTCCCCATGGCCCCAGTCAATCACACCCGAAGGATATGGCCCGGTCAATGCGGTCCCGGCTGCAAGATGTGGATCATCAAAGGTGATGTATCTGGGAGGAACTCGGTCGCTGCTTCCTTGTATGTCGATATCTTTGGAATGGACATGGCGTATCCGAAGCACCCGAGTCGATTCATCAAATGAATATCCGTCCTGATCCAGATCTTGACGGCGGGTGAGAGGCTTTCCGCCAGCAGTCACGGAATCCGGAACGAAATCGAGACGGAGTACATCGGTTGAATCAATGTCAAAGGTTGAGTAGGTTACTGTGCCCGCGCCATACGCAATCTTGGTGACGGAAGAAATAGAACCGAGGAAATGCGATTCATTGGCCGGAGCCCATTCCGGAACAGCCCAAAAGGAATCCATCATTCGACGCGGTCCATCGGTAAACTCATCGGTGAACCACCATTGTTCTCCGAACGGTGCGTGGGCATTCGCTGGGAGCCCTTGGAAATAGGTGACCCAATTAAAGGATCGAAATGCGTCCTCCTTATAGGCCGCGTCTCCTGTTTTTGCAAAATATAACGCTTCGACCGCGGCGAGCCGCGAAGTGTGACTGTCACAACATTGATTCGGCAGGTTGCAGCAAAACGTTTTGCCGTTGCCTTGCTCCATGGTCACAGTTGCGCCATGCACACTGTGTTTTGGCCATTTCGGGGTAGTCTTTACCCACTCGATCAACTGGCGGGCATGCTGGCGCCAATCCGCATCCTTCTCCGGGTGCAGAAGCACATAGCGCGCATATTCCAGTGGGATCACCTGGTTCATGTTGGCCATATCGGGACTGACATCTTCAAAATATCCGACCCAAACATTATTCTGCATGGGATATTTGTTCAGCCAGTCTGCAGATCCCTGCCGAACTTTTGCGTAGTTCGCAAAGTCGCCTTGCTGCAGGCGGACCAATTCATCGAAGAGCATGATCGGCTCAACCACGTTGGCTGAATAGGGCCCCATGCCGGGTCTTTGACGAGGATCGTTAAAATTTGACGATTGCCGATCCTCGCTCTGACCGTCAGCTTTGCCATCGCGGGCATAGCTACGATACGGCCAAGGTGAATGCTTTTCGTCGCCGGGTTTGAAATTTTTAACCAAGGCGTCAGCGCAACGAATGGCGGCTCGCAAGTACTTTGTGTTCCCTGTTATCTCGTAGAGACGGAGATAGCCATAGCCGTCCGCACCTACGACATGTGGTTCGACGTAATCTTCCCCATGGAAACTCCAACCGGTGTAGCGCAAGTCGCCTGGATTCGCCGATGCGTAGGGTACCTGCGACCAAGCGTAGCCTTCGGGCGTGAGGCCGTTGGAAAGTTCGTAGTCCACGAAGTCCTGCAGAAACGTCAACGTCCGCGCATCGCCGGTGTAGGGATACAGGCGTTCGATGAAACCTTCCGCCATCGCTCGCAAGTAGCCTGTTGAGTTCGCCCAATATCGATCGGGCATCATCTCAAATGTGGTTCTGTCAAAATCGAAGCAGCAATAGTAATAGGGCAATCTTTGCCGGTTGTATTGATCCCAGAGAATGGTCCATTGGGAAAGAACATGGGACGAGTAGGAGTAACCGGTATCTTTCGGCATGGGCCAAGGCAAGAGTTTCCCCTTTGCGTCGAGTTCCACGGGACGCCCGGCAATCGTGGGCTCGTCAGCCGTGGACATTACCTTGAAGGGTTGCTGGGCCTTCACTGTGGTCCAGCAGAAAAGCAGAGCAACGGAAAATATCAAAGACTTAATAGCTCTTGTCATATTTCATCACCAGCAGGGTCGCCATTAGAACGACAGCAGCCCCGAAAACAGCTAGAGCATTCAAATGTTCGCCAAGCAGTACAAATGCAAGAAAAACACCAAACACCGGAACCAAGTAAAGAGATGCCGATGCGGTTGTTACATCAAGGTGTTGCAGCGCCTTGAAGAAGAGCAGCATCGAAGCGCCATACATGAAGAAGGCAAGAAAAGCGAAGGCAAGCCAGCTTTTCCAGTCCAATGCCAGGAGAGTTCGGAAATGAAATGGTTCCACCCAGATGAAAAGTGGAATGCTGGCAATCGATGCAGTGATGTAACTGAAGATCAGAATTTCGATCTCCTGAAACTTCTGCATCAGCCCTTTGCAATAAACGTTGTAGAAGGATGAGCCGAGGCATCCCCCGAAGATCAGGATGTTCCCCATCAGAAATTTCATCTGGCCGAAAGAAGACTCGCGGAGATCGCTTGCGGAAAGAAGAATGACACCGGCCAATCCAATCAAGAGCGATGAGATTCGAAGGGGAGTCAAACGCTCCTTCAGCATCAGGGAGGCCAGGACGGCGCTGATGACGGGAATCAACAAATTCAGGATGGCGCCATTGGAAGCGAGCGACTTACTAATTCCCCAGGTCATCCCCAGTTGAGCGAGCACCTGGCCAGCGACTCCCGCCACAATGAACTTGACCCAGTCCTGCCGGGAGGGCTTGGAGGCATCGGGATTCGCACGGCGCATTCTCACAAGCAAGAAAGCGAAAAGAATAGTGGTCACGAAGAACGGGAGGAAAGTGATGGCAATCGGGCCGAGCTGCCGGTCGAGGACTTTTACAGCTGTCCCCTGCCCCGACCACATCAGCGAAGCCAGCGCCATCAAAAAGAAATACCAAGCTGTTTGCCGTTTCTTGGGGAGCGTCAGAGTCGCTGTGGTCATGGTTTCCCGTGTAGGACACGCAGACCAAAGCGATCCGCGCCGATGGAACTGCCTTCGAACACATAGGGTTCGAAAGACCTTGCTCGCGCATAGTTTGCAACTACTCTGCGAAACGCCTCTCCCGCACCTTTTGCTCCCAGCACAGCCACCGTGCCGCCCGCGCCGCCGCCCGTGATTTTGGCGCCGTACAACTGATTTTTGCCGCACTCTTGCCGTACCAACTCCACGAGCAAGTCAGTTTCATCGCAACCCAGCCCGCATTCCGTGTACGACCAGTGCGACTGAAACATGAGATCTCCCATCAATCGGAATGCATCGCTCGCCGGTCCATCCTTTGCCCCTCGCGCCAGCTCAATGAACAGCTCGATGCGCTGGTTTTCTTCCACGGCGTATCGCGTGCAAGCCCGCACACGGTAGTTCACTTCCGGGCGAACGATGGTGAAAGGATCGGGATGAGTTTTTCCAAGTGCGAGTATTTCGCAGCCAGCAAGAGTTTCCGGCAACCGGTGTTCATACTTCGATCGAAAGACGGACGGCACCATCTTCGACAGGTAGCCATTCCATCGCGGATCGCGGAATTGCGGAATTCGTCCAGTCTCATCCAGCGTCAAGGGCAGGCCTTCCCAATCGCAAATCATCCTGTAACCAATGAACGCCGCGGCGCGAGCCGCTTCGTATTCGATGCCCGTAACGGCATGCTTCACTCCCGAATCGATGGCCCAGCATTGCAACCCATCTGGAAGCCGCACGAGAGGCATCGGAATGCACGGCTGGCAGAGCAACGGCAGAACGTGTCCTTCATCTCCCAGCACGGAAGCCGCCTGGTCCATGATTCCGCAAGCGGATTCCGCGATGACGTTTTCGACCCATTGGCAAGCTTGCGCGAGTTCAATCCCAGCAAGATCGATCCCAAACGCCGCGCTTACCGCTCTCATGACCGACACTTCCACGGCTGCGGACGAACTCACGCCTTTGTTCAACGGGACGTTGGACTCGAGATAAATGCTTGCACCCGTAGTGACGCGCTCCGGGTAACGAGACCGCAGCAGGTAGAACACACCGAGAAGATATGCGGTCCAGCGAATTTCAGGGCTGCTATTGACGAGTTTCCGGACTGCGGCTTCATCCGATAACGCAGGCATTTCAAATTCAACGCGATCCGACCAGCCATGATCGCGCATCTGCGGATTCCAGAACACAATCAATCCGTCATTTCGCCGTTGCGCGGCCGCCCAGGTGGCCTCGCGAATCGTAGCTTGAAAGACAAGTCCTCCGGTGTAGTCCACATTGCCGCCCATCAAATCGAGGCGACCGGGCGCGCGGCTTATACAAACGGGGAGTTCCGCGGACAAATAGTTGCCCGGTCCCCGCAAGCTGGATACTTTTGTTTCGAACTCCGTCATGCAAGCTCCCGAATGCTCTCTATGACGTAACGGATGGACTCTTCCGTCATTCTCGGATGAATGGGAATGCTCACATACCTCTCAAACATTTTTTCCGCGATGGGACATTCACCTTCGCGGTGCCCCAGATTCTTGTACACGGTTGAGAGGTGAATGGGCACATAGTGCGACCACACCTTGATCTGCTTCTGCGTGTAGAGTGTCCACATAAAGTCCTCCTTATTCATGGAGAACTCTGGTCCCACCAGAACGGTGTAGACGTGGAATACATGCTTTACGTCCGGGCTGACAAAGGGAAGCAGCAGGCCGTGGATTCCTTGCAGGCCTTTGGTGTACTCCTTCGCGATCTCGATGCGGCGGGCGTTCAGCGAATTCAGTTTCCGCAGTTGAACCAAGCCAACCGCGGCCTGTATGTCCGTCATGCGATAGTTAAAGCCAATATCATCGAAATCGAGATACCAATATTTCTTGCCCATGGGCTGGACGGACTCGTCGATGGGAAGATATTTCCCTTTGGGGTCGTAGGTACGGCAGCAGAGTGAGCGGTGAGAGAGCATGCGCTCATATAACGCTTTGTTGCTTGTCGTAACCATGCCGCCTTCACCGAGCGTGACCATATTCTTCTGCTGGTGAAAACTGAAAACGCCTATGTCTCCCAGCGATCCCGCTTTGCGCCCCTTGTACTCGGCGCCGGCCGCGTGGGCTGCGTCTTCCACAACGACAATGCCGCGCGGTTTTGCGAGTTCGTTCAATGCATCCATATCGCAGCACTGCCCATACAGGTGAACGGGCAGGATCACTTTTGTGCGGTTCGTGATCTTGCCGGCCACCGATTTGGCGTCCAGATTCAATGTGGAAGAATCAACATCGGCAAAAACCACCTTTGCACCGAGAGCCGCCGCGGCATTCGCCGTTGAAATCCAGCTAATGGGAGTGGTGATGACTTCATCGCCGGGGCCGACACCCGCCGCAATCAACGCGAGGGTAAGCCCGGTGGTCGCCGACGTCACCGCCAAACCGTAAGTAGTCTTGCAATATGCCGCAAAAGCCTCCTCAAATGCTTGCACTTTCGGGCCACAGGAAGGAGCGCTGGACTTAAGAACTTCGAGCACGGCTTCTTTTTCTTCTTCTCCATAAATCGAGCCATGCGCAAACTCCAGCTCGAATACTGCCTTAGGCAACTTCATCAAAACACCTCGCGATCACTTCGTCGCAGCTTGGGATGGGGATATTGCAAACAGCGCGGATTTTATCCGTAAGTAAAAAATGATCCATTCCTCGCGGGGCACGGCCTGGTGCAGGCTCGGTTTGTGCCAAGACGAGTTCACTCGGGTATCCCATACGCTCGGCAAGCTTCAAATTCAAACCGTAACGGGAAATGGATTCCTTTGCTCCAGCGTGAAAAATACCATGATCATCTTCGTGCTTGAGCAAGTCCAGCATGAAACTGCTCAGTGCAGCCGCGTCGATCGGATTTCTGTATTCAAATGTTGGAGTTGCCACGGGAGAACCGCAAGCCCAGCGCGCGGATAGATTTTCCAGCATGGCGTTGGTTCCCTTCTTTCCCGCGAAACCAATCGCGAGCGCGATGCGCAGAATGATCGCGGACGGCAAGATCGCGAGAACGGCGGCTTCGGCGCGAGCTTTTGTTTCTCCATAAACGCTGACTGGAGTCGGTGCATCGTCCTCGGTATATCCATGCTTGCTGCCGTCGAATACCGCAGCGGAGGAAGTAAAAAGAAGTTTGGCGTTCGAGCGGGCGCAAGCATTGGCAACGTTCTCTGGACCGCGAACATTCGTGGCAAACGCAAGCTCTGGTTCCGCCTCGCATCGATCGATATCGGATAGAGCCGCCAAAAGCAGGACAGCATCGGGTTTCGCGCGCTGGAACGTGGCATCCACGCTAGAAGCATCGGTGATATCAATCTGAACACTTCTTGAATCCGTGACAGCTACGCGGCTGCTCGTGAATACTTCAAACGATTCGGCAAATTTCCGTGCCGCGTACGCGCCCAGAAATCCACTAGCTCCAATGAGCAACAACCTTGCCTTATCCATGAATGTCCCAGGTCCTCGAAACCGCGCGTGCAGCAAAAAACAACTAAATGGACTCCAGAATCTACGCGCCTAGCCCAACTGTTCCCACTTAACTATGCGGTCGCACTGAGAATCAAGACGGCTCCCGCTCCGGAAAACCAGAGCCGTCTGTTTATGATTAGAATGAATATCTAAGAGCGAACTGTAACCGCCGGTTGTCCACTGAGGTGGAAGTGACTTGTCCTTCCGCAGCGTCTCCCACAATTGCATCCGGGGCCGCGAAATTGGGATGGTTAAAGGTATTGAAAACGTCAGTACGGAACTGAAGCTGTTGTCGTTCCGTTATGTGGAATATTTTGGAAATCGAGGAATCGAGTTGTTGTTGCCCGTCCGAGTGCAACGGATTGATTCCAGATGTGCCGTAGGTCATCGGCGTTCCATGGACAACAAAGGCGCTGGTATCAAACCATTTGTTCACTGTGGGATTGCTCAATTGGCCGCTTCCAATGCGGTCCGGACGATTGTTCTGTCCGTTGTTTAGCGAAGTCCCGTCATTGGCGACCACGTCAAACCGAGCTCCGCTGCGGATGTGCAAAAAGCCGGAGTATTGCCAACCGCCAAGGAGGGCATCGACCAGGCGATTAGAGTTACTGAGATAGCGGCGGCCACGCCCGACGGGAAGTTCCACTGTAAACTGCGAATTGAAGATGTGCGCGATGTCCTGTTGGGTAGGCCCATAGTATTGATTGATGTTGGTCTGATCGAGGTTGTTCCCGTTGAAGAAGTTACGCCCGTGAGCATAGCTGGCATTGACGGTCACGGCTCTCGAAATGTTGGCGGTGAATCGCACAGTCAGAGCGTCGTAGCGGCTGCTGGCAATGGATTGCGAAATGGGAATATCACCCAACTGCGGATATAACGCATAGAGTGGACGCGCAGTGTTGTAGTCCGTCCCCTGAGGAGTCGGCGTTGCCTGATTGATATTCGTGGAGTGGTTGTTGTTCAAGCCGCGAACATTGACGTAACCGATATCTAAAATCATTCCAGGACGGATTTCCCTCTCGACGTTCAGGGTTGCCTGATCCACCCTTTGATTCTTCCAGTTGTAATCCGCACCGCGGATCAGTGCGCCGTTGGGAATAACCAGCTTGCCGGAAGAGTCGTATTGCGCGTTTGCTAAGGGCAAACCGTTCTGGGAAAGCTGCAAGGACGGAGCGAGGCTGTTCGGTGTAAGGAGAACCTCCTTCGCGTAGTTAGGATAAGTCAAGCCGAGGATGGTCAATGGGCCAGACCAGTACGCCATCCAATAGGAAATTCCATAGCCTCCCCGGATGCTCGTTTTTCCACGGTCGGGTGTCCAAACAAAGCCAACGCGCGGCCCCCAGTCTTTATCATCGAGTCCCAACGCTGGACTTCGATTGCCGGAAGTTGCAACAACAAGTTGGTTGGTTCGGGTATCCCAGTTGGATTCCCGGTTGTGGCGCTCCACCGGACGGCTGATGAGTTCGTAGCGAAGCCCAAGGTTCAGGGTGAGCGACGGCAGAATCCTGAACTCATCCTGAGCATACCACGCGCTCTGCCAATAGGATTGGTACGGAGCTCCCGCAACGAAGTGAGCGCGAGCGCTCGATGTCATCGTTCCCAGCAAGAAGCTCGCGTAACCAATCGGCTGTACGGCCAAAGCATTCGCCGGATTGCCGCCGCCGTTATAACCGATGCCGTCATAAGACGTCATGGCCTCACTGAACGTAAGAGTGCCGCGCGGATCGTCTCCACCGATCGTATCTGCGGAAACATCCACAACGTGATTGACGTTGGTACCGACTTTGATAAGATGTCGCCCCTTGGCCCATGTGAAATTGTCGGTGGCGGAAATCGTATTGCTGACGATGTAGCCAACCCAATCCGGCGTTGCAATACTCGGCGCACCTTGCATGATGAACTCGGCGAGGCCCTTCGTGGACGGGTCAATTAGGTTGCCGTTGGGCATCCCGAAGCTATTGTTCCAATCCTGCGACTGACTCGCGAGGCCGGTTCGAACATTTGAGCGGTTAAAGGCCAAGCGGAATTCGTTCGTTTTTGTCATGCCAAGGGTGTGCAAATCAGACGCCTGCATGTTTTGGTTGAACGACTTGGAGTTCACATTGGCATCCTGGAAGAACTGGTTCACATTGGTGGTAAAGTCATTCGTCGCATCCAGCACTGAATACCGGAAAAATATCCGGTCGGTGCTAGTGCGATCAAAGTCAAGGCGGCCGTCGGCCTGGTGTGCCGTCTGATTGTTGTTGCTCAGATAGCGCAGGTTGTTGCTAATGCCAGGAAGATTGGCCACGCCAAAGATGTCCGCGGCATTCATCGCCTTGGCCACGGGGTCCCACCGAGTCGATGGAATGATGTTGCCGGGAAAGGGGGTCGCACTAATGACATTTCCGTTTGCACCAAAGATCCGCGTATTGGGATCGTAGATCTGCCCATAGGTGTTCCCTGCATCATCAACCTGCCCGGGAACATACAATTCCGAAAAGTCGCCGGTTAGCATCTTCGCCGTCGGGGCAGTCGTGAACTTTGCAGAACTGGTTTTCATGAGGGTGCCCTGGTAGTCGGCAAAGAAGAACAGTCTGCTTTTCAGGATGGGGCCGCCCACGGCGCCACCGAATTGATTCCGGCGGAAGGGCAGATTGGGCGCACCGCCCGCGAAATAATTGCGCGAGTCTGTCGCTTCGTTCCGAAGAAATTCAAATGCGGCGCCGTGCAGTTCATTGCTACCCGACTTTGTGGTGATGTTCACTACCGCACTGCCGGAAAAACCAAACTCCGCGTTGTATTTGCCCGTGTACACCTGTACCTCTTGAACACCTTCAATCGCCGGCGTAAGGCTTATGTACGCGTTCTGCGGCTCTCGGTTCGGGACACCATCGATATATACTGAGTTCGCATTCGCATCTACACCACCAATCGAAGCAAGCTGAGGGCGCGTCTGGCCAACGGCAGAGCCATTCTCGCCGCCATTTGTTCCGTAATTGCCGCTGCCTACGTCGTTGTTTGCTCCCGGTATTAAATTCATCTGGTAGAGCGGATTGCGATCGATGTTCGGCAGCGAGTCCAAATCATGGTGACTGAATGTCTGAGAAAGCTCCGAGGTCTCCGTCGCAACGTTGATGGCATTAGCTTGCACATCGATGGTCTGATTAACATCTCCGACGAGCAAAGTGAAGTCAATACGATCAATCCCACCAGCATCGACGATCACACCTGAACGCAGGACTTTCTTGAACCCTGCTTTTTCCACTTCAACGTGATAGGTTCCGGGCACGAGGAAATTCAGCAGGTATTCCCCTGTTTCCGAAGTCTCGGCTTTCGTTACAACACCGGTTCCATCGTTGGTCGCAGTCACGCTAATTCCCGCGATAACCGCGCCACTAGGATCGGTGACGAAGCCCAAAATCCTTCCTGTATTGATCTGTGCTGGAGTAATCACCGGAAACAACGCCAAGAAAATGACGAGAAATAGGCTGAGACATCGCATGTATGTGCTCCTTATAGGATTAGCCGGCAAAAAATTCCCACTATCCCGCTACTAGAACCTTTGTTAACCTGCGAAGCCGCGCCAAATCGGACGACTTCACCCCCCTGTCGGTAATGACAAGATCGCAATGCTCCACCGGACACAGCCGATAAACCGCTTCCAATCCCACCTTGCTGCTGTCGACCACCAAAACCCTCTGCTTGCCTGCCCGCAAGAACGCGCGCGGCATCTCCGCGTCGTAGTTCATTACACCTTTTTGGAAAGAGAGAGCAGCAGCTCCGAAAAAAACTCTGTCGGCATTCAGATCACCGAGGGACTCGATCACCGCGTTCCCAGAAAGATCGTGACTGCTCCGTCGGTAAACTCCGCCAGTCAGGCGCACTTGCACGCCAGAACTTCCGGCCAGTTCCTCCAAAACAGCGAGTGAAGTTGTCACCACGACCAGATTGCGTTGAGACGCAAGGTGCCGTGAGATGCAGCGGGTTGTTGTTCCGGAATCAAGGACAACCGTTTCACCTTCCTGAACAAGACTTGCGGCAGCCCTCCCGAGGGCATCCTTCGCGCCGGACATTTTCGCCGAGCGCTCCAAAAACGTTCTCTCTATGGATCCCGGTGGGGCCACCATCGCTCCGCCCGGTGTCCGTATGATCAGACCTGCATCGGCCAGCTTGTACAAGACGCGCCGCACCGTCATTTCAGAAACGGCAAAACGTGTGGCGATCTCTCCAATCGACGCCGTACCCCTTTCCTTGATCAACAGCAGGATTTCGCTTTGGCGATCCTGCGAGGAATGCGCCGTTTTTTTGTTGTTTGAAATTCTCATGTCCTATGTGAAAATGTAACAGACCATAAAACGGGGCAGTGAGTCAATCCTTTTTTTCAAATCCTGTCTATTTGTCTTCCGGCCACTCTTGTGTTTTCGAGCCGGACCGGCGGATGGATGCCCGTAGGGAACGAGTTGTTCACTTAGAACCGAAACCGTCCCGGCCGTGGGTACGGCGTTCTTTGATTCACAGAGAGGGCTTTCTGCTAAGCGCTCAGCTTGAAATTGACGCGGGATAAATGGCGCTCGGTGAATCTCACCGCATCTGCCCGTCGCTGGAGAGGAATAGGAATGACTGATTCAGCTTGGTTGTTAGATTCCATACGTTCCATCCACGAAGAAATCCGCAATGCTGTCGTTACTGCTTGCGAGCAATCGCCCGCAGCGGACCTCTCGCGTGTCGTCGAAGACGGCGATGGTGACGGCGATACGATCTACGCCGTGGACCGCATCAGCGAAGAAATACTTGTCGATCTGTTCGAAAGGAAGATTGCTTCGAAAACTTCCATTGTCTTGATTGCAGAGGGATTATCCGGCGGCAAAATTGTTTTGCCGCGAGGCACTCGGGAAGTCGATGCGACCTGGCGAGTCATTGCCGATCCAATCGATGGAACACGATGCCTGATGTACCAGAAGCGCAGTAGTTGGATTCTGACCGGCGTAGCGCCAAACCGAGGCGAACCCACGAACCTCGCCGATATTGACTTAGCTGTGCAGACAGAAATACCTCTCGTCAAGCAGCATCTTTCCGACACGCTTTGGGCCATCAAGGGATCCGGAACACACGGCGAACGATTCAATCGGACCAACGGAGAGCGCAAGCCCTTTCAGGCACACCCCTCGCAGGCGAGCCAACTCGACCACAAATTTTGTTCAGTGAGCCGCTTTTTCTCGGGTGGTCGCGACGTGCTAGCCGCTATCGATGACGATATTTCTTTTGGCGTGGCCGGACACGGCCGGGAAGGCAAAGCCTACTGCTTCGAAGACCAATATCTTTCGACAGGTGGGCAGTTGTATGAATTGATGGTGGGTCATGATTGCTTCCAGGCCGATCTTCGGCCCTTGCTTCGCCCAATTTTGGACGAGCGCGGATGGAAGACAGGTTTGTGCTGTCATCCCTATGACCTTTGTACAGAATTAATTGCGCGCGAATCCGGTGTACTGGTCTCGGATGAATTCGGAAAACATCTTGCTCCGCCGTTGGACCTTACTACAGATGTGACCTGGGCAGGATATGCGAATGACCATATTCGAAAATTGGTAGAGCCACTTCTACATTCGGCTCTACAACGCCGCGGGCTGCTGTTCCAAATTGCGCCATGAATTGGGGAATCGAAGCCAGTCGTGGCGAAGGGTCCCTTAGAATCCCAGTGACGGGCTGTCAGCACCGTTGAGTATCACTAAGTTCCAGCAAACTGCCACTCTGTCACGGCAGCGTTCTAGCCGCAGATCGCGGAAAATGGAGTGAACCCTTGAACTGACACACAGAAATGGGCACAGTTTCCGGGAAAGGAACCACAGTGAAGAGAAAGCGATACTCCCGGAAATTTCAACGAATGGCCGTCGAGCGCATGAGGAGCTGGGCGATCAGGTGCAAATGATCTATGCCTCATTTTCGATCAATCCTAGAACTCTGCTAATAGCAAGGCTGCTGCACGCCCTTCGTACAACGGCCTTAGCCTTCGTCAATGAATTTCTTTGTTAACCGGTTATATCCCCTTGAATTGCGCGAAGATCTTTTCCGCATTCCCGTGATAGATCTTATCGAGGACCACGTTTGGCAACTCGATTCCGTATATTTTCCAACGCCCCTGCTCCGGATATCCGTAATAATCGAAATATTCATCAGCGGTTTCCAGCCAACGGAAGTAATTGCGGTACATCTTCTCATCACTACCCGAATCGGTGCCGAACAGGATGCGATCCGGATAGGCGAGGAACAGTTTCCGTGCCTCGCGTGGCTGGCGCCCGAGTTCTGCCTCACGCGCCCCAAACTCCATGTAAAGATTCGGGTATTTCGCGAGTGAATTCGCCACCCATTCCAGATTTTCTGGCCAACCCATGTGCAAGGAAACAAAAATCGTATTCGGATGCCTGGCGATGACGCGGTTGCGCGCTTCGAGAAGAGACTTGAGGCTGGGAAAGTCGGAGCCCTGGAAACTCCAGTCGGGATGATCGACCAGTTCCTCGTAGCGCTCGCTCTTCGCATCGGTGGGATGAAAGAAAGCTTCCGGATCGCCGGTGTGAATGAAAACGGGGATCCCCAGTCTTCCGCACTCCTCCCAGATGGGGTCGAGTCGAGGATCATCCACGGTGATCAGCTTTCCCGTCTTATCACGAACACCCAGGCCCAGATCCTTGAGAACCTTCAGCCCTCTTGCGCCACGCGCCACCGAATCAATCATTTGCTTGACCATCAACTGGCTAAAAGCCGGATCGTCAATTTTGCTCCAATCGATCTGGGTGAACACCATGAAGCGACCGGGATACGGCTTGACCATCTCGTCGAGCACTTTTTGCAGCGCGTCCCCGCACATGCCCGTAAGGATGACAATCGAGCGGATGTTGTTCCTGTCCATCATGGCAACAAGCCCCGCCGGATTCACTCGTTCCTCATCGATGCCCATTGCATCGTTGACGTGGCTGTGGACATCAATGACCGGGTACCTGGCGCGGGCGATCGTGTGGGCGGGCACATGCACCATCGACTCCGGCTTGTAGTCCTTGAGGTGTATTTTCTTTTTGGCGTCCGCGTTTTGATCCGCCCGGTAGCCTACTTGTGCGTACAAATCCTGGGCTAAGACGAAAGCAGCAATTAGAACGAATAGACGAAAAGCTCTTCGCATCACGACCTCCGATCAGAATAAGTCCTTTTCGTAATTAGCCTTCCGGAACCTCGAACAACAAAGGATTCCGGAAGCAGCGTGTCCTCCATACACCGAACGCGATGCCGAACAACATCCACATGGAGCCCACGATCATTGCGGGGCGGCTGAGGTTCCACCACAAGCCGAGACAGATGAAGAAACCGAGAACGGGCGGAATGAAATACGTGAGCTTCTTATGCGGATCGCGAACGAAATAGCGCAAAAACGCTGCCGCATTGACACCCATGAAAGCGATCAGCGCTCCAAAATTAAGCAATTCGATCCCCCGCTCGTAACTCAGAAAGAATGATCCCACGAGAGCAACGGCGGCGACGAAGAAGACGTTATTTCGTGGAATGTGGTGTTGCGGGTCTAGAGTGCCAAAGAAGGATTTGGGAAGCGCGTTGCTTCTCCCCATTCCATAGAGCAGGCGTGCAGCGCCGACTTGCGCTCCCAGGCCCGAGCCGAAATTGGCAATCACCAGCGTGAATCCCACAATGCCGAAAAGCGGCGCCCAGGCGCGGGCCGCCGCATAGACATACGCAGTATCCGCATTGGGAAATGGGGTTGACACCGGCCAGATCAATTGCCCGGCATACACTTCCAAAGCGGAAAGGATGCCGATCACGAAACAGGTCAGTACCGTGGCCAGAAGGATATTGCGCCGCGGATTTTCTGCTTCTTCCGAGAGCGTCGAGATGCCATCGAATCCGATGTAGGTCAAGACGGCGATCGAAGTGCAGCCGAAGAGATTGCCATAGGTAAATGTTTGCGGATCAAAGAACGGCCGAGTGAAAAAACCGGGATCGCTGTGCGGATGGCCGAAGATGTATCGAATGGCCGTCACAAAGATCACGATGATTACCGCGCTCATTCCGGCGGCCATGGCCGCATTCACCCGGGCGGACGTCTTGATGCCCCGGATATTGAGGAGAGTGAAGACCGCCACGAAGAATATTTTCCATCCCCAGACCGGGAGTGCCGGCGCAAATTCATGCGCCTGCTGCGCGCACCAGATGGTGCAGATCAGAGGATTGAGCATGTAGTCCATCACCATGCTCCATCCGGTCACGTAGCCCGCTCCCGGATGGATCTCCTGCGCTACATAGGTAAACGCGGACCCGGCGCTCGGATAGGCCCGCGCCATGCGCCCGTAGCCGATGCCCGTGAACAGCATGGCCACCATGGCGATTAGGATCGCCGTAACGACATGTCCATGTCCGCGATTGCTCAGGGCCCCGAAGGAGGACATGGGCGCAACGGGCTGAATGACGATTACTCCATATAGGATCAGGTCCCAGAGAGAGAGCGTGCGTCGTAAGCGCGGCCCGGCATTTTCGCTCGATTCCATCACCAAGATTCCTCCATGGGTCTCGCCGCGCTCATCATGCACGACCCGCCAGGTCACAGGAGTTTTCCATGGCTTCCGGAGCGGCAGATCGTTTCGGCGTGGAACCATTATCAATAGTAATTACACGAAAGCAACCACAACTATTCGTAAGACGCCTCATCCGCCGGCCCAGGGACTTGCCCACGTTCCCGCCGCAAAGGCATTGCGATTCGTCGTCTTAAGCTTGCGCGGGCCGAGCCTCGGGTGGCGTCGCGCACTACCGGGCAAAGGCCCTGCTCGGGGCATTAGGCAAGAACTCTTGACAATTCCGAACATAGAAAGTAAAAGAAGCTATACGTAAGAACACGCAACTACACGTCCGAATCCCGCCTTCTTTCCGTAGCGAGCCAAGAGCCTGCCGCGGGGAGATGCGGTGGATTACAAGCCTTTCCAAATCGGGTGCGGCTTATTCCGGTCTGGTAGGCTATCTTGACCTGCGGACGGAGCGAGCCGCAGGGTGTGCCGGGAGCGATTGGTGAAGATTGCAAGAGGAAAATGGGCGGGGCTGCAGGCCGTCTCGAACGCGCGCGGCGTCATCGCGGCGCTGGCCATCGACCAGCGGAATGCCCTGCGGAACCTGCTGGCGGGGGCCAAGGAAGCCGCCCCGGAAGCGATCCCGGGCACGATGCTGGAGCAGTTCAAAGAGGCCGTGAGCCGCGTCCTCACTCCGCACGCCAGCGCCATTCTCCTGGACCCGGAATATGGCCTGCCAGGGGCGCAGCAGCGCGCGAAAAACGCCGGGCTGCTGCTGGCCTACGAACGGACAGGCTATGACAAGGCGGTTCCCGGGCGGCTTCCGCGCCTGCTGGAGCACTGGTCGGTGTGCCGCCTGGCGGGCGAGGGAGCGGACTGCATCAAGGTGCTGCTGTACTATTCGCCGTCCAGTGCGGCTGCGATCAATGACATGAAGCATGCGTGGGTCGAGCGGGTGGGAGCCGAATGCGCGGGCGCGGATGTGCCGTTCTTCCTCGAACTGGTTGTCTATCACGAAGCCATGGAGGAAAAAAGTCTGGAGTTTGCGCGCATCAAGCCGGAGGTGGTGATCCGTAGCCTGGAGGAGTTTTCCAAGCCGCAGTACGGCGTGGATGTCTTCAAAGTGGGTGTGCCGGTCAACATGGCCTTTGTGGGAGGCGCGGGCAACACGGATTCCGCGTATACGCGGGAAGAAGCGAAGAGTCATTTCCAGCGCGCCGCCGTTGCTGCCGGCAGACCCTTTATTTTTCTCTCCGAAGGTGTCAGCAATGAGACATTCAATGACGCTCTCGAACTGGCGGCCGAGGCCGGAGCGCATTTCTCCGGCGTACTCTGCGGCCGGGCCATCTGGAAGGATGGAGTTGAGATTTATGCGAAGCGCGGATTGCCCGCCCTCGAGGAATGGCTGCAAGATCAGGGCGTGAAGAATATCCAGCGCGTGAATGAACGATTGCATGCGGCTTCGCCTTGGTTTGCATTCTATGGCGCCAGCGCAGCGGCTGCGCTTTCGCGTTAAACAGACGGCTGTGCGTCCCGACATTTATGTTCCTCTGTATCAGCATCAATCCGGCCATTGATAAGCGCCTGCGCATGAATCATTTGCGGGTAGGCGCAATCAACCGTGCAACAGAAGCGGTGCCCGCGCCGGGCGGCAAGGCTGCTCATGTGGCCATGGCCTTGCAAGCGCTGAGAGCGGACCCGTTGTGGATCGGCTTTGCCGGCGGAGCGAGCGGCCAGGAGCTGGTCGCGGGTCTGACGGAACTCGGCATTTCCGTCCAAGCGATTCCCTCACGACAGCCCACACGAGTGAACCTGGCCATCCTGGACGATTCCGGAACGGTGACAGAGATTCTCGAGCCGGGCGGCGCGCCTTCCCCGGCGGAACTCGACCTCTTTCGCAAGGCCTGCGCGGAATCCTTCGCCCGCGGAAAAGCTGATGCCATGGTGATCCTTTCCGGAAGCCTGCCGGCCGGCGTGCCGGATGAGTTCTATGCCGAGTTGACTCGAAGCGCGCGCGGTCAGGGTTGCCGCATTTTTCTGGATACCAGCGGGAAAGCCTTGCGCCTGGCGCTCGAGCAGCGGCCCGACTTCGTAAAACCCAATCGAGAAGAAGCCGAGTGGCTGACGGGCAGAGTCATCCAGGACATCCCCTCCGCGAGGGAGGCGCTGTGCCAGATTATTTCCCTGGGGGCGCGCAGTGCGGCGCTGAGCCTCGGCAAGGACGGCCTTCTTTGGTGCCCTGGCAAGAACCAGCGCGTCTACTACGCGCGTCCGCCCGCCATCGAGGCGCGTTCGGCGGTGGGCAGCGGAGATTGCACGGTTGCCGGATTTGCTCATGCAATGGCCGGCCAACTGACTCCGGAACAGATTGTGCGCCGGGCAGCGGCCTGCGGAACGGCGAACTGCCTCGTGCAAACTCCGGGGCGGATCCGGCTGTCCGACGTCCAGGGGATCGAGAAGTCCGTACAGGTGGAGATGCTTCCGGAGGCCGGTGCGGAGAGGTAAACGCCGGATGGATATTGCCAAGGGGAGAAAACTGTGTCAGAGTAGCAGTGAACGAAACAAAAGCAACTAATTCGCAACAAAAAGAAATAGGCACTACTACCAGCCCTTTGCCGAGGACACCGATCGATGCCGAGCGCGAATCCACAAACCGACCACTCCGCCACGCTGGTAGAAATTCTCTCCCAGCCGGTCACCTGGCAGAAGTCTCTACAGGAATTAAGCCGTGGCGCTCTGCTGGAAACGGTTCTGACCCGGACGCAATCCCGGACGGAATGGCTTTTTCTCGGCTGCGGCACCAGTTTCTATCTTGCCGAGGCGGCAGCGGCCTCATGGACTCTGTTGACCGGCCAGCGGGCCCGTGCGCTTCCGGCATCGGAGCCACTGCTCTTCCCGGACGCGGCCTTTCTCCGCACTTCCAACCTGCAGGCCGCGGTGATCTCCCGCTCGGGCCGCACCTCCGAAGCGCTACGCGCGGCAAATCTGCTCTCCCGCGAATACCGGATTCCGACGCTGGGCATGACCTGCGCGTCGCAGTCCGCTCTCGCCGAAGTCTGCGATTTGACGATTCCACTGCCTGCCGCAGACGAAAAGAGCACGGTGATGACCCGTTCGTTCACCTCGATGCTGCTGGCGCTGCAACATCTGGCGGCGCGGAAAGCCGGCAACAACGATTTCCCGGCAGTGATCGAGGCCATGGCAAGCCACTTTTCCGCGCTGATCCATCCCCTGGCAGAGCGCATCGCGGCCTTCGTTGAGGAGCACACCTTCTCGAATTATGTTTTCCTCGGACAAGGCCCGTTCCACGGCGTCGCCCGGGAGGGTTCGCTGAAGGTCACGGAGATGTCGTGCTCCTACGGGCAGGTCTTTCACACGCTGGAATTCCGCCATGGTCCCAAGGCCATTGTCGGACCGGAGACATGCCTCACCTTCTATCTAAGCGAAGGCGGGAACAAGGCCGAGTGCGAAGTCCTGGCGGAGATGAAAAATCTCGGTGGAGTGACTATCGCCATCTGCAACCGGGCGAATGAAACCATCCGGGGCTCGAGCGATTTTGTGTTTGAACTGGACACGGAAATACCCGAACTGGCCATGCTAGCACCTTTTATCGTCCCTTCCCAGCTCCTGGGTTTCTTTACGGGAATCAAGAAGGGGCTGAATCCGGACCATCCGCGGAATCTTGCCCGGGTTGTCATTCTCGACTGACGTCCATCGGAGAGGCAACCCCATGGCAAACTTCGATGTTAGCGTCGTCGGCGAACTCAACCTGGACCTGATCTTCTACGGTCTCCCCAGGGAACTGAAGTTTGACCGCGAGCACCTGGCCAAAGACCTCAGCATGACTCTCGGCAGCTCCTCCGCCATCTTCACTCACAATCTAGCCCTGCTCGGCAACAAAGTCGGTTTCAGCTCCTCCATCGGCAGTGACCCGCTCGGCGAAATCTGCCTGCAGCGCCTCGGCGAATGCGGCGCTGACCTCGGCGGCGTGCGCCGCTTTCCCGGCAAGGCGACCGGGCTGACGGCCATTCTTCCCTGCGGGACGCAGCGCTACATCCTTACTTATCCGGGCACAATATTCGAGATGAGCTACGACGATCTGGACCTGAGTTACATCCTGAACGCCCGGCATTTTCATCTTTCTTCGTATTACCTGCATCGCGCGCTGCGGCCGCGCATCGCAGACCTCTTCCGCGCAGCGAAGAAGGCCGGGCTGACGACCTCGCTGGACACCAATGACGATCCCGAAGATCTCTGGGCCGACGATCTGCTACAGGTGCTGAAGTATGTGGACGTGTTCCTGCCGAACGAGCGGGAAGCCTGCAGGATCACACGAACCGAGGATGCCGCGCAAGCCGCCGACATTCTTGCGGAAAAAGTTCCCCTGGTGGTGATCAAACGCGGGAGGGAAGGAGCGATCGCGCGGCACGGCAAGGAGCAGTGCGCCTCCGCACCATTGGAAGTGGCAATGGTCGATCCCGTTGGCGCCGGTGACAGCTTCGACGCCGGCTTCATCCATCAGTTCATTCGCGGAGCCAAGATCGAGGAGTGTCTGAAGTATGGCAACCTGACCGGCGCACTCTCCACGACACGCGCCGGCGGCACGGAAGCATTTCGTGACGCCTCGCATCGCACCCTCTTCCTCCAAGAACGCTGGAAGTAAGTTTGTGCAGCGCCTCTAACTGGCGAGCAGTTCTTTTGCCTGCCCCCGCCGAGTTTCTCAGCGGGGCGCCTATTCAGGTATCGCCTGTAGCAGCAGGCTATCGGTGAACTCCACCTCCAGCTTCCCGGATGGCCCCACAACCGTGCCGTAATCCTTGTTCTTGATGTAGTCGGTGAGCCGGTAGGATTTCGCCTCCAGGCCGCGCAGTTCGATGGCGCCACTGAACCTTCCCGGAATACCGCTGCTCTTGGGAGTGTCAGCGGATTTTTCCGACGCGTAGAAGGCGTAATAGATCGCACCGTCCTTCTCGATCGCGTAGCCTTCCGGAATGTCGTAGCCGAGGACGTAGAGGTCGCGGAAGTTACCCTTCGAGAGCATCTTATCGCTGTAAAGGCGGATCCACTTCTTCCAGTGAGCCTCTTTCTCCGGGCTGAGATAAACGTTCTTGAACTTGGCGCCGTAGTCGGGCCAGGTAAATTTCGTGCCGAGCACCCCGCCGGTGCCTAGCGTCGAGGCAAAATCGCTGCCCAGGTCCTGCTCATTTTTGGTGAATACACCGGCGATGCGAGTCAGCTCGACGTGGTCGCCATAGACCGCCGCACGGGGCCCGAGGATCGCCTTGTACATCTTGATGCGGCGGCGCACCTGCACCGAGCCCACCGGGTCGGCGGTCACGGCCTGGTCCATGTAACGGAACCACGCCAGGCTCGGCGGCGTGCCGCAGGGGCAGCTCTGGGTGACGCTGTCCGGCTTCAGGGCGCGTGTTGTTTCGAAGATGATTTTGTAGACTTCGCCCATCGCATAGACCGAATCCATGGGCGATTTGTGGTGGTGCTTGGGATTGTAGCAGGGCGGCACAGTGAAAATATTGTCGAGCTTATGGCCGTCATAGCCCCAGTCGCGGATGAAGCGCTCGGTGAGCTGCTTGTAGTAAGCCTGCACTTCGGGCATGGCTGGACAGAGCGCAGCGAGGTTGCGCGTCATGCGCGCCGGCTTTCCGTCCTTGTCCAGAATGAGCCAGTCCGGATGCTGCTTAAGCACTTCCGAGACCACGAATTTGTGTCCGCCATAACTATAATGGCCGTCTTCGACAGCAATCGGCAGCCACCACAACTGCGCCTTGATTCCCTGCGCGTGAAAATCGTCCGTCAGCTTGCGGATGGCGTCGCCCGGAAAGGTGTCTTTGCGTGGCGCCCAATCGCCATAATTATCGAACCAGCGGTCATCGAGCGTCGCCCAGTGAATCCCCAG
>WNFI01071794.1_pt1 | contig 25395 bp, 28 predicted proteins | sample 5400471 | NCBI WGS metagenome assembly WNFI01 (sample SAMN13153348, study PRJNA577476) | soil metagenome | isolation source: 100 cm saprolite on Douglas fir-dominated hillslope | place: USA:California | collected 2013-09-17 | reverse complement strand
CCGTTAAGTGAGCCGCTTCACGGTAGAAAGATAGGATTTCAATCCCCGGGTGAATGAGGTCTTTCTCCTCAGATCCGTTCGGCCGCCGGAAGTAATACATATGCGTCTTCGTGCAGGACCGATGTGCGTCGCTTCACCAAGAGCAAAATCCACTCTCTCGCGCATACGGCGACGACCGAGATTACCATGATTAAAAAGAAACCGGTCACTGCGGTGTTTACGTAATTGTTAAACAGAAGATGCCGGAGCTCGCTGAGCTGGGCCGCCGTTCCGCCCGCCGCGATTTTCTTTTCCAGCCCACTCGCGGCACTCAGGAAACCGATGCGTTGATCCGCGCTGAAAATCTTCATCCATCCCGCCGTCATAGTTACCGATAGCAGCCACGTGAGTGGCAACAGCGACACCCAAAGGTAACGCACCCGGTTCATCTTGATGAGGACCGTGGTTCCCAACGCTAAAGCGATCACACCTAACAATTGATTCGCCACGCCAAAGATCGGCCACAGCGAGTTAATCCCTCCCAAGGGATCGATCACGCCTTCGTAGAGAAACCAGCCCCACGCGCCGACAAAGAGCAGGCTGGCAATCCAGTTTGCCGTGGATGAGCGCGTGTCGCCCAAGGGCTTCCAAACGTAACTCAAAAGGTCTTGGACCAAGAATCTTCCCACGCGTGTGCCTGCATCGATGGTCGCGAGAATAAAGAGCGCTTCGAACATGATTGCGAAGTGGTACCAAAGTGCCAGCGCGCCTTTGCTACCGAGCACGCCCGCAAAAATCTTTGCCATGCCGATCGCGAACGTCGGTGCTCCACCGGTGCGTCCCACAATATTTTTTTCTCCAACTGACGCGGCGAGATCCTGGACTTGAGTTGCGGTGATGGGAAACCCGAGATCGGTCACGCGTGTGACAACTGCCGTTGTTTCGCCTTTGATGTTAATGGCAAGATATTCACCGGGCTGCATGGCGCACGCGGAGATGAGGGCTATGATGCCTACGAGCATTTCAACGATCATGGCGCCATAACCAATTACGCGAATGTCCGACTCGCGGGTGATCAGTTTGGGCGTGGTGCCCGATGCGATCAGTGAATGGACACCAGATACCGCCGCGCAGGCGATTGTGATAAAGCAAAAAGGAAATACCGGTCCTGCAAACACCGGGCCGCTGCCGTCGATAAATTTAGTCAGCGCGGGCATGTGCAGCGTGGGGGCGAGTATTACAATCGCGACACCGAGTGCGGCCACGACGCCGATCTTCATGAAGGTGCTGAGGTAGTCGCGCGGCGCGAGGAGCAGCCACACAGGCAGAACAGAAGCGGCGATACCGTACCCAATGATCCACCACGCCAGTGTGGTCTCATGCAATGTCATTAGTTTCTCCAGCCACGGGAACCCGACCACCTGCTGACCCGCCACGACTGCGGCCAAAAGGCCAATCATACCGAAGACGCTCACCGATCCGATTTTTCCGCGAAACCAGTAGCGCAGGGAGAGCCCCATCACGAGTGCAATGGGCAAAGTCAGCGCGATCGTTGTCAGGCCCCATGGACTTTCCGCCAATGCTTTGACGACCACGAGTCCGAGCACAGCGATGAGGATCACCATAATCCCCACCATGCTGACTAACGCGATGAATCCGGCCGCCGGACCAACTTCTTCGCGCACCATTTGGCCAAGCGATTTTCCACGGCGGCGGGTCGAGCAAAACAAGCTCATCATGTCATGCACCGCTCCTCCCAGCGTTGCGCCGATCAAAATCCACAGCATGCCTGGCAAATAGCCGAACTGAGCGGCAAGTACGGGACCGACCAGCGGACCCGGACCTGCGATCGCGGCGAAATGGTGGCCAAACACAACCCACCGGTTGGTCTGCACAAAATCTTTTCCGTCTTCATGCGCTATCGCAGGCGTCGCGCGCATGTCGTCCAATGTAAGGACCTTGGCCGCAAGCCAGGAACTGTGGAAACGCCACGCCACCGCAAACACGCACGCCGCCGCGACGATCATCCAAAGAGCATTAACGGGTTCGCCGCGTGACCACGCCAGCGTGCCCAGAGAAAAGGTGCCGCACACGACAACGGCGATCCAGCAAACCGTACGCAACCAAGAGGGGTAGATCGAGGAACTTGATTCCTGCATTTTTAAAACTCTTATGCGAAACCAATGCGATTTCGACCAAATTTACGAATAGCTGCCCGAGCGGAGCCGATCGTCTCTGCATGGCGAATTAAGCGAGATCGATTCGCCTCTTTATTCGTTGGCCGCGCGTTCCTTGTGAGCCAGTGAGTTTTCCTCCATCTGCCACCGCGCTTCGTCTGAAATACCGTGGGTAAAGCGGAGATGATACCGGTCGGCTAAGAAGTCTTCAAAACTGACCCACTGGCCGTTGTGCTTCACACGCTTCGTCCAGGCACAGACCGTGATAAGCGTTTCAAGCTCCCTTAGCCGGCGCGCCAGAGTCCAGAAAACGGAACTTATCAGGACAATTTCGATCACGACCACGGCGATCGTCCCCACCTTATAGCGGGCTGCCAAAGTGTGGGCCGCCGCCGCGCGTTCTAGAAACCGCTGATGTTCGTCATGCTGTGCAAACCCGATCACTTCGCGGATCGAAGCTCGGCGAAGTTCTCGTTCGCTGCGGTTACATTGGTTTGATAAGGATCGAGGTAGGATTGTCGGTGTGTGAGCAAATAGCCTCGTTGTGCCGTTTCAGCCGTGGTGAGTGCCGAGACTACCCGTTCAGCGGTCGTGAGGATGTCGCGAGATTTTGCTTCGAGCGAAAAAGCCTCGGACGATTTCCGAGCTAAAACGAGAGCCAGAATTCCTATACCTGAGGCGATGAGAAGCGCCGCCAACGCAGCTAAATAGAGGACTCTGCGGCGCAGGGGAGCCGTTAGATGCGAGGTGCGGAAAGGCATAATTGGAATTCACCCAAAGGGGTTCGCTTTCCAAGACGTCGAAAGATGACACGAAATTTCCACATTAGTTCTCCGTAATTCGAGGTGACACCACGGTTGCCTTTGTTACCACCTGTTTATGCGCATCGCCGTTTTAGCCGACACTCACGATCGCTATCCTTCGAAATTACCCGAGCGGTTGAAGACGGCCGATGAGATCTGGCATCTCGGCGATGTCTGTGATCCCACTACACTGACAGAGTTCGAGGCGTTGGGTAAACCGCTTCGCGTGGTTCATGGAAACAACGACGACTGTCCTCGCTGGCCAATGGAACTTCGCCTTGAGCGCGAAGGGCTGCGGTTTCTCCTCGTGCATATTCCGCCGACCAAGCCTCCTTTGGGAGTCGACGTAGTCTTACACGGACACACTCACGTTCCCCGGGACGAGCTGTTTCAAGGAATTCGGTGGTTGAATCCTGGTTGTATCACACGTCCGAATCGAGGCGCGCCTCCCAGCTATGCTTGGCTCACGATCGATCACGAGCATTCGCTCCGGTGGAGGTTGACGTCGTTTTTTTAACCGTAGTTTTACTAAGTTTCGCAGCACAGATAAAAAATGGGAAAAGCGGAATTTGGGTTATCAGTTCGCCAAATTGCGTGAAGTTGGAACGTCACTTTCAAATCTGTAATGCATACCTAAAAGGCATCCTTGGTTTTTTGTAGGGCGGTCGAGGCTAGCTCATCCAGGTGACATCCGTGTGAGCTTCCTGTACGGCTCCTCGGGGTATGAGGGATTGGGTTAGCGCGAATTCCTGCACCAACCGTTGAATTTGGATTGAGTCCCGATATGCGTCTCGCACAACGGAGAGCGTGGCGGACCTGCAGCAAACATTTCTCGATGCACTCTTGGCACCTTTCGTTCCGGAGCAACCAACGGCGTCGGTGCCTGTTTTTCCGGTTGCGTCCGATAACGACGCCTCGGACGAGATTGTAGTATTTCAGCGCAGCCTCAAGGCGCGCCAATACCGATTGACGCTGCGGAGAGACGGAGTTGTTGTCGCGACGATTCCTGCCCGTGGCACGGAACGGGAAGCCCGACGCTTTGTTGAAAAACATCGCGACTGGCTTGCGCGGGCCCGGGCGCGTCAGGCAAGACGTCCACGGGCGGCTGAAATTTGGACGATTGGTACCCACGTTCTCTGGCGGGGAGAAATGGCCGAGATCCGCATCGCCTCGGAAGGCGAGCGTCCAACGATTTGTTTAACATCCGACGTCTTTCGTGTGCGGACTCACGGCGGTGATTTGCGACCGACGCTCGAAGCTCATTTTGCGCGCCGTGCACGGATTGAATTACCGGCGCGCACTTGGGAGCTGGCGGCTGAAACAGGAGTGGACGTGAAGTACGTGACGGTGCGCAACCAGCGTTCGCGCTGGGGATCGTGTTCTTCCACGGGAACGATCTCGCTTAATTGGCGATTGGTTCAAACACCGAACGATGTACGCGACTACATTATTTATCATGAATTGATGCACCTGCGGGAAATGAATCATTCTGATCGATTCTGGACGCGGGTCGAAGAAGTCTGCCCCGGCTGGCGCGACGCGGAGCGATGGATCAAACGCAACGGAAGTTTACTCGGACTCTGATTCGGAAGATGCCGCAGGCAACTTAGCCGGTCTCATGCAAATTCGGTTTACGGTTTACAGTGCTCATGGTTCAAGCGGAGAGAATGTCCTGCTTGCGCACCGAACGATCAGCACCGTAAACCGCGAACGGTAAGCCGTAAACTGCGGTTAGGTAAGAACACTAAGGGACGACAACCTAGGGCAAAAGCCATGTTCAGCCCCATGGTGATGTGTCTTTGGAAGTATTATATTTAATGGGCAAAGAAACTTAGCCCCTAGACCTTTATGAGAACGATCGAATTGATGCTGCAGAACCATCCGAATGCTGAAACCCAGCGGACAGAGGATTACTCGAGCGCACTTGAGGCGCTTTCCGCTTGCGAACAGGTTTGCAGCGATTGTGCGGATGCATGCTTGGGAGAAACTGCACATCTGGCAATATTGCGTCGGTGCATTCGGATCAATTTGGATTGTGCCGAGGTCTGTGCGACGACCGCTCGTCTTTTAAGTCGGCACACCGAAACGGCGAGTGCGATCGTTCACGCTCAGCTCCATGCCTGTGTTCTCGCGTGCCAGATCTGCGGAGACGAATGCGAGATGCATGCAGACATACATAACTATTGCCGAATTTGCGCCGAAACCTGTCGGCTCTGCCAGAAGCGCTGCAATTATCTTCTCGGTATGATTTCTGCCTCAGGGGTCGAATCCGACGAAGAAGAAGACCTCACGCTGCCGTGAAGGGGCTTCGCGTTAGCTAACGGATATCGATTAGCTCAACCTCGAAAACGAGCGTGGCTCGCGGCGGAATGAGCGGACCTCGACTGCTTTCGCCATAGCCCAGCCAGTAAGGGACGATCAGAGTACGTTTTTCGCCTTTGCGCATATCAAGAAAGGCCTCATCCCAGCCTTTGATCACGTCACCAACGCCAACTCGAAACGTGAGGGGGACGCCACGATCAAGTGAACTGTCGAACTTTCCGCCGGTGATGAGCCGACCGTCATAGTGAACGACCAATTCCTGCCCGGATTTAGGCTTGGTTCCCTCGCCAACGGCTTTGACCACAAACCGCAGCCCTGTCTCGGTGATGCGGGCGCCCGGCCACTTTTTCTCAACGATTTCTGCGTCCTCACTGCTTAGCTGGAGTACTCCGTTTTGCTCCAACGCGAGCCGGGCGTATTTGTTGATCGGCTTGCCCGGATTCTTGCGCGCCGCGATGCCGGAACGGACAACCAGGGCGACGGTAAGAAGCGCGATCCCTAGAAGGATAAGAACGAAGATACTGCGAGGCTGATTCGTCGGCATGCGTTGGGGAAATCGCATCGGAACCAGCGAAAGGCAAGCAAGGGCGCTTTGATTCTTGGAGAACTCGGAATTGCGAAACGAGTAGGGTGCATGAACTAGATGCTTCTACCAATGCTGCCTAAAACAGGATGAAGGCTCTGAAAAGCGCGCGCAAAGGCGCCAAGACGCAAAGCCGAGAAATGATCTGAAGATGGGGCGTCGCGTCCCTGTGACGACATCTCGCGATAAGACGTTCGTGCTGTGCGTGCCATGCCGTCGCAAGGACGCGATGGCTTACCTCACCACGCGCTCTCCTGTCGCTCCGGCATTTATTTCAAAACACGCCTTGGACCGCGACGGAAATGTGTACGGCCTCTCTCTACAAAGCGGACGCGGTAGGGCTAACTGGATCAAATAAGTCAAATTTGGACCTGATAGCCTTACAAAACCTGATAGAACCGGTGTTTACTTCCCCCTTGAGCTTATCCGACAACAATGGCGAGTTTTGACACCGTTTAAATTAATTAGTTAAAATTGATTTTGACATATTAAAATCTACGTTCGATACCCTTTTGGCCGTGAAAAGCGTCGATGCCAACATTTCTTGCCCCGCCTGTAAGGGTCCGATGCACCCAACGGTGCTGATGTGTGATGGGTGCGGAATCAAGGTGGAGGGTAACTTTCAGGTGAATGAGTTCGCCTCGCTTGCACCGGACGATCTCCATTTTTTGAGAATCTTTGTCCGTTGCGAGGGCCGGATTAGGGAGATGGAAACTGCGCTCGGTTTGAGCTACCCGACGATTCGGACCCGGCTGACCGAGCTCAAAAATCGACTGGTAGGGGATCACGAACCCGAAGCGCAACCGGCTCCGAATCAAGGGACCGCTGCGACTACGACCGTTCAGGCGATTTTAAACCGACTTCAAGCTGGCGAACTATCCTTTGATGATGCGATGGCGCAGATCAAAAAACTTCGCGGAAACGAATAACAAAATCACATGAAAGCGGAAATCCAACGACTGCTTCAGTTGAATCGACGAGGCGGCGTAACAGATGAGGAAACGACCGAGCTCATCATCGAGCTCGTTAAATTCGAGCACACTGGGTCAAAGAGAATTTTGGTCGACGAGCTCGCGGCGCAGGTTGGCAATCCTGATTCTGCGAACAAGAGCGGTGACTTGCTGAAATTCCCGGCATCGACGCAAAAGAACGCCTTGTCGGATCTGACGGAAACGGAGCTGTGTCTATGAAATCCGAGATCCAAAAGGTCCTTGAAATGAACAAGGCCGGTAAGCTGACTGACGAACAGGCGGCCGAGTTGCTCGCTGAACTTCTTCGCCCTGACACAAAACCCGAAACTAAGGCCAATAGGCCTCAATCTGATTTTCGGTCTGGCTACGGGCAGCGGCGACCGTTCGTTGGACCGATCTCCGAGCTCGTTCAGGATTCAATTGACCATGCCATGGACCATGCGTTTGAGCGTCCAGGTCGGAATCGCTGTTTTGGACGAGAAGACTTCGACGGGAATGCCATTCACATGGCTCGGTTCGATGAGCCGAAAGGGAAGGATTTCACATTCCGCGACAACAAGATCAAAATGTCCCGGTTGACGGGTCTCAAACTGGATTCCGCTGAGATGGTGAGCAATCGCATCGAAGCATCCAAGTTCGACGAGCTTCGCATCGTCTCAGGAAAATTTGCCGAGTCCCAATTCCGGGCCAGTTCGGTGGATGAGTTGACGCTCGATCATGCTGAAATCAGTGCTATCCGGGTTTTCAGCAGCAAGCTTTTGCAGCTGGACCTGAGAGAAAACAGCGTCCTGCGAAATACGAAGTTTGGAGCCAGTGTCGTTAAGGATCTGAAATTGGCGGGAACAGATTGGAAAGACAGCGGTGTTCACGAAAGCCAATTGGTGGACATCAGGTTCCTTTCCTCCTCGCTCGTCGGCCTCTTCTTCCAGCAAGCGCAGATCTCCGATGCGATGCTTGAGAAATGTGAATGGAGCAATGTCTTCGTTCAAGAGATCCGCTTTCGCAAAGTGGTTTTTTCGGGCTGCAAGTTTTCCGACGTAGTGTTTTCCGCCGACGACTCGTGGGCTTGGAAAAAGAGCGGACTCAAGGATGCGCGTTTTGAAAACTGCAGCTTAACCAAGGTGCTGTTTTCCGGATGCGTACTGAGCGATACGGTGATCCGAAATGTGACGGTGGAAGATGTTAAAGTTCAGGGGCTCGATCTTTCCGGCCAGGTGATTGACGGTAACGATGCCTTTTTTAAAGCGGCCAATGTCGTTGCGAAATAAGGTTAAATCCATCCACGCCAACGGTGGGTGAAGAAAAGCCGCTTCCGCTAACCTCGGATTTTGACCGTCTGTCCCATTCGCCTGGCCGGTTTCAGACTCTCCGATTGAACGATTTAGAAAAGGAACACTGAGTGTCTTCGAAGAATGGTGAGTCCGAAGATCAAAGCCTGAAATAGATGCAGAACTTTAAGAACTTTCTAACTGAATTCCAACGCACAACGCCTGATCCTCGCGCCACTGCTTTTCTCTGAAACTCAACCAATTTTTGCATGAACGTGTCCGTCGAATCACCTGCGGTTGAACTGGTCGGCCTTGTGAAGAATTACGACAAGGTCGAAGCGCTGCGCGGCGTGGACCTTACGGTTCGGCGCGGCGAAATGTTTGCGCTCCTCGGGCCGAACGGTGCTGGTAAGACGACAATTTTTTCAATTCTTGCAACGCTGCGATCTCCCAGCGGGGGATTCGCACGAGTCCTTGGATATGACGTGGTGTCCGAACGCGACGCCATCCGCAGCTTGATGGGAATCGTTTTTCAAGAGCCGGCCATCGAGCAAAGACTGACCGTGCGAGATAACCTTCTATTGATGGGAATGTTTTACGGACTCAAGGGATCCGCGCTCAAGCGGCGCACGACGGATTTGCTTAAGGAGTTGGATCTCACTGAAGCGGCCGACCGTCCCGCGCAAAAACTTTCCGGTGGACAGAAACGCAAACTCGAACTCGCCCGCGCGCTGGTCGTCGATCCGCAGATTCTTTTTCTCGATGAAGCGACGCTCGGTCTCGATGTGAACGCGCGCCGCAGTTTTTGGAAGCAAGTGCGTGCGCTCGCGGCCAAGGGCCGCACCGTTTTTTTCACTACGCACTATATGGAGGAAGCCGAGGTGGCGGATCGCATCGCGCTGATCGCCGGTGGTCGAATCATCGCTCTGGACAGACCACAGGCGCTGAAAGCCGGGCTGGGCGGAGGCGTCATTCGACTGAAAACAGACGACGATAAACTCGCACGCGCATGGTTGGTCGAGCGTGGCTACAACCCGGAAGTCGGAGAGCAGGAGCTCATGTTGCTTCACTCGGATCCATCGGCGGTCCTGCCGATTTTATTGCGCGAGCTGCCGGTGAAGGTTCAGCGCGTGGAAGTAAAAGAGCCGAGTTTGGAAGATGTATTTCTTAAACTGACGGGACGTGGTTTGGGCGGCGATGCCGATTCTGCCGCACCTCGTGGAAACGGAGGTCGTGGATGAGAGGCATATGGGCAGTGGTAGTCCTCGATATGAAACGTTTCTGGCTCGACCGCGTGCGGTTGATCACGGGGTTGATCCAACCCTTGCTGTACCTTTTCGTCCTTGGAGCCGGACTCGGTGCGAGTTCACAGATGGGTGGATCGATGTACCGGAGTTTCATCTTTCCCGGCGTCGTCGGCCTGGCTCTGCTATTTTCCGCGACCTTTGCGGCCATCTCCATCGTGTTCGATCGGCAGATTGGATTTCTAAAGGCGGTCATGGTTGCTCCCGTTTCCCGCGCATCGATCGCTTTGGGAAAGATCGTTTCCGGTGCGCTTCAGGCGCTCATCCAAGGTGCGGTGTTACTGATCGTCGCTCCGCTCGCTGGCGTGCCTTTGAGTTTCGGGAGTGTAATCGCTGTTTTAGGCGCGATCATCGTGGCGGCGATGGTGTTTTCCGCCATCGGTGTTTCGTTCGCATCGCGGTTTAATTCGGTCACAGTCTTTCCCATCATCAGCAATGCGGTATTGCTGCCGATGTTCTTTCTGTCCGGTGCGATGTATCCGCTCAAAATGGCTCCGCACTGGATTCAGATCGCGACGTACTTCGATCCTGCGGCTTATTGCGTGGATTTGATGCGCATGGCACTCCTTGGGCCGAGTGCAGGTTTTTTCCCCGTTTGGCTTTCGCTCGCTGCTTCCATCGTGGTTTTCACTTTGCTTGCCTTCTCGTCGATCCGCGTTTTCAACCGCGGTGAAGAGGCCGACCTTGGTCCCTCGCGCCTAGTGGGCTTCCGAAGGTGAGGTGGGCCGTCGCGTCCCCGCGACGGAATTGGCAAGCAGGACCTACGTGTCATTCGCGAAAGACCGTCGCAGGGACGCGCCGGCCCACATCACTCGCTTGAAGTATGATCGTGAATGATCCGCCAACCCTCGGATGTCTTGCGAAAAATGAGTGTGAAGAGCCCGTGCGGTTTGTCTTTTGCGCGAGTCAGTTCCCAGCGTCCAAAAACCACCGCGGCATCGGGGGCGAGAACGGTCACATCTAAATCCGAAAACGCGAGAGTTCCCATGGCAGCCTTGTCGGGGTAACGTTTCTTGTAACGCTCCAGCGTGGTTTTCCAGCCGTAGGTGACCTCGGCGCCTGAAGCGAATCGCAAGGTGTCCGATGGCCAATAGCCTTGCATGAACGCGTCCACGTCGCCGCGATTCCAGGCTTCCTGCTGATTGGTTAAAACCGCCTTGATCGCACGAGCCCCGGCGGAATCGGCGGCGTGAACCGAGCTGAAACTGAGAAGACCGACTAAGAGAAGAAGGAGAAGACGTTTCATTGTGCTAGCTTGCGGAGTAAAGATAACGACGGCACGGATAATTTTAATCCTCTGAGTCATCGTACGAAGGTGTAGATTATGGGAGCGCAGGCCGCTGGCCTGCAGGTTTGAGGGAAATGCAGGCCAGCGGCCTGCGCCCCAGGTTTTCTGCGCGCTACCTTAGCTCACATCCTTCGTTCTAATCGAAGTTTGATCCCATTTTTGGATCGTAGCGTAATCCGTGGAAGTGGCTCAGGTGTGAAACCGGGCACAACGTGAAAACGCCAATGTTGCGCGAGCGTTGCGATCACAAGAGAGAGCTCCATCCAGGCGAAACTTTCGCCAATGCAAATGCGCGGTCCACCGCCGAAGGGGAAATAGGCGAATTTCGGCAAAGCCTCCGTGAATGGTTCAGTCCAGCGATCCGGATCGAACGTGGTTGGATCCGGGTAGTAACGGGCATCGCGGTGCATGACCCATTGGCTTGCGACGACGAGGTTGCCGGCTTCGATCATGTACCCGCCGATCTCATGATCTTCACGAGCGCGCCGGCCCACAAGCCAGGCGGGCGGGTAAAGCCGCATTCCTTCGCGCGCGACTTTTTCTACGTATGGGAGTTGTCGTATATCCTCGAGAGTGGGAGGACGTCCTTTCAAAACGGACGAAAGTTCGGCGGCGAGTTTTGCATCCACGTTGGGCGACTGTGCGAGGAGCGACCACGTCCAGGCGAGAGCGTTCGCAGTTGTCTCATGTCCGGCGAGAAACAAGGTCATGGCCTGATCGCGGATTTCTTCGTCGCTCAACCGCTCGCCAGGGTGGTCGGCATCTTCGGTGAATACCAAGGTTGATAGTAGGTCTCCTGCGTCCTGTCCGCTGGCACGCCGGTCTCGGATCAGCCGGTAAATTGTTTCGTCCAACGTTCGATGGGCTTTGCGTATCCGTCGAGAAGCAGGAAACGGAAGTCTCAGCAAGAGCGGGGCGAAAGGGAGCATCAACCGATTGAAACCGCTCATCATTACGGTAAGGGCTTCGCCGATCGTTTTTGCCTCGGCTTCAACATTGGTGGAGAAGAGCGTCCTTCCGACGATGGCGAGCGTAAGTCGATTCATCTCTTCCGCGATATCGACGATTGCTCCGTCGTTCCACTGATCGCGTGTGCGTTGCGCGAGGGCGGTCATTGTCTCCGCATAGGAGCGCAACCGTGAACGGTGAAATGAGGGTTGGACCAGGCGGCGTTGCCGGCGATGGATGTCGCCCTCCGAAGTCAAAAGCGATTCGCCGAGAAAAATTTTCGCCCGTTCGAGCGCGCGTCCCTTGGCGAATTTGGCAGCGTTCGCGACCAAGACATCGTGAATATAATCGGGATCATTCAAGATCCACACGGTCTGCGTACCGACGATTGCGCGACTGATATTTCCGTAGCGACGCACTTGTTCGGGGAAAAAATGGAGTGGCCCTTTCCGCACTGTGAAGAGCGAAGTCGCCCAAATACGTCCGCTCGGGCCTGGAGGAAATTTCGAACCGGACATGGAACGGCGAGGCAGTGTTACGAAAGGAGCCAGCCGACGACCACGGCGGTGAGCACCAATTTGCTGAGCCATCCAATCGCATGTGCCACAACTATAGGCGGGTGAATTTTCACCCACAGGGCGTTCGTAAACAGCAACGGGAGCGGGACAATGAACCAGATTGCGCCCGCAAGCTTCAAGGCCGACCCGAGATCGAGCAGTTCCAAACGAATGGAGAGCAAAATAAACGCTGCACACGTTACGAAACCGAGCAGCGACGAAAGAAGAAAGCGCTGAAGCTCGCCTTTTCCGTCTTCAGGCCGCCGCCACACTTCGGGGTAGGTGTGATACTTATTTGGAAAGAGAACCATGGTAAAAAACCAATCGCTCAACGCACACACCACGCCGGCGACGAACACCGCCAAAAAATATTGTCCCCAGCTCATAGAGGGCGCGAAAGCGCCGATTCCGACCTCATCTTGGCGTACAGGAATTTCACGTGGATACGCGGCAAGACGTTCATCTAAGGTGATTTGTTACTTTTTCCCAGGCAAATCCGGTGCCCTCGCTGATCATCTGACAGACGCAAGATGCTGAGAAGGGTTGGATCATGACTAAGACTTGGGCTCAAGCTGAAGAAGGATTGCATCAATTAATGTGTCGGTTTGGATCTTCAGCCTTTGGGCGGGGCCTGGAGGTGTAGGGGCGGACACAATGACCCGCTCAGCCTCAACTTGAGAAGCTACGAGCACCTCGTGTTTTCGGTCCGCGAGCGTTTTGTGTTCCGGATTGAATGCGGGTAACTGATCGTGGCCGATCCATAACCGCCATTCTTTCAAATCCTCGAAATAAACAATGAGTGCCCCCGAATTCTGGACTCCCAGTTTTTCGGCGAGTTCACGGGTAAATTCGGCGGTTTTTTGTTCGGGTTTTTCCGGCGCGAATTTCGCATACAGGCGGGTGCAAATTTTGAGACCGGTCGTGCGCTCGTAGTTAGCCAACTTGAAATTGAAATTGCGTGCGCGAGGGACATCCGTCGGAAGAAGCTGATCGGGATCATTGAAGTGGGCCGTGGGACCAGGCTCTTTCTCGGCCGTGTATTTCTTTACCTGTGCCGCCAATTTATCGAAAAGACTTTGGTCGACTTTGAACGCTTCGGCTGCCGGGCCGACGCGCAGGATCTTTACGGTCATCGTGTCGCCTTGCTTAATAAGCGGCAGCGTTTCAAGGCCCCGTACTACCCGGCCAAATACGCTGTGGAGATAGTTCAGCCGGTTTACGTCGCGTAGCGTGATGAAAAATTGCGAGCCATTAGTATCCGGGCCGTCGTTGGCCATCGAAAGCATGCCGACTGAATTGTGGCGCAACCCAGGGCGAAATTCATCGGAAAAAAGATAGCCCGGCCCACCTTCGCCGTTTCCCTGCGGATCGCCACCCTGCACGACAAAGTTCGGTACAACGCGGTGAAAGGTGAGGCCGTCGAAAAATGGCGTTCCTTTCTTTGGACCGAGCGTCCCTTCGGCGAGACCGACAAAATTAGCGGTCGTTAACAGCGCGCGATCATAAAAAAGCTTGGCCAAGATGGCTCCGCGAGGCGTGTTGATCTCCGCGTAGACTCCCTCGGTGAGCGACGCTTCGTCGGCCCGAAGGGCAAGGCAGTTTAAGCAAAATAAAAATACTACCCAAACACGCGATCGAGCGAGCATGGGCGCATCGTGTGTTTAAATGGGAGCCCGTGCAAGCGCGGTTGAATTTCTGTGGGTGCATTCCCCGAAGCTTGCTTCGGCTTGATTGGGATCGCGGGTAGGGGCCGTTATCCTTAACGGCCCTCATTCGCGTGCGCAGCTCCAATAAGGACGGTTAAGGATAACCGTCCCTACCTGCTTACAGGAACGAGCAGATGTATTCGCAGAGTCCGTTCTCCACCGCAATGGTGAAGCCGCTCTTGCCGGGCACGTCGAAGTGCGTGCCGGCATTGTAGACTTTCTTGGCCGTTTGTCCGTCCAGAGTTACCTCGCAGCTTCCTGCAACAATCTCCATGCGCTCAGCGGCACCCGTCGAAAAGTGATACGATCCAGGACGGATGAGTCCCAGGGTTTTCTTTTCACCCTTGGGAAAAAGCACGGTATGGCTGACGACGTTTCCGTCGAAATAGACATTCGCTTTGGTGGCGACCGTTACACCCGAAAAACTTTCTGGAAGCGAGGACATGAGCGGAGATTGGCGGACGAAATTTTTTTGGCAAGCTGTGCGAATGCCGTGCTTTCCGGTTTTGCCTTTCTCTGTGCCTCTGTGGTTCCATAATCATTTCCGAGAAGCGGCTTAATTGGGTAGGGCTAAGTCGTCCGCAGCTTTTCCCGATTGTTTTCCGCGATTTGTTTTTCGTGGCGTTTGAGATCACTTTCTGACCTTTCCTTATATTTCATGATTCGCGCGCTCATCTTCGACTTTGATGGACTCATCCTCGACACAGAAACGGCTCTGATCGACGCCTACGAAGAGATGCATCGGCGGCATGAAGCACCCTTTGATCGCCGACAATTTCTACAGGCGGTGGGCCAAGCGGACTATGATTTTGATCCGTGGGCCGCAGTGGCTCAACTAGTCGGCGAGGAGAAAATTGATCGCACCGAACTGGAGCGCGCACGCCGGGTGTTGGCGCATGGAATTCAATATACACAGCCTTTGCGGCCCGGAATCAAGAAGACGATCGAGGACGCATTCGATGCGGGCTACCATTTGGGCGTGGCATCAAACTCGCCGCATTCATGGGTCGACAATCACCTGAAGCGCCTCGAACTCTATCATTTCTTCGAGGTAATTCGGTGCCGGGACGACGTCAAAAATCCTAAGCCCGCACCCGATCTCTACCTTGCAGCGTGTGCCTACTTTGGTTTGCAAGGCCGCGATTGTTTGGCGCTTGAAGACTCCGCCCACGGTGTGCACGCGGCAAAGGCGGCGGGTCTCTGGTGCGTCGCCATACCTAATCCGTCGACAGAGCATCACGACCTCAGTCATGCCGATGTGAAGATCGTTTCACTCGAAGAAACGCCGTTGGAAAAAGTGCTTTCGAAGTTGGGACGGCCGTAGTGAAACGTGAACTGGGAGCGCAGGCCGCTGCCCTGCGTAGGTAGAACGAAGAGACATGGGTGTGCTTAGGAGACGGTACAAGCAGTTTTAGGAAGGTGGGCCGACGCGTCCCTGCGGTGGTATTTCGCAGTTTTGACATCCGTCCGCGTTTCAATGCCGCCGCGGTGACGCGTCGGCCCACCTCACCGCATGCGCTCTTTCAGAAGCCCAGGGAGCGCAGAGTTTAAGTAGGAAACCATGAATTCAGGAAATAAATCACCCCGAACCGAGGTTGGATAAATCGTTCTTGGTTTCCTGGCTTTCTGCTTAGCCTCTTCGGATTTGCCCGGGTTGTCTCTGTGGTTCAAATCCGTTGCTGATTCTCAAATCAATGCAGGTACGCGGTAGAGGTATCTATTTCAAAAACTCACCCTAAACCAACAGAGTGCAGGCCAGCGGCCTGCGATTCCAATCGCTTCCGGATACTAGAACAGTTCCTGTTGTCGCAGCGATGCGTGCTTTTCCGGATTGAGAGTACTTGTATCGATAAGCGCTTGAACCGTCGCCGCCGCTAAACGCGGACTTGATCCCGCAGCGAGAAGCAGCAGCGCGCCCGCGATCGCATCGTAAAGTGCGGCGTGATACCCGCGGCGATCTGCGGGACAATGCTGGGTCGCGAAGGCATCGAGCGTGGCTTGCAGACCGAGCGCTTCGATTCCGTGAGAGAGTTTTCCGCTGGGTAGTTGGGTATAAACGTCAGCACACAGTCGGGCACTGTCGATCCATGGACCCCACTCGCGTGTTGTTGCTCCCGGACGGCCGAAATCCGGAGCGTGCCGTGAATAAGGCCAGATAGATTTCAAAAGTGTGTTTTCCGCCGAGGCATAGTGAGCCGCGAAGGGACCTTCCGCGCGTAGGCGGGCGAAGAGTTCCCAGTCATCGGAAAAAGGCGATGCGGCTGCGACAGTCGTCTCAGCGAGCCCATGAATGGCGGTATCTTCCGGATGAATCCTGCCCGTCGCCCGACACAGGCGCGTCACGGCAGAACGAATCGTTCCCTGCTGAACGGTGACGATGCCGTATTCCAATATCCCCGAGGTTAGGTTTCCCTCGAAGTCAATAAAGTGAATCGGCCCATCGGTCCAAAGCATGGTTTAAACGAAATACACGGGGTGAGGGAACGCACGAAAAAAGAGGGACGTTTTCTTTTATGCCGTTTTGTGTATCTCGTGTTGGTCCAATGAATCTTGATCCGTATCACCAATTTGTGCAGGAGCTGGCGTATAAGAGTGGCGAGTTCATCCGGCCTTTTTTCGCCAATCCCAACTTGAAGGTCGAACTCAAGGCAGACGAGACGCCGGTGACCGCGGCCGACAAAGGGGCCGAGGAGTTGATGCGAGCGTTGATCAAAAAAAAATTTCCTGACCACGGTGTGATTGGAGAAGAGTTTGGAAGTGAGAATCCGGACGCGGAATTTGTTTGGGCCTTGGATCCCGTGGACGGCACAAAGTCATTCGCTGCTGCCTGTCCGCTGTTCGGCACCTTGATCGCGCTGTTGCACCAGGGACGGCCGGTGTTAGGCGCAATTCATCAGCCTATCCTAAATCAATTGATGATCGGGGATGGACTTACGACATCGCTCAACGGCCGTCCGGTTCGGGTGCGTGATGTGGCCAAATTCGAGGAGGCGACGCTTCTCACGACCGATACGCGTCACGTGGCCAAGTATCAAAATGCTGATCGTTTCAACCAACTTGCCCAACGCATGCGGTTGCTAAGAACCTGGGGTGACTGTTATGGATATCTCCTCGTGGCTTCGGGGTGGGCGGACATCATGGTCGACCCGATCATGAACCCCTGGGACATCCAGGCGCTGATTCCCGTGATACGGGGAGCCGGCGGGGTGATCACCGACTGGACGGGCAAAGACCCGGTCAAAGCCGACTCAATCGTGGCAGCCAGTCCCGCACTGCACGGGCGGGTGATCGAGGCTTTGAATGGGTAACCTGACACGCCCCAAAAGCGCTTACGAGGTGGGTTGGAAGTGCGGCGAGTTTGAGGCACCGAAGGTAGGTACTAGGGCGAGCCCGTTCCACAGGAGCCGAAGCACGGACGAAAGGGCTCGGCGAGCCGTTTTTTGCATAGTGCCGAAAGCCATGTGGCTCTCCCAAAATCGAGCCTTTTTACAAATAAAAATCGCCTCAGCTTTCGCTGGGTTCCGGATCTCAAATGAGAGCAAAATCGTGGCGGTTGTGGATTGGCTAGCGGCGAGGAGGAGAGGAACAACCGTAAAGACGATAACCTCAGTCTCACGCGTAGTCTGGGTAAGTCCTCGAAATAAATGTCGACCTATGAAGTGGAAAAGCCGCTTGGATAACGCGGGCAAAAGGAGCTGGGCTGACGCATCTCGCGGCGGCATGGCAAGCAGGACGAACGTCATAATCGCGACATGGCGTCGCAGGGACGCGACGGGCCCACCTGTTCGCCGCAGGCGAATCTCTCTTACGTCTGCGAAATTTAATCGGATGATTGTAGGTTACCCTTCCTTTACCCATAGCTTGCTGGGCCGATTTTTGAGGGATTTACTCTGTGCCTCCGTGTCTCTGCGATGGATCGTCCAATTTGCGAACGGTCTACCGGCGACAGTTAAATCACTTCTGGCGGTAGGGCAGCCTCTATTGAAGCGCTGTCAGCCGAAGACCGGCGGCCGGCTTCACGGGCCTTTTCAAAATTGATCATTCCGGGCGCCTTGGGATGGTCCTTCATGAAGACTTGAACGTGGCGCTCGAAGTTTTCTGGCGAGTTCTCGGCGATGATACGGCGGACCTCCTGGGTCGCCGGCAGGCACATCACGACAGGCACCGCGGCGCCGCGATCCGTGAAGGCGAGATTGACGTAGAGGACGGAATGAATGCTTTGCGCCAGCGCGCGCTTGGCCGTGGCTTCGCTCATCTCTTGTTCGGCGAGGGTGAGGATACGACCTAAGCCTGCGCCTATACTGCCGCCGTGAGCGGTGGTGATGACGGGCTCTCGCATGCCGGCAAATTCCAGGCAGGTACGGAGGGCGAGCGCGGAGCGAATTTCTCCGAGGAAGAGGCCGTCCATGTCTGCGCGTAGTGTATCTTCGATCGTGGCGTTGAGTTCGACTTCATTTCGGAAGTTACCGTTGTGATGAGAAACGGACCCCGCTTTCGACCGAAGGATGTATTCCACAGGATCTTCAATCGTGACCAAATGTCGCCCATCATTGGCCCAACATTGAGCGATCGACGCAGCGAGCGTGGTCTTGCCCGAGCCCATTGGACCTGTCACGAGCACGAGGCCTTGCGGACGCTGGGTGAGCAGTTGCACGATCTTTTCACCGGCTTCGGTCGACAGCATCTGCAGGCGAACCTGAACGCCGACCTCGCGGACGCGGTACATTTTAGTCCGGTTTTCCGCTGGCTGGATTCGGGATTTTATTCCGAGAAGCTCGGATTTTAAATTGGCGATGCTGAAGAGCGGCGCCACGACACCCTCACCATCGGTCAAATGCCGCCAGTCGCGTGCAACGCACAGTCGTCCGCTGGCTCGATACATAAGCCGTCCGTCGGGTTCGAAATGAAGATCGGTGGCGCGCTTTTCGAGTGCGACTGAAAATAACTCGATCAGCAATTCCTGATCGAGGGAGTCTGGAAGCAGAGGAGGAAGGGAAATCGCGTCCATGTATGTGATGAGCCCACTTCCACTGTAGCAGCGTTTTCTACGCGATTTGAAATTACCTTGAACGAAGCGCGAGAAGAACGCTTTTCCGGACGCATACTCGCCCGAAACAAATCTGATTTTCGAGCTATTATCATCTTAAGATTTCTAGAATGAATGGCCGCATCCTCCTTCGTTCCGCCTGGCGGAACTACGGAGGACACAGAAAAGGCGCAAAAGATCTCTTTGCAAATGAAGCTCACAAGGCGCCTATAGGCGCTCGGACGATTCTCGTCGGCAGAACAGACTATTTTGCGCTGCTATGTTGGCGGATCACACATTTTCTGTGAGGATCTTTTTAGCGCAGAGGGGAGAAGAGACACAAAGGTGTTTTGAAAAATGCTTAGATTCCTCTGCGATCTCTCTTCACCTCCGAGTCCTCCGCGTTCCCTTTTAGCGGGTCTAGCTCGCAACTTTGGATGCGGTTAACTGATCTGCCGAATGCACGATTATCATCGGTGAAATGAATGATCAAAAAAACCGCTTTTTTAAGATCCAGTTTTCGCACGAGCTATTTTTGACAGCGATGCTCTTCGCGACACCTCAAGCCCGTTCGTCGACCTGGACAAATTGCTTGTAGAGAGCGGCGTAGGAGCCGCCAAGGGCGAAGAGTTCGGCGTGTGTGCCTCGTTCAATAATTTGGCCTTGGTCGAGGACCAGGACAATATCGGCCGTGCGGATCGTGCTCAAGCGGTGAGCTACAACGAAACTGGTGCGTCCGTGAAGAAGTTTTTGCAGGGCGTTCTGCAGTCGGGCCTCCGTCATCGCATCGATCGCGCTCGTGGCTTCGTCGAGAATGAGGATGCGTGGGTCGGCTAGGAATGCCCGGGTGAAACAAATGAGCTGCCGCTGTCCGACCGATAGGGCACCGCCTTTTTCGCCGACTTCACTGAGCAGGCCGTTCGGAAGGGCATCGAACAAATCGAGGCAATCGAGCTGAGCAGCCGCCATTCGTACCTGCTCTTCGTTTGCGTCGGGCTTTCCCAACCGAAGGTTGTCCAGAACGGTTCCGCTAAAGAGAAAGTTCTGTTGCTGCACCATGCCCATTTGCCGATGCAGCGAGTCGCTGGTGATACTAAGGATGTTGCGCCCATCGATCATCAGATCGCCCGAGGTCGGTAGATAGAATTTCGAAACGAGATTGATGATTGAACTTTTGCCGCTGCCCGTGTGGCCGACCAAAGCGACCGTCTTGCCCGGTAGGGCCCGGAACGAAACATTCTGCAACACGAGTCGCTTCGGATCGTAACCGAAACTAACGTCGCGAAATTCAACCAGGGCCCCTGCGGTGGCTCCGCCACCGCGGTTCAAGAAGGAAGATTCAAAATTCAAGGCCCCGACTTTTGTGCCTATATCTTGAATCGCCATTGCCCGCGGATCGGGCAATGGCGTCGCATCAGCGGCGTCTTCCCAATCTGGGTTTGCGTCGATAAGGCGGAAAACGCGTTCGGCGCCAGCCATGGCGACGAGGGCTTGGTTGTACTGCAGGCCGAGAACTTGAATCGGAGAGAAGAAAAAGTTGGTGAGAAAGAAGAAGTTGATCAGATCGCCTACGACCATGTGCCCGTGGAGTACGCGCCATCCGCCCAGGAGAAGAAGAACCGCGATGAAGAATTGGCTATTGAGTTCGATAAGCGGCACAAGAATCGCCGAAGTCCGTGCGTAGGCCACGCTGTAGCGGGAGTGATCCGAGATGAGCCCACGAAAAAGACCTGCGTTTAATTGTTGACGGACGAAGCCTTGGGTAACGCGGATGCCGTTCACCGATTCGGCGAGTGTGGCGGTCACACGGCTAAAGCTTTCTTGCATGGCTCTCGTCTGCCGGCTGAGACGATCGCGAAAATGGTGGTTGAGCAGCCAGAGCACGGGTGCCATGCCGAGGACGACGAGAAAAAGAACCCAGTCCGTGAAAGCCATGAAAAGCATGGCGAACAACATGCCGCCGAGTTGAACGGTGGATGCGAACACGACGTCCTGAATGCCAACCCGCACCGACTCCACGTCCGAGGTTACCCGGCTGATTACGCGACCCACTTTTGTCCGATGGAAAAAACTCATCGGCATGCGTTGCACGCGGGAAAAAATTGCGCTGCGGAGATCGTTCACCACTTGCTCGCCGAGTTCCAACGCCATGCGTTGCCGGAAGAATCTGTAGCGATTGCCAGGATCCCGTAAGCTAGAACGGCCATCAATACCATGCGATAGTCGCCGTGAGCGACCGGGCCGCCGATAATTTTACTGGTGATCAACGTGAGTGCCGGCAACTGCAGCGATCGGATCAGCGTCAGGAAGAACAGGATGTTTCGTTTGCGCGAATACGCATTCGTATAGGTGAAAAGGCGGCGGATCAGGTCCCAATCGAGAGGTAGCTTGTCGGGTTCGTTGTCTTCGTCCTCTTGCTGACGCTGCACCAGCGAATTGGTCGGCATAATTGGCCGCAACGGAGGATCGTCCTTGGTCTTAAAGATCATACGGCACCTCCGTTTGCCGGTGGAATCGATTGTAGTTCACGTGCATCGACCAATTGCAGATTGGCCACGTGCAGATACGGACCATCCTGCTTCATCAGCTCTTCATGGGTGCCGCGTTGAACGATGTATCCATTCTGAAGCACGATAATAAAGTCGGCGCGCCGCAAGGTGCTGAGCCGATGGGCTACAATAAATGTCGTGCGGCCCGCTATGGCCCTGTCGAGAGCCTCGAAGATCTCGTGCTCGGTCTGGGAATCGATTGCTGCGGTGGGATCGTCGAGCAGCAGAATCGCCGGCTCAAGAAGGACCGCGCGCGCGATGGCGAGGCGCTGGCGCTGCCCCCCCGAAAGATTGACGCCACTCTCACTGAGGATCGTGTCATAGCCCTGCGGCATTTGCATGATAAAATTGTGGGCCGAAGCGATCCTAGCCGCTTTCTCGATCTGCTCCCGTGTGGCATCCGGATGACCAAAAGCAATATTCGATGCGACCGTGTTGCTGAAGAGAAAGCTTTCTTGAAAAACGATGCCGATATTGCGGCGCAGATCGTCGAGATCGATTCGACGCGCATCGATGCCGTCGAGCAGAAGATGCCCGGCGGTTGGATCATAAAAACGCGGGATCAAACTCATCAGCACGCTCTTGCCCGCGCCGGTGGCGCCGAGAATCGCAACGCACTGGCCCGGTTTGACCTCTAGATTTATATCGCACACCACGGCCTCGGCACCGCTGTAGGAGAACGATACATTTTCGAACTTAACCGAACCCTCTAACTTCGGGCGGCGAATTGCATCGGTTGCGTTTTGCACTTCCACCGGTGCATCGAGCACCTCGAACACGCGTCGCGCCCCGATGAGAGATTGCTGCACGCTGTTGACGATGGTGGCGACGTTGTTCACCTGGGCGGAGAATTGTTCGAGCAATCCCGCGAAAACAAATAACCCGGCTCCGAGCGGGAGTTGACCATGAATCACAAGCCAGCCGCCGTAGGTGAGGAGCACGACGTTATTGATTCGGGTAAGAAATCCGACCGACGGCGTGAACACCCTGAGCCGCCAGAAAATCCCGAACTTCTGATCATAGACGGCCTGATTGGTGCGCTCAAACCGGGCGCGATCCTCCGGTTCGCGTCCGAATCCTTTGACAACCTGCGCGCCTTGAACGCTCTCCGCAAGGGTCCGAACCATCGTGTCGACAAGGTCGCGGTTGCGCGCGTAGGCCGGTTGGATGCGTCGCGAAAATTCGGCGGACATAATCCATAGGATCGGCGTGGTGGCGAGACAGGCCAGCGTGAGTCCCACGCTGAGGTGAACCATGTAGATGATATACACCACGAGCGAAATGAGCATGATCAGGCTCTGAATCAGAACCTGATCTAGAAACATTCGGACTGATTGCACATCGCCCGTTACCCGGTTGATGATCGAGCCGGTCGAATTTGCGTCGTAAAACCGGAAGCTCAGGCGTTGTAGCTTTTCGTAAACCTGCGAGCGAAGCTGCACGACGAGTTCCTGTTGGACGAGTGTCGCGAGGGCGACGTTGTAGAGATAATTGAGAATCGAGCGGATGACCGCAAAAAGAAGAATGGCTCCCCCGATCGCGCCCAATACCACGGCTGTGCCATGGCCAAGAGGAAGCGGGACACCGAAGGGAAGCGTAGGCGTGGGTGTGCCACGCCAGCGCGAAGAGCCGCCGGATCAATGCACCGTTGGATTGTTCGGCACCCAAAGTGGAGGTCGTATTCATAGAGTGAATTCGCCGCAATCGTGCTCGGGCTGAACCTCAGAACGATCACGACGGTTTTTGACCGTAATGCCGTGCGGCTGGAAATCACGCCATTTCGCGGCTTTGTTTCGCGCGAGTTAATTCAACAAGGGCTTCACGCAGAACATGTAGAAACAGACACTAACAAAATAAAATAGGATCGCCAAAAGTGAGAACGAGAGTTCGAGAGCGAGGCTGGCTCGATGAACGTGCCTCGCGGTTTCTACCGAGACAACGCGTCCGGCAATCGGACTTCCCACCTTAGTTCGGAAAATTTTCAGGCGCTTTCCGAACACATATAGACCGAATTTTATTTCGGTGCCGGTTGCGGCTGAACCGAGGGCTGGCCTTGTTGACGCATTGCGCGGCGACGACGCACGATTTTTGCTTGTTGAAGAGGCAGGGTCAGCGTGGGCCCTTGGTATTCGACGGCGACTGTTTCGTTGTTGGGATCGAATTTGCGGACAAGATATTCTTCGCTTGTCTCGTTTAAGCCGACCCACGTGCTGCGCTTCTTTTGCGGATCGAATAGACTGAACTGCCACTTACCATCGACTTGGATCACACTGTGGAATTGCGGGGTGGATGGATCCGATGGTGTAACCGGGCCTCCCACATTTCCACGCGCCATAAATGGGGAGTTGTTAACAAGATCTCCAAACGCACGGACTTGAGTCAAGGCAACGGCAGTGAAAAGAAGTGCCGTTTTAAGGGGTGCTGAGCGTAGGAGGGGCATGGAGATAAAGAAAAAAAGCCGCGAAGGAAGAAACGTCAAGCGACGCACTCAATCGCTGAGGCAGTTCAAGAGACGGCTTTCGACGGGAATTGTTTCTAGTTCTCCTAGTCCGACTCTTTCGACCCTCCGGCTTTACGCTTGCCAAAAAGCAGGCAAAGATCGATGCTTCAATATGTTAGCTCTTTGTTTGTCGGACTCAGCTTGGTAAATTATCGGTGAGCGTATGTTCAGTGATAATTTGAAACTCGATAGTCGGGAACACGCGAAGCAGACAGCAATGAGTCAAAGCATCCCATGAACACTAAACTCTACGTAGGCAACGTACCCTTCTCGAGCACCGCTCAAGATCTGCAGGATCTCTTCGGTCAGGTGGGCACCGTCTCCGCCGTGGATATGATGTCAGATAAATTCACCGGGCGCTCCCGCGGGTTCGCGTTTGTGACAATGGCGACGCCGAGCGATGCCCAGAATGCCATCGAAAAGCTCCACGGCTATACCTACGAAGGTCGTCCGCTCTCGGTTAACGAGGCACGACCCAAGGAAGATCGTCCGCCGCGGCAATTCGATGGCGGTGATGGCGGCGAAGGTCGAGGCGAGCGGGGCGAACGTCGGAATCGCGACGATTTTCGCTAACCCGTCCGTTAGTTTTTTGAAGTGATCAGCCGGGCTTTTTGCCCGGCTTTTTTTGCATCGCTGCGCGGACTATTGCCCTAGAACAAGGAGCCTATTTTTGGAAAAACTTGCATTGGAAACTATGAATACCTTAATAGTTTCCATAGTTTTCTATATGGTCTCTGCTCATCTCACACGATCACTCAGCAAAGACGTCGGCCGGAGCCGAATTTTAGAAAAGGCGCGCCAGCATTTCTTCGCCTTCGGCTACAGCAAAATGACGATGGACGAATTGGCCGCGGAACTCGGAATGAGCAAGAAGACGCTCTACCGGCATTTCCCGGGGAAGGATGCGATCGTCGTAGCGCTGATCCACGAGATGCAGAAAAGCATACGAGCTGACGCAGACGCGATTATGCGCAACCACACCCTGACTTTTGCGGAGAAGTTGCGCGGATTTGCGGAGTCAATGATCGAACGGCTCGGACACGTTCAGCCTGGTGTCTTGAAAGACTTACAACGCTTTGCACCCCATTGCCACCGACTGATCGAAGAAGTGCGGAGAGACAATATCCTGCATGTCTTCGGCAAGATTTTTGAACAAGGGCAGCTCTGCGGCGCGGTGCGAAGCGACCTGAGTTCTGTTTTTCTAAGTCAGCTCGTCTACGAAGTAGTCAATAGCATGATGCAGCCTGCCACGATGGAGTATTTAAAATTGCGCCCCGTGGACGTGTTTCAAAACACCTTTAAGACAATTTTCGGCGGCATGCTTACCGCGAAAGGACGCAAGGATTATGAAAAGCTTTTCGATCAATCTTAGCTGCTTCGTTGCTTTCAGCTCCATCGGTTTGCTTGGGCTGAG
>WNFI01454614.1_pt1 | contig 25396 bp, 18 predicted proteins | sample 5400471 | NCBI WGS metagenome assembly WNFI01 (sample SAMN13153348, study PRJNA577476) | soil metagenome | isolation source: 100 cm saprolite on Douglas fir-dominated hillslope | place: USA:California | collected 2013-09-17 | reverse complement strand
CGGACCCTATTCCATTGTGCTGTCCAAAGAGATCGCCGACAAAATCTTCGGCGAGAAGCCGGCATTGAACAAGGTGGTCCACATCAGCAGCAATTTCAATGGGGAGCATGATTACACGGTCAGCGGGGTCTTTCAACCGATAAAAAGCCCTTCTCATATCGACGCGCGGTTCTTCTTATCTATGTATGGGGGTGAGACGGGTGATTTCTTACGGACGAACGACAACCCGAGTATGATCTCCAATACTTATTTCTATACGTATTTATTGTTGAAGGAGGGGAGCGATCCCGCCCAGCTGGAAAAGCGATTTCCTGCTTTTGTCGATACCTATATCGGCAAAGAACTGAGGACGGTGGGATCAAAATTGAGTTATTTCCTGCTCAGGGTGAGGGATATTCATCTGCATTCCAATATGGAGTACGGGGATATGACGCCATCCGGTAATGTAACGTATCTCTATATCCTGGCTTCCATTGGTCTGTTCACGCTGCTGATCGCCTGTATTAATTTCATGAACCTGGCCACGGCGCGATCTACCAAGCGTTCGGCGGAGGTGGGGGTGCGCAAGACGCTGGGCGCCGGGCGGGCTTCGCTGGTGCGTCAGTTCCTGGGAGAATCCTTATTGATGGCGCTGCTTGCTTTGGGGATCGCTGTGTGTCTTTGTAATCTTTTGTTGCCAGCCTTTGCCCGGCTGTCGGGGAAGACGATCGTTTTGTCGGCGTCCGAGGTATTCAGGATCGGATCGGGTTTTTTCGTGCTGGCTATTCTCACGGGTTTAGTGGCCGGCAGTTATCCAGCCCTGTATCTTTCTTCTTTCAAACCTGTTACGGTCCTGAAAGGGAAGATCACGAATTCACTGGCGGTCGTGTCCTTACGGAAGGGGTTGGTGGTCTTCCAGTTTTGTATTTCCATTGTCCTGATCATCGCGGCAGTCATCATTGCGAACCAGCTGCATTTTCTCCGCAGTGCCGACCTGGGATTTACGAAGGATCAGCAGCTGATCCTGCCGCTACGAAGTGATAATGCCCACCGTCTTTTTATTCCGATAAAGGGGGGGCTGCAAAAGGGGCCTGGTGTTCTTTCGGTGGGGGCTTCATTTTTTTACCCGGGGTTTACAGGATGGAATGGGCTGTATTATGCCGAAGGGAAGGGCAAGACGGACGATCAGCATTTCGATATCAATATGGTGGACTACGACTTTATGAAGACGTTGCAATTAAAAGCATTGGCGGGGCATGTTTTTTCGGATCAATTTCCTGCCGACAGTGTGGACGGGATCGTGCTGAACGAGAAGGCCATGCATCAGTTGGGGTATACTCTTTCTACCTGCATCGGCAAATCGGTATACCATGATAACGGGCAGAATGGCCGGTTCCGGATCGTCGGGGTGGTAAAAGATTTTCATTTTGAGGATCTGCATAAGCCGATCAATGGGCTGGTGTTCATCGTGAACAACCGTCCTGTTTACAATTATATGATCGTGCATGTCAATGCTGCACAGATGTCGTCCACGCTTGCTTCGATCAGGCAGGTATGGCATAAGCTGAATCCCAATGAGCCCTTTGAGTATTCTTTCCTGGATGATCAGTTCCAGCGACATTATGAGGCGGATAACCGCCTGGCATCTATTGTAGGGTATGCCACGGGTATCGCTATTTTCATATCCTGTCTGGGATTATTTGGACTGGCGGCTTTCAGCGCCGAGCAGCGCACGAAGGAGATCGGCATCCGCAAGGTGCTGGGAGCCAGTGAGCGTAGTATTGTGGCGCTGCTGTCGGGGGATTTTCTAAAGCTGGTGGGGATTGCGGTGCTGATCGGAACTCCGGTGGGGTGGTTCGTGATACAGAGGTGGTTGGAGAGTTTTGCCTACCGGACGGCTGTCAGCTGGACCTTATTTGTCTATACGACGGCGGCGGCGCTGCTGATTGCCTTGCTAACGATCAGCTACCAGGCCATCCGCGCCGCGACGGCGAATCCGGTAGAGAGCCTGCGGTCAGAGTGAGAGACCGCATTTCAGCGAGTGCCGGCGCGGAGTGAAAGACCGGTTTTTTTTCTTATATTAGCTATAACATGACAAAGTTAATAACGACTATATTGCTGTTGACGAACCTGGCTGGTTATGCTCAGGTATCCGGCAGCAGGATTGCCGGGAAATATTCCGATTATGAAACAGAGCTGGAGTTGAAAGCGGACGGCAGCTTTACGTTGAAAACGGCTGACTATGTATTTCCTTACACCTATGATAGCTATCAAAGCAAGGGAGTCTGGACAGCTTCTTCCAATGTAGTGACGTTGAATCCCGGCAAAGAGAAAAGGAAACCGCAGGTCTATCTGACGGAAAAGTCGGCCGGGCGGTCAGACTCCATCCGGGTTAAGATAAATTATTTTGTCGAAACGTATGAGAATGAGGCGCCGGTCAGCAGGGAGCCGGCCGATTTTCATATGTTGACACTCTACGTCAATAAGCATAGCCATTACCTGAACCTGGTTCGTGCGCCTCAGAGAAGGGTTTGCACTTTCACACCCAGGATCAGGAAACAGTTGGTCGTCGATTCAGGCAATGTAGTCACATTCCCGAAGCAACGGGTGGAGCGGCTGGGTGTGTATACGTATGGGTTTGATCGACCCATCGAGCTGACAAGTACGGATCCTGCTGCCAATTATTTCGAGATCGACATCATCCAGCCGGTTGATAAGGATAGAATGCCAAGAGGTAAAAAGGTAGTGATCAAGCATAATCGGGCCTATTTTTATGAGCGGCATAATGAGGTGGTTACTTCGGGGTTGACGATCAATTCTCTTAAAAAGGTTGATTAAAGCAGCACATCTGTGGCTATCATGTGATACGGCCAATTCAAATAATGGGGACATCGTAAAGGTATTAGCAACAGTGATTGAAATTTTAAAAAATTTCACCGTTGAGTACCCGCAGGTCGAGACAAGAGAATACCCTTTGATCCAAAAACCGATATGCAATATTTGGCTTTTTTAATAAAAAGAAATGAGTAACTTTGGTAACATGCCTTTAGCAAAAAAAATCCTCAGCAATACGCAGTTTTTGTAGCCTCTTATCTTTGTAATTGAATATTCCCCAAACCTCAGTAGTCTGAATAAGCTGATGCCTGCGCTCATAAAATTGGCGGAATAGTAAATAAACAACAAAAGTTAGTGTAAATTTATTCATAATGCTCAGCGTATGGATAAACGGACATTTTTGAAAGGAATGGCGATTGCCGGTCTGGGAGCGCCTTTGTCCAGGAACGCCCTGGCGGAATGGGTAGGCCGTTTCGGGCAGGAGCCGGCCGGGTCGCTGGCAGACAAGGAAGATTTTTGGGCCGGGATCCGGGGAGGCTACCGGCTGAAGCCGGAGTATATCAACCTGGAGAACGGGTATTATAATATTCAACCCGGGGAGATCCTGGAAGCCTATATCGCGCATATCCGGGCCGTAAATTATGAAGGCGCACATTACATGCGTACGGTCCAGTTCGATAATAAGAAAACCGTCACCAGCAAACTGGCTGCTTTGGCCGGCTGCTCCCCGGGGGAGCTGATCGTCACCCGCAATACTACCGAATCCCTGGACATGATCATTGCCGGCTATCCCTGGAAGGAAGGAGATGAAGCCATCATGGCGGAGCAGGATTATGGCGCCATGCTCAAGATGTTCCGGCAGGCAGAGCGGCGCCACGGCATTGTGCGCAAGGTCATTTCCGTACCCAATCATCCTTCTTCCGACGAGGAAGTGGTAGACTTATATGCCAAAGCCATTACCCCCCGAACGCGCCTGCTGATGGTCAGCCATATTATCAATATCACCGGCCAGGTATTGCCGGTACGGAAGATTGGCGATATGGCCCATGCCAGAGGGGTGGAAGTGATGGTAGACGGGGCGCATTCCTTTGCTCAGATCAGGCATGCCATCCCCGATCTGCATTGCGATTACTACGGCGCGAGCCTTCACAAGTGGCTAAGCGTTCCCCTGGGCGCCGGCTTGTTGTACGTCAAAAAAGAACATACGGAAAAGATATGGCCGCTGCTGGCGGAGCCTGACGATTCGGCCAGGGGTATCTCCCTGCTGAATCATACCGGCACCCTGCCGGTCCATACGGACCTGACCATCAGCGACGCCATCGACTATTATAATACGCTGGGAGCCGAAAGAAAGGAGGCCCGCCTCCGTTATCTGCAACAATACTGGACTTCCCGGGTCCGGACGCTGCCGAATGTGGTAGTCAATACCCCGGCGGATCCTGCCCGCACCTGCGGGATCGCCAATGTGGGCATTAAAGGGATGAAGCCCGCCGACCTGGCGGACAGGTTATTCCATCAATATAAGATCTATACGGTAGCCATCGATTCTCCTGCCGCCGGGGTACAGGGTTGCCGTATCACTCCCAATGTATTCACCCTGCCGGAAGAACTGGATGTGCTGGTGCGGGCGCTGAAGGAACTGAGTGTCTGACAATGATCGCCGACCAATAATTAACCTTAAAATATCTCCTATGGCTGAAACAAAAACAAAAGTCACCCAACAATCCGTCGAAGATTTCCTGGACAAAGTTACTGAAGGGAAAAAACGGGAGGACAGCGAAGCCCTGATCAAGCTCATGAAGAAGATAACGGGAAAGCCCGCCAAAATGTGGGGGTCGAGCATCATCGGTTTTGACAAATATCATTATAAGTATGAGAGCGGGCACGAAGGGGAAATATGTCTGGCGGGCTTCTCTCCGCGAAAGCAAAATTTCTCGCTGTATGTGATGGCGGGCATTCCCGGTCAGGCCGAGCTGCTGAAAAAACTAGGCAAACATAAAGCCGAGAAGGGATGCGTCTATGTCAAAAAGCTGGAGGATATCGACCTCGACGTCCTGGAAAGCCTGATCAGGCGATCGGTGGAATATCTGAAAAAAAAGTATCCTGACTGAGATATTTACTCGCTCCAGGGTGACTGTAAGATACAATCGCAGAAGTTCTTGCGGTGAAAGTTGGGGATCATGTAAGCGCAAACATCCGCTTTGATATTGCCGAAGGTAGTTTCCGTCTTGTGTTCAAATCCTGAGAAGAAAGTGGGGATGATCTTTTTCTTGAAATCGTTGCGGGGAAATGCTTTGATAATTTCTTCCCGATGCGCCTCGGACAGGTATTCATACCCTTCTCCCATAACATCCAGCCCGACTCCGGAATACATTAGCGCTACTTCCGGTTCCTTATATTCAGCAATGCCGATGGTAGTATGCAAGGCGATGGTATCCCATACCAATTGCAAGGATTCTTTTGGGAGTCCATGAGATTTCAGAAAATCGCGGGCGGCATTGGCGCCATCCACTTCAAAGCGTTTGTCCGGGCTGCTGTAATGAGGGACCAGGCCCAGGTCATGAAAGACAGCGCTGACATAGAGCAGCTCCGGGTCATAAGAGAGCCTGTTCCGTTTACCATTCAGCGAGGAAAAGAGGAAGACCCGTAAAGAGTGATTGTAAATGAAGGGCGTACCGTGCTCCAGCAGGAGTTCTGTGGCCTGCCTGGCAATAACGCTGTCGGGGATTGAAATTCCTGCGATGGACTTCAATTGACTGGTTGACTTCGAATGATTAGCTAACATAATTAAATGATTTGTATCACAAAATTAGGTCGGCCCGGCAACCGGGGGAATGTCAAAGATGGAGGATCACCTGCCAATATTTACAAAAGCATTGCGGTAGACGAGGGGAGAGACCCATGCATGGGCCTTGAAAAAATGGCTAAACTGCTCCGGCGTATGAAAATTAAGGTCAAAGGCAATCTCCTTGATGGGTTTTGAAGAAAACTGAAGAAATCGCTTGGCTTCGGCAATGAGATGGCTGTTAATAATTTCCTTGGCGCCCTTGCCGCCCTGTTCTCTGCACAGGTCCGATAATTTCCTGGCGGAAATATTTAATTGCCCCGCGTACTCCGCCACATCACGATTCGTCCGGTACTGGTGATGCAGCAACTCCAGGAACTGCCGGTAAAGCTGGCTGGCTGGTCCCTCATAGCCGTCGACCAGGGAGGCATTGATATTGGCAATCTTGATCATGATAATTTTCAGATAAGCGGCCATCGCGTCCGGTTTATTGATGTAATCCACTTTGACGAATTCCTCATAGAGTGCCCGGAAAAGCGAATCCAGTTCGTGGTAGGCAGGCGCTCCAACCGGCAGTCGCTGATGGGTAGTCACATCATTAAATAGTACTGCTTTGCAATTACTGGCGCTGGCGGGCGCCTTCTCCCAGAAATAATCGCCGAAGGAAAGCTCATACCCGGAGATATTGCTATGCGGTTGAAAGGAAAAGGTTTGTCCTTTGGCCATTAAGAATAGTTCTTTACCTGTAATCGGGCAATGCCGGTCGTCAATACAGAGGGCGCCCATACCTTCGTTTATAAGATAGATGCGATGGTAATAAAGCCTGACGGCCGAATGGGCCGGAAAATTTTTGCCATCCAGGTATATGATACTAAAGGAGTCTTTAATCTCCTGTTCCATAGTCAGTTCTGCCGGTGGCTTTCTAATCATAGTAGACCTCTGATAAAATGCAAAATTAGTTTTTTTGGAACAAATGGTTTTCAAACTTATATTTATCGCTTATGAAGAAATATTTTTTTACCGTCGCTTGTTTCGCAGGGGGCATCAACCTGTCTGCGCAGCAGGGTGTCCCCGTAACCGTAAAAGATTATGAACATGCGGAGAGTCAGCTGATCTATAATACCCGGCAACTGGTGGATCATAGAGGGGTTAGCCCCAACTGGCTATCCGGCGACCGGTTCTGGTATCGTGTGCTAACGGCGCAGGGCAGTGAGTTCCTGCTGGTGGATCCGGCCAGAAAAACACGTACGGCTGCTTTTAATCAGCAAAAGCTGGCGGCAGCCCTTTCAACGGCATCCGGTAAACAAGTGGAACCATCCAGGCTGCCATTCCAGACCTTTGTTTTTTCTCCCGACGAAAAATCTGTTTTGTTCCGGGCCAATGGTAAAAAATGGAGCTGCGATCTTATCACCTATACCTGTATACCCGATAATTCTACGTTGATAACCCCGGCGCCGGCTAAAGAAGAAGGTCGTCGCAGGAGCATCGGAGAAGAAGTAGTATCTCCGGACGGAAACCGGGCGGTCTTTATAAAGGAAGACAATTTATGGGTCCGTGATATTAAGACGAATGAATCGACCCAACTGACGACGGATGGCATCAAGGATTTTGGGTATGCTACGGATAATGCCGGCTGGAAGAGCGGTGATGGTCCTATCGTTCTATGGTCGCCCGACTCCAAAAAGATCGCCACGTTCAAACAGGACCAGCGGAATGTCAGCGACATGTACCTGATCACTACCAATGTAGGCAAGCCTACCCTGAAATCGTGGAAATATCCCTTGCCGGGCGACAAAGAGATCGCCACCATCCATCGGGTCATTATCGATGTCGATAATAAAAAAGTGATCCCGCTGCAAATTCCGCCCGATCCACACAGGGGAACGCTCAGCGATGATATCTCCAGCAGCGGCGCTTTTGATGATGTGGATTGGAACGATGGGGAGCAACTGGCTTTTGTGTCTACGTCCCGTGATCATAAAAATGAAAAATTCCGTATCGCCGACCCTGCTACGGGTGTCGTGAAAGAAGTGTTTGAAGAAACGGCGCCCACGCAGTATGAATCGGGATGGGGAAGCATTAACTGGCGGTATCTACATAAGTCAAAAGAAATTATCTGGTTCTCCGAACGTGACAACTGGGGGCATCTTTACCTGTATGACGCCGTAACCGGAAAGCTGAAGAACCAGATCACCAAAGGAGAATGGGTGGTTACCCGGTTGCTGAAGGTAGATGAAAAAAATCGTCTCCTCTATTTTGTGGTCGATGGACGCCAGCCGGAGAATCCCTATTTCAGCCAGTTCTATAAGATCGGTTTTGATGGCAGGGGGCTAACGCTACTGACCCCCGAAGATGGGAACCATGTTATCACCTTATCTCCCGGCGGCAGCTACTTCATCGATAGTTATTCAAAACCAAACGTTCCTTCCGTCACGGTATTACGTGATCTGAACGGCAAACTGATCGCCAACCTGGAGAAAGACGATATTTCCCGGCTCACCGCCACCGGCTGGAAGCCGCCTACACCGATCGTGGTGAAAGCCCATGACGGAAAGACAGACCTGTATGGACTGCTGTTTACGCCGTCTACGCTGGAACCGGCTAAAAAATACCCTATCATCGATTATATATATCCCGGTCCCCAGGGTGGAAGTGTGGGCAGTTGGTCCTTCGAGACGGCAAGAGGCGATAACCAGGCGCTGGCCGAACTAGGGTTTATCGTGGTAGAAATAGAAGGTACCAGCAATCCCCTGCGTTCGAAGAGTTTTCACGATATGAGCTATGGAGACATGTCGGAGAACACCTTGCCTGACCAGGTCGCCGGTATCCGGCAGTTGATGCAGCGGTATGCATATATCGACACGAACCGCATTGGGATCTGGGGACATTCGGGAGGAGGTTTTGCAACAGCAGCGGCCATGTTCCGCTACCCGGACTTCTTCAAGGTCGGTATCTCCGAATCCGGGAATCATGACAACCGGAATTACGAGGATGACTGGGGAGAGCGTTATGATGGGTTGCTGGTCCCGCGAAAAGACGGAGTCTCCAATTATGAGGCACAGGCCAACCAGAATTATGCGGCGAACCTGAAAGGGAAGCTGATGCTGGCGCATGGGCTGATGGATAATAATGTACCTCCTTCTAACACGTTGCTGGTGGTAGAGGCGTTGATCAAGGCCAATAAGAATTTTGACCTGGTGGTCTTTCCCAACAGCGCCCATGGCTATGGTAGTTATTCGCTGTATATGATGCGCCGGCGCTGGGATTATTTTGTGAAGAACCTGGCAGGCGCCGAACCTCCGCAAGAATACCTGCTAAAATCAAAACCGGATCCTCGTAATTGAGGTCCGGTAAATGAGCTATTTCGTATATTAGGGAGGTTCTATGCCTTTTTATCGTCAATATCAACCAGGGGTCCGGTTATCGGACCTGATCGAATGCTACTGGGTCTATCGTTCTTCGGGTGTAGTATCCCGTGAGGAGCGGTTGATCCCGGGAGGCCGGGTGGAAATGATCTTTCCCCTGGGGACTTCTTATCGCTGGCTGATCCATCCGGAGGCGCCCGAAGGGGACCTGATCAGCCGGGTGCATTTCATGGGTCAGCGGGACCGGATCTATTTCGGTCGTCCTTCCGGTCATACGGATATGCTGGGGGTCCGGTTCAAACCCGGTGGTCTGGCAGCCTTCACTTCGGTGCCTGTCTCGGGACTTCTAAACAGGATGATCCCTGCCGAAGAGATCCTGGGCACCGGCATAAAAGAGTGGGAGGAGCGGCTATCGGAGGGGATGGATGACAGGGCCAGGATCTTTTTGCTGGAAAAGCTGCTGAGTGGAATAATCAGGGATCAGCGGGCGGGGCCGGGCATGCTGACGGCAGCGCTGGCCATCATCCGGGATCATCCCGATGAGGTCTCCATCCAGGCGATCTGTCAGCAAACAGGCTGGTATTACAAAAAGCTGGAGCGTGCTTTTAAGGGAGCGATAGGTTATACGCCGAAACAATATTGCCGGATCATCCGCTTTAACAAAGCGATCCGGCAAATAAGCCGGGATAAGAGCAGCTCTCTGACAAAGGTGGGCTATGCGTGCGGCTATTATGATCAATCTCATTTTATCAGGGATTTTTACCGGTATGCGGGGATGGCTCCGGGCAGCTGGGAACCGGAGGATCAGAGTATCGCCGATTTCCTGATCCGGTATCAGCCTGTCTAAAATTTACAATTCCTGCCCTGTTGAAGGGTATAGCTTTGACATATGAACCCATCCCAAAAATTGACTGCCTTTTTCGGGGTCCTGATCGCAGGGACCTGCTGGTATTTATCTTTTGATCTCTCGCTTCATGTCTGGTGGGCGCTCTGGCTGGCGCCTGTGCCTGTGCTGTATCTGATGATGCGGGTCAAAGGCTTTACCGCATTCGGGATCGCCTTTGTTGCTTTCCTGATAGGTCGGCTTAGCTGGTGGTCTTACCTGCATGAGGTGCTGCCGCTGCTTCCGGCATTGCTCTTTACGATCGTCTTTCCGCTGGTCTTTGGTCTGGTCATCCTGGTTGTCCGGAAAATCAACCTGCGCGTTCCGCCGGCCGTTGCGGTCTTCGCTTATCCTGTTCTATGGACGGCGTTTGAATTTCTGCAATTCCTTTTTTCCCGTGACGGCACCATCGCGAGTGTCGCCTATACGCAATGTAATTTTCTTCCCCTGGTGCAGATCGCATCCATTACGGGCGTGTTGGGTATGACTTTTTTGGTGAGCTGGGTTTCCTCCGTCATGGCATTGACGATTCATTATCATCGTCGGGGAGTCAGGGTCCGTGGGCTCGTATTGCCGGCCGTTTTGGTTGTCGTGGCGGTGATGGCATATGGGTTGGTCCGTCTTTATGGGCAGCCGCCGCAAAAGGGGGTAAGAGTAGGGCTGGTGGCTATCTCCAAACAACTCTATGGCAATGATTATGATCCCCGGCCGGAAGTGGAGTTACCGATCGTCAACCGTTACCTGCAGGAAGTGAGGGCGCTTGCCGCCCGGGGCGCGACGATCGTAGTGCTCCCGGAGAAGGGCTTGCCGGTATCGGACACTGCCGCGGTGGACATTACAGGGCTATTAGCGGAGGAGGCGCGTCATTCGGGCGTCACGATCATCGCCGGGGTTACGCGTCTTTATAAAGATCATCCCGAATGCCAGGCCTGGGTATTCTCTCCCGGGGGGCGGTTGCTGCTGAATTACCGGAAAGTGAAACTGTTCGAGGGAGAGGTGTACGATGGATTTGTGCCGGGTAAGGCGCCGGGCTTTTTCAACCTGGATGGGAAGATGGCGGGAGGAGATGGGCTGGTTGCGGGGGTGGCCATTTGCAAGGATATGGATTATGAAGATTATATACGTCTCTACCGGCGTCAGGGTGCGTCTATGTTATATGTACCTGCCTGGGATTTCAACCGGGACGGGTGGTATCATTCCCGGATAGCGATGATGCGGGCTGTCGAGAACGGGTATAGTCTTGTCCGGAATGCGCAGGAAGGAAGGCTGACGATCAGCGATGATCGGGGCAGGGTTCTGGCGGAAGCAAGCGCTGAAGATGGGCAGCGGGGATTTTTAATAGGTGAAACGGGGCCTTCGGCAGGCCCCACGCTGTATAATCGATGGGGGGATTGGTTTGGTTGGGTCAATTTGGGCGCTGCCATATTGCTCCTGATTTTTCTTTTCTTTGGGACAGGTCGTCATCCGGAATAACGACGATGAACCAGGGGGTATCCGGCGAGGTGATGGTGGCGCGCCATTCGATGATCCCTGGTTTATCGTGTTGCAGGGTGATGTCTTTGGTCGGGACGGGGAGTTGGGAGGCGCCTGCCACGCGGAGATTATCCGTACGGATGCTGAAATGATGCGTCCCCAGTCCGCTTGCATTCACGCGAATGAGGAGGTCACGATTGCCTTTGCCTGTCCCCAGGGTAGAAATTTCAAAGGACACGGATTTCCCCGGGCGCAGGTCCAGGTGATAGGTCCCGCCGGGCAGAAAAGTCTGGTCTTGTATCCCGGGATCGGATGCAATGGCGCCCGTTTTGTCCCTGGTTTGCACGGTATATTTCCCTTCGGGCAGCAGGATCCTGAAATGTTGCGTCGTCCCGTCGGGTTCGGCCATTACTTCCTGCCCGGTCGTAAGCTCTTTAAATACGACCGTAGCGGCGGCCTGTCCTTCGATCAATGCCGGTCCCCTGAGGTCCCGCATCAGCCAGATCCATCTTGCTACGGGATGCACCCAGATCTCTTTGTAGGTCCAGGTGGCCTGCACGGGCCAGTAGGGGGCATCGTTCTCTTCTTTGGTTTGGATACCCACCGGTAAGGCGCCGACCATATCTCCGGAGGAAGGCGTATACAGCGGTGTAAAGTCATATCCTTCTCCCCACATAGCGCTCTGCGAAAACGGATTGCGGCCGATCACCCATTCGAGCTGATGTTCAGCGAGCTTTGCGGCGGCCAGGTCTCCGCGCAGATGGGCTGCCCCTGCCAGCGCCTGCGCTTCCGGCAGGATCGTTCCGAAATGGCCGCGATAATCCATCCATACCGGAAACAGCCGCAGGTAATTGCCTTTACCCAGTGGGATGCCATTCAATACCTGTTTGCGGAAGGACTCCCTCCGGCTTTCGGGTACTTTCAGGTATTCGCTATCGTTATAGACAGAGGCGGGAAGTACGTTATACGGCGCCGTATAGGTGGAGACCGACTTCACATATTCGTCATAAAGGGCTACGGACGAGTACCATTTCATCCAGTCGGAATGATCGGGAAATGCCTGGCAGAGTTCTGTCAGCGCCAGGATATGCGCCTGCTGGCGGCCGCGATGTACGAAGTGGAGAAGCCGGTCCTTTTGCGGGCCTGTATAAAAGAAGCCGGTTAGGGGGAACTCCCAGTCGGTGCGTTGGCGTTGCTGCGACTGAAGGATCACCTGCGACCATTGTGCCGCCTGGTCCTCATATTGCCGGTCGCCCGTTATTTTCCATAGGTTCACCGCTGCCAGAATGCCTTCCGCAGAAACTTCGAAGGCAATATTATCAGAGTCGAAAGTGCCAGTCCATAATTGCTTCGCAGAGGAAGTCCGAACGGTCTTCATGCCTTCCACCGCAAATTTATAATCGGACCGGGCCATTTGCAGGGAGTGAGCAGCCAGCCGGGGATCGCTGCTTTTCAGAACCCTGGCGGCGATAGCTTCGGCGGCAGCGGCCACAAAATTATCCTGGGGGCTGTTGCGGGCCGTAGCCGTGACATCGTCAAAATCACCGATGATATCGTTGGTTCTCCGGCTGCTGATGGAGCCGACATCGCGGAAGCCATCGCCGAAACTCGTTTTTAAGATCCAGTCGAGTCCCCATCGCCCTTCTTCGATGAGCCGGTCGACCAGCTCCGGTTTTTCATCCCGGGTCTGTAACTGTTCGGCTAGGCTGAAGAGGCCGTAAACGATCTCCCCCGTATTGCCCAGTCCCTGGGTAAGGTCTCCGGCGTCATGCCAGCCTCCGTTGATCGCGATCCGCCGGTCGTTGTGAACACAGGTCCAGTCCCGATGGCAAATGCCATGTATACCGGGGATTTCAGTCCCACAGCGTTCGGCATAGAAAAAATTAAGGGCTTTCCAGATGGAAGCATCCCAGACATCGGGGCCGATGGGAAAGGGGTGGGTGCTGACACCGCCGGCCTCCAGCACATAGGTGCCTTCTTTTCTGACTTCGGAAAAGTCCATCACCTGGAAAGTACCCAGGTGGGTAGTGGTATTCTGGATGGGTCGGGATAAGACCACTTCTCCGGTTTGTTGGTCGATCAATTGGAAGGTGCTGGCGTCGAGACCATTGGCCACGGCGCTCTTTTCAGCGCCGGCCTGGTATCCTGCGTGGCTGTAGGAGATACGGCCCGGCCAGACATCCCAGCCTTCGATCTTGTCCGGCTCTACCCGTTCCAGGTCCAGGCAATCGAAATAGAACCGGATAGAGTCGACCTCGCCGGGGGCATTGCCGGACAGTCCGTAAGAAATCTCGAAGTCCTTGATCTTATCCCGTTCTACGTTGCCGATCTCCCATACGATGTGGTTCCATTCGTGATTGCGGAGTACGATGGAGGTCTCGCCTTCCTGTCCGAAAAGGGCGGGTAGTTTTTTGACGCCGTCGTTATAAATTTTAAAATCCAGCGCGGACGTATAAAAGCCGGGCAGATCGGCGTAAATCCAAAGGGAAAGGCGATTGAAGTGCGTCCAGTCCTCTCCGTCGAAATGCCGTTTTACGCCCGAACGGCCCCATCCGCGGCCATTAGACGGGCCTGGCCCTTCGAGTTTGACAGGGGTGCGCATCAGCAGGGAACGGCGTCCGCTATGGATGGTTTGTGTGTCCAGGGAAAGGGCCGCTACGTTGCTTCTTTCTTTTACTTTGGCAACCACGCGGGCATCTACAATTTCATCATTGCCGATGGTAAAGGCCTCCCAGCCGGACAGGTTTTCCATATCGTCCAGTTTACGGCTTTCCAATACCTTCTTATTAAGCCAGCGATAAGACGCGGAGTTTTCGAATTTGACCTTCAGGGGTTCACGGGGAGAACCTAATCCAAACCAAAAAAACGACAGTAAAAGGGTGGACGTCAGTAATTTCATGCAGCCAGTGGTTTAGGGATGAAAGTACGCACTCTTTATAAAAAATCGGGGAACTAGCGTATTTTTAAGAGAAAAAAAGTTTATGAAAGAGCCCGTAAAAACAACGTTTGTGCCCATGTTGGCGATCAGCGGCGGCACTATGGAACTTAGCTTTTACCAAAGAGCTTTCGGCGCCATCGAATTGAGACGCTGGAGCAATGAGGATGGCAGTATTCATGTTGCGGAGCTATCGATCGATGGAGCGATGTTCCATTTTCATGAAGAGAAGCCTGAGGCCGGCATTTTCAACCCGGAACGAGCCGGTGGCGTTACCACGACCATCGGGTTAATGGTCGCTGATGTGGATACGATCATGGCCCGCGCCCTGGCGGCAGGCGCCCGGGAGACATCTCCTGCACAGGATTATGATTATGGCTACCGGCAGGGAGAGATCATAGATCCGCTGGGGCATCGATGGATGATCGAGGCGGTGATATGAATGTTAAAAGGTATAGCATTGCTTTTCCGCTATCGGTTTGACCATAGCCGTTTGATAACGGGTAAAAGGCCGATGGAAAGGAAGATGCTTCCGATGAGCATCCAGTTGTCCATGTCCATGAAAAAAAGAAAGAGGAGAGAGCCGAAGAGGATGCAGATCATGTTTGCCCTTGGGAATTGCCTGCTCCGCAGTAAGCCTGCGGCCAACAGTATCAGGCCGATAAAGGCAAGGTAGGAGCCACCCGTATTCCATTTAAGGAATCCCTGTTTATTCGTCAGTTCGATAAGGGCCGCCCGGGCTCCGTCATAATATTCCGGTTGAACACGGCCAATCGCCGCAAAAGACAACCAGGAAGATACTACTCCCGCCATCGCCACACATCCGATGATACCGATGGCAGCTCCCAGGAAAGCAAGCCATTGGTTGGACCGGAAAAGGAACCAGGATAGGATCAGCATAATGACCAGCAAAAAAGGGGTGGCCAGGTAAACAATAAAATGGGCCAGGATAAAGCCATGGCCCCGTCCTGCGGCCAGTCCATCGAAGAGATGGCCGGCATCATAAGGAGGGCGCTCTAATTGAAAGTTGAAAAACCCATGGATCGAGTGGAAATGAAAGGCAAATCCAAGGATGGACAGGAGAGGCCATAGCAATAAAGAACCGGCTAACACTTTTTTGGCAGTGGAATGATCAGGCATATTGTAAGATTTATCCGGTAAAAGTATAACCGGGCCGCCTGCGAAAATGTGACCGTGGTCAAGAAATGGAAAGACGCCTCCTTTTTACCCTGCTGAAAGTCTCCCGGCTCATTCCCAGATAGGCTGCGAGATAGGTCTGGGGGAAACGCAGGATCCAATCCGGGTGAGTTTCCAGGAGTAAGCGGTACCGTGCATCCGGGTTATCATCGATCAGAGAAGTATACTGATGGGTGCTGACCGACCATCCTTTCATAACTCTTCCCAGGATTAAAAAGAGCTTGTCTCTGGCGATCAATTGATGGATATCCTGCAAGGAGATGATTGCTACTTCGGCTTTTTCCGTTGCCTGTATATGGTTGACGGTCGGCTGCTGTCCGACAAAGCTTTCCAGGTCGCCGACCCAGTCGTTCTCCGTAAAAAAGTGGAGCGTATGTTCCTTTTCCTCCTTCCGCTGGAACATGCGGAAGCCACCCCGCAAAACGATCGCCGTGAACCCGCACACTTTTGGAGGCGCCAGTAAATACTCGTTCTTCCGGAAGGGCTGTATATGGAGCTTCTCCAGGAATAGCTTTATTTGTTCCGGGGTGAAGGGGTGAACTTTTAAAAGGGCTTCTTGTATGAGAGATTCTATGTTCAAGGGGTGTTCGTTAATGGATGCCTTTATGGGGCCGTAAAAATAAGCAATATTTTATGGAAATCCTTCCAATTGGAATCTTCACAAAACCAAACTAAGAAGGACGAATGCGTTCCTAAAATGACCGAATAAATAGATAACTATGTTTAAGAACTATTTCAAGATCATCGCCAGAAATTGCTGGCGAAATAAATTATACACCCTGATCAATATCATTGGCCTTGGGGTGGGGATCGCCACCATGGTATGGGGCTTTCAAAATTACCGGTTCAGTTTCAGCTATGATAATTTCCATAAGGATAAGGAGTGTATTTTTCGGGCGCTCATCAAAGTTGCCGGCAGCGATGACCTCAAAGGCCCTTGCCCGATGCCTTTGGCGACCTTCGCAAAAAATGATTTTCCGGTCGTAAAAGAAACGGTAAGATGGGATGGCCGTCCCCTGAATATCAAAGCAGAAGGGAACGAGCCTTTGGCCTCCCAGGCGAACTTTACCGACCCCGCATTTTTTAGTGTATTTAATTTTCCGCTCCTCCGGGGCGCCATCGACCTGAATGACCGCTCCACCGTAGTGATCACGGAGAGGACCGCCAAGAGATTCTTTGGGGATACAGAGGCCATTGGAAAAACCCTTCTTTTCTATTCAGACCAGGCCTATAAAAAACCCTTAACGGTCACCGGCATCTTAAAAGACCCACCTGCCAATTCTACTATCCAGTTTGATATCCTTACCCATATTGACAACCGGCTCCGGCCCGATGGCTCCGTCGTCAAAGAGGATGACTGGTCCTGGTTCGCCAATGCCATATTCCTGAAACTGGCCCAACCCGGCCAGGCGGCCCGGCTCAAGGACGATTTTAAAAAATATCTCCCGCTCGAACAATCGGCCAGGAAGGATATAAAGCTTACTTCCATTATTCTTGAGCCCATTTTGCAGGTAGCCAATCAATCCGGATATATTGACAAGAATGCACTGGACCAGCGTCCCCAGGATGCCGCAGCTTATGGCCCGCTCATACTGGGCATACTCATATTGCTGTCGGCCTGTTTGAACTTCGCTAACACTACCGTGGCGCAAAGCAATCGAAGGCTCAAAGAAATAGGCATGCGAAAAGTGATGGGAAGCTCCTTTCGGCAGATCATGGGACAGCAGCTATTGGAATGCGCCCTGATCGTATTGCTGGCTATCGGCTTTTCTGTCCTCATCAATCTCTACTGGCTGCCTGCTTTTAATGCCATGTTCGGTTATATACAGCTTACCGCTCATTATTGGAGTGATCATACTTTGTTTATATTCCTGGTCGCCCTGTTTCTGGGCGTAACCTTGCTGGCCGGCGCCTACCCGGCATTCTATATCAGCCGATTTAATGCCGCCAATATTTTCAGAGGTTCGGTAAAGTTCGGCGGCCGCAATCTTTTTTCGCGTGGTCTGCTGGGATTGCAGATCGCCATATCCTTTATCACGGTCATTGCAGGCGTGGCATTTTCCCGCAATGCCTCCTTTCAGCGTAATTATAACTATGGATATACAAAAGCCAATGTCATGGGGCTGAACCTGCAAAAAGAATCGGCCTATATAACTGTGCGCGATGGGTTGAGCAAAACGACAGGGATTGAACGGATTGCCGGCACAAGGGATCAGATAGGGTTCTCTTACCACACCTGGCCGCTCGGCGCCAATGGAACAAAAAAAGAATGTACCTACCTGGACGTCGGGGAGAATTATACGGAGCTGATAGGCTTGAAGCTGGTTGCCGGCAGGAATTTCCATCCTTCAGGGACAGGCGACTATGGACGATCCCTGCTGATCAATGAGAAGCTCGCCTTTGCATTTGGCTGGCGTCCGGCAGAAGCCATCGGTCAGCAAATAAGAAAAGATGATAGCACGGTCTGCACAGTGGTGGGTGTACTAAAGGATTTTACACAGAATTCATTCTTTGATCCCATAGCGCCTGTAGCCATTTGCCTGGTCACACCGGAACAATGTACGCAACTGATCATCCGGACAAAGCCTGGTTCCCTTGGCAGCGTATATGATCGATCCAGGGCATTATGGTCAAAGCTCTACCCGTTGCAGCCCTTTTCCGGATATTACCAGGACGCGATCGGAGCACGGGCAATCTACACCAATAACATGGTTGCCGGAATATTTTTCCGGTTCGCCTTTATTTCCATACTCCTGGCAGCAACAGGGCTGTTTGCATTGGTGTCCCTCAGCGTGTTGAAAAAAACAAAAGAAATAGCGATCAGAAAAGTCGTCGGAGCGAACGGCCGGCACATTTTCCAACTGGTGCTGAAAGGATACTTCTGGTTATTCCTTTTATCTTCCGCCATTGGCTGTTATGCCGGCTATTCCCTTTCCAAACTGATGATGGATCTGATCTTCCGGATCAATGCCGGCGTCAGCCTATCCTCCCTGACCCTATCCTTTACCGGTGTATTACTCATCAGCGCCCTCACCACCGGAGCAAGGGTCTGGCTCGTAATACGCACAAAAGCAACAGAGGTCCTGAAAGCGAATTAATCATTCGCTGTGGGAAATGGAAGACCTGGTCAAATCCTGGTACAACCAGCTTGCGATTTTATAATTATACGAAAAGAAATCAGGCGAAGGCGGATGTGTGGCGTTATATATGAATAAAGGAACTTTCGCTTCATAAAGGGAGCCATGCGACCGGTAAGTAGCCGGAAGAGCCTCACTTTCTGTATCCAGGTCTCCGAATACAGTAGTGGAATCCCCCAGCACCATCAGGTCTCCGATCCGTTCAGGCATCAGGTGAAATCGTTGCACCGCTACCTGTTTGGTAATCACTTCATCCACTCCTTTCAAGCCTCTCAGGGTTTGCGCTACTGCTGAACGGTCCCCTGTATCCCGGAGATAGATATAAGAGGTCCCTCCAAATCCCCGGTGATGCTTGAAGTATTTATCCCGCTCGGGGGATATAGCTATCTTGATGGGGGTATTCCTGCTGAGACAGGCTTTTTCCAGGTCCCAGCAAAGAGACTTATGTTTTACGGTATGGTCCGCCGTTATCAGGACCATGGCATCCGGCTCGGCCTTAATGATCCGGGCAATAAAACTGTCTATTTTATGGAGATGCTCTTTGGATTCCTGGCTCTCCGGCGCCCAGGTATGCATAGGGTAATCAGTAGTATGGATATAAAAAAGACCTATGCCCGGATCATGCTCCATGCTGTATAATGCCGCCTTCATCAGCCAATAATTTACCTCCCTGCTATAGATATCCGGGGCCGGGCCTATTCTGTCAATCCATTTTTGAGAAGCGGTTTCCGGGGAAATAGCCTCTTCGGTACCCCTGGGCAGCAGGCCAATCGTCTTTTTCTTACTGGAGAAAAGAATAGACCGCACCCCCTTCCCTTTAGCCCTTTCAAAAATCGTAGGGGCCAGCACCAGGCTATCCTCTTCCATAAACTCTTCCGTAGAAGTGGCTGTATTATAAAATGAATTCCCGGTGATCCCATGTTTTTCGGGAAGCTCTCCGGTGCAAATGGATGTATTATTAACATTCGTAACGGAAGGCATTAGGGATGTTACCACTTTGAACAGGCCGTGCCGCTCCATATAGTTTAAGGTAGGCATGTCGCTCATGCGATAGTACTCCTCTCCAAACCCATCCAGCATAATGATAATTACTTTTTGGGCAGGGCCAGATTGTTTTTGGGGTGATTGGGCCCTTGTAACCGTTATCAACAATAACGGGCTCATGACTGAAAGCAGCCATCTTGATAAGATTGATCTCATATAGCCGTAAATGTAATTACTCCGGGGACACGATAGTTTCGGACAATATTATCTTTTTGTGATTAATGGATGGGGGAGGGAGTGGTGTAATATTTTTCTTCCCGCTTACACTTATATCAAATAAGGTATCGGGCAAAACAAAAAACTATGCACTTCAAAAGCTATTTTAAAGCGGCCTGGCGCAGTCTGACCAGCCACAAATGGTATTCCGCCATCAATATAATGGGCCTGGCCACCGGCACGGCGGTCGCGCTGCTGATCGGTTTGTGGATCTGGGACGAATTGTCTTTCGATCAATATCATGCGCATTACGGGCGGCTGGCCCAGGTGATGGATGTGCAGACCATCCAGGGAGAGGCAAGTACCGACGAGGCCATTGCTATTCCCTTGTCCAACGCCCTCCGCAACCAATATGGGAATGACTTCAGACGTATAGCGCTCGTGTATCCCAATTTCACCCATACGGTAGCCGTCGGTGATAAAAAGATCCCTGCCTCCGGAATATGGGCGGAGCCGGACCTTCCCGAAATGCTCACGCTGAAAATGAAGAAAGGGAGGAGGGACGCCTTAAAAGATCCAACTTCTGTGCTGATCACGCAATCGCTGGCCAAAACCTTGTTTGGCAATGAAGACCCCATGAATAAGGTTGTCCGGCTGGATAATATGGCAACCGTGAAAGTGGCGGGGGTGTATGAAGATCTTCCTCAAAACACCCGCTTTTATGGTACCAAGCTGATCCTCGCCTGGGATAAGGCATTGACGGTAATGCCCTGGTTGAAGGATTACCAAACAAAATGGGATACCCGTTACTGGTGGTTGTTTGTGGAAATGAATGAAGGGGTGCCGATCGATAAGGTCAGCGCCCGGATTAAGGATATCATCAAATCCCTGGTGAAAGGCAATAACGAAGCAATCCTGCTGCATCCGATGAGCCAATGGCATTTATACAACGAGTTTAAAAACGGCCAGGTAGCAGGCGGCCGGATCCGGCTCGTCCGGCTCTTTGGCATTATCGGCGCTTTCGTGTTGTTGTTGGCTTGTATCAATTTTATGAATTTGTCTACGGCCAGGAGTGCGCGGCGGGCGAAGGAGGTAGGGATCCGCAAAACCATCGGGTCTTTGCGGAGGCAATTGATCGGGCAGTTCCTCAGTGAGTCGTTGCTGGTAGCCCTGCTGGCTTTTATACTGGCGATCGGGATGGCGCAGCTGTCCCTTCCTTTCTTCAACCACCTCACGGAGAAACAAATTTCCATTCCGTATGGGGCGCCGATGTTCTGGGTATTGATGGTGGGTTTTATTGTCTTTACGGGGGTCGTTTCCAGGAGTTATCCGGCTTTGTATTTGTCCGGTTTTCGTCCGGTAGAAGTGTTAAAAGGCTCGTTCATCGCGGGGCGATCGGCGGCGCTGCCCCGTAAGATATTGATCGTGGTCCAGTTCTCGGTATCCGTCATTTTGATCATCGGCGCCGTTGTTGTCTACCGGCAGATCCAGCATGCCAGGGACCGGCCGGTGGGATATACCCGTGAGGGGCTTATTACCGTTACCATGAGTACTATGGATATCTATGGCGCTCCGTATAATACGCTGCGAAATGCCTTACTGGAGACGGGGGCGGTATCGGATATGGCAAAATCATCTTTCCGCGCCACAGAGGCTCCGGGGAATGATACAGGTTTTGACTGGAAGGGAAAGGACCCCAACCTGGTACCAATGATGGGGGTCTTCGGGGTAACGCATGACTTTGGTAATACGATCGGCTGGCATATACAAGAAGGCCGTGATTTCTCCAGGAGTTACCCGACGGATACGGGTTCGGTGATCATAAATGAAGCGGCAGTGAAGCTGACCGGTCTCCGGCATCCACTGGGTGAAACGATCCGTTTTTATGGGAAGAGCCATATTATTGTCGGTGTCGTCAGAGATATGGTGATGGGATCGCCTTATAAGCCCGTTCAGCCTACGATCTTCTGGCTTGAATACGGCTCTAACAATGCGATGACGGTTCGTTTGAAACCAGGGATTCCCCTGCGGGAGGCACTGGCTAAAACGGAGGGGGTATTTAAAAGGTTTGATCCGGGTGGGGCATTTCAATATCAGTTCGCCGATGAAGAGTATGCCAAAAAATTCGTCAATGAAGAACGGATCGGCAGCCTGGCCCTGCTGTCCGCCATTCTTGCCATCTTCATTTCCTGCCTGGGGTTATTCGGTCTTGCCTCTTTCACGGCCGAGCAGCGTACCAAAGAAATCGGCATCCGGAAGGTGCTGGGAGCTTCCGTCGTGAATCTGTGGGGCCTGCTGTTAAAAGAGTTTGTCAGGCTGGTGATCCTTTCTCTGCTGATCGCTACGCCGGTGGTCTACTATCTGATGCATAACTGGCTGCAGCAGTATGAATACCGGACAGCGCTCTCCTGGTGGATCTTTGCCCTGGCAGGGGCCGGAACGCTGATCCTTACTTTATTGACGGTCAGTTATCAATCCATTAAGGCGGCCCTGATGGATCCGGTGAAGAGTCTCAAAATGGAGTGAGAGGAAGTATTTCCCGGGGCGATTTTTTGGTCAGCGTTTGGCCGGAGGCGCGGTGGGACGAGCCAGCGCTGCTTTCATCCAACCATTCCTGGTCCCTTTCTTATTAATGTACGCCACATTTAGCCATCCATCTTTGATACCGCGAATAAAAACTACATCGCCATTTATTAAATAGGCTTTTTGTTGGCTGGAATCATTGGGTTGAGTATAAAAGAATGCTTTGGCGGCCTTAATGGTCCGGCAGGCGATAAAATCGGTCCTTTTGACCAGGTTGAAAGACCAGCCTTGTCGCAGATCGATAAGATTCTGACAGGAGAACGGTTCTTTTATCTGAATAAACACTTCCTGCTTTTTAATGCGTATTATACCGGAGCTGCTCGTTTCTCCCGTCGTATCATCCGGGTATCTTGATTCTATGGAATAGTCGTTCAACGGATCGGATGCAAGATGATGCCCGGTAAAAAAAAGATCACAGGATATCCTTACCCGGCCTGGTCCTTCATCAGCATTATCAAAGGATAGCGAGCCGGATATTTCACTGGTCGTCGAATCATAGCATATTTGCAGCCCCATCTCATAGCTACCTTTAATAACAGGGATGATGTCCTTCTTTTGACTGTAGGTATTCAAGGAAATAAATGTCAGCAGAAGGGCCGTGAAGATGGAAGATCTCATGAAACGGAATCTTTTGCGATGACGGTCCAGTCGTTGTTGCCATAGCCTTTGTCTATCCAGCGATCCATTTCGGCGGCGATGGCGGGTAGGACGGCCAGTGAGGTTCCGCCCTGTTGTGCAGCTTCCATGAATAACCGGGTATCTTTTCTCGCCATGTTCAGCTCCCAGGATGGCTGGGTATAATTGCCGCTGGTCATTCTCTTTAACCGGGCGGGCAGCATAGCGCCGGGGTTCCAGGAATCAAACAAGGTAGTCAGGTCGCTAGTGGGGATATTCATTGCCTTGGCCAGGGAGAGGGTATCTGCGATTCCTGCGGTGAAGGCTACCAGGAAGGCATTGCCGACCAGTTTCATGCCGGCCGCTCTGCCTGGTTCCGGCCCAAAATTAAGGACCTTGCCCGTCATTTTGGATAAGACAGGTTCCAGCTGGCTGATAAGGGCCTGATCGCCGGAGACCAGCATATAACCAGTGCTTTCCAATGCATTGGGCGGTCCCATGAATACCGGGGCGTGCAGGTAGGTAAATCCGCGTTGTTTCCATTCCCGGGTCCTTTCGATGGCTCCTAAGGCCGATGTGGTGGTGTGGTCGATGATGATCGCGCCTTGTTTGAAGCCAACGCTGGCTGCGCCCAGTACTTCGTTGACCGTAGCGTCATCTTTCAACGTGAGATGGATGATTTCCGCGCCTTTTACCGCATCCGCCACATTCGCAAATGCCTTTGCGCCGTATTTTTCCAGCTCTGTCGCTTTGGACGGGGTCCGGTTCCATACCTGAACCTGCGCTCCTTTATTGATCATGGCCCTGACAAAATTAGATCCTAAGAGGCCCATGCCTAAAAATGCAGTCATTGTTTTTAATTTTGGAGGATAAAGATAGGCAGGCTTTTCCTTATTCGGCCACGAGATATTCAAAGCGTTTGGTGATTCGGTCCCTCGACCCGTCGGCTGCGGTTGAGTATATTCATGGCATTGAGTCCGAATGCCAGGGGCCCTCTGTTGTCCGTATTCTCGAGAACAATGACGGTGAGGCGGGTCCGGAGGTTGCGGAGAAGAATAGTAGCAATGCCGGGACTACCCCCGGTGTGGGAAACGACTTTACCAAACGATGTATCTATATCGATACCCCAGCCCAACCCCCCGTATAAGGGAGCCCGCTGAAGACGCGCAAGACTTCCGTCGGACAGTTTAACCGGTGTGAACATTTCTTCCTGGCTGGCAGACCGGAGTAAGTTCCCGCCGTATAATGCCTGATCGAAACGGAGCAGGTCTTCTGCCGAACTCACGACCAGACCGGGACCAATCATTGTCTGGATCGGGTCTGTAAAATTTGTTTTGACGGAATCGGCCGCCGTCAGCGCCGCCGAGGAGGCGCCGGGATTCGCATAAAGGAGTGCGCGCGAGGGATCCGGCACCGGAGAATACGGCGTATTGACATAGGTGTGCTGCAAGCCGGCGGGCTTACAGATATACACGGACACATACTGCGGGAAAGAGAGTCCTGAAATCTTCTCTACCAGCAACGCCAGCAATGCCATGCCGGGGCTTGAATAACTCCATCGGGCGCCCGGTGGAGCAACCAGTTTGTCCCATTTTTTTAAGGCAGGTATAATATCCTGATTGGTCAGGGGCCTGTTCGAGCCTGGGGCCTGATTCGATGGAAAGATCTCCATGAAGTCAGGTAAGCCAGATGTGTGGGAGAGTAATTGCCGGATGGTGATCGCCGGATAGGGAAAATCCGGCAAAAACTTCCCGAGGGGATCGTCCAGCTTCAATTTGCCATTTTCCTTTAATTGCATCACCGCGACGGCAGTGAATACTTTAGACAGGGAGGCAAGGCTGAAACGGGTCGCCCCACCATTCATTATTTTCTTGTCTATATCGGCATACCCTACAGCATTCCGGTAGATGATTTTGCCGTTCTCCGCCACGAGCACAGTCCCATTGAAATGCATGGCAGGGTCGCTCACAACGGCCCTGAACAGGCTGTCCAGGCGCTGGGGGGTATTTTCCTGCGCCGATAGCCGCAACCCGGAGAGGAGTATGACCAGGCTACTAATCAATAGCTGTTGGTTGCCATTCAGTTTCATTGTACAATAAGTTTCGTAATACAATATTAAAACTATTTTTGTAATTACAAAACTACAACTGTAGTTAAATTGTTAACTATTTTATCCACGAACGCATCTACCTGTCCAACTAAATGGTGAAGAGCAGACAAGGGGGAGGATATCGGTAGCCAGGGAATGTATTTGGTGTATCCGGGCGTGTCTGTGACGCATCCGGGTATGCTGATGGTCAAAACCTTTTACATTCATCAACGGAATGATTAATTTTATCAGACAGGAACAGGAAGCCAGTCACCCGCTAAAATTCTCCGGACATGGATATCACCCAACCCAATAACACT
>WNFI01317737.1_pt1 | contig 25404 bp, 27 predicted proteins | sample 5400471 | NCBI WGS metagenome assembly WNFI01 (sample SAMN13153348, study PRJNA577476) | soil metagenome | isolation source: 100 cm saprolite on Douglas fir-dominated hillslope | place: USA:California | collected 2013-09-17 | reverse complement strand
CGGTCGCGGTCCAGGCCGCCTCGGCGGTCGGGGTGCCGCAGTTCGGGCCCGGCGGCGCGCAGCAACGGACCGCGCTGCGGCGCGCGGCACAGATCCAGCAGCCGCAGCTGGTCCCGAAGATCCCGGCGGCGGAACCGCCGGTGCTCGAGACCAAGGACTTGGAGGCGCCCGCGGGCGACGAGCTCGAAGAGGAGGAGGCTTTGGTCGCCGAGGTCGCAGGGCCTCCGACGCCCGCCGCCTCCGCGGCGGCGAGGGCCGCTGACACGCACGCCCAGGTCGCGGCTCAGCCTGCCGGTCTCGCGGCCGCGCCCGCGGCGGCTCCGGCCGCGGCGTCCGCTGCCGCGCAGGCGGTCGCCGAGCCGCCGGCCCCGCCGCGCGAGGAGGCAAAAGCCGAGTTCACGCCGCAGGTCGCCAAACCGCTACCGGCGGCGTCTGCGCGGGCCACGTCCGTGGAGGCGCCCCCCACGTCTGCGGCTCCACCGCCCCCGTCTGTCGCTGCGCCGCCCCTGTCTGTCGCTGCGCCGCCCGCGTCTGTCGCTGCGCCGCCCGCGTCTGTCGCTGCGCCGCCCGCGCGCGAGGCGGGCGACGCATCGGCGCCCGCCGGCGCGGCGTCTCCGGGAGAAACGCGCTAATGGCGAGCCCATTCGTAGAGAAGAAGCTCGACAACCTCCACTGGCCGCTGGTCATCTCCACCGGCATCATCTGCGGGCTGGGCGTGTGGAACCTCGCCTCGGCGAGCCGCAACCTGGTCTCCCCGCTGTGGCAAGCGCAGCTCTGGGCGATGTTCATCGGCTCCATCGCCATCGCGGTCTCGCTCTTCCTCGACTACCGCTGGCTGATGACCTTCGCCTGGCCCGGCTATTTGCTGGTGCTCAGCCTTCTGCTCGCCACGGTGGTGCACGGCAAGAAGGTGCTCGGCGCGCGCCGCTGGCTTTCGGTCGGCCACTATCAGCTGCAGCCGTCGGAGTTCCTCAAGCTCGCCATCATCGTGCTGCTCGCGCGCTTCTTCGCCAAGGACGAGACCGGTCTGCGCAAGGGCCACTACGGGCTGCTCGACCTGTGGCGCCCGTTCCTCCTGGTGCTGGTGCCGGTCGCGCTGGTGATGAGGCAGCCCGACCTGGGCACCGCCCTGGTCACGTTCTTCATCGCGATGACCCTGATCATGTTCGCCAAGGTCCGCTGGCAGAGCCTCGCCGCGCTGATGATCGGCGGCGCCGCCACGGCGGTGCTGGCCTGGAACAAAGGGCTCAAGCAGTACCAGAAGGACCGGGTCCTCACCTTCCTGAACCCGCAGGCCTACGCCAAGAACCAGGGCTACCACGCCATCCAGAGCGTCATCGCGGTGGGCAGCGGCAGCTTCCGCGGCAAGGGCTGGGGCGAGGGCACGCAGAACCAGCTCCGCTTCCTGCCCGAGCAGCACACCGACTTCATCTTCTCGGTCTGGGCGGAAGAGCACGGCTTTCTCTTCTCGCTGCTGCTGATCGGGCTCTACGCCTTCTTGGTGATCGCGGCGCTCGACGTCGCCGCCAACGCGCGCGACAAGTTCGGCAGCTTCCTCTGCATCGGCGTGGCCGCGCTGTTCTTCTGGCACGCGTTCATCAACATCGGCATGGTGACGGGCATCCTGCCGGTGGTCGGTGTGCCGCTGCCGCTGTTCAGCTATGGCGGCTCGAGCGTGGTGGTCGACATGCTCGGCATCGGCCTGCTGCTCAACGTGAGCCTGCGCCGTTTCATGTTCTAACAGGCGAGGAGCGCCTCGACCCGCGCGTGGCCCCGCTCGCGGGCGACCTGCAGCGGCGTGCGCCCATCGTCGGCGGCCGCGGACCTGTCGGCGCCACGGGCGAGCAGCAGCTGGACCAACCCGGCGTCGCCGTTGGCCGCCGCCGAGTGGAGCGGCCGGAACCCGCCGCGCTGGCGCGCGTTCGGATCGGCGCCGGCGTCGAGCAGCGCCGCCACCAGCCCCGCGTCCGCCCCGCCAGCGGCGGCCGCGTGCAGCGGCTGGTTGGCCATCGGGTTGCGGGAAACGGCGCTGGGATCCGCCTTGCGGCCGAGGAGCAGGCGCGCGGCCTCGGTGCGGGAGAAGAACGCGGTCAGGTGCAGCGCCGTCCAGCCGTCGTGGGAGTAGCGCAGCGCCGCGCCGGGGTCCGGCTCGAGCAGCGCTTCGAGCCGGCGGCAGTCGCCCACCGCCGCCGCCTCGAAGATCGAGAGCGGCGGCGCGCGCGAAACCAGGAGCGAGAGCACGTCCGTCGCCCGGTGGTAGGCCGCAGTCAGGATTGCGCTGGTCCCGTCGGGCGCCGCCGCGGCGGCCAGGGCGGGGCTGCGGTCGAGCAGCGCACGCACCTTCGCGACGTCGTTGGACTTCAGCGCGACGAACAGCTCCTCGGCTTCGTCCACGGCAGCCCCCTTCCGCGCGCCTTCCTCCGAGGGTTACAGCGACCGCTTGATCATGTCCTCGAGCTTGGACTTGCCGACGTTGCCGACCACCTGGTCCGTCAGCTGGCCCCCCTTGAACAGCATCAGCGTGGGGATGGACATGATGGAGTACTTCTGCGGCACGTCTTGGTGCGCGTCAATGTCCAGCTTGCCGACCTTGATCTTGCCCTTGTACTGAAGCGCCAACTCCTCGACCGCCGGCGCGATGGCGCGGCAGGGGCCGCACCAGGTCGCCCAGAAGTCCACCAGCACCGGCACGTCGGAGCCGAGCACCTCGGCCTGGAAGTTGTCGTCCGTGATGATCACCAGTTCTGCGCTCGCCATGTCCGCTCCTTGAAGGCGCTTCGAAATCGGAACCGGGGAAGATGCACAACCCGGCGTTCCGGTGCAACCGCACAAAGACAATGCGGCCCGCAGCGGCCGTTCCCGGGAATTCAATTGCGCGGGGCCGGGGGCACTGATAAGCCTTTGTCGGAGAGGCGGATGCGCCGGCGTCGCGCCGCGGGAGCGGGACGGCAGTGGCGCTGTAACAGCAATGGCCGACTATCTCTTCGTCCCCCAGAGCGTGCTCGACCGCTGGTCCGAGCAGGGACGAATCTCGGTCGACGGCACCGTCCTCACCATCCTGGGAGAAAACCGCTCCTTCGTGCTCGCCAGCGCCGTCCGCTTCATGAAGATGGAGGCGGGCGAGGACGCCGCGGGCCTCTTGCACAAGGTGAAGACCACCGACGCCCTCAAGGCGATGGGCGCGGAGCAGTACCGCGAATCGGTGCTGCTCGGCGAAACGGCCTACCAGGTGCAGGAGGGCTTTCTCGCCGACGCCCACGCTCTGCGGCGCGCCGCCGCGGTTTCCTCGGCGGCCAAGGCGAAGGCCGGACAGGCCCCTGGCGCGCAGGGCGGGGGGGCCGAAGGCAAGGCCAAGGACAAGCCCGAGGGCGAACAGGATCTGCTCGCGCAGTACCTGCTCGACAACCTCTAGCCGGGGAGGGAGGGCGTGGGCACCGTGCTCGTGCACATCGCGATCGTCGCGTACCTGGCGGCGGGGGCAAGCTACCTGACGTGGCTCTTGCGCCCGCGCGACCGGCTGGTCTCGCTGGGCCGGACGGCGCTGTGCGTCGGCCTGGTGCTCCACCTCGGCGCATTCGCCGTGGGGCAGCTCGAGCCTTCCGGCGCCGGCGTCTGGCGCGGCGGCCAGCTCTTCAGCCTGCTCGCTGGCGCGCTCGTGGCGGTCTACCTCCTGCTCGATCTGCGCTACCGGCTGCCGGTGGCGGGCGCGTTCGTCGCGCCCCTGGTGGTGGCGGCGATGATCCCGGCACACCTCGTTCCCTCGCGAGCGCGCGCTGTCGCGCCGGTGCTCACCCACTCGCTGCTGTTGCCGGTGCACGTCGCCGCCGCCACTCTCGGCACCGCATCGCTGGCGCTCGCCTTCGCGCTCGCGCTGCTCTACCTGGGCGGGGAGCGGCAGCTCAAGCGCAAGCATCTGGGGCGCCTCTTCGCGCGGCTTCCCTCGCTGGAGTTGATCGACCGGCTCGGCTACCAACTCTCGGTCTGGGGCTTCATCTTCCTCTCGCTGGCCATCGCCACCGGCTCGTTCGCCGCCAAGGAGTCGACCGGCGCCGCCCTTCCGCTCGCCGCCAAGGAGCTCTTCGCGCTGCTCGCCTGGGGGCTGTTCGCCGCGCTGATCCAGGCGCGGCTCGTCGCCGGCTGGCGCGGGCGCCGGGTCGCGATCCTGGTGGTTGCCGGCTTCCTGCTCATCGTCGGCACCTACGCGGGGCTGCTCGCCGCTCCCTCGCGGCCCGGCCATACGACCACCGCGTCCCAGCTGTTTCCACCGCAGCCACTGCCGGGGGCCGGCTGATGCCACTCGTCATCCTCTGCGCGGGGCTGTCGCACAAGCAGGCGCCGATCGCGGTTCGCGAGCAGGTCGCGGTGGCGGCGGAGGCTGTGGCAGACAAGCTCGCGCTCCTGCGCGGGATCCCCGGCGTGCGCGAGGTGCTCCTGCTCTCCACCTGCAACCGCCTGGAGATCTTCGCTGCGGCGGACTCCAGCGAGGCCGGCGACGATCTGCTGCGCGCGCTGGGCAGCCAGGCCGCGCCGCACGCGGTCCTGCGCACCGGCGAGGAGGCGATGCGCCACCTGTTCCGGGTGACGGCCAGCCTGGACAGCATGGTGGTGGGCGAGGCGCAGATCCTCGGTCAGGTGAAAGAGGCCGCGGCGGCGGCGCAGGCGGCCGGCGCGGTAGGGCCGCTCTTGTCGCGAGCGGTGGCGCGGGCGCTTTTGGCGGCGAAGCGCGTGCGCACCGAGACCGGCATCGCGCGCGGGGCGGTCTCGCTCTCCAGCGTGGCGGTGGACCTCGCCTGCAAGGTGCTGGGCGACCTGCGCGGGCGCACGGTGCTCCTGATCGGCGCCGGCGAGATGGCGCAGATCGCAGCCCGCGAGCTGCGCGCGCAAGGCGCTGCCGAGTTGCTGGTGGCGAACCGCGGCGCGCTGCGGGCCGAGCAGCTCGCGGAGGAGGTGGGCGGCGTTCCGGTGAGCCTCGCGGAGCTGCCGTCGCTCCTCGAGCGCGCCGACGTGGCCATCTGCTCCACCGGCGCCGATCGGCCGGTGGTCACGCATGAGCTCATGGGGCGAGCTGCCCGGGCGCGGCGGTTCCGGCCCGTCTTCCTCGTCGACCTGTCGGTGCCGCGCAACGTGGAGCCGGCGGTGAACCAGCTCGAGAACGTGTACGTCTACGACCTCGACGACCTGGAGCGGTTGGCGGCGCAGAACCGCGGGCTGCGGGAGAGCGAGCTCTTGCACGCCGAGGAGATCGTCGACGGCGAGCTGCGCGCCCTGCTGCTCGACCTGCGCGAGCGTGCCTCGGTGCCCGTGCTTGGGCAGCTCCGCGCGCATGCGCAAGCCCTGGCCGAGGCGGAGGCGGCGCGGACGCTCTCGCAGCTCGGTCCGGTCAGCGAGCGGCATCAAAAGAGCGTGCGGGCCATGGCGGCGGCGATCGTGAACAAGCTCTTGCACGCACCCACTCAGGCGCTGCGCAGCGAGGCGGGCCAAGGCCCGCTGGCGCAGGCCGCGGCCCGGCTCTTCGGCCTGGAAGGCGAGGTGCGGCGCGAGGCGGGGGACCCTTCCGGCGAGGACGACGTGCGGGAAGGCGAGGGCGGGCAAGCTGGGAGAGCCAGCGAGGCGGGGGACGCTTCCGGCGAGCACGACGCGCGGGAAGGCGAGGGCGGGCACGCGGCGAAGAGCAGCGAGGCGGCGGGGCGGCGGTGACCGCCCCCCTGCGCATCGGTACGCGCAAGAGCCCGCTCGCGCTCTGGCAGGCCGAGCGGGTACGGACGCTGCTCGCCGCCCGCGGCCATCCGGCGGAGCTGGTGCAGCTCTCCACGAGCGGCGACCGAATCGTCGACCGGCCGCTCGCGGAGGCGGGCGGCAAGGGGCTCTTCGTCAAGGAGCTGGAAGAGGCCCTCGCCGACGGGCGCGCCGACCTGGCAGTGCACAGCGCCAAGGACGTTCCGTTCGCGCTTCCCCAAGGCTTCTCGCTCTGCGCCTTCCTCGCGCGCGAGGATCCGCGCGACGCGCTGGTGGCACCCGCCGCGCGCACCTTCGCGAACCTGCCCCGCGGCGCGCGGGTGGGCACGAGCTCGCTGCGCCGGGCCGCGCAGCTTCTGGCGGAGCGCCCCGACCTGAGGCCTCGCTCGACGCCGTGGTGCTGGCGCTCGCGGGACTGCGGCGGCTCGGGCTGGAGGAGCACGTCACCCAGGTGCTCCCGCTGGAGCTGTCGCTGCCGGCCGCCGGGCAGGGCGCGCTCGCCATCGAAGCCCGCGACGGAACCCGCGGGCAACTCGCCGCTTTCCCGCTCGACGATGCCGCGACCGCGCGCTGCGTGCGCGCCGAGCGCGCCTTGCTCGCCCGGCTCGCGGGAAGCTGCACCGTGCCGCTCGCCGCCTACGCCGTTCAAGAGGGGGCGGCGCTCCACCTGCGCGCCGTGCTGGGCGGCCCGGACGGCAAAGGGAGCGTCAGGCTCTTGCGCGCGGAGGCCCGGGGCGACGAGCCGCAGGCGCTCGGCGTGCGGGTCGCGGAGGCGCTGCTCGCGCAGGGCGGGGGCGAGCTGCTGGAGGCGACGCGGACGGCAGCGGGCGGCTTGCCGGCGCCGAAGCGCGCGTGAACGCCGCCTTCGCAAGCCCGCTGCACGGCATCCGCGTTCTGGTGACGCGCGCCGGGGAGGATGCCGGCCCCTTGGAGGAGCAGCTCGCCGCGCGCGGAGCGGTCGCCGTCGCTTTCCCCTGCATCGCCTTCGCCGATCCCGACGACCTGGAGCCGCTCGATGCCGAGCTGCGCGCGCTGCGCGGCCCCGCGGCGCCGCGCTGGGTGGCGCTCAGCTCGCCGCAGGCGGTGCGCAGGTTCGTCGGGCGCCTCGAGCGGCTCGGCTTCGCTCCGGCCGAGTGGCTGCGCGGCACGTCGCTCGCGGCGGTCGGGCGCAGCACCGCCCGGGCGCTGGAGTCTTGCGGGCTCGCCGCCGCGGCCCTGCCCGAGCTGGGCGCCGGCGCCGGGGCGCTCGCGGCCACCCTGGCGCCTTTGGTGCGGGGCGAGGGCGTGTTGCTCCCTCGCGCCGAGCAGGGCAGCCCGGCGCTGGAGGACGCGCTGTCCGCGGCGGGCGCCCGCGTTCGCACCGCCGTTCTCTACCGGACGGTGTTGGCCCCCGCCGCCGACCCGGTTGGCCTTTCAGCCCTCCGCGAGCGCCGCGTCGGCGGCATTCTGTTCGCGAGTGGGAGTGCGGCGCGCGGCTTCGCCGCGCTGCTCGGAATCGAGGCGCCCGGGCTGGCAGCGGCCGCCAAGGTGGCCTGCATGGGAGCGCGCTGCGCGGCCGAGGCGCGGGCGAACGGCCTGCGCGTCGATGCGGTGGGCGAGGGTGGGCTTTCGGAGCTGCTCGACGCGCTCGCGAAAGCGCTCGGTTGATCGCAGGCCGGCGCTCGGCCAGCATCCGCCCCTGGATGTCATTTGGCGCGGATCCGCCGTTTGGCAGTGCACGGAGCGGGGCGACCGGCTAGGCTCCTTCCCGTGGCGCAGACCGGCTCCATCCTTCTCGTGGAGGACGATCTCGACTGCCGCACCGTGCTCGCCGAGTTGCTGGAGCTCTCGGGCTACCGGGTCGTTTCCTGCGGGGACGCGGCCTCTGGGCTGGAGGCGGCACGCCGGGAGCCCCCTGCGCTGGTGATGCTCGATCTGCACCTGCCCGGCCGCGACGGAGTCTGGCTGGTGCACGCGCTGCGCGAAGCGGGACCGCCGCTCTCGACGACGCCGATCGTGCTGACCACGGGCTCCGCCGACGCGCGCGAGGTCGCCGCGTCGTTGGGCGTCAACCACCTGGAGAAGCCGTTCGACGCCGGCCGCATGCTCGAGCTGGTCAAGGGCCTCCTGCCGCGAGCCGAGGAGGCGGCCAGCCGGTGAACGTGGGCAGGCTGCCGGCCGGGGTCCAGGCGATCATCGCCTACAAGCTCGCCAAGGGCGCGTTCTCCGCCTCGGTGGGGCTGCTCTCGCTGGTGCTGCTGCACACCGGCACCGAAGCCGCCGCGGCGACGCTCGCGCAGCAGCTCCTCGACCACTCGACAGAGCAGTGGGCGATCAAAGGCGCAACGCTGATCGTGCTCGCGGGCACGCGCTCGCATGCCATCCTCGCGGCGGTGGCGGGGTTCGCCGACGCGGCGGTCTCGCTCCTCGAGGCCGCCGCGCTGCGCCGGGGCGCATGGTGGGGACCGTGGCTCGTCGTGGTCGCCACCGGCGCGCTGTTGCCCTTGGAGCTGATCGCGCTGATCCACACGACGAGCCCCGTGCGGGTCGCGATCTTCCTCATCAACCTCCTCGCCGTCGGCTACCTGCTGCGCGTCGCCCTCCGCGACGTCATCGGGTCTCGGGTTCGCGCCCGGACGGCGAAGCAGGCGCTCTCCGATCAGCGGTAGCGCGGGACGTACGTGGAGGGCCCGATCGCCCCGCAGAAGTCGGTCTTGAAGCGGCCGTACACAAATGTCTGTCCGTTGGTGCCGTAGGAGACGACCACGTTGAACGAGCCGCGCGCGTTCCCCGCGGGATTGAACTCGACGAGGCTTACGTCGCCGTCCACGCCGGGCAGGAGCGTCGCCGGGCCGCCCTTGAAGGCCGCGAGATACGAGACGTCCACCTGGGCGTTGGTCGCGGCGAGGAAGAAGTCGCCGAGGATTCCGGGCGCCGCCATCATCGCCAGCGAAGCGTGGGTCTCCGGCGCCCCGCCGTCCTTGAAGTAGTCGGGGAATTGCTGCAGCGATCCGCACAGGTTGTCGACGCTGGAGAGGATGACGACCGATCGCTGCGTCGTCGTGCCGTCCCGCTGGTTGGTGACGGTGCCGGCGCCGTGGATGGCGCTTCTCACCTTGGGGATGGCGGCGTCGGGGTACGCCGGGTTGTTGGAGAAGACGCCGCCGTGCACCTCGTTGTCAGGCGGCCCGCAGGCTCCGGCGAAGAGGCAGGCCGCCGCCGGAAGGGCCGAAAACAGTCGTCGCACGCGGGCTCCTCGGCGTCGAGACGGACATTACCACTGGGTCGTTGCGGCGGCAGCCGGTTGCCGGTAAGACCCCGCCAGCATGCCGTGGACCGGGATCGAAGGGCAGGATCGGGCGGTGCGGCTCCTGCGACGCGCTCTCTCGCGGGGCCAGCCCCACCACGCGTATCTCTTCGCCGGGCCCGAAGGCGTGGGCAAGGAGCTGCTGGCGCGCCTCTTCGCGCAGGCGGCCAACTGCGAGAGCGACCCGGTCGACGCCCGCCCGTGCGGGTCGTGCGCCGCCTGCGCGGGCATCGCGCGGGGGAACTTTCCCGACGTGCAGTGGATCCTGCCGCAGAGCGAGCTCGTGGCGCGGGGCAAGCTGGCCAAGGCCGACCTCGAGGGCGCCCCCTCGCGCGAGATCCGCGTCGACGAGGTGCGCGAGCTGGCGCGGAGGCTGTCCCTGGCCCCGCTGCGGGGCAGGCGCAAGCTGGCCATCCTCACGCCGGCCGAGGCCCTCAACGAGCGCGCCCAGAACACGCTGCTCAAGACGCTGGAGGAGCCGCCGCCGCAGACCACCTTCATCCTGGTGAGCGCGCAGCCCGACCAGCTCCTCGCGACCGTGCGCTCCCGCTGCGCGCGCGTGCAGCTCGTCCCATTGCCGCAGGCGATGATCGCGGCGCGGCTCATGCGCGAGAAGGTGCCCGAGGCCGAGGCGCGCAAGCGGGCCGCGCGCGCCGACGGGTCCCTGTCGCGTGCGCTGCGCCTCTCGGGCGAGGACCTGGAGCGCGACCGGGAGGTGTTGCGCGCGGTGGAGGCCGCGCTCGCCGACCGCGACGAGCGCTCCGCACTCGATCTGGCCGAGGGGCTGGGCGAGCGGGACGCCGCCGCGAGGGTCGCGGAAGCGATGTTGGAGGCGACGCGCGACGAGCTGGTGGCGCTGGCGCACGCCAAGGAGCCGCCCGCCGTCGCGCTCACGCCGGCGGTGTTGCTCGCGCAGCACGCGCTCTGCACCGAGGTGGCGGAGGCGCTGGGGCAGAACGGCAACCCGCGGCTGCAGCTCGAGCGGCTCCTGCTCGGCCTGCGCGAGCTGCGCGGGTCCGGAGCCGCCCATGCCTGAGCCGGCCGAGCGGGCCGAACTGGCCGATCTGCTGAAGCAGGCGGCGGTGGGCAAGACGCCCCAGCTGGTGCTCTTCGAGGGCGACGAGTACCTGACCCGCGCCGCAGCGCGCGAGCTGGCCGAGGCGCTGGTGCCGGAGGCGGACCGCGCGCTGAACCTGATCTCGCTCGACGCCGCCGCGGGGGCGCGGGAGATCGTTTCCCACTTGGTGACGGTGGCCATGTTCGCGGCGCCCAAGGCGGTGATCGTCGAGGGAGCCGAGGCGCTGGTCGAGGAGGTCGACGCCGAGCGCGAGCTGACCCGTGCACGCGAGCTGTGGCAGGGCAAGCGGCAGCGCGACGCCGCGCGCAGGGTGCTCAAGCTGGTGCGCCCCGCCGGCTGGGGTCCCGCGGAGCTGGCCTACGGGACGCGGGGCGCCGCCACCGCGGCCCGCTGGCGGAAGGAGGCGGGCGTCGCGCCCGAGGAGAGCGACAAGGGCTGGCTGCAGGAGCTCGCGGCCTGGGCGCAGGCGCAGAAGATCGTCGCTCCCGCCGAGGACCTCGACGCGCTGCTGCAGACGCTCGCGCGGGGCCTGCCGCCCCGGACGTTCCTCCTCGTGGTCGCGGAGGCGCTTCCGCAGCGGCACGCGCTGGCGCGGGTGTTGGCCGAGAAGGGCGCGGTGGTGCGGTTGCGGGCCGAGCGCCGCGGCCGCAGCATCGACACGCTCGATCTCTCCGCGCTGCTCGCGCAGGAGCTGGGGCCGCTGAAGAAGAAGCTCGCGCGCGACGCCGAGATCGAGCTGAAGCAGCGCCTGGGAGACGACCTCCGTCTGATCGCGGTCGAGCTGCAAAAGCTCGCGCTGTCGGTGGGCGATCGGCCGCAGATCACGCGCGCCGACGTCGAACAACAAGTAGCCGCAGTGCGCGAGGAGGAGTTCTTCGCGCTCGGCGAGGCGGTGGGAGAGGGCAACCTTTCCCGCGCCCTCTCGCTCTTCGCCGACGAGCTGCGCCGCAAGGCGAGCGCCTCCTCGGTGGCGCTGCCGTTCCTGGGCGGGATCGCAGGCGCGGTCCGCCGCGCCCTCTACGATCACGCGCGCTACTCGTCGATCCCGGAGGCGCGCACCCGGCGCGAGCTAGGGTACGACGAGTACCAACGCAGCGTTTTCCCGGCGGTGGAGGCAGAGACCAGCGGCAAGGGGCAGAAGGTCCCGAACCCCTACGCGGCCTGGCTCGGGTACAAGAGGGCGCGCCGGATGCCCCGCGCGCACTGGCGGCGGGCCTCGCTCCTCCTCAGAGACGACCCGGTCTTCTTCGTCGTCGCTCCTTGCATCGCTTGGCCCTCCCTCGTCGGGCTCGGTCCGAGTTCTTCAGCACCCTGCTAGTCCGGCGTCCGTCGCTGCGCGCCGGACAGCGCCGTGCTAGACGGGGGCGATGGCTTCGCGAACCCTCGTCACCCAGGCGCTGCCCTACGCGAACGGCAGCCTCCACCTCGGCCACATGGTGGAAGCGGTGCAGACCGACGTGTACGTGCGCGCGCGCAAGGCCGCGGGCCGCGACGTGATCTACATCTGCGCCGACGACACCCACGGTACGCCCATCGAGATCAACGCCGCCCGGGCCGGCGTGCCGCCGGAGCAGTTCGTGGCCCGCTTTCACAAGGAGCACAAGGCCGACTACGACGCGTTCCTGATCAGCTTCGACGAGTTCTACACCACGCATTCGCCGGAGAACGAGAAGCACTCCGTCGCCATCTTCCAGGCGTTGCAGGCGCAGGGCGACGTGGACCGGCGCGAGATCGAGCAGCTCTATTGCGAGGTCGACCGGCGCTTCCTGCCCGACCGCTACGTACGCGGCACCTGCCCCAAGTGCGGCGCGCCCGACCAGTACGGCGACGCCTGCGAGCGCTGCGGCAGCACCTACGAGCCGACCGACCTGATCGAGCCGTACTGCGCGCTCTGCAAGGACCAGGGCCGCGGCATCGTCCGCCCGGTGCGCCGCAAGAGCGCGCACTACTTCGTGCGCCTGTCGCGCTACCAGGAGTTCCTACGCGGGTGGACCTCGGCGCCCGGCAGGCTCCAGCCCGAGGTGCTGCGCTCGATCGACGGCTGGTTGGCCGAGCCACTCAAGGACTGGGACGTCTCGCGCGACGCGCCCTACTTCGGCTTCCGCATCCCCGGCGAGGAGTCGAAGTACTTCTACGTCTGGCTCGACGCGCCGGTCGGCTACCTGAGCAGCACCGAGCACTGGGCCGCGCGGCAGAAGCCGCCCCGCGACGTCTGGCAGTGGTGGGGCGAGGGCGCCGACTGCGAGATCGTCCACTTCATCGGCAAGGACATCGTCTATTTCCACACGCTCTTCTGGCCGGCGATGCTGCATGCGGCGAAGCGCAACGTGCCTGCGCGCGTGCACGTGCACGGGATGCTCACCGTCGAGGGAACGAAGATGAGCAAGACGCGGGGGACCTTCATCAACGCCCGCGAGTACCTCGACGCAGGCCTCGATCCCGAGTGGCTGCGCTACTTCTTCGCCAGCAACCTCGGCCCCGGTCCCAGCGACATCGATCTCTCGCTGCAGGAGATGAAGAATCGCGTCAACGGCGAGTTGCTCGCCAACGTGGGCAACCTCGCCAACCGCGCGCTGACGCTCTTGAAGAAGAACTTCGACGGGGAGTACCGCGACTGGCGGCCTGCCCTCGACGACCGCGCCTTGCTCCAGTCGATCGAGAAGACGCGCGGGTTGGCACTGGCCGCCTACGAGGCAGCCGATTCGCGCGGCGCCATCCAAGCCGTGCTGGCGTTGTCGAGCGAAGGCAACTTGATCCTGCAGCAGAACCAGCCCTGGAAGCTGGTGGCCACGGATCGCGCGGCAGCCCAGCGCTGGCTGACGCTCGCGGTGCACGTGGCGCGCGCCTGCGCGACGCTGATCGGGCCGGTGGTCCCAGTCTACGCCGAGGGGGTCGCGCGGCAGACCGGCGCCCCGCTCGACGCGCCCCTCGCACAGTGGCTGGGAGCGCGGGTCGGCGAGGTGAAGCCCCTGGTGCGCAAGATGGAGGACGCGGACGTGCAGAAGCTCGCCAGCCGCTTCGTCGGCGTGGTTGCTTCGAAAAGCCCGTCGGCCGCGGAGCCTGTGCCCAGTGCCGCGAGCGGCAAGCAGGAGATCGCCAAGGAGCAGTTCGACGCGCTCGACCTGCGCGCCGGCAAGGTCCTCGCTGCCGAGCGGATCCCCAAGGCGGACAAGCTGCTCAAGCTGAGCGTCGATCTGGGCGAGGGCGCGCCGCGCACCATTCTCAGCGGCATCGCCAAGCAGTACGCGCCGGAGGATCTGGTGGGCAAGACGGTGGTGGTGGTGGCGAACCTCGCGGCCAAGGAGCTCCGCGGTATCCTTTCGCACGGGATGATCCTTGCCGCGGGAGGGGGAGCGCGCGGGCTCACCGTGGTGGAGCTGCCCGGCGAGGTGGCTCCGGGCTCGAAGGTGACCTGAAATGGGCCTTCTCTCCTGGTTGAGCGCGAAGACGGCGAAGACCGCCGCCCCGCCGGGGTCCGGCGCCGAAGGCGAGGAACCGGCGCCGGGGGCCGCGGTCCCGGTCGCGGAGCTCGTGGAGGCCCTTGCCTCGACGAACGCCGGCCTGCGGGTCGACGCTTCGCGGGCCCTGCTTGATCGCTGGCGTGCGGGAGGCCCAGACTCCGCCGTCGCCGCCGCCGCCCTGGCAGCGCGGATGGGCGATCTGCTCGAGGATGCGGACCCGATGGTGCGCATCAACGCCCTCGCCGGCGTGCGGCTCATGCGCCGCGAAGAGAATCTGTCGAAGCACGCCGCAGCGGTGCAGGCGCTGCTCCGCGATCCCGTGGCGCAGGTGCGCACGGCGGCGGTGGGCGCGGCGGCACGCCTCCCCGGCCAAGCGGCGCGGGACGAGGTGCGCGCCGTGCTGGGCTCGGCGGAGGAGCCGATGCGGTTCCAGGCGGCGTGCGTCCTCGCCGACCTGCGCGACGCCGCCGCGCTGCCCGAGCTGATCGCGGCCCTCCGGGAGGACATCCGCCGGCAGGAAGCGCTGTCCGCGATCCTGACCCTGGGCGACGCTGCCGCGCTGCCAGCGGTGGCGGCGCTCTTCGAGGACGAAGGCGCGAGCGAGTTCGATCGGACCATGGCCGCGGCCGCGCTCGCCCGGCTCGGCGATGCGCGCGGCGGCGAGCACCTGGCGCGGCGCATCGCCGAAGGCGCCGACGATGGCCCGGTGGCGGCCGAGATGGCGGGCCGCTTGGGCGTTCAGGAGGCGGTGCCGGCGTTGCGCGCGATCGCGGAGGAGGAGGGCGCGCTCGCGCGGGGGGCGGCGCTGCGTGCGCTCGGCCGCCTGCGCGCTCCGGGCGCGGAGGAGCGGCTGCTCGCGCTCGCCGCCGATGCCTCGGCGCCCGACGACCTGCGCATGGACGCCGCCGAGGGGCTGGCCGAGCTCGACACCCCGCCGGCGCGCGAGTTGTTGAACGTCCTCGCCGCCGAGGCAGGCGGCGACCTCGGCGCCCTCTGCGCGGACCTGCTCTTCGAGCTCTCGCACCTGGAGGGCTAGAGTGGGCGGCCTGATCGATTCGCACGCACACCTCGACCTCGAAGGCTTCGGCGGCGACCGTGCTGCGGTGATCGAGCGGGCGCGCGCCGCCGGGGTCGAGCACGTGGTGCTCATCGGCCAGTGGAGCAAGGGCAGGGCGGGCGGAGGCGGGATGGACGGGCTGCGCGAGACGCTGGTGCTGGCGGCGAGCGACCCGGCCTACTTCAGCGCCACCGCGGGCGTGCACCCCCACGATGCCGCCGACGCGACCGACGCCGACTTCGCCGAGCTCCGCAGGCTCTGCGCCACGCCGGGCGTGGTGGCCGTAGGCGAGTGCGGCCTCGACTACCACTACGACCGCTCCCCTCGCGAGGCGCAGAAGGCCCGCTTCGCGCAGCAGATCGCGCTCGCGGCAGAGCTGGACAAGCCCGTGGTGGTGCACACGCGCGAGGCGGACGACGACACGGTGGCGCTTTTGCACGCCGGGTTGGGCGGCGGCGGCGGCGTCATCCACTGCTTCACCGGCGACTGGGCCGCGGCGCGGCGCTACCTCGACCTCGGCCTCTACATCTCGCTCTCGGGCGTGCTCACCTTCCGCAACGCCGAGGCGCTGCGCGACGCGGCGGCGCGCATCCCGCTCGACCGGCTCCTGGTGGAGACCGACGCTCCTTTCCTCGCCCCCGTTCCGTACCGCGGCAAGCGCAACGAGCCTGCCCACGTGCGGGTGACCGCGAGCTGCCTGGCGGGCTTGCGCGGGGTTCCCCTGGAGCGCATCGCGGAAGCGACCTCTGCCAACGCGCGCCGCGCGCTGCGGCTGCCGCCGGGAATTCCGGCCTCGCCCTGAGCATTTGCGTCAAGTTGCTTCCTGGAGAACACTGGCATCGCGCGCACCTGAATCTTTCCCGCTCGCTGCTGTCCAACCCCTCTGCCGGCGGAACGGTTGCCTGCACCGTCTGCTCAAAACGAGGTCGCCCATGAAAACTGCCATCGCCGCGTTCGTGCTCGTAGGTTCGTTCGCCGCTGCCGCGCTCGCGGCGGAGAGGACCGAGTCGCTCGCGGTGGGCGGCTGGCACTGCGGAGGCTGCGCCGCCAAGACCGAGTCGGCCCTGCGCGATGTGAACGGCGTGCGGACTGCCTCCGCCGACAAGGTCAAGAAGCAGGTCACCGTCACCTACGACGACGCCAAGGTGAAGCGGGCAGATCTGGAAAAAGCGATCGCCGAGGCGGGCTTTTCCGTTGAGAAGTAGCAGCTCGAAGTAGCCCAGCTAGCCCTCCCAGCTCAGCCATTCGTCGCCGGGCCGCTCCTCCTCGTCCTCGGTCTTCCAGCGGCCCTTCCACTCGACCACGTCCCAGCCACGCCGGAGCGCCTCGGCGCGGAACGCCGGCTTGGGGTTGACGACCACGGGGTGGCCCACCTCCTCGAACAGGGGGGTGTCCGCCACGCTGTCCGAGTAGAGGTAGCAACGCGACAGCTCGATCCCGTGGCGCGCGAGCACCTCCCGCACGCGCTCGCGCTTGCCCTCGCGAAAGACGATGGGGGGCACGAGCTCGTCGGTGGACACGCCTTCGCGGATGAGCGCGCGCGTGCCCACCGCCTCGTGCGCGCGGAGGAAGCGACCCACCTCGTCGATGATGAACTGCGGCGACCCCGAGGCGACCAGCACCAGGTGGCCCTGCAAGAGGTGCTTGCGCACCGTGCGCAGGCCGTTCTGGGTGACCCGCTTCTTCACGTATTGCTGGAAGCACTTCTGCGCGAGCATGCGCAGCCGGTCGGCGCGGATGCCCTGCTGGCACTTGCTGCCGAGCGCCACCATGTCCGATTCCGAGAGCCGCTTGCGCGCGTAGTCGTAGAGCGCGCGCGGCACCGCGCTGCGCACCTGCGGCACCATCTCGCGGTTCGAGTAGAGGTACCAGGTGAAGATGGTCCCGGCGTTGCCGTCGAGCAGCGAATCGTCGATGTCGAAGACGGCGGCGGTGCGCTGGAAGGGCTGCACGAGGACTCCCGGAGCTAGCGCCGTTCGAACAAGTCCAGCACCCGCGCTTCAACGGCCCCCGCCTCCGGTCGCTGCGACTCCGCAGGCGCGCGCGGCGTCGTCGGCCGGGAAGGCGTCCGCGGCGCAGGCTCAGGTAACTCGGGGGGGGCCTGCGCCGCAAGCGAGTCCTCCGCGGCGAGCAGATCGGCCTGCGCCCGGTAGACCGAAGGGCCCTCGAGTCGCCGCTCGTCGGGGGGCAGCGGCTTGCCGTTCCACGAGGGGCCCTTGAACAGCGCGCGCTCGTAGAGGCGCTGGTACTCGGTCCAGCCGCTCTCCGAGCGGTCGCGCGCGAAGAGGAGGCCGAAGGAGTTGATGCGGCTGTCCAGCTCGTCGAGCGCGTGGACCACCATGGCCTCCAGCGTATGCGGCACCTTGGGGCTGCCATACTCGAGCTGGCCGTGATGAGCCGCGACCAGGTGCACGAGGTGCCACTCCAGCTCGCGCGGGAACCCCTCGATCCGCAGGACGCGCTCGTGGATCCACTGACAGGTCATCACCAGGTGGCCGACCAGGCGACCTTCGTCGGAGTAGTCGAAGCCCGCCTGCCAGGTGAGCTCGCGCGTCTTGCCGATGTCGTGCAGCAGGCACCCGGCAGTGATCAGGTCGCGGTCGAGCTGCGGGTAGTGGTCGCAGATGCGCCAGCCGAGCTGCAGCACCGAGAGCGTGTGCTCGCACAGCCCGCCCAGGAATGGGTGGTGCACGCCCTTGGCCGCCGGCGCGCGCCGGAACGCGGGGCCGATCTCCGGGTCGTCGAGGAAGTCGAGGAGCAGCGCGCGGATGTGCGGGTCCTTCACCTGCACGACCAGCGCGCGCACCTGCGCGAACAGCGCGTCGGCGTCGAAGCGGGAGGAGGGCAGGAAGTCCTCTGCCCGCACTTCGGTGGGGACCAGCTTGCGGAGCGCGTCGATCTTGAGCTGCAGCTTGCCGTTCCAGAGCGCGGCGGCGCCCTGTACCTCGACGAAGTCGCCGGAGGCGAAGCGCGCGTCGTGCTGCTCGGCATCGTCCCAGAGGCGCGCCTCGATCTCGCCGCTCCTGTCGCTCAGCGTGAGCGCGAGGTATGGCTTTCCGCTCTTGCCGGTGGGCAGCGACTTCCTCGCGACCAGGAAGACCGCGCGCACGCTCTGCCGGTCGCGCAGGTCCTTCAGGAGCGGTTGTTCGTTGGGCATGCCGGTGATGTAGCACGGGGGTCCGACAGCCCCGGCTACTCTTCGGCCGCCTCGTCGTCCTCGGTGGCGGGGGCCTTGCCTTTCTTCTTCGCGGCCTCCGCGGCGAGGATCTCCTCGGCCGGCCGGGGCTCCAGCGTGTAATCGCTGATGCGACCGATCGCCTTCAGCGAGCGCAGGCCCTGGTCGAGGGCGAGCCAGCGCGATTTGGCGCGCACCTTGATCACGATCGGCGCGGCCGCGCGCCGGATGATGCTCACCGGGTCGTACTCGCCCGAGAGGATGCTGATCGCCCAGTTGGATTCGAGATCGGAGTCGACGCGCACGTCGCACTCCTTCCCCTCCCAGATCGCCTTCGCCATTCGCTCGTCCTCGCTCGGTTGGGCGCGGATCGCTACCGGGCGCGGAAATGTACACTGTTTTGCGGTTGTGCGGGCACCGGCTGCTGCTCGGCGGCCGGTGGCTGCGCGGGCCTCGGCTTGGGGGCGACGCGCGACTGCAACCAGAGCACGGCGCCGAGCGCCGCGGCCAGCACCAGCAGGGTGAGACGGAAGAGGCGCTGGCCGTCGGCCCGGTTTCCCTCGCGCAGGCCGCGGATCCAGGGAAGCTCGGCGGCGGGCACCCAGCGCTCCGCCCCTTCTCGGCGCACCAGATCGTCGCCCGCGATGACGCCGCTGTTCCAGAGCAGCAGGAACTCTTTTTGATCGGGCACCGTCAGCTCGCCGCCGGCATGCCGCACGTGGAGCTTCATCTCCGCCTCCTCCCCGCCCGGCTTCGCGACGGGCCCCGGCGGGACAGTAGGGTCGGCCACGCCCCGCGACAAGGCGCCTCGACGCGCTGCGGTGCGAAGTCGGCTGCGCAGTTCGAGCAGCCGCCACTGCGAAATGCGCGTGCTGGATTTCGCACTTTGCCGCGCTGCGGCTTGATTGTCCCCGCGCAATTAGTTCAGATTACGCGCGTTTCTAGGAATTGAACAATCGGCAGGAAGGTTGCAGCTCCACTCCAACGCAGCCTGCAGCCCCCCAAGAGGTGCCATCGTGTCGGAAAAGCACTCCACTCAGCCTGCCGCCGCAGCTTCCGGCTCTTTGAGCTTCGATCGCGCCGCCGGCGCGCGCATTCTCGCCCGCTCCTTCTACAAGGAGCTGCGCGGGAGCGGCTACACGCCGAAGCAGCTCCTCGCGCTCTCCACCGAGCTGATCGAGTTGATCACGCAGGACCTCCAGCGCGAGCGCGCGCAGGAAAAGGGCGCGGCCTAGCCCAAGCCGCGCGCGGGCCCGCGCGCCGTGCGTGCGCCCGCTCCACCGTTACACCGTTTGTGAAGTTCCGGCGCTCCCGCCTCTGAACAATTCGGTCCCCCCGGCTTGTCCGCTGTCGCGAAAAGCGCGCGAAAGCCAACGTACCTTGCCTTGACGCCCTGCTACCCGCCTGCCTATTTTCCGCCGCCCGACGCATGGGGCTGGTCGGAAAACACGGAGGCTCAACGCGCATGGCACGCTTCGCGATCAACGGGTTCGGACGCATCGGCCGCAACATCCTTCGCGCGGCGGTGAAGCGCGGCGCGAAGCTCGACGTCGCGCTGATCAACGACATCGACAAGCCCCGCACGCTCGCGCACCTGTTCAAGTACGACTCCGTGCACGGCCACTTCGAGGGCACCGTCGAATCGACCGACGACGCCATCGTCATCAACGGCAAGAAGATCGCGGTGACCGCCAAGCGCGATCCCGGCGAGCTGCCCCACAAGCAGCACGGCGTCGACATCGCCCTCGAGTGCAGCGGCCGCTTCACCGACCGCGCCAACGCCGAGAAGCACCTCGCGGCCGGGGCGAAGAAAGTGCTCATCTCCGCGCCCGCCAAGGGCCAGGACTTCACGGTCGCCTTCGGCATCAACCACGAGCAGTACGACGCCGCGAAGCACAACGTGATCAGCAACGCGAGCTGCACCACCAACTGCCTCGCGCCGATCAGCAAGGTCCTGCTCGACACCTTCGGCATCGAGCGCGGCTTCATGACCACCATCCATTCGTACACCAACGACCAGCGCATCCTCGACCTGCCGCACGAGGACCTGCGCCGCGCTCGCGCCGCCGCCATCAACATGATCCCCAGCAGCACCGGCGCCGCCAAGGCCATCCACGAGGTGATCCCGCAGCTCAAGGGCAAGCTCCACGGCACCTCCATGCGGGTGCCGACGCCCAACGTGTCGATCGTCGACCTCACCGTCGAGCTGACGAGGCCGGCCACCGTCGAGGCGATCAACCAGGCAATGAAGGACGCCGCGAACGGCAAGATGAAGGGCGTGCTCGCCTACAACGACGAGCTCACCGTCTCCACCGACTACAACGGCAACCCCTTCTCCTCGATCTACGACTCGACCCAGACCGCGGTCGCCGAGGGCGGCAAGCTCGCCAAGGTGTTCGCCTGGTACGACAACGAGTGGGGTTTCTCCAACCGGATGGTCGACGTGGGGCTGTTCCTGGCTGGCAAGCTCTGAGCCCCTTAGGTCATCCGGCGAGGACATCGGACATCGTGATCAAGACGATCGAGCAGCTCGACATCGTCGGCAAGCGGGTCTTCATCCGCGTCGACTTCAACGTGCCGCTGGACCAGGAGACTCGCGAGGTGAAGGACGACGCGCGCATCCGCGCGGCGCTGCCGACGCTGCGCTACGCCATCAGCAAGAAGGCCAAGGTCATCCTCGCTTCGCACCTGGGTCGTCCGGACGGGAAGGTGGTGCCCAGCCTCTCGCTCGAGCCCGCCGGGGCCCGGCTGTCCGAGCTGCTCGGGCGCGACGTCACCTTCGCCGACGACTGCGTGGGCGATGGGGTGCGAAAGCTCGCCGCAGACCTGCGCGAAGGCAGCGTGCTGCTGCTCGAGAACCTGCGGTTCCACCCCGAGGAGGAGGCGAACGACGAGAGCTTCTCGCGCGAATTGGCCTCGCTCTGCGACGCCTACGTCAACGACGCTTTCGGCACTGCGCACCGGGCGCACGCCAGCACCGTCGGCATGGTGAAGCACGTGGCGCAGCGGGGCGCGGGGTTCCTCATCGCCAAGGAGCTGCAGCACCTCGGGCCGCTGTTGCGCGGGCCGGCCAAGCCGTATCTCGCCATCCTCGGCGGCGCCAAGGTCTCGGACAAGATCAAGGTGATCGATCAGCTCCTCGCCAAGGTCGACGCGCTTCTCATCGGCGGAGCCATGGCCTACACCTTCCTCTGTGCACAGGGCGTCCCGGTGGGCGCCTCGCGCGTCGAGAAGGACAAGCTGGAGGTGGCGGCGCGGCTCCTCGACAAGGCGAAGAGGGTCTCGGTGTCGCTGCTCTTGCCCGTCGATCACGTCGTCGCCGCCGCACCCAAGGCGGGGGCGGCCTCGAGCGTGGTCGAGCGCATTCCGGAGGGCTTGCTCGGCCTCGACATCGGCCCGAAGACCATCGCGCAGTACCGCGAGCGCATCCGGGGCGCGAAGACGATCTTCTGGAACGGCCCGATGGGCCTGTTCGAGGTGCCGGACTTCGCGGCGGGGACCCGGGCCATCGCCGAGGCGCTGGTGAAAGCCACGCGCGACGGCGCGCTCACCGTGGTGGGCGGCGGCGACAGCGCGGCGGCGGTCGCCGAGCTGGGGCTCGCCGACCAGGTGTCCCACGTCTCGACCGGCGGCGGGGCTTCGCTGGAGTACCTCGAGGGGCGCGAGCTGCCCGGGATCCGCGTCCTCGAGGAGTGAACCGGGCCCCGGGGCCCTTCGGCGAGGAGCGCACCGATGTCCCGTACCCGATTCGTCTGCGGCAACTGGAAGATGAACAAGACCTCCGCCGAGGCGGCGGCGTTCGCCCGCGAGCTGCGCGCGCGGCTGAGCGGAGTGGGCGTGCAGGTGGCGGTGGCGCCGCCCTTCACGGCGCTGGCGCAGGTCAAGGCGGCGCTCTCCGGCGCGCGCATCCAGGTCTTCGCGCAGAACTGCCACCAGGAGAAGTGGGGCGCGTTCACCGGCGAGGTCTCGGCGCCGATGCTCGCCGAGCTGGGCTGCGACGGCGTCATCCTCGGGCACAGCGAGCGGCGCCAGCTCTTCTACGAGACCGACGAGCTGGTGGCGAAGAAGGTGCGGGCGGCGCTGGTCGCCGGGCTGCAGGCCATCGTCTGCGTGGGCGAGACGCTGCAGGAGCGCGAGGCCGGCCGCACCTGGGAGGTGGTCTCGCGCCAGGTGCGCGGCGCGCTCGGAGGCGTCGGGGGCGGGGAGTGGAAGAGCATCACGCTCGCCTACGAGCCCGTCTGGGCCATCGGCACCGGTCGCACCGCGACTTCAGCGCAGGCCCAGGAGGTGCACGCACAGATTCGCGGGCTCCTGCGCGAGCTGGCCTCTGCCGGAGTTGATTCGGTAATACCCCGGATTGAAAGCAGAGTTCGGCAATGGCCAGAATTTGGCCATGGTGGCTTATTATTGAGCTATTGCCAGTCGGTTGGAATGTCTGTTATGTTAGTGAGGTTCGGGGCCAGGGACTATGACGCCACGAGGGGCAGGTGGGCGAACAAGGACAGAAGCCGCTTCCGGGGCGGGCTCAACTTCTACGAGTATGCTGGCAGCGACCCCGTGAATCGCGCAGATCGCCCAGCCATCAAAGGGCTACTCTCTTAGTTTTTCAGGAGAGGTGTGTGGTGGCCCCGGGACGGGGCCGTGGTCTGGTAAGTTTGACAACTGGGGAGGAGGATTCGGGCCGTTCGGAGCAGGTTACTATCAGTCGGTGACAGCCCCCGACGAGGATCCCGGCTATGCTGGCTTCTTCGGATCGTTTGGATTCGACCCTCCAATACCGTCTCTGAATTACAACCAGACCAACTACGTCCCGATCTTCGGCAAATGAAGGCCATTGTCACGGGAACGGCAGTATGGCTCATCCTCTCTGTGTTTGCATTCTTTGTCGTCCGATTCGTGCTGTTTGTCACGCTTGTTTGCGCTCGAACAGGGGTACGAATAGCGTGGTCTGGCATGCCAGGCTATCTTGAACGCAAGTACCGGGATGCGCCTGAAGCAGTGAAATTGCGTGTTAGAGGCGTCTTTCGGGTGCACGAAGGGCTCAAGAGAAATCTTATCTTTTCGCTTCCGGCTGCCATTCTGGTCCTGGTCGCGGCAAGCCAGTGTTGATGAGCAAGGAGATAGTGTAGGCATTTCCCTGAGAGTCGTTCTGAAGGTCGACCCGATGGACCATCTTGACGACGCAGACCCTTTTCCCCAGGCCGACCAGGACAACCGATGCGGACTATAAGCCGTGTTCTAGCGGGAGCAGTGCTCCTGTGGATGGGAACGGCCAATGCGTGGGCCAACGGCCGAGGCGGCGCCGCTTCTGGGAGCAACGCATCGGTCTTCAAGGCGGCGGATGAACTTGCGGCCGCGGTTCGTTCGCGAAATGTGGAGGCCATTCTCCTCTTTGTGGCGCCTGATGGCGTCCCCTGCATCGACGCGACGGTTTCGCGTAAGGACGTCGAGAAGCAACTCCGTACCCATGGCACTTGGCTGAATGCCTACTTCCTCGAGCCTGATGCGTTCAAACATAAGTTCGCGGATGGACTTACCCCGATGTCATTCGCGGAGTTCCTGGCGACTGCTCGCGACCTGCGCGTTACCATGCCGGCCAAGCAGCACCCGCGGTTTCCTTGCGTCACTTTCGCCGCGAGCAACATCGAGTTCCGAGCGAGTTTCTGCTTCAGGCGTTATGGTCATCGTTGGGTCTTGGGAGACCTACCCAACTGCGGCTAAACAGTCTCGGGTGGTTGCAGTGGCTCCGGAGGAGCCTCGGGGGCAATGTCGTCGGGGACTGGAAGACCCCGGACGATCCCTTCTTGAGAGAGAACATCAACTGGACCCAGCGAGGCTGTGCAGGACATGTTGAACTCCACGGAGCCGGGGCTGACTGCGGGCTAGTGACCGCTCTCCAACAGCGCTGCCGCCAAGCCGGCCTCATCACCCGGAGCGCTCGGCCGGATGTGTGTTTGGCTAGTTCTCTGGGAGCTATCCAAACCCGCGAATGCGGGAATCCAAATACTTGCTCTCACGGATGTATTGCAGCTACTCAGAATAGTTCGCGAGACGAATTCGACGATCTTCTCGACCCGGGAGAAGAAGGCGACAACGAGCTGGAGGTTGTACAGTGACGTGGATGTTAGGATTGGCGACTCTCTACGCCGTGGCTGCCGGCACAGTCGCCAGTGGTGCTCGCAGTCCAGGGGAATCTCTCTGTTCGCCAAGGACCGGCTGCGCGAGCACGGTGCTACAGCAGCTTCACATGCGAGGAGCTCGTGCTACCTTGAGGAGCCTGTACAGTAATCAGGCTGCATGGGGTAAACTCCTTGCGAATGTAGGCAAAGGGGAACGGGCTTGGCTAGAAGTGGCTGAGCAGCTTCGTCGTGCTTCCGACGCGGGCGCATCTGAACAACTGGACCTAGCGATTGGAGAGGCGCTGGTGCACAATCCAGAATGGGTACTGAAGGCCTCGCAAGGCGGGTTGGACCTTAGGTCGGTCTGCTCTGGACCAGACGTAGACGATCCACGCTATGACTCGTACGAGGCAGCGATCGAGGCAATTAGGAAGCGTGAAAAGGCCGTTCGAGGGGTTCAGACGCCAGCGCTGCGAGATGCCCGAAAGAAATGTCGCGAAGCGCTAGAGGAAGCAGCGCAGTCCATAGCGACATTTTACGGTCGAGCCACGAAGTAGACCAGGTTTTTCGGAAGCGGCTTTGCAGCGTTCCTTGTGGCCGGCCCGGCGGTCTCGTACCAGCACGACGCTGACGATCTCCTCACCTCCCGCTGGCATGCCTCAAGTTGCTCCTGCGCACCTCACCCATATACATGTTTCGGGCCAGTAAAGCCGGGAGGCATGGGATGACTATGAAGGTGTTGTTCACGGTGGCAATCCTCGTTGCTCACCAGGCGCGCGCTGACGCTCCCGCAATTCGGGCAGTGAAGACAAAGGAAACAGTCGACCTGTTGTCGGGCTTGTCATTGATCTACAAGGGCCCACATAAGGTGGGGTTCGGCCTGCGAGTCTTCGTCTACGAGGCAGATGGAGAGTGCCCCGAAAAGGTGGTCTGTACCAAGGACAAGCTCTTCGTTGTGGCGTCCACATTCGACGAGTACCCGGAGAAAAGGGCCTTCGAGGTCCCCATTGTCGGTGCCTATAAGCGCATCGCCGTGCCGTCCGTGCCCAAAAAGGAGAGCGGCAACTTCTTAGTTAGGCTCTATACCGGGTCCGCCAACGGCAAGGAATCGTGCGTATCCTATGTCGTCAGCCTCCGCGAGATGCGGGCGGTCGACGAGTCTTGTCCGCCTTAATGACCCGCATCACCCAAGCAGCTCCGCGAGGCACTGGTAAAATGGATCTCCCGAGATGGTGGCGTCGACTCTCAGTCCTGCTCGCCTCGGCTGTTCACCTCGTCCTGCGGGCAGCCGGTCTGTCCTCACGACACCCGTATAGGATTCGCGTACGGGGAAGTCCGCTGTGGTGGATGGGTCCGGACGGAGTCGTCGAAGAGATCGGCGGCTTCTACGCGACTCGAGTAGTCATGGCTAAGTGCCGAGAGGAAGCAAATGGACGCGCAGTCGAGACCGTAACCCGCGAAATCCGGACGATCGCTCGCAATCCGCCGGAAT
>WNFI01014645.1_pt2 | contig 25411 bp, 26 predicted proteins | sample 5400471 | NCBI WGS metagenome assembly WNFI01 (sample SAMN13153348, study PRJNA577476) | soil metagenome | isolation source: 100 cm saprolite on Douglas fir-dominated hillslope | place: USA:California | collected 2013-09-17 | reverse complement strand
CTCTCCAGGGCAGAGCGGGCGAGGCCATCGAATAGTTCGCTCAGTTCGTCCGCCTGCGGATACCATCCCGCCGAAGCAAGGGGAAGCAGAGCTTCTTTCAAAAGGCAGGTTGATTCCTGTCCGATGAAATCCAGAAATACCTTCGTCATGGCTCGCTTGCTGTCGGTATCGATCTGGCAAGAGGTCGTGGGTCCGTAACAAAAGACAGTTCCGGGTCTGAGCGGCCAGGTATGTCCGTCTAAATTGAGACGTCCGGTGCCACGTTCCACCCATTCGATGGCATAGTAGGGGAAATGTTGGCGGCGCAGGGCGTAGTCGGAATTACAGTTCTCTCGGCCACCGCACACGACCACCAAATTTGAAGAGTGAGATTCGCCGCTACCGAGGAAGAAATAACGAGCGTTGTGAACTTGGCGCGAAAGTTCCGGGTGTGGATAGAGTTTGGCAGCAGGGGATGGCAACAGGTCAAGAATAGCCAGAATGCAGTCAGCTTTGTCCAGCAGGTTCGACGCGCCTTCGGACCTGCGGGTGTATAGGATTGTTGTTCGGTTGAGCTTTGACCGTCGGTTGTCGTTTGGAGTTGATAGGGGCGACCTCGCTGCGGTTACGGCAAAGCTGATTTTGATCTCTGCTTTCTAGGTCCTGAGCTTTCAATTCCGCCTCCTCTGCTTCGAAATACCTTTTTTCCGCTAAGATTTAAGTCCGTTTACCACGGCAATATTATCCCATGATCTACCGTACCCTTGGTCGCACCCAACTTCGTGTATCACTTCTCAGTTTAGGTGCTTCACCCTTTGGAGGCGTGTTTGGAGGCGTTGGAGAACAGCAGTGCAAGGCGTGTCTCGATAAGGCGCTCGATCTTGGGGTTAACTTTATCGACGTATCTCCGTACTATGGATTGATGAAGGCGGAAACGATGTTGGGGAAATGTTTCAGGGGTGTACCGCGGGACAAGTTTATCCTGGCGACCAAGGTCGGGCGTTACGGATCGGACTTTGCTGATTTCGACTTCTCGGCCAAGCGCGTGACAGCGAGTGTCGATGAAAGTCTTCGGCGGATGGGCGTGGAGTACGTAGACATCATCCAGTGCCACGACATTGAATTCGAAGACCTCGACTTGGTAATCAATGAAACCCTGCCGGCCTTGCGTGAAGTGGTGCGTAAGGGTAAAGCTCGATTTGTGGGGATCACTGGATTGCCGCTAAAAGTTTTCCGGTACGTTCTTGAGCGAACTGAGGTGGATACGATTTTGTCGTATTGCCACTATGCCCTCAACGACACTTCGTTGCGGGAGTTGCTGCCGTTGCTCAAGGCGAAGAATATCGGAATCATCAATGCGTCACCCTATTCGATGGGTTTGCTCACGGAACAAGGGCCGCCCGTGTGGCATCCCGCCCCCAAGACGGTGAAGGATGCCTGCAAAAAAGTGGCGGAGCTGTGCAAGGCTCAGGGAGCGAATATCTCGCAAGTGGCCCTGCACTTTGCGCTCTCGAATCCGGATTTGCACACCACGCTCGTTGGGACGGCAAAAGCAGAAAACATCCAAAAAAATGTCGAATGGATGTCCGCACCGGTAGATCAAAAACTGCTCGCTCAGGTTCAAGCCATCTTAGCACCGATCCACGACGTCACTTGGCCGAGCGGACATCCGAAAAATAATTAATCGAAAATGTGATGTGTGATATGTGTCGTGTGATGAGTTGAAATACAGCGAGTCCCTATCAGGACATCTTAACCGAATTCTGAGTATTTCCACGGATAGAGTCTCTACCCATGAAACGCCCCCTTTTTATTCGAAGCCGATTCGGTTCTGAATTTCGTGAGGCGCTTTTTCGTGTCTTCGGTGTGTTTCGCAGTGAACTTTTTCCGTCATGATTAAAGCCGGTATTCTCAATCCTCACGTACTCTCGTTGGTCGCGCGCGTTCGGCATACGAATGCGCTGGTGATTTCGGACAAAGGTTTCCCGTTTTGGCCGGAGATCGAAACGGTGGATATATCTTTAACGGACGATGTGCCGACCGTCTTGCAGGTGGTTCGCGCGATCCGCGTCAACTTTATAGCCGGACAGGTCTATATGGCGCAGGAGTTTGTGAAGAATAATAGAGCAGAAACCCAAAAGATGTTTACCGATGCGTTAAGCGGCGTTCCGCTTACGTACGAGCCTCATATTGAGTTTAAGAAGCGGGTGCCGCATGCCATCGGACTCATTCGCACCGGCGACACCACTCAGTATGCGAATATGATTTTGATTTCCGCTTAACCGATTTTTTCGCCATGCGCTTTTTTGATCTGTCCCAACCGGTTGTCGATGGAGGTCCTAATTGCCCGGTGCATCCTCCGGTCATCATCGACCGCATTTCGGATCATCCTAAGGACGGTTGGCGCCTGGAGTTTTTGCGATTTGCGACGCACACCGGCACGCATCTCGATGCGCCGCTGCACAAGATTTCCGGAGGACGATCAATCGACGAGTATCCACTGGAGGCATTCGCGGGGCGTTCGGTTGCGATCGATCTCACGGGCATTAAAGCGGATCATCCGATTGGACCTAATGATTTTGCGCGTATCGAGCCGGCAGTTTGGCGCGATGCGATCGTTTTGCTCGCTACCGGTTGGGGCAATCGACGAGCGAAGAGCGACGAATGGCTTTACCATTCCCCTGCGCTTTCGCCCGCCGGTGCGACGTGGTTGGTGGAACGAGGCATCCGCGGCGTGGGCATTGATCATTTTTCGATCGGAGGAATGACGAATGACAACACACGTACGCACGAAATCCTTCTAGGCGCGGGAGTTTGGATCATCGAAGACCTCCGTTTTGCACCTGGATGGAAAGAGGTGGCGGCGAAAGGCACATTTCAAGCGCTGCCTTTAAATTTCCCCGGTGCGTCCGGAACGCCGTGTCGCGCGGTGTTTGTTTTGCAGGATTGAATAACAAGACGGACGACCCACAGAGCTGAATTTAAATAAACAATCGCCAATATTTTTATGAGAACTCTCGTACTTGAACAGCCTGGTAACTTGAGGCTTGTGGATACACCTGTGCCGGCGGCTCCCGGGCCGGGAGAAGCATTGGTAAAGGTTCGTCGGATCGGCATTTGCGGCACCGACATCCACGCCTTCGGAGGCAAGCAGCCGTTTTTTAGTTATCCCCGGATTTTGGGACATGAATTGGGCGTGGAAATTGCGGTTTTGGGGGCGGATGAAACGGACCTGCAGGTCGGCGACCTTTGTTCCGTGGAACCTTACCTCAACTGTGGAAAGTGTGTGGCGTGCCGGCAGGGAAAGACGAACTGCTGCGCGAAATTGCAGGTTCTCGGCGTACACATCGACGGTGGAATGCGCGAACATATCATTGTACCAACACGCAAGCTGCATCGATCGAAGAAATTGACGCTGGATCAACTCGCGTTGGTCGAAACGCTGGGCATCGGATGCCACGCGGTGGACCGCGCCAGAGTGGAGAAAGGCGAATGGGCTTTGGTGATCGGTGCGGGCCCGATCGGATTAGCGGTGATGCAATTCGCCCTCGAGGCGGGGGCGAACGTCGTCGTGCTCGACGTGAATCAAGCGCGTTTGGACTTCTGCAAGAAAACCTTGGGTGTGCCGTACACCATCAACGCCGCGACGGAGGTGGCGCTGGATCGATTGCGCCAATTGACGTCGGAGGAACTTCCCACCGTGGTCTTCGATGCCACCGGCAGTCCGCGCTCTATGAACGCGAGTTTCGAATATCCGGCCCAAGGAGGCAGGTTGGTATTCGTAGGTTTATTTCAGGGAGACGTCACGTTCAACGATCCTAATTTTCATCGGCGCGAGCTTACTTTATTGGCGAGTCGCAATGCGCGTTCGCCGGATTTCGAGCGGATCATTCGTCTCATTGAAACTGGACGGATCGATACGACCCCATGGATCACACACCGAGCGAAATTTGCCGAGGTAATGGATATTTTTGGCACATGGACGCGCCCTGAAGCAGGGGTGATAAAGGCCATGATCTCCGTTGACTAAGAAGGACTGCCTCTCGAATGTTGGAAGAGTGGCTGTGCGTTTCGATGGCTGGTTAATGATTTCAACAAATAATTTCAGCCGCCCTAGATAAAATTGCAGACAGGCTTTAATTTATTGTTCAATTTTCACTGTCTCGTTTCTGATTTCATGTAACCTGCCAGCTTGTTCTTAGTCTATAGCTCAAAATTCCCCATTCATGAAAACCCTAGCCCTTGTTGCATTGGCCGCCATCGGCCTGTGCTCGCCTGTTTTCGCAGCGGATACTTATCAAATTGCTGTTATTCCAAAAGGAACGACACACGAATATTGGAAATCGATCCATGCAGGGGCCATGAAGGCTCAGCAGGAACTCGCGGCGGCCGGCACTTCGATTAATATCATCTGGAAGGGGCCGCTCAAAGAGGATGACCGTGAACAACAAGTTCAAGTGGTGGAGAATTTTATTGGCCGCCAGGTGAGCGGAATCGTGCTCGCGCCGCTGGATGATCGTGCACTGGTGTCGCCGGTGGAACAGGCAGCGAGCGCCAAAATCCCTGTCGTCATCATTGATTCGGGACTCAAAACGAAAGCGATTTCGAGTTTTGTCGCGACCGATAATCGCGAGGGCGGCCGGATTGGTGCGCGGCAACTCGGCAAGTTGCTCGGTGGCCAAGGCAAGGTCATCATGCTTCGATACGGCGTAGGCTCGGCCAGTACAGAGGAACGTGAAGCTGGTTTCCTCGAAGTGATGCAAAAGGAATTTCCGACTATCAAACTGCTGTCGACCGATCAACACGGCGGAGCCACTCGCGATACCTGTTTCCGTGCGGCGCAAAATATCCTCAATCGCTACGGTCCGGAAGTGACTGGCGTTTTTGCGACATCCAAGGGCTCGTTGTGCAGGACCCGTTTAAAATGGGATATCTCGGCGTGAAGACCGTAGTATCCGTCCTCAAGGGAGAAAAAGTGGCTCCGGTGATCGACACCGGAGTGGGCCTGGTCACCAAAGAGAACTTGAACGACCCGACGATTGCCGCGCTGATCAATCCCCCTCTCGACAAGTATTTGAAATGAGCGGAGCAGGGCTGCGACTTACCGGCATCCAGAAAAGTTTTGGCGCGACCCGCGCGCTCAAGGGCGTTTCGTTGGAGATCGCTCCGGGTGAAGTCCACGCCTTGATCGGAGAGAATGGAGCGGGCAAGAGCACCTTGATGAAAGTATTAAGCGGTGCCCATGCGGCCGACACCGGCGGTATGGAACTGGGAGGTCAGCCTTACCAACCCGAGGGGCCGCACGATGCGCGCTTAAAAGGCGTGGCGATGATTTATCAGGAGCTCAACCTCGCGCTTCATCTCTCCGCGCAGGAAAATATTTTATTGGGAGCGGAATCTGCGCAATTCGGGTGGATCGATCGGAAGCAATCGAAAGAGCGAGCCCAAGCAGCACTTGCCCAGCTGGGTCATGGTCATCTCGACTTGAATCGAAAAGCGGGGACGTTTTCCATCGCCGAGCAACAGGTAATCGAGATTGCGCGTGCACTTTTGATGAAGCCCAAGGTGCTCATCATGGACGAACCGACGAGCAGCTTAACGCAGACGGACACGCAAAAGCTTTTCGCTGCAATCGGCCGGCTTCGTTCGCAAGGCGTGAGCATTATTTACATCAGCCACTTTTTGGAAGAGTGCCGTTTGATCGCCGATCGTTACACCGTGCTGAAGGACGGGGAAACCGTGGGCACGGGCGATATGAAGATGGTGGGACTGGATCATATCGTGAAACTAATGACGGGTCGCGAAGTGACTGATCTTTACCCGCGCATCGAGCATAGCCAGGGTGCCGTGGTGCTGGAAGTAAAGGCAGCAGTCAGTTCACCCCGTTTGCGGCAGGCGACATTGCAACTGCGTGCTGGAGAAATTTTTGGATTGGCGGGACTGATCGGTGCGGGACGGACGGATTTATTGCGGACAGTTTTTGCACTCGATGAGCTCGACGCCGGTGAGGTGCACGTGGTCGATGGCCGGTCAGGCCGCGCCCAACCGGGGCTCCGGTGGAATCAAGGCCTAGGCTTCTTGAGCGAAAACCGCAAAGAGGAGGGGCTGATGCTCAATCAGTCTCTGTCCAACAACCTTTCGCTTACGAAACTCGAAGCATACGGTCGATTTGGCTGGATCGATGGAGCCAAGCAACAAGCCGTAACCCAACGCTGGATTGAAGAACTGCGGGTGAAATGTGGCGGCCCAAATCAACCCATCGGTCAGCTCTCGGGAGGAAACCAACAGAAAATTGCGCTCGCCCGGTTGCTGGAACATCCGGCTCGCATTTTTTTGCTCGATGAACCGACTCGCGGAATCGACGTCGGTAGCAAAGCTCAAATTTATCAGATCATAGGCCAGCTCGCTGCGGCGGGAAAATCGGTGTTGGTCGTGAGTTCTTATCTGCCTGAGCTTCTTGGCATGTGCGATACGATCGGTGTGATGTGTCGCGGTGAATTGGCCGCCATACGGCCTCGATCCGAGTGGAATGAATCCGAAATCATGCGCGTCGCTACGGGCAGTGCCTCCTCTTCTTCATGAATGCCACTCTCAAAAAGATCCTCGCGAAAGCGGCTCCTTTCCTCGGGTTGATCCTGGTGATCACGCTGTTTTCCATTCCGTCGGAGACGCGTGAGTTCTTTCTTTCTTTTCGCAATTTCAAGCTGATCTTCACACAGACCGTCATTGTTTCGGTCGGAGCGCTCGGCATGACGATGATCATAGTAAGCGGCGGCATCGATCTTTCCGTCGGCTCGGCGATCGCGTTGACGAGCGTGGTGGGCGCCCTGTTGATTAAACAGGGCTGGGGTGCGGCTTCGGTCGTTTTCGCGGTGATCGGCGCGGGTGGCTTGATCGGGCTTTTGAATGGAGCGGCCATCGCCGGTCTGCGCATGACACCGTTTATCATCACCTTGGGTTCCTTGGGGGTAGCGCGCGGTGTCGCGAAGTGGATGGCGGATAACGAAACGGTAAATTACGATGCCCTCGACGCTTCTGCGCAACACCATCTTTGGCCGACATATTTTCGCTTTGGGCTCAAATGAATCGACGGCCCGGTTATGCGGTGTACCGACCACACGCGTTAAGATTTTGATCTATGCCTTGGCAGGATGCTTTTTCGGACTCGCGGGCTTGTTTCAACTTTCGCGGTTGCGCCAGGGTGATCCGACCGTGGCAGTAGGTTTGGAATTGGACATCATCGCAGCGGTGATCATCGGCGGCGCCAGCCTTTCCGGTGGCGTGGGTACGGTGCTGGGGTCGATGATTGGTGCATTAATTATGGCCGTGTTGCGCAATGGATCGCAGCAGATGGGCTGGCCGACCTACTTTCAGGAAATTATCATCGGTCTCGTGATTATCGTAGCGGTGTTCCTGGACCGGTTGCGTCAGGGAAAACAAGCACAGGTCTAGGGGCGTGTTTTTGAAATAAACGCCGAAGCCGCTGAGAGGAGAGCATGTGTTGAGGCCGGCGGGCGCATCCCTGCGACGGCATTTTGCGATCGAGACACTCGTGCTGCTTGCCGGGTCGTCGCAGGAAATCGACGGCCCACCTTCAGATTGTTTCTCTGCTTTGCGTCTTGGCGCCTTTATGCGCTTTTCAGAATCCTCGGTCTGATTTGGAGAACAGTCCTACGGCACCAGCATTTATTTCGAAGACACGTCCAAATACTACTCCGTTAAGCCGCTGCTTGGAAATGATACTGGAACCACAGAGGCACAGAGAAAGGCAAAGGCAGAACGCACTCTTTGATCCGACAGATTCAATTAGATTTATTTTGTGCGTTCTGTCCAAACGTCTGCCTCTGTGATCTCTGTGCCTCTGCGGTTCAACCGCGGTTTTTAAGTTTATTGCAGCTTAACGGAGTAGTGTTGGACTTCTTTGAGGCCATAGACGGTGAGCGATCTGGCGACTTATAAGTGATTTCCAGGAGTTGCATGATCGGGTTGGATGGATGTTGATAAGAGCTTTCGTCCCAAGCCCTCATCGCTTCACATTCCATCCGAAATGGTTAACTGGCGTTTCATCCCTTTAATCGCCGCCGTCGTTTTGCTCGGCGGCTGTTTGAAGCCGCGCGGTAATGTCACCTGGCTTCGGTTTTCAATCTGGGGTTCCATCGACCAGCAGAAGGCAGAGCGGGAAATTGTACGGCGGTTTGAAGCGGAGCATCCGGACATCAAAGTGGAGATCCTTAGTCTCGGCACCCGTTACGCGGAGAAAATCCAAGCAATGATGGTGGGCGATATCGCTCCCGATTTGATCTTGGTGAACGTAACGAACTATTACGATTGGGCGAGGCGAGGCCTGCTGATGGACGTCACCAGCGAAGTGGCTGCGATTGAAAAGGAGTCTCCGATGATGCCTTTGCCACGTCAGGCGTTTCGTATCGATGGACACTTTTACGGCATGCCTGTGAGCTGTCATGGTTACGTGGCATATTGTAATCTCGATGCTTTCAAAAAAGCGGGCGTGTACATTCCACCAGGAGGCCTCACTTGGGAATGGCTCGAACAAGTCGGCCCTAAGTTTGCCGGACGCTTGGGACAGCCGAATGCGCCAACAGACTATTTAATGATGATGCCGGATGCCTTCACGCTTCTGTCGTGTTTTGGCGGAACGCTTCTCGACGATCCCTATCATCCTACTCGCCCGACCGTTGATTCGGTGGAAACGCGAGCAGCCATGACATACCTGCGACGCATGGTGAAGTCGGGGCTGGCACTTCCCTGGATTTATGGAGCGGATCCGGCCAATCCGGATTTTCCCGCGCAGCTCTTTCGCCAAGGACGACTCGCGATCCATTTTTCCGGGCGATGGGACACGCCGAAATTTAAAGACAAGGTTGCATTCAATTGGGATGTTTTGCCCATGCCGGCTGGACCGGCTGGCAGCATCGCAGCGCACGGAGGCTCTGTGCTCTCTATCAATCCGAAGACCCGGGAAAAGAAAGCGGCGCTTACCTTTCTGCATTTCTACGCGTCGCGCACGGGATCGGAATTAGGCATGGAGGGCGGACGGGTCGTGCCCGTGTTTCGCGATGTGGCGTTTGGAAAGAAATTTTTATCACTGCGTCCGCCTGCTTCGATGCGCGTGTTTTCCGAGACGATGGAGAATGGGTCGAGTCGTTTCATTGTATACGCACCGGGCGCTGAAGAGCTTCTCCGCCTTTTCTGGGGCCGTATGGAGCAGGTGACATCCGAGCCTGATCTACCCTTGGATACGATCGTGCACTCATTAACGGAGGAAATCGATCGATGGTTGGAGCGGCAAAAATACGGCGGTTATCTGTGAGCATGACGACTGCGCAAACGAAGGACCTCAAAGCCGCTTTGGCATTTTTGCTGCCGAATTTTCTCGGTTTTCTCGGCTTTATCGCCGGACCCATTGTTGCCTCGCTGGTGGTCAGCTTCACGTCGTGGGATCTACTGACCGCGCCGAAGTGGGTAGGGTGGTCGAACTTCGTCGACCTGCTTGGATTTCACAGAACGGCGAGCGGCTGGATGGCGAACGATCCTGATTTTTGGCGGTTTCTCGGGAATACATTTTTCATGATGCTCAGCCTTCCGATCAACATGGTCGGTTCGCTTCTTCTGGCGCTGATCCTTAACCAAAAGATCCGCTTCACATCGTTTTACCGGCTGATGTTTTTTCTCCCAAGTATTCTGGCGGGCGTGGCGATCTTTTATCTTTGGCGCTTCATTTATCATTCCGAATACGGACTCATCAATGCGCTCCTCGAAAAAATCGGACTACAGGGTCAGCGCTGGTTGGAAAATCCCGTATTGGCCAAACCATCGCTGATGTTCATGGGGCTGTGGATCGGTATGGGAGGCGCGAGCATGATACTCTACTTGGCGGCGCTTCAAACGATTCCACGCGATCTCTACGAGGCATCGCGGATCGATGGTGCGGATGCGTGGCAACGATTTTGGAATATTACGTGGCCTGCGCTCCATCCGATTACTTTTTTTATTTTCACGATGGGTGTGATCACGGGTCTGCAAGGCGGATTTGAATCGGCTTTCGTGATGACCAACGGCGGACCTTACGGCGCCACGACGACGATCGGGTTTTATATTTATACGAGAGCCTATGTATTTTTTCAAATGGGCTACGCTTCAGCCATCGCGTGGGTGCTCTTTCTGCTGACGCTCATCATCACACTCGTTAACTGGAAGCGCGCGGTAGCGCGGTTGGTGTCCGTCTGACCTTGCGAGCGATGCAAATTTCACGACGCGCCCTCTGGCATATCCCGCTCGTTTTGATGAGCATCGCGGTGCTGCTGCCCCTGGTGTTTATGCTCGCCACCGCGTTGGCTGAGCCGGAGACCGGCCTAAAATATGGAGCGTCCTTAAGGGAAATCATGTTGCCGCGCACGTGGCACTGGGAAAATTTTGCGGACGTATGGAGGACGGCGCCTTTTTTGCGCTATTATATCAACAGTCTCGTCGTTGCTGGATTTACCACGTTCGGACAAGTCTTGATGAGCGCGTGTGCGGCGTACGCATTTGCGCGCATTGAGTGGCCCGGTCGTGACAAGGTGTTTTTTGCTTACCTCGCAACGATGATGGTTCCGAACTCGGTGACAATGATCCCGAATTTTATCAGTATGAAGTTTCTGCCCGATCTGATGCAGGCACTGATTCCTTTCATAAATTGGACGGATTATCGTTATCTCGGTTCGTTCACCGAAGAGAATACGGTGGGGCGGCTCGTTGGACTTGATTCATATTTTGCGTTGATCGTGCCCGGCGTGTTCTCGGCCTACGGCACGTTTTTGCTGCGGCAATTTTTATTAGGAATTCCCAAAGAGCTTGATGAAGCAGCGAAGATCGACGGATGCACCCACTGGCAAATATTTACCCGGATTATTTTGCCGCTCGCCAGACCAGGCCTAGTGACGCTCACGCTGTTCACTTTTATGGGGACGTGGAGCAGCTTTTTTTGGCCGCTCGTCACGACAACGGAAGATGCCCTGCGTACCCTCCCGTTGGGACTACAGTCTTTTCAAAGCCAGTATGGTACCGAGTGGCACCTGGTAATGGCCGCGGCCCTTCTCATGTTGATCCCCGTGGTGATCTTGTTCCTGATCGGCCAAAATCTGTTGATTAAAGGCCTCACGGTTGCCGCGATGAAGGAATGAAACAGACTCCTTGATTTCCAGATCCTGCTCACATCGACTAACTTCGTTTTTCCTATGCACTCATATCTCCCTGATCCCGATCGTTATTCCCGTGTAAGTTATGCGCGTTGCGGACGCAGCGGCCTTCAATTGCCCCGTCTCTCCCTGGGCCTTTGGCATAATTTCGGAGGCGTCGATGTTCTGGAGAGTGGTCGTGCGATGCTGCGCGCTTCCTTCGATCTGGGAATTACGCACTTCGATCTGGCGAACAACTACGGTCCACCGCCTGGATCCGCGGAGGAAAACTTCGGCCGCATTTTGCGCGACGACTTTGCCGCATATCGTGATGAGCTGATTATTTCCACCAAAGCGGGGTATACGATGTGGCCAGGCCCTTACGGAGATTGGGGGTCGCGAAAATACCTATTGGCCAGCCTTGATCAGAGCCTGAAAAGGATGGGATTGGAGTACGTGGATATTTTTTACTCACATCGCCCGGATGCGGATACGCCGATCGAAGAAACGATGCTTGCGCTCGAACAAGCGGTGCGCTCGGGCAAGGCGTTGTACGTGGGATTGTCGAATTATTCGCCGGGCCAGACCGAGACGGCATCGGCTATTTTGAGAGAGCTGAATGTTCCCTGCCTCATTCATCAACCGCGTTACAGCATGCTCGATCGCGCGGCGGAGGCGCTCTTCCCGGTCCTGATAAAAGAGGGGATTGGTTGCATTCCATTCTCACCGCTCGCGCAGGGCCAGTTGACCTCGCGCTATCTGGAAAAGATTCCGGCCGACTCTCGCGCGGCCAAAGCTCATGGTTTTTTGAAGGCCGATACGGTCGAAAAAAATCACGCCCGCATCCTCAAGCTCGCCGATATTGCGAAAAAACGAGGTCAATCTTTGGCGCAGATGGCACTTGCTTGGGTTTTACGTCAACCGGCCGTAACCACCGTTTTGATTGGGGCGAGCAGCGTGGATCAGATTAAAGAAAACGTGGGATGTCTGACCGCACCCTCCTTTTCCAACGATGAGATCAAGGCGATCGACGCCGCTTGCGCATAGGGGCGGTGCGTTACGCGATTCAAGATTCAAGAAGGAAGATTCAAGATCGGAAAAGATTTCCGGAGGGTAGGGCCCGCCGCCCCCGGTGGGCCGTTCCTCGGATATCATGTCCCCTTGCGGCGAGGGGAACGGCGCCAAAGGCGCCGGTGAAAAGAGAACGGATAAAGGAGGAGAGTGGCTTCCCCATCCGACAGTTTCGGCCTTTCCGGTCTATTTTCTGACCGGTCCCTAACGCCGTCGGGACGGCTTAGGCCGTGCGAATAGCTGTCAGCCGAAGGGCCATTTGTAGCCGGGGTCGCTGACCCCGGACGGGTTGAGATTCAAACCACCGGGCTCAACGAGCCCGGCTACAAATCGACCCGACCGATGCCAGCCACGGTGCGTCGTATCCGCCATTGGAGAGCCCCTATTTTCCGACCTGCGACTTTCAACCTTCAACTTTAAACCGCCGCGCTTAGCGCAGCCTGCACCCCGGCATTTTGTAAGGTTATATGTTCCATTTTTACAAAAATGGAACGTATAACCTTACGAGAGGCTTTCTCGGGTTCGTGGAAATTATAGCTCTCGTGCGCCATGAAGAAGCACACGATGACGCTGCATAGGCTCGATCAGTGGGACGGATCTGGGAGGGATCCGGGCGCGGAATATCCCGGCCGGCGGGCGCCCGGCGGCGGCGTCGGGAAGTGACGAGTGGCCTTGCTTCGCGTACGCTACGCAGGGCACGGCGAGCGATAAATGACGAGTTGGGAAACCAAAGCGCCGGAGAAGCCGGGCAGGCGGGGCAGTTGAGCATTGAGAGGGTCTATTGTCTGACCTGTCCCTAACGCCGTCGGGACGGCTTAGGCCGTGCGAATAGCTGTCAGCCGAAGGGCCCTTTGTAGCCGGGGTCGCTGACCCCGGACAGGTTGAGATTCAAATTACCGGGCTCAACGAGCCCGGCTACAAATCGACCCGACCGATGCCGGCCACGGTGCGTCGCATCTGGCATTGGGGAGCCCCTGTTTTCTCCATTGTCCGACCTGCGACTTTTAACTGCCGTATCCGCGGCCTGCGCCTCGGCATTTTGTAAGGTTATACGTTCCATTTTTACAAAAGCGGAATGTATAACCTTACAAGAGGTTTTCTCGGGTCCGTGGAAATTATAGCTCTCGTGCGCCATGAAGAAGCACCCGATGACGCTGCATAGGCTCGATCGGTTGGGGGCGGATCTGGGTGGGGATCCGGGCGCGGAATATTCCGGCCGGTGGGCGCCCGGCGGCATCGTCGGGAAGTGACGAGTGATGTGTGACCTGAGGACCCTGCTTCGCCAAGGCTACGCAGGGCGCGGAAGTTGAAAGATCGGACGATCTTGAGCTTGGAACTTTAAACCTTTCACCCGCACTTGTGCATGCGGCGGCTAGAAAAGTGGCGCGGTGCTTAAGCCCGCGTGAGGTGGTCGCATTTTGCGACCACCTCAGGTTTTGCTCTGAAATGCGAAGTCTCGGACAGCGTTTTAGATTTCGCGCAAAGGCACTAAGGCGGGGAAGGAAGATTCAAGATGAGAATCGGGCATTTCTCCCTTACCTCCCTTTACTCCTGTTCAAAATTCCGCCAGCCCGCTTTCAACCTTCAACCGGTCCCTTTCAACTGCCGCATCAGCGGCTGGCTTCCAGCTCAATTGGATCGATCAGTCCTTCGTGAGCTTCGTGTCCTTTGTGGTGAGTATTTTGGGGGAAGGGATCAATTTTTGACGGCCCGGGTCGATGTTTCGAATGATTCGTTTATTTCGTTTGCTTCGTTTACGAAAACTCGTTCTATTGCTCCCATGGCGATCACTGAATCCCGCATCTTTGAACCGGTTCTACCGGATGAAAAGGACCGTGAGCTAGCGAAAGAATCCAGCCGCTCACTGGCCGGCCATTTGCGCGATCATTCCGAACCTTTTCTTTGCTTTGCTAAAGGCCGGGCCAAAGAGCAGATCGTGCTGCCGCACATTGCGGTGCAGTTTCTCGTTGAGCTCTTGGCCCAAATGGCCCGTGGCAATGCCGTGACCTTGATCCCGGTCCACGCCGAGCTGACCACCCAACAAGCCGCCGATCTGTTGAATGTCTCCCGGCCCTTCCTGATCGGGCTTTTGGAGACGAAGAAACTTCCGTTCCGCAAGGTGGGCACTCATCGCCGGGTGCTCTTCAAGGACTTGATCGAGTACAAACGCGCCACCGATGGGAAGCGCTCCGAGGCCCTCGATGAGTTGGCTAAGCAGGCCCAAGAGCTAGGGCTAGGCTACTGAGCCTTCTCCGACATGCCCCATTCCCACCGACATGGCCTACACTGCAATCTATGATGCCTGCGTGCTCTATCCCGCACCCCTCCGCGATTTCCTGATGCAGTTGGCGCTGTCGGATCTTTACCGCGCAAAATGGACCGATGCCATCCATGATGAGTGGATTGGAAGCTTGTTGGAGCGTCGGCCCGATCTAAAACGGGAACAGTTGGAGCGAACGCGGGAGCTGATGAATGCCCACGTTCGCGACTGCTTGGTCGTTGGCTACGAGCCGCTGGTCGGAACCATCGTTTTGCCGGACGCCAATGATCGCCATGTCGTTGCAGCCGCAATCCGAGCGCGGGCGGATGTCATCGTGACTTTCAATCTTGGGGATTTTCCCGCGGAGATACTCAGCGGTTACGGCTTGGAGGCGCAGCATCCTGATGAATTCATCGCTCATCTCATCGACCTTGCTCCTCAGGTCGTTGCTCAGGCAGCGCGCACGTGCCGAGCGCGGTTGAAGCAACCGCCTAAAACGGTCGAGGAATATCTGGAGGCCCTGGCTGCACAGCGCCTACCCCAAACGATCACCCTTCTTCGCCAAATGAGCGGGCTCATCTAGAGCGCGGAATTCTGGCGGCACCTAACCACAAATCAAACATGACCTCATATCCTAGAGGACTCGACGGCCGCCAGCGCGATGCTGACGGTGAAATTCGGAAAAAGCGCGATGACACTCTGGTACACACGTTGCGCACTACCTACGGACCAGACTTTGCCCCGGGTTACCGCTCGGACATAAAACTCGGCACTGTACTCAAAAAGGAAGGCCGGTCCAGCCTCGATCAACTGCGAAAGAACTCCTAGCCCATGGCCTCCTCCAAACAACATTTTTTCATCGGTGCGGCCGTCGGTGCCGGACTCAATCTTGTTTATCAATTTACCCAGTCCCAAGCCGACCCGAACCGCGTTTTCGATTGGCCCCAGCTAGTGGGGTGTGCTGGCTTGGGCGGCGGCATTGCGCTTCTCGCAGACGCAATCGAGCCAGCGCCGAACCCGAACCACCGCCAATTCTTTCATAGTTTTACCTTTGCTGGTGTAGGATCGTACGTTTGCTACGGGCCACACACTGAGAAATGGTCGTCGGATCAGCATACGGCTGCTCGTTTTGTTTGCGCGTGTTACCTCTCTCATTTGGCTGCCGACGCCGCAACGCCCAAAGGCTTGCCGCTGATTTAGAATCAGGCTGAAGCTAACGTTTCTGGGGAAAATTATATGCCTTCATTAGAAGATTCAGTCGGGAATTTGAACTCGTGAATCTGGCCTCAAGGTATCCTGAGATGACATTCTACCCACTAGTTGATTGGTTCGATGCTCTCGGGGAATTGCAGCAGAAGCTTCGCACTGGCGAGTTGCCTGAGCGAACACGCGCGTTGCGAGACCGGTCGCAAAGAAAACTTCGCGAAGCATGGCACGGCGCAATGTTTGGGTTTTGCTATGCGCGCGCTTTCAACCTCCATTCGATGAGTCTCCAAGTGGAAGAGGAGGAGAATCGCGATTGCGACATCACCCTTCAGTGGGATATAAATATGGCATCGGTAAGATCTAAAATTCAACTTAAAGAACTACCACCGCATACATTGAATCGCGGCGCAGTTACGGTTCAGGACATTGTGGACTCAGCCGCCCGCAAATACCCAAGGTCGCATGACCTCACATTGGTCGTCTTTGTTAATTCAAATGGGTCTTACGATAAAGTCCGCATTCCCAAGTGGGAGCTGGGAGGATTTTGGTTCTTTGGTTTTTCCAAATTCGACCATTCTGAAATGTTTCTGCTAGGGGAGGACGCCTTAGGCGAGCGTCGAGTGTTGGTGCGACGCGATGGTCAAAGCAGCATAAACCCGTTTTAGATGAGGGAGAATGGACTTGGCTGCTCTTCCGATCGTTAATTTGAAACTATCTCTGCCGGGGCGATTTCTGATTTACCTCGTTCGATTCGGACAAATTTATGGCAAGAAAAACAATCAAGGGGAGATGCCCGCTTTGCCAGCTCGATGATCAAGATATCATCGATTCGCACATTATTTCTGATTTCTTTTTTGATCCGCTGAAAGCCAAGGAAGGACGATTCTACGTTATGTCAACGGATCCGTCGAAGGGCGTCCGTCCAATCCAAAAAGGCATTACAGAGCACCTGCTTTGCAAACAATGCGACGGGGTTGTTCTTTCGCGTTACGAGAAGCATATGAAGGAATTTCTATTCTCTGGCACACCCAATTTCGTCAAGGACGATGGCCAGGTTTTGTATATAAAGGGCCACAACTATAAGATGCTCAAGAACGGCCTACTTTCGCTTTTGTGGAGGATGAGCCTGAGCAGTCACCCGTTCTTTCATGAGGTAAAACTTGGAGAATATTATGAAAACAGGCTGCGCGACATTCTCCTTAACGATCTAGAGGTCCAACCAGAAGAATTCGCAATAACGTGTGGAGCTGCTTTTTTGGACGGAAAGTTTTTTTCAGACTTTATTCTGCAACCAGATTTCGTCGATTCTTTGAATGGCCGAATGTATAGATGCCTAATTTCGGGGATAATTTTTACGTTCTTGGTTGGGCATTCCACAATAGACCCTGAGCTGAAGTCGGTCATTTTAACGCCGGATAATTGCCTTATACTTAAGGCCGATGTGCGAAAGCAGATTCCCTATCTAAATGACACCTTGAAGGACCGAAAAAAAAGGGGTCATGCTGTATTGTTCAGCTTTTTAAATGAGTGAGGTGAGCACGCGCCGGGTGATGAGAAGCGATCGTATGGGGTCGTGTCTTGACTCTTCACAAGAAGATCGATCCGGCGGGGCAGCCAACGCCTTTTGATATTTTCGCGGATGTTTAAGGGCATGGACTTCTCTGGATTCCAATTCAGGGCGAAGGTGTTGGCGTGATTGAGCTGCGGCCGTAGCTATGGTGCAGGCGTCCATCGCGGACGAAATCGCGCATCATCTCAAAATAACCGGAGGCGTAGCGTGTCGAAATGCGCTCACCGTCCGACGCCGTCTCGTATTCCGTCATCCCGTGTTCGGCCCCCGGATACATCGCCAGCGTGAACGAGCGCCGTTCGGCGATGAGGCTCTTGATGCGTCGGCCCGTTTCCTCGCTCGGCGCCTCGAAATCGTCTTCTCCCAGGATCCACAATTGCGGCGTGGTCGACGCACGCAGGGTCGGCATCGACTCATAGTGGAAAGGGGTTCCCCATTTGAAGGCGGCTCCTTTTTCGCGCAATTCAGCTTCGGAATACGGCAGGAAAAAATACGCATAGTTGCCGTGAATGTCCTTATACCACGGTTCGGATTTGTATTTTGCGCGAACGGCGTCCAGCTCCGCAAATCCTTGGGTAAAGCCGCTGGCGAACACGGTTTCGGCCGCGCTCGCGACTTCCAATGCCTTGGCAATCACTTCCGGCGGATGTCCCTTGAGCCGCATTTCCAGCGCAACCTCCTGCTGGTCTTCTTCGATGACCGTGATGGCCAACCCGAAACATACGATGACAAAATCAACCGGCGCGCGATTGGCCGCGAGCGGCGCCACCCATCCACCCTGGCTGCCCCCCTGATAACCGATGCGACTCACCCGCGATCCCGCGAGCTTGCGGGCCTCGCGCATCGCCGCCACCGCATCGTCGGCCAGCACGTCAAAATCCTGCGTGTAGCTGCCAGCGGATTTTCCCGTGCCGCGTTTGTCATAGACGAAGGCACCGATGCCTTGCGCCGGGAACAGCCGCTGCAAGGAGTAGCTTGCCAGAGCCGAATCGTGTTCGGCGCCGTGAACGAGCACGACGACCGGAACACGGCCTTCGCCCTTGGGCAACACCAGCCGGCCGGCGAGCGTGACGCCGTGGCTCTCGAACTTCGTATCGACGATGTTGAACGCGACGCGCTGGCCAATGGAGTCATTAAAATGGAGTTGAACCGTCTCACCGTCGGAGAACGACACGCGTGTGCCGTCAGGACGATCGGTCCAACCATAGGTGCTCGTCCAATTCCCTCGACCGTCTTTCTGCAGCCGGCCGGTCGTTCCGTCGAGGCGTCGCCAGCGCAGCGCTTCCCCGTCGGAAGGTGCAACGTCCACCATACTCCCGTCGGCGAGCCGATAGGTTCCGACATACCGGTCGCTCGTGGCGGCACGAGCGCCTGTGGTTGTCCAGACGACTACGCTGAACGCGGTGAAGAGGAGGAAAGGAAGTTTCATCGGATTGGGATCGGTGGCGGGATTGCAGACGACAGGTGTCAGGAAGCCTAAACAGAGTCGGGTCCAGAATTTTGTAACTCGATTTTTTGAGAGGTAGAATTGCGACGATTCGAGCATACGGTGCTTCTCTCACCCATCACCTGAGGTCAACCGAGGATTCAATTCATCCTCGTAAAGGGATCGCAGCGAGCATGGCAACACCCTCACGCAGCGGCTGGTGGCGAGGGATGCCAAGCATATCAGCTCAGTCCCGATCCCGCGGTTGGTGAAAGATAAGGATGTGGTCTTGGTGTCGGACAGCACGTCGGTCTTTAAGGTGATCGGCCGAGCTCATCGCATTGAGGTCCGCCAGGTGCCACGGCATCCAAAGCACAGGACCACGGGGCTGACCCACATCAACAACGTCAACAATTACACTCAGCGTCTGAAGAGCTGGATGATCGGGTTCGTGGGAATAGCGACCAAGTATCTGGCAAACTACCTAGGCTGGCACCGATGGCTCGACGCCAATCGGAAGACCAAGACCGGGCGGCACTTCCTGGAGGCCTCGATCGGCTGGGCATTGCCGGCCTAGCCGCGGCTCCGATTGTTTGTCAGGATTATTCAGCCTACGATCCGAGGGTGTTAAGAATAACGAAGAAGAGAGCATACCAAAACACGGCGGCGACAGTAATACCAATACCGACGCGACCGAGCATTCGTTGCCGTGTGTTTTGCTCATCGTCGATCAGATGGAAGAGTGATGCGACTACTACACCAACGAATACTGGGCTGCCAAAGACGATCCAGCTATTGTAGCCGAGCGTGCCCTCTCTTTTGTTCTCAAAAATAGTGTAGTAAGACGCCCCAAAGGTGATAACCGGCACGAGGGCCAGTGCCAGCGGGACCCATATGCGGCATCTAGTTTTCACGATGGATTAGCCTGACTATGTTTACGTCGAACGGCTCAGCGAGGTTGAAATTAGACCGTTTGGCATACCCAGATTGTAGCACACGGCTTAAAAACCGGATCGAAAAGCGCGCCGCCATGATCGCGGATCAACCTTTAACGCGAAAAGAGCCAATTCTATTTCCTGATTTTTCCTCTGTGTTCTCCGTGAGCTCCGTGTTCAACTACGTTTTTTAGGATTATTTGGTCGTAATCTTTTGCTCGCCTTCGGACAGGCGTCCGCTTTTAACGAGACGCTCTTTACCCCTGTTATCCGCGCCCCGGTAAGCTTTGCCGGTGCCCCAAACCCTAACTCCATGAAACCCATCAAGCTGCTATGCTTAGCGGCTCGCGCGTGCGCTGCACTCGTGGGCCTTTGTCTGCTCACCTCGCCAGCATCCGCCCAACCCAGCGGAACAGGCGTCGTCGAAGGACGTGTGCTCAACACGACCAACGGCAATTATCTCAACAACGCTCGCGTGACCGTCGAAGGTACGCAGCTCGAAACATTCACCGATGCAGGTGGCAATTACCGTTTTAATAATGTGCCTGCCGGCGAAACGAAAGTGACTGCGTTCTATACTGGATTGAAAACGGAAACCTCCCTAGTGACCGTCCAGGCCGGCCAAACCGCATCGATGGACTTCAAGCTCAACACGGGCGACGCGTCCAAGGAAGGCGAAGAGATCAAGCTCGACCAGTTCATCGTCGAATCTCGCAAGGAATTCAACGGTAGCGCCATCGCGATCAACGAACAGCGTTTTGCGCCAACCATCAAGAATGTCGTCGCTTCGGATTCGTTTGGCGACGTCACCGAGGGCAATTTAGGCGAATTCGTCAAATTTCTTCCGGGTGTCACAGTCGACTACACGTCGCCGGATGCACGTACGATTTCTATCCGCGGCGTCGCTGCTAACTACACCTCGATTTATGTCGACGGTTTCAAAATCGCCAGTGCCGACTCATCGACGGCTGGCCGTACGTTCGAGCTCGAACAAGTTTCGATTAACAACACGGCTCGCGTGGAAGTCGCGAAGTCCCGCACGCCTGATATTCCCGCGGATGCTTTGGGGGGTTCGGTCAACATGATCAGCAAGAATGCTTCGGAATCCAGCAAGCCGCAGCTCACTTATCGTGCCTACGCCAGCATGAACGGTGATAGCCGCAGCCTGGGCAAAAGCCCCGGTCCTGGCAGCGAAGCTTCGGTCAAGATCAAGCCAGGCGCTGATCTGACTTTCACCGATCCAGTGAGCAAGAACTTCGGTTTTGTTGTGAACGTACTCGATTCGAATATTTTCTACCCGCAGCACCGCACCAATCCTCAGTGGGCGCCTAACGGCACGACCGGTGCCAACACGGGTCCGGTGAATCCTTATCTGCGGAAATACCAACTTCAGGACGGTCCAAAAAATACCAACCGTCAGTCCTACGGTTTCACCGCGGATTGGAAGATTTCGCCTATCGACAGCATCAATATCGCGTTGCAGGACAATTTCTACAACTCGTTTTTCGGTAACCGTAATTTGAATTGGGATACAGGTTCGACCGTGCCGACTTCTTTTAGCCCAGATGGCACCCAGGGTGCAGTCGGCAAGGGCGCCGTCAGCTGGGGTTCGTCTTTCCGGCGCAAGTTAGGTGTCACCTACATGATCGATAGCGTGTACAAGCACCGCGGGCCGACGTGGGATATCGAAGCGGGTGCTTCGTTTTCCCATGCAAGCAATCACTATCATGATGTTCAGGATGGTCATTTTGAAAACGTGGGTCTGAGCATTCCAAACGTGACCGTGGGTTATTCGGGTATGACCGCTAACAACTACGTGCGGCCAGGCACCATTACGGTGACCAATGCCGCAGGAGCCGCCGTCGATACCAGCAGCCTCAGCAACTACCAGATCAATAGCGCCACAACCAACGAAGCGGACTCGACCGACCTCTTCAAATCGGCCCGCTTGGATGTGAAGCGCGATATCGGATTGTCCTTTCCGTTCACGGTGAAGGCCGGATTGTTCACCCAGCAGGAAACACGTGATATCCGTAAACCGAATACAAGCTACGCCTTTGTTGGACCTGACGGCAAGGCGGGCACGGCCGATGACAACGCCGGGCTTTATAACATCGTAGACTATAACTACTCGGGTGTGCCGCTGCCTTACGGGTTCTCCCCTGTTCAGTATCCAAGTCCGTATGCTCTCTATAGCCTCTACAAAGCGCATCCGGAGTACTTCCAGCTCAATCAAGCGGGCGCCATCCAGAACAGCGTAAACAATTCGCTCTATCTGCAGGAAGTCATCTCAGCGGCGTACCTCATGGGCGACGCGCGATTGATGAACAATCGCCTCCGCACGGTAGCCGGTATCCGCTTCGAACAGACCAACGATAAAGGTGCAGGCCCTCTCGTTAATCCGAAAATCACGAACACCGATCCCGTGCAGCAGGCGTTGCAACGTTACACCGATCGTGGTGCGCATTCGAAGGTTAGTTACAATGGATTTTATCCCAGTATAAATCTTTCGTATGATATCACGAGCAACTTGATCGCACGCGCTGCGTATGGGCGTGCGGTGGGTCGCCCTGACCTTGCCAACATCATTCCGAGCGTGGCGCTGCCCGATCCGACCGGAACGCAGTCGAATGTTGTGACGACGGCGAATCCATTGTTGAAGCCAGAACAGGCCAATAACTATGACGTCTCGCTTGAATATTATTTCGAGCCGGTGGGCTTGGTTTCAATTGGTGCGTTTCGGAAGGACTTCACGAATTTTTTCTCGACCCTCACACAAGATCTGACTCCCGCACTCGCTTCGCAGCTCAACCTTCCACCCGAGTTCGGTGGCAGCGGCTATCAGGTTAAGAGCACCTTTAATTCCGGCACGGCGCACATCACCGGCTTGGAAGCGAGCTACTCGCAAGCGTTGAAGTTTCTGCCGATTTGGGCGAGTGGCGTCTCGGTATTTGCCAACGGTTACATCGAGCGCCTTCAAGGTTCTCCATACGCCGACTTCAACAACTTCATTCCGAAAGGCGCCAACTGGGGGCTGTCTTACGACCAACGTAAATTCAGCGCCAAGATCAACTGGAACTATCGTGGTCAGCAACGGCTCGGCGCGTTGTCGTTCGTTAACAACACAGTCACGCCCAACATCACCTCCACCGCTTACGAGTACTTCAAGGCTCGTCTGTACCTTGACATGAACATGGAATACCGGGTTGTTCGCGGTATGTCGGTGTTCGTCAACGGTCGTAATTTAACGAACGTCGTCCAAGACGACCAACGTTATGTCGCAGGTGTATCACCGGGCTATACGCACCTCTACCGTCGCGAAGAGTTCGGCGTGCAATTCACGTTTGGCGTGAAGGGTACGTTCTAAACGAATAAACGAATCTGTTTCTGGTTTATCTAGGCTGCGCTCAGAAATGGGCGCAGTTTTTTTATTCCCTTGGGTCTAATACTCCGAAGCTTGCTTCGGCTTGGTTGGGAAAGAGTGTGGGGATGGAAAGCTGGTACGAGGGTCAGATGGATTAGGGATTGGGTTAGCAAATGCCTCGCAGCTTGCTGCGGGGATCTTTACCGATAAAAACCTGTAGAGGTTGAGCCAGATGTTCACTTCGAAGGTAGTCTACAAAGCAAACGTGATGTGAGCCCGACGCGTCCCATGGCGGTAATGATAAGCAGATCGAACATCTCAATCGCGAAATGCCGTCGCAGGGGCGCGCCGGCCCTCCCTGAGTTTCCAAAACGTTGAAGCGTTAGCCGTAAGCGCCCTCTCAGTTGGGTAAGATTTCTCCACGAAATATTTTTTTTCTTCAGCGCGTGCTGGCTTCTTCGCAGAGTTTGTTAAGGTGTTTATCATGCAGCCAGGAGTGAAGTCAGTTGTCGGTCGCGGGCCTTTAATCAACCCGCCTAATCGATTTGAACAGATCCATCTTGCACCCGATCCGGATGCGGCCGACGAGGTCGACGGTGAGGAGCAGTTGAGTCCGCGAACGCAGTTCTTCCATGACTCCAGTGAATCGATCCTCACTTACAACGACAGCCCGGACGTAGGATTTGACGTGAGCGTGAACGCGTATCGGGGCTGCGAGCACGGTTGCGCGTACTGTTATGCCCGCCCTTTCCATAATTATCTCGGGTTTAGCAGCGGCATCGATTTCGAAACGAAAATCATGGTCAAGCTCCGCGCTGCGGAACTGCTGCGCAACGAACTCGCTGCGCCGAAGTGGCGACCCCAAATGGTCGCCATGAGCGGCGTGACCGATTGCTATCAACCGGCGGAACGACATTTTAAACTCACGCGGGCCTGCCTGGAAGTGTTCGCGGAATTTCGCAATCCGGTTGGCATCGTGACGAAAAATTTTCTCGTGACGCGGGACTTGGACCTGTTGACCCAGTTAAATGAACGTGGCTGTGCATCGGTGACGGTCACAGTGACATCGCTTGATTCGGAATTGTCGGCGAAATTAGAGCCAAGGGCGGCATTGCCCGCCCAACGGTTGCGAGCGATCCGCATGTTGGCGGACGCGGGTATTCCCGTTAGTGTGCTGATCGCGCCGGTCGTCCCAGGACTTACGGATCACGAAATCTCCGGCATTTTGGAAGCTGCGGTCGAGGCTGGCGCGCGACGCGCGGGATATGTTGTCCTTCGACTTCCTCATTCCGTGAAGGATGTCTTCGGCGCTTGGCTCGATACCCATGTGCCGACCAAAAAAGAGCGTGTTTTGAGCCGGGTCCGAGAACTGCGGAATGGCGCGCTAAACGTAGCGGAGTTCGGAACCCGCATGAGAGGGGAGGGCATCTTCGCCGAGCAAATCCGGCAACTTTTCACAATTCAGTGCCGCCGCCTTGGCCTCAACCGAGAGACCTCTGAATTATCCACCGCGAACTTTAGGCGACCCGGTGGAGTTCAATTGGGTTTTGAAGGGTTGGAGTAAGAGCGGCGCGCCTAGGGCGCGCCGGTGAAAGGCTCAAGGTGGCGGGAGCAAGGTTTCTCAATCAACGAACGCCTACGGAGCGGGCTCTTAAGCAATCTAGTGAAGCGCCACTTTTTCTACGGTTATGACGGCTAAATATACCTCTTTTTGATCATAAACACTCAATCGCTTATCGCTAAAGACGATTTCCGCCACGGGCGAATTGCGCTCTTTACGAGAAAACAATAACTCGTCCTTTCCACCGATAACTTATCCGCTGAATCCAGCCGGAGTACACTGCGCTGCAGGACCTGTAAAAATTCGATGCTTGCGTTTCCACCAAACCTATCGTTTCTTAGCGGCTCTTTGATTCTTTGTTAGGTTACAGGTTTTTGGTGGATTGTCAGGTGAGCGTAAGGTTCAGTGATGATTTGAAACCCGGAGTTCGGGAACAGCCTGTGAGCGGACAAGTGATCGAGATAATCAAATCATCATGAGCAATTCCAAACTCTACGTTGGAAATCTATCGTTCCAGTCCTCTGAGGCTGATATCCGCGACCTTTTCGGTGCTTACGGCAGCGTAACCGACGTTTACGTCGCCATGGACAAAATGACCGGCCGCCCTCGCGGTTTCGCGTTCGTTACCATGGGCACACCTGAAGAAGCCAAGGCCGCCATCGCTGGCGTGCATGGCAAGAATGTCGGTGGCCGTGACCTTACCGTCAATGAAGCCCGTCCTAAAGAAGAGGGCGCTGGTCGCTCCTTCGGTGGTGGCGGCGGCGGTCGTGGTTTCGGTGGTGGCGGCGGCGAGCGTCGTGGCGGTTTCCGCGGTGGAGACCGTGGTGATCGTGGCGGCGGCGAACGTCGTTACTAATCATCC
>WNFI01453503.1_pt1 | contig 25421 bp, 22 predicted proteins | sample 5400471 | NCBI WGS metagenome assembly WNFI01 (sample SAMN13153348, study PRJNA577476) | soil metagenome | isolation source: 100 cm saprolite on Douglas fir-dominated hillslope | place: USA:California | collected 2013-09-17 | reverse complement strand
CGTTGTTGCCGTACCATTTATCTTTTTTTGAATAATGATGTTGTTTCCCTCAATATAGGCTTTATACCAGTTATTTGTATCAACAAACCGTACAACCGCTCCTAAATTAGTATTTGAAAAACTACTCATGCTTCCGGTAAAAAGAACTTGTTCATTGGTTCCCGAAGCTCCGAGAATTGCGTTATAACTTGTATTTCCATTTGCTATTTTTCCACTGGTACTTGCAACAGAAAAAACAGCATTGGTGTTGGCATCTCCATTCCAGGTATGTCCATCAGACGCTGTTCCCCAAAAAGATTGATTAGCTCTTTGAAACGTATCTTGTGCAATTGTACCTGTAACAGGAGTTGGTGTTGGTGTCCCATTATTGATGGTATATGCACTGAATCCTGTAAATGTTGTGGTTCCTGAACCTGCTACTTGTACACCGGCGTTTCCAATAGAAAGCGCTGTATCTGTAGCTGTGATCATCCAATTTACCGGCTCAGTTCCATTTGTAGCCCATGCTTTTGCTGCTAATACATTTCCCGACACTTGAAAACGCATACTATATGAAATCCCTGCTTGTGCAGAAAAAGTTGTCTGATTTAAAACAGTATTTGTTCCAGAAAGCATTCTTCGAATAAGAAGGTTAGAGCCATCAATGTAGGCTTTATACCAATTATTGCTGTTGGTATAGCGGAGAGCAACACCGAAATCTCCTCCGTTGAATGTACTTGATCCGGTCGCAACTGCTTGTCCATCTTGTATGGTTGTACCAAGGATTCCGGCGAGAATAGCATTCGGGTTTGTTGTCACTCCAGAATTACTGCTGATTGAAAATGCAGTATTGCTTGACGCACCAGCTCCCCATACATTGCCGTCTGATGCTGTACCCCAAAGAGATTGATTAGGCCGCTGAAACGTGTCCTTTGCCACAAGAGTCATTGCCTGCGCAGGTGGTACCGTAGGTGTAGGGGTTGGTGAAATGTTTGTTCCTGCCTCAGCAAGCTTATTGGCAAATTCTTCCGTAAACCAAACTATATTATTTTTATCAACATGTAACCCGTCATGAGCATGACCGCCACTAGAAGGAATAGAATACATACTAAACTGGCCTGTACCGCTATCGGGAAATGAACCGAATGCACTTTGAAGAGAATCATCAAACCAGACAACTCCGTTTTTGTCAACACTAATACCTGATGTATGCGTGCCGCAGGATGGACAAATAGTAGTCGGATAGGCATATTCTGCCACTCCATTATTCGTACCCGGCTGCGCGAGGGAGATTTGTAATTTTCCTATCATGCCAACCCATCCTTCTGTCCACCAAATATTTCCATTAGGATCTGTAGTAATAAGATGTGGTGTCAAACTTGTGCCGGGGAGCGTGGTACGTATTTTATATTCCAAAAGCTGATTACCTGCAGTATATTCACCAATCAGCGCGACCGAAGGGTTATTTTCCGTAAACCAGATGTTATTATTTATATCAACAGTAATACCGTAAGGTTGACTATTTGCAGGTGTTGTCACTTCTGTAAATGTTTGCGTAGCAGGGTCAAATGCAGCAATTTTATTAACATAGTGTTCGGTAAACCAAATTTTACCGTTGTGATCTATGGCAAGATCCCATGGTCCTGAGTTTGCTGTTGGAATAGTCCATTGTTGAAAAGTTTGGGTAGCAGGGTTGAATTTACCAAGCGAGTTAGTATGAAACATCGGAAACCAGATATTTCCGGTTGCGTCAAATGCAAGAAACAATGGTTGTCCATACCCTGCAGGTAATTGATAGGTCGCCATCCATGCTGTTGTCACAGGATTAAATTCTTCTATTTTGCCCGGCGCAGGATTACTACAGTCAGGGGAAGGATCACATCCCGGAACTGCTACCCATACATTTCCAGAACTGTCAAATGCAGTTCCCCATGGATCGATACCGCTGGGAAGCGCAAAGTCAATTGCGCCAACTCCTGCAGCATGTGCTGTATTAGTGAAAAAATTATTTATAAATATATTACCGACAAGAAATATGGCGAGAAGAACAAATGTAGTATTTCGTAAAAAAGTATATTTCATGCTAAGTACGCAGTATTAAATTAAGATTATGAATTCCAGTATACCAAAAAATGTACACAATAACAATTGATAGATGCGGTTGTTACACCAAAGTAGAAATGTCCCCTTTGTCATTTCGAGCGGAGAAATGCTATAGGGATGCATTTCGTAGTCGAGAAATCTCATACCACCGTGCTTGTAAACAGATCCGTACTTACTTGTCAGGCTTTGGTGTGTGAGATCCCTCCACTTCGCTATCGCTTCGGTCGGGATGACAAGGAGAAAAGAGGACATTTCTACTTTGGTGTAATATAGCTTTTTCTCCTCTTTCTAAAAATTCATTTTTTTGTTAAGGTTATATAATGGTAGATGAGAAAATTAACCAGGACATGATCATTAAATCTGTTACCTTCTTTGGCTGTTCTTGCGGGCAGGCGGGGGATCCGAATTTTGATGCTGCCCGCTCTGTTGCAAAGGCAGTGGCGCAGACAGGAAGAAGAGTTATCAATGGCGGGGGACCGGAGACAATGTTAGCAGCCACATTGGGAGCAAAAGAAGGAAAAGGCAAAACAGCAGTTGTGTATTATAGACCTGAACTAGCTACCCAATTTGAAGGACGGTTGGCTGCAAATTATGCAGATGAACATTTTGAAGAAGCAAATTATATTTTGCGGACAAAAAAGCTGCTTGAATTAGGCAATGCCTATATTATCTTCAACGGAGGCACAGGTACTATTTCGGAATTTGCCATGGCGTGGGGTGTTGCGCGACTGTATTTTGGCCATCATAAACCTTTAATTCTTTATGGCGATTTCTGGCATCCGATAATGGAAGGATTTAAAAAATATATGAAAGTCAGAACTGAAGAATATGAAACATTTACTATTGTGAATACAGTTGAAGACGCGATTAAAATGCTGGAAAAGTATGAAAAAATAGTAGATAAGAATAGACACGAACACTTTGAAGCCTGCAATGGCACAGAATGCAACCTCCTCCTCTAAAAATAATTGTTACATTCTAGATTTCCTTACACAATTTTCATAAAATTTTTATACAATATTATATATGCCTTTACTGTAAAAATAAACACGCGGTACACTTAGCTGTTTACTATATCGAAAGGTATTTTTTAAATGAAAACCAAAAATAAAAAACCTACCATGAGTAAAGATGTAAGAAAGTTAGAACGGTATTTGCAGTTTCAAAATGCCATTCTTTCCCAAGTCCATGACGCAATCATTGCTATTGGTAACGATAACAAGATTACTTATTGGAATAAAGGAGCAGAGCAACTGTACCAATATACTGCTCGAGAAGCACTAGGGAAAAATCTTTCTGATATCAATAAATTTCGCTGGAGTACTCCTGCTATTGTTGGTTCATGGCATGGAGAAGTAATTCACGTGAAAAAATCCGGAGAAGAAATCTATGTCGACGCGTTAGCAAATGTAATTTTTGATGAAAAAGGAAAAAAAATTGGTTTACTGGCAGTAGTTCGTGATATCAATGAACAAAAAAGAACAGAATATACAATGAAATTCTTGATTGAAGCAAGTAATATTCTCGCTTCTTCTCTGGATTATGAACAAACACTAACCTCTGTCACACGACTTGTTGTTCCAAAAATTGCTGACTGGTGTTCTATTGATATATTGGATGAAAATGGAACACTACAATTATTATCTGTTGCACATAAAGATCCAAAAAAAATACGATGGGCAATACAACTGCGCGAACAAAACCCAATTGATATGAACTCACCCACAGGAGCACCACGAGTCATCCGGACAGGCAAAGCAGAACTATATGCTGATATCCCAGATGAACTGCTTGTCACCACTGCAAAGGATGAAAAAGAACTAAAATTAATACGTGATATAGGCATGAGTTCCGTTATGATTATCCCTTTAATTGCTCGAGGGAAAACGTTGGGAGTGATTACCTTTGTTGCAACCATAGAATCCAACAAACATTTCAACACAGATGACTTGCTCTTAGCTGAAGATTTAGCTAGACGCGCTGCAATCGCTGTAGATAACGCACGGTTATACAAATTAGCCCAGGAGGAAATTGAAGTAAGAAAGAAAAAAGACACAGCTTTGCGTGAAAGTGAAATGCGCTTTAAAAGATTGTTTGATTCTAATATCATCGGTATCACTGTATGGAAATTCAACGGAGAAGTTATCGAGATAAATGATGCGTTATTAAAAATGTTACAGATTTCAAGAAAAGAAACACCTAATAGGAAAATTAATTGGATAAAACTTACTCCTCCCGAATATGAAACTGCGGACGCGAAAGCATTTGAAGAATTAAAAAAAACAGGCGAATGTATACCGTTTGAAAAAGAACTTATAAGAAAAGACGGTTCCCGAATTCCGGTTATGGTAGGTGCTGCTATGTTAGCAAACCAACAAGATACAGGGATTGCATATATCCTTGATATTTCTGATAGAAAAGAATTAGAAAAACGTAAAGATGACTTTATATCCATGGCAAGCCATGAATTAAAAACTCCGGTAACAAGTATTAAAGTCTTTACGCAGCTTTTGCAAAAACAGTTTGCGCAAAAAAATGATATGCAGTCAATATCGTATCTGAGCAGGATGAACGGACAAATTGATAAGTTAACTATTCTTATTAGCGATCTCCTTGATTTATCAAAAATTCAAGCAGGCCAACTATCCTTTCATGAAGAACTATTTGACATCAATACTATTGTAAGAGAACTTATCGAATTGAATCAATCGACAATGAAAAAACATACCATTATCTTAGAAGGTAAAATTTCCAAAAAATTTTATGGAGATCCTGATAGAATTGGGCAAGTAATTATTAATTTATTATCCAATGCAATAAAATACTCACCGCAATCTGAAAAAATTGTTGTCCGTTTATCACAAAATGCAAAAAATATTCATATTAGTTTTGAAGATTTTGGAATTGGTATTGCTCAAGAAAATAAGGAAAAAATATTTGACAGATTTTATAGAGTTGACGAAAAAACAGAAAAAACATTTCCCGGACTTGGAATCGGACTTTATATATCTTCACAAATTATAAAACGCCATGGCGGAAAAATTTGGGTTGAGGGAAAAGAGGGAAAAGGAAGTATATTCCATGTATCATTACCTCTAAAAAACTCTACAAAAACCGCAGCCTATGATAACATAATGCAATTAGTATGAAGCATAAAATTTTAATTATAGATGATGATTATGCAATTCTTGAGGCATTACAAATAATGCTAGAAGACGCGGGATATGAAATAAGAACCACTGCAAAAGGAAACAAAACAATGCTTCTTGTCAAAGAGTATCATCCTGATGTAATTCTCCTTGATATGCTTATTTCTGGTCACGATGGCCGCGAAATTGCAAAAGAATTAAAAAGTAATGAAGACACAAAACAAATCCCTATTATCATGTTATCCGCCCACCCGACAGCAGGAAAATCAGTGATGGAAGCAGGTGCGGATAATTTCTTAGCAAAGCCATTTGATATTGATGAGTTACTGGAAATGGTAAGCAGATACCTCAAGAAGTAAATGAGAAGCACGAATTCGAATTTAAGGTACGAGCAGTTCTGATATTTTTACAAATTCAAAACCTTTTGCTTTCAGTGTTGTAAGTATTGCCGGTAACGCTTCTGCTGTCTTTGGAGCAGTGGGCGCACCATTCATATGAAGAATAATAATTGAACCATTTTGTACTGTATCTATGACATTTTTTTCAATTGATTGAGCATTATTAGTAAACCCGTCATTACCTGCCACATCCCAATGCACAACTTTTAATCCTGCTTGATTTATGACAATGTCTAAGTTTTTTTCAGAATAACAACCTCCGGGAAAACGAAATATTTTATTTTCAACTCCAGCAACATCCCGTAATAACTTTTGCGTTGTTTCTATTTCTTCCAAATCCTGTGTCTCTTTGATTGGTATTAATTCAAAACATGCACCATTGTATGAGGTATCTGCAAATGAATGGTTACCTAACTCTAAAAGTGGATTTTGACTAAAGGCTTTTGTTTCATTTGGATATAACTCAATCCACATACCCGTAAGGAATAACGTTGCTTTTGTCTGGGTTTGATTTAAAATATCAAGAATGTGTGTGTCATAAGAACTCTTTACTCTTTCTGAAAGGAAATTAGCCCGCATGCCATCTGTCATTTCCGCGTCAAAGGTAAGCGCAATTTGTTTCTTATCCCGCGGTCCATGGAGAATCACTTGTGATTCCAGGCTACTGGTAGCATGACGGACAGGAATACTGTGTTCTGTATATGTTTCTCTCTGTACTTCAAGAGACAATACTTTTTTATCCAGATGCGGTAACAAAAAAGAATATGTTATTCCAGATGAAAAACAGGAGCTAAAAAAAATGATAATAATAAAAAGAATGACATACGCTTTGGAGATGCGTAGAGAAGTTTTTTTCTTTTTTTTTGTGCGAGGCATACGTTAGGGTATTTTACTTGCAAAAAGTACGAACAGTCAACACACAAACATACTTAACCATTTCACATGAAATTCTTACATGACTATGAGTTAATATCCAAAATAACACCATCTATGGGAAATATACATATACTATTCATGGCATTTTTCTCTACCATGTTATCCCTGCAGGGTATTTTTACTTTTGTCTGGATGATCTATGCATGGGAATATCCTACACGAATTGAAGAAAATAAATCGCCTGAAAAATTTGCCAGACCTGAGGTAGGATTTACTGCCCTGATTCCTGCACGTCATGAAAAAGAGGTTATCGATCAGACTATTCAAACTGTTGCAGCTATCAATTATCCCGAGGATAAAAAAGAAATAATTATTATTTGCCGGTATGACGATGAAGAAACAATTACAAAAGTTAAAAAAATATTAGACAAACTCCACAAAGACAATATCCAATTAGTCACTTTTTATGATGACCCGATTAATAAACCACACGGATTAAATATCGGTTTACAATTAGCAACAAAAGATTTCGTCACAGTATTCGACGCTGAAGATGAACCACATCCGAATATTTATCATGTAGTAAACAGTGTCATACTTCGAGATCATGCAGACGTGGTGCAAAGCGGTGTGCAACTGATGAATTATAAAACAAATTGGTTCTCTGCCTTAAATGTTTTGGAATATTTTGCCTGGTTCAAGTCAGGACTCCATTTTTTTGCAACGTACGGCTTAGTTCCTTTGGCGGGGAATACGGTATTTATAAAACGGAAACTATTAGATCAAATTAATGGATGGGACGAACATTGTCTGACAGAAGATGCTGATTTGGGAATACGGCTTACAAAAGCCGGCGCAAAAATTAGAGTTGTGTATGATGAACAGCATGTCACACAAGAAGAAACACCTTCTTCAACACTGAGCTTTATCCAGCAACGCACACGATGGAATCAGGGTTTTCTACAAATTTTATTAAAAGGAGATTGGTTAAAACTTCCCAAGCTTTCACAAAGAGTATTAGCCTTTTATATTCTCTCCGCACCGGAATTAACAGCGTTACTGTTCTTTTATATTCCATTCTCTATTGTAATGATACTGTTCTTAAGGCTCCCTGTTATTCTCGCCATGTTCTCAACGCTACCTATGTATATTCTTTTGCTGCAATTAATTGTGCTGAATATTTTATTCTATGAATTTAGCAAAAGTTATAAATTCAACTATTCTGTCTGGGCTACTATACATATTTGTGTAACATACTATTTCTTTCAAATTGTTCTGGCATTAAGCGCAGCGCGGGGATTTGTCCATTTAATAACGGCAAATAATATATGGGAAAAGACTACACATTTCAATGCACACCGAGTACCTATAGGTTTACAAACCGCGCCTTAATACTGTCATCCTGACCGAGTGGGGCGAATGGAGGGATCTTATGAAAACAATGATAAAGCTTATTAAAAGACTAAAAGGAGAGTGGCTCCTTATCGGGGGTCTCCTTCTCATTTCTGCAATAGCACATGGATATAATATGTTTCATTTTCCTTATTTTGAAAATGATGAGGGAGTGTATCAATCACAAGCCTGGGCACTTTTGACAAAAGGGACATTAGCACCATATACCTATTGGTATGATCATGCTCCGGGCGGATGGATATTTATTGCTTTGTGGGTTTTACTAACAGGAGGGTTTTTTACTTTTGGATTCTCTTTGAATTCCGGACGGGTTTTCATGTTAGTGCTTCATATCGTATCTTGTGTATTTTTATATTTTATTGGTAAACGCGTAACAGGAAGTAAATTGGTGGGAGCTATCAGTGTTCTTATTTTTTCTCTTTCACCTTTGGGAATTTATTTTCAAAGAAGAATTCTTTTGGATAATATTATGACATTTTGGATTTTATTTTCTTTCTTTCTCTTAACACAATACAAACAGCGCTTACGTTTTATTATTCTCAGCGCTTTCGCATTTGGCATCGCTGTTCTAAGTAAAGAAAACGCAATATTTTTTATTCCAGTATATCTCTATGTTATATTTCTAAAAGCGCATAATGGACACAAACATTTTGCCTTAATTACCTGGACAAGTATTGTTTTTATTATCACCTCAACCTATTTTCTTTATGCATTTTTAAAAGGAGAATTTTTCCCGGCTCACACGTTCCTTGGGGGTAACCATGACCATGTGAGTATGATAACAACACTACTACAGCAGTATGGCAGGAGTGGCGGTGGAATTATTAATATTGATAAAAGTACTTTTTGGCAAAATATGAGCGGCTGGTTGCGTGATGACCCGTTGATTATGTTATCGGGTCTATTGGTAACAAGCATAAATCTTTTTTTGGGCATGACCAATAAAACAGTTCGTGTTATTGGACTTCTCTCTGCTTCATTTTGGATCTTTCTTGCACGCGGCGGGCTAGTTATTGAATTTTATATTGTACCTCTTATTCCATTTTTAGCATTAAATATTGCTACCTTTCTATGGATTATGCAACAAAAAGTTGAGCGTCATGTAAAAACACCATTAATTAGATTACTACCTCTACTAACAATAATAATAATCTGTATAACTGATATATCCTTTACTATGCATACCAGAGGAAATAATCTGTATACTGCCAATCAAACAAAACCGCAACTCGAAGCACTTACCTGGATGTTAAAAAGAAATACACCTGATTCTTTTTATGTAATTGATAATTATGGATATATTGAATTACATACCGGTAAAAATAGTCACTTTAAAAATGCAGAATGGTATTGGAAGGTTGATCAAGATCCTGACATCAGAAGCAAGCTCTTACATGATCATCCGCAAGATATTAATTATATTGCACTTACCCCACAAATGGAGCACGATTTACAGGTTTCCGGACTGAATTTCACAAAAATTGCCTGGAATAACTCTCAAAGGATGGCAAAATTCTGGAATGATGGATGGGGAGTAGAATTCTGGTCGACACGATATCCGCAACGCATACTAAGTTCCAGTTGGGAAAGCTACAAACAACACTTTATAAAAAATGGTAGGACTATTGATCCGTATCAGAAGGATATCACAACTTCAGAAGGGCAGTCATACGCAATGCTGCGGGCCGTGTGGATGAAAGATAAAAAGACATTTGATGAGAGTTTTTCCTGGACAAAAAATTACCTGCAGCGAAATGATACATTGTATTCATGGAAATATGTCGGGAGCGATGATACCGGCAGCGCAATTGATCGCGGCACAGCAACTGATGCTGATGAAGATATAGCACTTGCTTTACTTTTTGCCTACAAAACCTGGCATGATCAACAATATTTTACTGCCGCGCAGCAAACAATAAAAAGTATTTGGGATAAAGAAACAGTTACAATTAAGGGGATTCCCTACCTAACTGCTGGAGATTGGGCAGATGGAAAAATAGAAGTTACAATTAACCCCTCTTATTTGTCTCCTGCGCATTACCGTCTTTTTGCAGATGTAGATTTCACCCATCCCTGGCAGCGAGTTGTTGATTCTTCTTATGTATTAGTCAATGCATGCAGCAAAAGCCCGTTGGATAAAAAAATAGGACTGCTGCCGTCTGAATGGTGTGCGATTGATAAAAATACTTTGACTGTGCAACAATCTACTAGTGTGACAGCTACCCAGTATGGCTATAATGCATTTCGTGTCCCGTGGAGAATTGGACTCGATTACTATTGGAATCGTGAACCCCGGGCAAAAAATTATTTAATCACTCTTACTCCACTACAAACTGATTGGCAAACAAAACAACGATTAGTAGCTGCATATCAGCATGATGGAAAAGTCTGGGAAAATTATGAATCAGCAGCTGCATACGGTGGAGATATGGGATTGTTTACCGTTATAAATCCCCAAGAAGCAGATCAAATGTATAAAGAAAAATTGTTAGCGAAGTTTTATGAGGATACAAATAATTCCTACTGGGATGACCCGAAAAATTATTATACTCAAAATTGGGCTTGGTTTGGAACAGCGCTGTATACGAAGAGTATACCGACGTTATGAGAATTTCAAATATCCAATTTCAAATATCAAATAAAAGTACCAAAGGCGTTAGGCCGATTATATAGTCCAGCGCCGGATCAGGTTTGTAACCTGATCCAAAACTGTATATCGACTATGAGAGTTCCAATAAACTCTCTTGCTCTATATGACTTTCCCAAGTAGAAGACATGATTTGATGCTGATATTGAAGACAATTTTCAATCAATGTTGAAACTCATTTAATAATTTTTAGAGTCTATATTTACTAATTCCTCAGGTTGTCAGGAGATCGTGGATCGAGAAAAGATAATCCTGCTCTAAAAGCAAAAAAACTCATCTCATTTCTTTCTAAGATAGCAATTCCGGGGTTATCGTTACTATCAGAAAATAGTACCTGATATTGGTTTGCCTGCGTATCCGTAGCGCCTTTTTTTATTTGAGTAATTGTTATTCCTGCAACGGGAGAAAATTCAGTTAATTCATTAGTCTCTCCATTTTTTATTCTTAAAATATTGTTTTCCTTAGATTGTATAACCAAATACGGGGCAACTGTTGCAATTTCATGTTCATTATCTAAAGTTAACTTTATTTCATCGGGACCATATATTAAGCCATGTCTTGAAGATCTCTTATCTTCCTCCTGGAATCCACTATTAAATAAATTTCTATTGGGAGAAACAAGGACAAGATCATCGAGATTAATTTCTGATACCCTTTTCTGTAGTAGCGCTCTTGCAATTATTTCATTCTTTTCATTAACTCGCTCGCTATCAATAAATTCTCCTTGTACAGTTATCTGTTTTATCGGTAATGTATGAGTTTGTAATGCTTCTTCAAATTTATCTCTTAGATTTTGTTCCCTTTGCTCTCTTGCTAATCTTTCTTGTGCTTTTTGCAACCGTGCTGCTTCTTCTTTGCTAATCTTTTGTGCTGCTTGTTCTTTTCTTGCGAGAAGTACCTTTGCACCTTCTTGAGCATCTGCTTGTACATTTGGACCCAACATTTCTACTAACATAGAAGGAAGTGTGTTCAAAAATTCAGGCAGGTTTTCATCTTCTGTAAATATACGATTATCAATAGCTATTTGCATTTGCTGTGCTACTTGTATTCCATGTTGCTCAATGTGAGCATATGCAGTTCGGATTTTTTTTACCAAAGCCTCTAATTGCGCATCTCCTTCTTTTCGTGCACCTGGCGTTCTTTGACCGACCAGTTCTGATAGGGAAGTACTCTTTGTAAGTAAATTTATTTCATTTCCTGAACCAGTTGGTGTTCGTACTACTAGTAGCGTTGGAAGCGTTTCATCTTGTTCTTGAGTTGCAGGGGGAGTTAGATAATAATACAAATAAGGAACATTGAAGCCTCGAAAATGTGGAATTGCCATTTTTTGAAGAGTATATGCCTGAGGATCAGAGTCAAACTGTTTTGCTGTTGCTAACCCGTCAATATGATCAATTATCTGAGTAGAGACAGTTTTCGAAAATTGCCAATCATTTTCAATTTCACAACCAAATTCTGCACTTACTTCTCTAAATTGAGCTTTAGAGCGAGGAAATTGTTCAGCAGATGAAGTCATACGCAAATCATTTTACCATATTTTAGTTATTCAATGTTATAGTTGTTTTCTTAATTTTGCTTCTAATGTAAGCAGATTTTTATAGCATGCATTAAATTTATCTACATTAAACTGCACAACTGAGAATGCCCGCATAACTCCATCTCGTTTTTGCTCAATATTTAAAACAGCCACAACATCAAAGACACACTCAGGAAAATCTTTTTTATTACCAGTGATTAAAACTGTTATTTCAGGCTGAGTCATTAATCTAGCTGCCAACATAAGATCTACAATACTATTTCCTCTACTTTGATTTTGGTGAGCATAAATTTTTGAAAGAAGTAATGCATTTTCTTGAGTTGTAGTTGTATTGTTCTCAAGTAGCGTTTATAATTTTATAATGAGCAACGCTTCATCAGGATCAGGAAAAGGCGAAATGATCATGATGCTTTTTATTATAACAACCGGTATGCTTCTTGCCGGAGGACTTGCTTCCAACTATAAACCCGGCACGCCGGTCATTCCTGACGCTACAACAATGGGTGGGGGTGTATGTTGTGATAGCGGAGACGGGAACAATTGTCATCCTATTGTTGATGCAACACATCCTGCAATTACCTATACCAGTACAAAATTTGGCTCTCAACAATACGGTTTATTGAAATCCAACGTTACGTTAAAAGAAGGCGGATTCCACTTAGATGATACAAAGCAGCTTGCCCCGGTAAACAATCCTATTATTGTGAATACGACACAGGGGTTTGTTGCGCGTAATGGAAATTTTGAATGCGGTAAAGGAACACAAGACCAGTTATGGAATCCCGTCCAAAATGGCCCCCAATGTATTCCTATTCCGGATGATGAAATAGTATATGTATGCAAAAAAAATTGTTTTGCCCGTCAATGTCATGCAGTTGTTAAAAATGTTACTTGTTATGGAGATAAAACCACAGTGTATGACGCATATTTTAGACTCTCTGATATACCTTCTCCCGGTATTCCGGATTTAATTAAAAATTGTCACAGCGCACTAGTTGGAACGCTCAATACCCCTAACCTTCCAGGTTTTTCTCCAAATGTCACGACAACTGTGAATCCATTTCCAGAGCACAAAACATTACAATTGAGTACGTTAAAATTTAATGTCGTTAATCAGCAAACAGGTACATCACTTTGGGTTTCTCCTTATTGTAAACCGGCAATTTATGTTTACCCTCCCCAGACGGAACAAGTACATATCGCCATCGCTCCAGCTGGAAAATTACTAAAAACAATCCCGGATTATCCTCCGGGAGGATGGACTATAACTGCTGATCCAAACGGTACAATTACTTATCAAAATAATATATATGATTATCTATTTTATGAGGCGCGTATACCTGATGCTCTTATTCCAACCCAGCATTCCGGATATATTGTTGCAAACGATGATTTGAAAAACTTTTTTTCCAGTACACTTCCTGTACTTGGTTTAAATACTAAAGAACAGCAACAATTTTCCGAATATTGGCTCAAAGCTTTACCGAAGAACCCATTTTATTTTATTTCCATTGTTCCCCAAACGATACTGGATACGATCTCTCCTCTTACCATTACCCCTTATCCAGATACAGTACTCCGTATTACTCTGAAATTTCAACCGCTGGATCAACCTATACCAGTTACCCCTCCTAATCTACCTCTTATTCATAGAAACGGTTTTACCGTAGTAGAATGGGGAGGTATTTTCAAACAAGACAAAAATCATCCTTTTAGCTGCTTTATGTAGTCTACTCTATACGTATGAATCCACTAAATCAACAATATACAACAATGACAAGTGATGAAACTGTAACAAAACTGCATGCAAAACCTACAGGTCTTACAACAGAAGAAGTAAATAAACGCCATAAAGAATTTGGACTAAACGTAATTCATAAACGGACAATCAATGCTGTGGAAATATTTATCAGGCAATTCAAAGGCAATCCGCTCATTATCGTTTTACTTGCAGCAACTACTATCGCGTATTTGCTTGGACAGCATGTCAGCTCTTATTATATTTTCACTATAACATTGGTAAGTATAGTGCTGGGTTTTTGGAATGAATATTCTTCTGAGAAAACAGTGCGCGATCTTTTGAAAAAAATTTCACCCAGCTGCATTGTGTTGCGAAACAATGAAAAATTTGAAATATCTGTCAGCCAGTTAACAATTGGAGATATTGTTTTGTTAGTACAAGGCTCTGTAGTACCGGCAGATATACGGTTGATTGAGACACATACCTTATCTATTGATGAATCCACTTTAACAGGTGAAACAAAGGCTGCAGAAAAAGCAATAGAACCTTTGAAAAAAGAGACCAAAAGTATCAGCGATATGACAAATATTGCTTTCATGGGAACTGTTGTTACCACAGGATCCGGTAAAGGTATTGTGATCGCAATTGGGCACAATACAGAGTATGGCAAAATATCCGAAGAGGTATTGTATACCAAACCGGAAACAGAATTCCAGAAAGCATTAGCGCGATTTAGCCAGTTACTAATTAAAGTTATTTTTATTTTAACTGCTGCAATTTTTATTATTAATGCGCTTCTGGGACATCCTATTCTAGACTCAATTATTTTTGCTATAGCAATTGCCGTTGGTATCACACCGGAGTTACTGCCGGTTATTGTAACCATCAGCCTATCGCATGGAGCAGGAAAGTTGGCAAAAAAAGACGTCATTGTCAAACAGCTCATTGCAATTGAAAATTTAGGAAATATGGATGTGTTATGTACTGACAAGACAGGCACCCTGACAGAAGGGAAAATTCATTTGGTGGATTATTTTGATGACCAGGGAAAAAAGAACCCATTACTTATCACATACTCGCTATTGTGCAATAGCGCAATTGTACATCATAAAATATTCGGAGAACCAAATGATGTTGCTGTATGGGCATATGCGCAGGAAAAGAAGATTATTACGGATAAAGATGTAATAAAACTTGCCGAACAAACATGGGACTTCGCAAAACGCATGATGTATACCGTAGTATCAGATACTAACAAGACAACAATTATTGTCCGGGGCGCTCCTGAAGAAGTACTCAACGCATCAACAACAAAACAAAAAAAAGAAGTCTTGAAAAAATTTACTGATTTAAGTAACGACGGATACCGTGTTGCCGCTGTCGCGTATAAAAATATAGAGAAGAAAAAAAATTATGACTGGCATGATGCGGATAATCTCACTTTCTTAGGACTTGTTACTTTCATGGATATACCCAAAAAATCCGCAAAAGAAGCTTTGCAAAAACTGCATGCACTAAATGTCATGGTAAAAGTTATTACAGGAGATAATGAGATTATTACAAAAAAAGTATGTACTGAAGTAGGACTTGATACGCAAGATATTTTACTTGGCAGTGATATAGACAAATTGTCTGATCAAGAGTTACAGAAAAAAGTGAATGCTATTGAGATTTTTGCCAAAGCATCTCCGCAGCAAAAATTACGCATTATTAAAGCATTACGCGCAAATGGCCACACTGTGGGATACATCGGCGACGGCATTAATGATGTACCCTCTTTGCATAGCGCTGATGTAGGCATATCGGTAAATGGTGCAGTGGATGTTGCGAAAGACACTGCCTCAGTTGTACTCCTGCACAAAAGTCTCGATGTTATCGCGGATGGTATCCGTGAAGGAAGAAAAATTTTTAACAACACAATCAAATATATCTTAATGAGCACCAGTTCCAATTTTGGCAACATGTTTTCTGCGTCTATCGCTTCTTTCTTTTTGCCATTTTTACCTATGACTGCAACGCAAATTCTCGTGATTAATGGTCTCTATGATATTTCTCAAACTACTATCCCTTCAGACAACGTCGACAAGGAATCACTGGTAAAACCGCGTCATTGGAATATTAGTTTTATCAAAAACTATATGTTATTCTTTGGCCCTTTAAGTTCTATCTATGATATTTTGACTTTTGGTATTATGCTCTATATTTTCCATGCCAAAGGATCGCTTTTCCAGACAGGGTGGTTCATAGAATCTCTTGCTACAGAAATATTAGTAGTTTTTGTCATACGGACAGCAAAAGTGCCTTTTTTCAAAAGTGTCCCAGGCACATGGCTGGCAATTACATGCTTATCTATCCTCGGTATCGGCATCCTATTACCCTATACATTCATCGCCAAATCTATAGGCTTAGTCCCGCCCCCGCCATTATTTTTCGCAATCCTCATTATTCTAGTCAGCACCTATCTATTGCTAGTGGAGATTTGCAAAAAGTTTTTCTTGAAGAGGTACAGTTTATAAATAGTGCAAAATGAAAGTTACCATTTTAATCCTCTCCTTGTTGTCTTCCATATCCTGCTTCCCAACCTGCAACTAACTTTTGCCTACAATAGAGTAACCCTCCTTTAGGACTACCCATCCATTGGTAATCTCCCGGATGAAATTCTAATCCTCCGTGAAAATGTTCTGATACGGCGTTCGCTTTAGCTGCTTTTCCCATAATTTTTGTAGCTTCAAACAAATCAATATCACCTCTGTCTAATCTTTCATGCGCTTCTTCTTTGCCAGCAAATTGATTTAATGTAACCATCCAGATAATTTTGTTTATAGTAGGATCAGTAACTACGTTTTTAAGGAATTCTAAAGCATGTGGTCCAGTATCATGAATATACAATGCCTGCTCAATTTTTCCTAAATCTATATCTGCATAATCAGGTGCTCCGCCGTGTTCTTGATCGTATGCTATTTTTTTCATCAGAAAATCATAGTAACCGGCAGCATTTTGTATATGCGCATCCGGTTCTATAACTTTAACAACTTCTATTCCTAAATCTTTATAAGCTTTTGCCTTTTTATCAATAATTTCTCCTAACTGAGAACCATCGTGCCAATACCCTGCATTTGCGCGAATTACTAAAATAGGATTTTGTTTTAACCAAAATAATCCTTCAGATGTTTTTAAGCCCCACATATCTTGTGAAGGAACATTACCGGCAGCCCACCCAATATGATTTACAAGCCTCTTAAAGTCAGTTAAGCAATCCCAAGCAGTGCGTGCATCTGATTTCACATCGGTAATATCATAACTGCTGAAATGCTTTTCTCCACGGGGCAAACGCGTAATTAGTTCACTTATATTTGTATTACGACCACCATGAAGAGAGAAAGTTACATTTCCCTCACCAAAAATTTTGGTAAGTTCATTTTCTAACTTCAGCATATTCCGAGCCATTGCAGGCGTAGCGTACTCTGCAATTAATGCTTCATGAGGCTTGAGTTTATTTGCAGCCACAGTACTCAATGAATTCACTTCAACCCGTAACTGAGATGGACTGTGAGAAAATTCTGCTAACATATTTAATAATCATTATACTATAAGCCATAAAATATTGCAATATTGACAAAAAGTTTTATTCTTGTTACAAATATATATGATGGATACAGAAAATGCTCCGAAAAAATCTACGAGTCAAAGCCCACTGATCATTTCTCTTGTATTTCTGGTAGTACTTTTACTCGTTGGGTTCTTTTTATATAAAGCGGCCAAACGTACCCAGACAGCTATGGTGTACAAACAGGCTGTTGTCGTAACCCCTACAACCGCAATGCAACCGACTTCAAGTACAGCTATGCAAAATGCAGTGACAACCGATCCACAGTTGGATACAACAGCAGCAGAGAATAGTTTGAATAAACTTGATTCGGAACTCAGTAGTACTGATAACCATTTATCGAATCAAAACCAGGATATCCCGCAATAAATTATATGAAACAAATAATTATAAAAACCGTAAGTATTATTAGCATTATTACCTTTCTATTTATTAACCCTGTAGTTATATATGCGCAAACAGTTTCACCTTCTATAAGCAGCGCAGTGAATCCACAAAAGCTTGCAGACAGAATGAGTGCTGAAAAACAGCGTGGAGATACGTTGATTAATGATCGTTTGACAAAACTAAACAATATGCTCAGTAAAATTACTGCTGCAAAAAAGTTGTCAGCTACTGATAAATCAGCATTTTCTGCAAAAATCCAGGCAAATATCACGGGTTTAACAAATCTTAAAGCAAAGATAGATGCAGATACTGATGCTGCTACACTCAAAGCAGATATTAAATCTATTTTTACCGATTATCGCGTGTACGCGGTATTTGCTCCGCAAACCGGTGAACTTGCAGCGGCAGATGCAATGACAGAAGCAGCTGATACATTGTCAGCCCTTGCAGATACATTAGCATCCAGAATCCAACAAGCACGAACAGCAGGAAAAGACATGAGCAGCTTACAAACGCTTTTAACAGATATGAAAGCAAAGATCGCGGACGCAAAGACACAGTACGCAAATGTGGAATCGCAAGTTGCAGGTTTAGCCCCATCCAGTTATCCTAGTTCAACAGCAATATTGCAAAGCGCTAGAACAATGCTCAAAACCGGCAGACAAGATCTGCAAACAGCTTTGCAGGACGCAAAACAAATAAGACAAGGACTTCAGGCATTAGGCGGTAAACCCACAGTTTCTCCTAACCCAACACAGTAATACACGGCAGTATGATTTTTATAAGCAAGGAAGGTTACTAGGCGGGTTTCAGACCAGAACATTCATTGACAAACTGAGAAAATAACAAAGAGATGACCCTTCTAGTAATATGGAAGAGAATTTCAACTTTATCCAATGCTTTCACCGTTTTCCCCTTGCTGCTCTTTTCTTCGCACTCCAGCCACAGGATAAATAAACAAAAATCTTCCAGATTACTTTAAATTTTGAGGTTATTTGGATTCGAATACCTGCCAGCTGATATATTTAGAAACGGTTTATATCCGATAAAAAAATTACAGACTTAGTTAATTATGAGAAGGTTAGTTCCATCGAATATTCCATTTTGGAACTAAGGGGAAACTTTCGGAACTTTCATGAAAGCTTGTATTGTACCCTTGTATTTTTAATTGTTCAATTACATCTTCACGAATTCCATATACGTCCCATGTCGGATCTGCAATATATGTCGTAATTGTCTTTTTATTGGATCCTAATTTTTGCGTGAGTGGAACTTCGAGGTATAGGTGTCCACTTGTTTCATCTTTAGGATGACTTACTGTTGGAGATGCATGAATGTTAAATCCTGTTTCAAGAATTGCCAATTCTATTGCCGCAATAGTCCTACATGCTGCACCCACTTTTTCAACAACTTGACCGATAGGTAGTGAATAATCTGGGTAATCCTTTCCACTAATGAAACGAGATTCTTGCTCCTTAGCAAGTTTCTCTATACGAACATAAGGAATTCTATTATGTACCCATGATGTTAATTTTGCAAGATCACTGGGTCCGTCAATAGTGGGAAATATTTGTAAGGCTTCTTTGATTATTTCTCCCAAATACGGATCATCACGCATAAAATTTACTCCCTGAGAATCTTCTGGGTAAAAAAATGAATTTCGAATAGGAATGATTACTTGATCTGGTTCTCCATGTGTTGCAAAAACACGGACAAGCGTATCTGTATCATTCAAATCTGGTGGGAATACATGGTAATTATCTGATATAAAAAGTACACGTCTTGTTATTTCAGGTTCATTTATAACTGATTCACGCTGTATCTCATCTGATACGGTTTGCGATGTCGCTTTTTGTACTGGTTGGATTGTTACTTCTCTTCCGTCAACTTTTACCACTCTACCAATAATAATGCTATCTTTACCAATATCAAAGCTAGCATACTCACTTATTAAAGTTTTTATTCTTTTTTCTGGTGTACTTAAGCGCTGCACAAGCTTGTCATATAATACCCCGCTATACTGAAGTGATTCAGGAATATCAATTTCTTCTTTAACAGACGTACCAGCAATCAATTGTTGTTGATTTGTATACTCTTTCTGCCTTTCTAAAACACTCCCGTTAACACTTTTTGCAATAACGTGAGCCAATTGAGATAGTTGCTCTCGAAACTCTCTTGTTTGTGGTCTATTTTCTCTGTATGGTCTTACTATGTAATCTCTTGCTGTTGGAAGACCATTGCGCGGTTGGTCGATAACTCCAATATCTGAGGGATACAATTGGCTCATCCATCTCGGTTGATTTTCAAAGAGTTGCATACTGTCGACTTGCTCAGCCTCAGGGAATATTTGTTGTAAGGCAGAGACTGCTTGAGGGAGTGTTTTTCCGGTATCAACCCACTCATCTACAACCAAAATATGCATGTTCGGTGCATCTTGCGTATACTGTCTATATTTTTCTTCTATTTCATTTTTGAATTGTTCGAGATGTTCTCTATTTTCATCAGTATCTTTAAACTCACGGTATGCAACTCCGTCTCTTTCTATTGTTTCAAATTGAAGAAAATTATCTCCATATTTGTCTTGTACTTCGGGAATTACGACATCAAGGAGTAAATTATTATTAATAAAACCAGCCTTATATCTTTCATGTAAATCTTTAGCAATTTCTTGATTGAACTTGTATTCATTGTCTATACTTCTTTCTCTTCCAATATTTATGAAGCGAATTTTTGGTCTTTGTGTTTCTGGCAACAATTCTTCCCATGTCTTTCTGAATAAGTGCGCAGCAGGTCGAGCAGATTTCTCCAAAAAGAAGATTGTATCCACATTATCATGTGTGCATTTATTTATAAGGTTAATTGTACCTTGCGCTAAGTCTTCTATATCTCTTTCAGCATAGATCTTACCAACTAACAAAGAAAAATTCTCAGGCTTATATTGTAAGGTTGAAGCATCTAAAACAAACTTTCTAGAATGTCCCTCATTTTCAGATGAAGCTTCGTTAAGAAGATCAGGCGGTTGTATACCTTGTGAAGTTTCAGACATATGAATAATTATATACTTTTATACTTCATGACCGTACCCTTGGCAATATTGAGTTGTTTTGCAACAGTTCGTATTGGAAAACACCACATTTTTTTTAACCAAGCCTTGGTATCATGCACCGTACTTCCGACAGTCTCTAATGCAGCACAAATTTCTTTATCCAGTTTTCCTTCATGTGCAGCCAAGAGTATTCTTGCCCGGGTAATTGTTCGTGCTTTGCAAATACCTTTTTTGATAAGGGTATTTACTCCCTGCAATTCTTTTTCTGTGAGGTATACTTTATATTTATCATGGGGAGATCGTTTCATACTCTATCACCCTCTTTCCCGACTGAAAGAGTATGGCATAGTTATGTGTGAATTTCATAAGAAGGTACTCCTAGGGGCGATATTTGGAATTCTTTTTGACTGCTTTGGCAGAATTAACGATTTCACGATATTGGCCGTCTTCTCCCATAATTTCTTTGAGACCTGAAATACGCTGGTATTCTTGTAAGTAATCAGACAATGCAAAGCGCATTTCTTTAACTTCCTGCCGCATGGATTTTACCTTATCAATCAGCTGGAACATACCAGGTTGTTGGAGAATATGCTGGCGTGTTTCATTTTTTTGTTTGTTGGCTTCTTTTGCTTTTTCAGAATGCAACTTAAATGCTTCACTTCCTTCAAACGCACTATCTACCATCTCTTTATGCTTTTTCATTTCTTCCTGGAGCTTATCAATACTGGAAATATGACGCTTAATTAAATTCTCCAAACTCAAAAGAATTTCTACCTGGGAGTTCGTTTGTGAAGCAGGAGCGGATTGCGTAGTCTCTTCAACTATCTCAGCTTCTTGAATTTCCTGTGGTTGTTCATCTTGAGCAGTCATAGTAAATAATACTATACACAAGTTTGGAAGAAAAAATCAACTAGCAGTTTTACCCCTACATCAAACAGGTGAAATTGGGATGGTTTTTGTCTTGCTTAAATAACCCACCCCATTCAACTATAGTAAAACCACGGCGTGAGATAGGGGATAAGACAGGTGCAGTAACAGAAATAGGAGTATCAAGAGGCTGAAAATTCAAAGAAACCCGGATGACTGTATCGGGAGTGGGGATAACTGTAAGAGGAGCAATTGTATTTAACGTCATTTGGGGAACAATAGAAATAAAGTAATAGGGCGATTTTGGTAATACTTTGAGCCAATAAGGGGAAAATTGGTTTATCTCTCGGGTATTTAACCCCAACTTTGGTAGAAGTGTGCTAAATAAATCCGGGAGTTTATCATATTGCACGACATAGCCGGTATTGTTGGACAAACTGCTTAATAAACTATCAGGAATTGCTGCTTCATAATATAAATAATCATAAGGTGTATTCTTATACATAATTTTCCCGTCCGGATACGCGGTCACTTGCCAGCCGCCCGCAGGATAATAGGGAGTTGTTGTTAATAATTTCCCTTGGGTTGTTACTTTTACTGTTATATTTTCTTTTTCTGTTGGATACAAATCAATAGCAGGCTTACACCATGGTCTGAGCCATTGTTGCGGCCCTGGAGGCGCGCTCGCGGTGAAATAAAACGGGTTCATTTGCAGACTATAATGTGAGGGATACGGAACAGGAGTAACAATTTGCTGATTAATTATTGTAGGAGATGTCCCGGAGTTTTGTTTGTTATCTCCAGAATTCCAGGCGTATTCAGGTTTATTACAATTTTGTACAACATCAGGAATACCATTTGGGGTAGTATCAGGATTTTTAGTTCTCGCGACACCATAATCCCGCATACGGAAATATACATTGTAGACTGTTTTACCAGATCCATAATAATCTTTCGCAAGAGAGTCACATGATTTATCAACCGCTGGGCCACAGTTGGCTACACAAAGATAAATTAATTCTTCATCCGGGATAGGAAAACATGCTTTATGACCGTTTCTATAATCTGCCAATGTATCCATACTGGTATTGAGAGGAATATCCCCGCTGCCTGTATTACATACTTCATGTGCATTATTTGCGGCTGCAGCAATTTCATTTGATGAATCCAGAATAATTGGTTCTTTATTTGGTCCTTTTATTCCACTATCTCTCAAGTGTTTTGCGCAATCGGCAATGGTAATACTTGATTTTAACAATTCATATTGCTGTCCATTATAGGTAAATGCCGGGTGAGCGTTATCAACAATAGGATGACAATTAGGACCGCTCCCGCTATCACAACATAAACTCCCTGGAGGAGTTACCCCTAACAAAGGCGCCCCGGGTTTGTAACTTGATAATAATCCGCCAGCCAAAACAACCCCAAGTATGAGTGAACTAATAATAATAGGTGCTTCAGATTTACTGCTACTTACTTTACCGCTATTTACCGCCATAAAATTACCTTATTAATATAGAGTAAAGAGAAATTGCGAAGAAGTCAATGAAAAGAAGTTAATCGACAAAAGTAAGCGCGGTACCTTTTTTGTCAGCTCTGCCTGTTCTCCCAATTCTGTGAACATAATCATCATACGAAGCAGGCTGGTCATAATTAATTACATGAGTAACGTCATCTATATCCAGCCCCCGGGAAGCGACATCAGTTGCCAAAAGAACTTGAATACTATTTTGTTTGAACTGATCCAACGCGCGTTGCCTTTGATTTTGTGATTTATTTCCGTGAATCGCTGCAGCTTTAAAACCTCTTTGAATCAACGTGTCTGTCAATTTTTGGATACCCCATTTTGTTCTCCCGAAGATAAGCACTTTATCAAAACCTTGCTGGATTAACAAATCATGCAATTGTTCTATTTTTTTATCTTTATGTTGTACCTTGATGATATTCTGCTCGATATTTTCTGCTGTATCCTTTTTTTTAACAGACACAGTAATAGGGTTTTTGACAAATTTCTGGACAATTTGCTGAATCTGAGGTGCTACAGTTGCTGAGAAAAATAATGATTGTCTTTCTTTAGGAAGTAATGAAATAAGATAGGTGATGTCTTTGATAAAACCGATATCCACCATACGGTCAACTTCATCAAGAACTATAGTATGAAAGCGGGAAAGATCCAGACTTTTTTGCTGGATTAAATCTTTTAATCTACCAGGTGTACCAATCACAACATGCGGGTTTCTTTTAAGTTCATTTCTTTGCATATTGGAACTTGCGCCCCCAATACACAAAATTGCATGAATTCCCAATCCTCGTGAGAATTTATGCAGCTCGTCTTTTATTTGTAATGCCAGTTCGCGCGTTGGTGCAACAATCAGCACCCGTTCATTTTGATTCCTGGATATTTTCTCTATAAGCGGGATGAGAAAGGCTGCTGTTTTACCTGTTCCGGTATTTGCAATACCAATCAAATCACGGCCTTCAAGAATATGCGCAATGGATTGATCCTGAATAGGAGTAGGTACTGTATACTTATGATAGGCAATATTACTTTTCAAGGTATCTGATAAGGCAAAATCCGCGAAAGAATGAATAGGTAAGTATGCTTCAAGAGTGGAATTTGCAGCCGCAGGACTTACAAACCTGCTTGCTTCTATTTTTTCCGCGAGCCTGTTGTGTTTGCCTTTATGGACAAATTTCTTTTTTCCATGAAATCTATTGCCATTATATGGATTATTAAATTTTTGTGATCCTGTATACATACATTTACTTTTTTCCCTCTTTCACTACTCGTAGTCCGCCTTTTTTCGCTTGATTATCAATTGCCCGCTGTGCTTTATTCTGGGCAATTTCATCCCTTTTTACTTTTTGCGCGGCAAAATCCTTATTTAAAAGCTTTTGACACTCCGGATCAGGACACACACTTTCTTCATGCTGCACTTTCACTTTTGTGCCGGAAAATGTAGTAACTACTTCTTCCCAAGCTTTAAGAAATACTCGTTCTTTCCCGCACCGGAAACAAGGATTTGTATATTTTTTATCCATACGATTACCCCTTTGTCATTGCGAGGAGGAACGCCGCCGCTTCCGCGAAGCTAGTACCCTTGGGGTACGCGGCAATCTTCTAGCATTGAGTCTATAAGATTGCTTCGCTATCGCTCGCAATGACACTATAAAAAGTGTTCGTTTCGAATCGATACTTTAATATCTACTCGGTCTATTATTTCTGTCTTCTTGTGGTTTCGCTTCTTTTACAACGATTGTTCTGTTTGCAAGCATTGTGTTATTAAGCTTATCCATTGCTAATTTTGCTTCTTCATCATTTTTCATTTCAACAAAACCAAAGCCTTTTCCTTGACCTGTAGCTCTGTCTGTAATGACTTTTGCTGATAAAACTGTGCCTATTGTCGCAAAATAGTCTTGTAATTGTGCATCTGTAACCTCGTATGCTAATCCGCCTACGAATAATTTATTTGTCATGTGTTTTTCTCCTTTCTGTAAAGATAGTAATTAAAGGAACGCAACTGCTTAAGTAAGAAGTACTGATATGAATAGAAGGAAGATACTGGATATACGTATGAAAATGTAGGGTATCTTTATCTTGAATCATTAAACGAACTTAAAATTAAGCAGATATATTACTTTAATTCTGCTGTAAGCTACAATCAGTATAT
>WNFI01200172.1_pt1 | contig 25438 bp, 16 predicted proteins | sample 5400471 | NCBI WGS metagenome assembly WNFI01 (sample SAMN13153348, study PRJNA577476) | soil metagenome | isolation source: 100 cm saprolite on Douglas fir-dominated hillslope | place: USA:California | collected 2013-09-17 | reverse complement strand
GCGCGAGTGCCTCGTGGCGCTCGTGACGCGCGATTTCCTCATGCTGACGGGCGACGTACCCCTGGTACTTTGCTTGGATCTCCACCTGCTCGGCGACCGAGGCATCCGCGACGGGCACGCCCGCGACCCCAAGCCCGGAAAGCGAAGCGTAGCTCACTCCCGGCCGTCTCAGCAGATCCATCAGCGAATATGCACGTTCGATCGGCTTTCCGAGCACACGCTCGGCCGCGTCAGCGGGCAGGGATCGGGGATTCACCCAGGTGGACTTGAGCCGTTCCTGCACGCGGGCGATCGCGTCGCGCTTGCGGTTGAACGCATCCCAGCGAGAATCGTCCACCACGCCGAGCCTGCGCCCGGTCTCGGTGAGCCGCAGGTCGGCGTTGTCTTCGCGCAGCATCAGGCGGTACTCGGCGCGGCTCGTGAACATGCGGTAAGGCTCGGTCACGCCCCGGGTGACGAGATCATCGACGAGCACCCCGATATAGCCTTCGTCGCGCCGCGGGCACCAGTGCGGCTCGCCCTTCACGAACAGCGCCGTGTTGATACCGGCGAGAATTCCCTGCGCAGCCGCTTCCTCATAACCCGTCGTACCGTTGATCTGCCCCGCGAAGAACAGCCCCGAAATCGACTTCGTTTCCAGCGAAGCCTTTAGATTGCGCGGATCGTAGTAGTCATACTCGATGGCATACCCTGGTCGCAACAGGTGGGCGTTCTCCAGCCCACGAATGCTGCGTACCAGCTCCATCTGAACGTCAAACGGAAGGCTGGTCGAGATTCCATTGGGGTAAAACTCGCTGGTGGTGAGCCCTTCCGGCTCGAGAAAAATCTGATGGCTTTGCTTGCCGGCAAAGCGATGGATCTTGTCTTCGATCGAGGGACAATAGCGCGGGCCTATCCCTTCGATCACGCCCGTATAGATGGGGGAGCGGTCGAGCCCGCCCCGGATGATTTCGTGCGTGCGCGGATTGGTGTGGGTGATCCAGCAAGGTAGCTGGCGCGGGTGCATTTCCGGCGTCCCGAGGAACGAAAACACCGGGACCGGCTCGTCGCCCGGCTGCATTTGCATCACCGAGAAGTCGATGGTCCGGCCGTCGATGCGTGGGGGTGTTCCGGTCTTGAGGCGCCCCACCGGAAGTCTGAGCTCGCGCAGCCTCGCGGCAAGGCTGATCGACGGCGGGTCCCCTGCCCGGCCGGCCTGGTGCTTCGACAAGCCGATATGGACAAGCCCGGCAAGAAAGGTCCCGGTTGTCAGCACTACCGCGCGGCCGGAGAAGCGCACCCCGAGTTGAGTCACCACTCCGGCCACTCGGTCGCCCTCCAATATCAGGTCATCCACCGCCTGCTGGAACAGGGTGAGATCGGGTTGGTTCTCCAGACGCGTGCGAATCGCGTGCTTGTACAACAGGCGGTCGGCCTGGGCGCGAGTCGCGCGGACAGCAGGTCCTTTCGAGGAATTGAGGGTACGGAACTGGATCCCCGCTTCATCGGTGGCGATCGCCATGGCTCCGCCCAAGGCGTCGACTTCGTTGACCAAGTGCCCCTTGCCGATGCCGCCGACGGAGGGGTTACACGACATTTGGCCGAGCGTTTCGATGCTGTGCGTCAGGAGAAGCGTCTTGCAGCCTGCGCGCGCGGCGGCGAGCGCGGCCTCGGTGCCGGCATGGCCGCCGCCGACTACGATGACGTCAAATCGAGTAGGAAAATGCATCGCTTGGGCAAACGAAAACAAGCCCGATTTTAAAGGTATTCGGGAACGAGAGACAGTTGATTCACGCAGAATTCCGGGGCCTGGATGCGGGAGCGGGGCGCGCCGCTCTTTGGCGGTTTCCGACTCTCACCCGTGATGTTTCACGTGAAACATCGGCGCCACCCCCAGGTTCTCCACCGAAAAATCCAAGGCTTATACGGCCGGCAAACCACAGGACATCCACCAGGTATTACCAGGGTACCCACAGCAATTCTGGAGGATGATCCACAACCCAGAAGCGCTTGCCAAAGAACGCTCAACGCGCTGAAATATAAATGGCTTTCCTACTCACGCCTTAAGGACACCAGGAGGACACCAGAAGAACGCCGGAAATAAAAAAGCCGTCGCCGACGGCTTTTTTATCCACCAATCCGGTTCTTCAGCCGAGCGTGCGTTCCAACGCCTCCCGCCGCAGGGCGAACTCGCGCGGCAACCGGCTCCCCAAAAGCTGAAGCAACTCGTCCTGCAACTTGAGCTCCCGCTTCCACTCGCTGCTGTCGATCGAGCTGACCCGCCTGAACTTCTCGTCGTCGAAGCCCTCGAGTCCGCTCAACTCCACATCTGCAAAGTCGGGAACCCGGCCGATCGGTGTTTCGACCCCGCGTGCCTTGCCTTGGCAGCGCTCAACGATCCATTTCAGCACGCGCATGTTCTCCCTGAACCCAGGCCAGATGAACTTGCCCTGAGCATCGGTACGGAACCAGTTGACGCAGAAAATCCGCGGGCGCTTCGGCACCGAGCGCCCGAGCTTCAACCAATGGTTAAAGTAGTCGCCCATGTTGTAGCCCACGAACGGGATCATCGCCATCGGATCGCGCCTGACCACGCCGACCTTGCCGGTGGCCGCTGCTGTGGTCTCCGAACCCATCGTCGCGGCGATGTAGACTCCGGAGTCCCAATCGAAGGCCTCGGCCACAAGCGGTACTGTGTCCGAGCGCCGGCCACCGAACACAAAGGCCGATATCGGCACGCCCTCGGGATTTTCCCATTCGGGATCGATCGACGGGCACTGCGTGGCGGGAACCGTAAACCGCGAGTTGGGGTGGGCCGCTTTCCTGCCGCAATCGGGTGTCCACTCCTTCCCCTGCCAATCGATGAGCTTGACCGGAGGCACGTTTGTCATCCCCTCCCACCACACGTCGCCGTCCGATGTCATGGCGACATTGGTGAAAATGGTGTTGCTTCTGATCATCGCCATGCAGTTGGGATTGGTCTTTTCCGAGGTTCCAGGCGCGACGCCGAAAATTCCAGACTCCGGATTGATCGCGTAAAAACGTCCGTCCTTGCCCGGCTTTATCCAGGCGATGTCTTCGCCTATCGTGGAGACTTTCCAGCTCTTGAACGCCGCCGGCGGAATCAGCATGGCGAAGTTCGTTTTTCCGCACGCTGAAGGGAACGCCGCGCTCACATAGATCTTTTCGCCCGAGGGCGGCGTGACGCCGAGAATCAGCATGTGCTCGGCAAGCCAGCCTTGGTCCCGGCCCATGACCGAGGCAATGCGCAGCGAAAAACATTTCTTGCCGAGCAATGCGTTGCCACCGTAGCCGGAGCCGAACGACCATATTTCCCTGGTTTCCGGATAGTGGACGATGTACTTGTGCTCCCTGCTGCACGGCCAAGCCACGTCCTTCTGCCCGGGCGCGAGCGGCGCGCCGACCGAATGCACGCAGGGAACGAAATTGCCGTTCCTCTCCAGGATTTCCCATACCTTCTTCGTCATGCGCGTCATGATGCGCATGCTCACCACCACGTAGGGCGAATCGGTCAGCTCGATGCCGATATGCGCGATGTGCGAGCCGAGCGGTCCCATGGAAAACGGGACCACATAAAGGGTCCGGCCGCGCATGCACCCGTCGAAGAGCTTGTCCAGCGTGGCGCGCATTTCCCGGGGATCGACCCAGTTGTTCGTCGGACCCGCGTTCTCCTTTTGCTGCGAGCAGATGAAAGTTCGGTCCTCGGTGCGCGCCACGTCGCCGGGATCCGAGAGCGCGAGGAAACAGTTCGGGCGGAACTCGGGGTTGAGCCGCTGCAGCGTGCCTGACTTGACCATTTCGTCGCAAAGCCGGTCGTATTCCTCCTGCGAGCCGTCGCACCATTGAATCCGGTCGGGTTTGGCCAGCGCGACGATGCGCGCCACCCATTCCTTGGCGCCGTGGTGCTGAACGTAAGACGGAGCGCCAATATCAATACCTGCAGCGTAAGGTTGATTCATGCCGGGGCCTCGCGATGACGACCTGGCGGCAGGACGGACACGGCCGCCAGTCGTATTTCAGGACAGTAAAGGCGCGAACTCTACCACGATCCGGCTGCAGAAAAAAATGACCAGGAAAAACGGCAAGTTACGCGATGCGGGCGCTACGCGCGCAGCCTACGCGTGAGGCATTTTGCCATCCGGAATGTGGGCGCCGTCGTCGTCACGAGAATAATGACGCGCGCAACGTGCGCCGCGGTCACCAGCGGCACGCCGAGCTGGAGAACCTTGGCGGTGACGCACATCTCGGCCATGCCCCCAGGCGCAGTAGCGAGCACCATCGTCGAAATCGGCACCGCAACGGCGAGCGCCACGCTCCAGGCGAACAGCGCAGAAACGAGAATCGCCAGAACCACGGAAACGCATACCATCGCGATGAAACGCGGCGCCGCCCTGAGCGATTCGCGATCGAAGCCCGAACCGAGCGCGCAGCCGAGCAGCACCTGCGCCGCGTTGGACAGCCCGACCGGCATCGCCGACAATCCGACGCCCCCCACGGTCAGACCGATCGCCGCCGCCAGCGGACCCAGCATCCAAGCGTTCGGCATGCGCAGCCTCGCGAGCAGCGCGCCGGCCGCGGCTGCGATCGCGAGCAAGGCGAGCAGACCCGCAGCGTCAACGTCAGGCTGCGCAGCACGGTAAGGGTCGATTCCATGGAGGCCCAGCGACGTAAACACGAACGGCACGATCACAACGACGATCATGACGCGCAGCGATTGTGCGACTACCACGCGGTCAGCCCGGGCGCCGAAACGTTCCCCCAGAATCGTCATCTCCGCGGCACCGCCGGGAACGCTGGCGAAAAGTGCCGTGGTTGCGTCCAAGCCCGTGGTGCGCGTAAGAAACCAGCCGCTCGCGTAGGCGAGCAGCGCGGCGAACACCGCAGCCGCGATGAGCAAGGGCCAGTGCGCTGCGACCTCGCCTGCGACCACCGGGGTGAAGTACAGTCCCAGCGCGGAGCCGATCACGAGCTGGCCGGCGGCCCTTCCGCCCTTTGGCGAGGCGAGCCTCGCGCCGAAGAATTTCCCACAGGCCATGGCGAGCAACGGCCCGATCAGCCAAGGCAGCGGAGCGCGCAGGACGCTGAACACCGCGCCACTTGCGCCGCAAACGAGCAGCGCGGTGAAAACCGGATAACGATTCATTCCGCTGCGGAGAGCGAGTTCATTTTCCGACGCAAAATCGCGAGAAAATCTCGCCCAGCAGGTCGTCCGCGGTAAATTCGCCGGTGATCGCGTTGAGCTCGACCTGCGCGAGGCGGAGCTCTTCTGCGAAGAGCTCGCTCTGCGGCATCGCGCGCCCGGCCCGCTCGAGCGCCTCGACGACGTGGCCAAGCGCGGTGAGATGCCGCTCGCGCGCCATGAATATGTCTTCGCCGCCCGACTGCCAGCCAGCCAGTGCGAGCAGCGCTCGGCGCAGCGCCTCGATACCCTCGCCCGTTCTAGCAGAAAGATGAATACGCCAACCGTTTGCGCCCTCTTCGGCCTGCGGCGCGCCACCGCAGAGATCGATCTTGTTGAACACCGTGACCGGTCTCAGCTTGCGCGGAAGGCGGGCGGCGATGGCGCGGTCCGCGGCGGTGACGCCGGCACGCGCGTCCACTACCAGGAGGAGCGCATCGGCGCGTCCGATCGCCTCCCAGGTGCGGGCGATGCCGATCGCCTCGACCGGGTCGGCGGTGTCGCGCAGACCGGCGGTGTCGATGATATTCATGGGCACGCCTTCGATCTGAATCGTCTGACGCACCGCATCGCGCGTCGTGCCGGGAATTTCAGTCACGATAGCGAGCTCTTCTCCAGCGAGCCGGTTGAGGAGCGACGATTTCCCCACATTGGGTTGGCCGGCCAGCACCACTTGAAGTCCGCTGCGCAGCACACTGCCCTGGCGCCCGCGATCGAGCGCGCGGGTAACTTCACCCTGGAGACGCTGCAGACGCTCGCGTGCGTCGTCCCTGTCGACGGGGTCGATCTCCTCCTCGGGAAAGTCCAACGTCGCCTCGACCAGCGAGCGCAACTCGACGAGCTGCTTCGCAAAGCTGCCGATCCGCTCGGAGAATTCGCCGCGCAGCGAGCGCAGCGCGCAACGGGCCGCGGCCTCGGTGGCGGCCTCGATGAGATCGGCGACGCCCTCGGCCTGCGCGAGATCGAGCTTGTCGTTCAGGAATGCGCGGCGGGTGAATTCGCCCGGCTCGGCTAGGCGCGCCCCAAGCTCGAGGCATCGCCTCAAGAGCATCCGCAGCACGACGGGCCCGCCATGGGCTTGCAGCTCGAGCACATCCTCCCCTGTATACGAGGCCGGCGCGGGAAAGAAAAGCGCGATGCCGTCGTCAACGGGCTCGCCTCTAGTCCCGCGAAACGTCGCCCGAGCGGCCAGACGCGGCGCAGGGACGCGACCGAGCAGGTGTGACGCGAGTTCCTCAAGGTGCTTCCCTGAAACGCGCACGATCCCGATTCCCGCCCGCCCCGACGCTGTCGCGACCGCCGCGATCACATCCGTATCGGACGGCGCTACCATCGGTTCGCCCCTCGGGCGTACCTGCCCGCAATGAGGCGGCGCCTCAGCGCTTCGCGCTGGCGGCGGATTTTTTCCCCCCGATCATGCGGGTGATCTGCCATTGCTGGAGGATCGACAGGATATTGTTGACGAACCAGTATAGGACTAGGCCCGACGGAAAAAAGTAGAACATCACACCGAACGCGAACGGCATGATCATCATGACCTTGGCCTGAACCGGGTCGGGTGGTGTCGGGTTCATCTTCGTCTGAACGAGCATCGAGCCCATCATCAGCGTCGGCAGCACGTACCAAGGATCCGGCGCCGAAAGGTCCCTGATCCAGAGATAGAAAGGAGCGTGGCGCAGCTCGACGCTTTCGAACAGCACCCAATAGAGAGCGATGAACACCGGGATCTGCACCAGGATCGGCAGGCAGCCGCCGAGCGGGTTGATCTTCTCGGTCTTGTAGAGCTCCATCATCGCTTGGTTCATCTTCGTCTTGTCGTCCGCATACTGCTCGCGGAGCTTCATCAGTCGCGGCGTAACCAGCTTCATTTTCGCCATCGAGCGGTAGCTCGCGGCTGACAGCGGGAAAAAAATCAGCTTGATGACCACCGTGAGCAGAATGATCGCAAGACCCCAATTGCTCATCCAGCCGTGGAACAGCCTCAGCACCCAGAAGAGCGGCGCAGCGATCACCGTAAGCCACCCGTAGTCGACCACCAGCTCCAGTCCGGGGGCAACTGCCTCCAGGTGATCCTGGTCCTGCGGCCCGGCGTACAGCGGTACCACGGCCTGGGCGGAGGCCCCGGGTGCGATCGGTCTAAGGGACACGATCACCCCGGCCGAATACAGGTCTTCGGAGAGCTTACGGGTATAGAATTCGCGCGGCGTCTTGTCCGGAGGCAGGAGCGCGGCCACGAAATAGTGCTGAATGATCGCGATCCAGCCGTTGTCGGGCGTCTTCGGATAGGGCGCTTTGTCCTTGGCGATGTCCTCGAAAGTCACCTTCTGAAACTTGTCCTGCGCGGTATAGAGGGCCACGCCGGTATAGGTCCGCGCCATATAGGGGTCGCTCCCGGGGGACTTGCTGTCGCGGGTGAGTTGGAAATACGCGTGGGTGGCGAGCGGCGCCGCCGTTCCGTTCGAGATTTCCTCGGCGACGTCGATGCGATAGCTCGCGCGGCGGAAGGTCAGGATCTTGGCCACTTTGATGCCCTCGGCAGTGTCTGCGTCAAGCCGCACCTCCAGCCTATCCTGATCCTGCGCGAGAATGAATTCCTTGGCCTTCGCCCGAAACAGCGTCCGGTGATTCGGCAGTCCGGTGCCAATCAGGCCGCTTTGCGCGGAGTAGCGGTGCTCGGGTCCAAACAGCACGAAGTTCTTCTTTTCGTCACGCGTGTCCTTGTGCTTGAGCAATTCCAAATAGACGAGGTCGCCGCCTTGCGTATCGATTTCCGCAAGCATGGTGTCGGTGCGAACGCGCAGCCGCTCGCTGGGCTTGCCCGTCGGCGCGGCACTCGGAGGCATCGCATCCGCAGCTTTCGCCGCGGGCGTCACCGCCGGGCCACTCGGCGTCGGAACCGTCCCCTGTGTTGCCGGTGCAGTCGGGGGCCGAAGCTCCTTCTGCCACGCGTCCCATAGGAGCAGCAACGAAAACGAGAACACGAAGAACAGGATCAGGCGTTGTGTATCCATCAAGAGAGCGAGAAATCAGGGGACCGGATCATGGCCGCCCGGGTGCCAGGGATGACAGCGCGAAAGACGCCGCAGCGCAAGCCAAGCGCCCCGCGCCGTGCCGTGGCGCTCGAGCGCCTCGATCGCATAGGCGGAACACGAGGGATGGAAGCGGCAGTGCATGCCGAGCAGAGGGCTGGCTGCGTAGCGATAAGCCCGAATGAAAAGCGATAGCAGTTTGCTCACGACGTTCCGGCCAGGCAACGCTCGATTTCAGCCAAGGCGACCGTTCTCGCTGACAGCCGAATCAGGATATCGCGGCTTCCCAGCCGCGCCTGATGGCCCCGGAACCACTCCCGCAGCAAGCGCTTCGCGCGATTGCGGTCGACCGCACGCGGAAATACGCGCTTAGGCACGATGAGACCGAGTCTTGGAACACCGAGCACGTTCGCTTTGAGCAGCACGCTGAACCCGGGGCGCTTGATGGCTCGCCCTGCGGATAGCAACGCAGCGATATCAATCGTTCCGAGCCGCTGCCTGCGGGTGTAGCGCCTGCGCTCGCTCAAACGCTCAAACGAGCCCGCCCCTTGGCGCGTCGCGCCCGAAGCACCGCCCGGCCTCCGCGCGTGCGCATGCGAACGAGGAACCCATGGGTGCGTTTCCTGCGGATGACCGAGGGCTGAAAAGTGCGTTTCATGAAGCGAATCCCTGAGAGTAAACAGAACCTTGAATTAGACGATACTTTAGCTAAGATTGTCAAAGAATTAAGCTCTTCGGGCTGTGGATAACTCCATCGGAAACGGGTAAAATCAACTCGCAAGTTTCCCCCGATCTGAGCCTCATTAGAGTCCATGCAGGGTTTCTGGGCCTCGTGCCTGAGTCGCTTCGAAAAAGAGCTTCCCGCTCAGCAGTTTAATACCTGGATTCGGCCGCTCAAACTGGACGCCTCGGCGGCGCCCTCCGGCGAGTTGCGGCTGCTTGCGCCCAATCGTTTCGTTCTGCAGTGGGTCAAGGATCGCTTCGCGCCACGTATCGAAGCGATGGGCGCTGAATTTTTTTCCTCGCCTATCCGCGTGTCGATCACCCTTGAGTCCCCGGGCGCCTCAGAGCCCGCAAAGCCCCCCGCGCCCGCGGCGCTCACCGCGCGCGCTGCACGCACCGTGCCGGCGCGAGCACAGCACGCCGACCGCTCGAGCCTCATTTCAGAATTTAGTTTCGACAATTTTGTCGCCGGCAAAGCCAACCAGCTCGCTCGCGCCGCGGCGCTACAGATCGCCGAACATCCGGGAACGTCGTACAACCCGCTGTTCATCTACGGTGGCGTGGGTCTTGGCAAGACGCACCTGATCCATGCGGTCGGCAACCTCGTTCTCGCGCAGCATCCCAGCGCCCGCGTCCGCTATCTTCACGCCGCGCAATATATCTCCGATGTGATTCGCGCCTATCAGCAAAAATCCTTCGACGAGTTCAAGCGTTACTACCATTCGCTCGATCTTCTTCTGATCGACGACATCCAGTTCTTCACCGGCAAGGACCGAACGCAAGAAGAGTTTTTCTACGCTTTCAACGCGCTGATCGAGGCTCACAAGCAGCTGATTATCACCTGCGACACTTACCCCAAGGACCTCGCGGGCATGGACGAGCGCCTCAAGTCGCGTTTCTCGTGGGGTCTCACCGTGGCGATCGAGCCTCCGGAGCAGGAAATGCGGGTCGCGATCATCCTGAAGAAAGCCGAGGCTGTATCGCTCAGGCTCTCCGAAGAAGTCGCCTTCTTCATCGCCAAGCACATCCGCTCGAACGTCCGGGAACTCGAAGGCGCGCTGAAGAGCGTAATCGCCTATTCGCGCTTCAACGGCCGCGACATCACGCTCGACACGGCAAAGGAAGCGCTGAAAGACCTCCTCACCGCCCAAAACCGGCAGATCACCGTCGACAACATCCAGAAGACCGTCGCCGAGTATTACAAGATCAAGGTCTCTGACATGCACTCCAAGAAACGCAGTCGACACGTCGCCCGCCCCCGCCAGCTCGCGATGGCGCTCGCCAAGGAGCTCACCCAAATGAGCCTACCGGACATCGGTGACGCGTTCGGCAACCGCGACCATACGACGGTTCTGCACGCGTGCCGGACTATCGCGGCGCTCCGCGAGAAGAACCACGACATCAACCGCGACTACCACGTATTGGAGCAGGTGCTCAAAGGATGAATAAGCCGACGGAAACCTGTGGACGAATTGTGATAAAGCGCCACCGTAATGAGGCACCGGTTTCTTGTCCAGATTTGGTACACGCGCCAACCCGGACCTTACCCACAGGTTGCCTACGTCGAGGCGCCGCACATTTGCGGGCGCGAGCCGAGTTATCCACCTAAAAGGCGGCGATCATCTTCATCATCAAGGAAATAAAATGAACCTTCTTAGGACAAAACGTGAAACACTGCTCGCGCCTCTACAAGCGGTTACCGGGATCATCGAGCGACGCCATACGCTGCCGATTCTGGCGAATGTACTTCTTTCGAGAACCGATTCCCACATAGATTTCGTCGCAACCGACATCGAAATCGAGATCACTGCAAGTATGGCGGCCGAGGAAACGGGTGAAGTCAAAAAGGTCACCGTAGGCGCACGAAAGCTCTTCGATATTCTGCGCGCGCTTCCGGAAGGAGCAGATGTTACGTTGGCGCTGCAGGACAAGCGGCTCCAGGTCAAGTCGGGCAAAAGCCGCTTCAACCTGCAGACGCTCTCTGCGGAGGATTTTCCGCGTCTGGTCGTGTCCGAAGGCGCGGGAACGTGTTTCTCCATACCCCAGAAGCTGCTGAAGTCGCTGCTCGGACTGGTTCAATACGCGATGGCCCAGCAGGACATCCGTTATTATCTCAACGGCCTGCTCATGGTGATCGAAGACGGGCAGTTGAAACTGGTTGCGACCGACGGGCACCGGCTGGCTTACGTCAGCCGGGAAGCGGGGGGCAAGAATCTTGCTAAGCAGGAAGTGATCCTTCCCCGCAAGACGATCATCGAGCTCTCGAAACTTCTCGAGGACACCGACGAGGCCGTTGCGGTCGATCTGTCTGCGGCACAGGCGAAGTTCAGCTTCGGCAAGGTTGTGCTCGTTTCGAAGCTCGTGGACGGAAAATTTCCCGACTATGGCCGCGTGATTCCGCAGAATCATCCGAAAAAGCTCAAGCTTGAGCGAATTGCGCTGTTGCAGGCCTTGCAGCGGGCCGCGATTCTCACCAGCGACAAATTCCGAGGGGTGCGTTGGGTTCTGGGGGAAGGCAGCCTGAGGATCAGCTGCAGCAATACCGAGCAGGAGGAAGCTCAGGAAGAACTGGACGTGCCGTATACCGGGGAGGCTCTCGACATTGGATTCAATGTGGGTTATCTGGTGGATGTGCTCAACAATCTCGACGTCGCCGAAGTCGAGTGCGGACTGGGCGATGGCAACTCGAGCGCGTTGTTTACCGTACCGGGGCGCAGCGATTTCAAATACGTCGTCATGCCGATGCGGATCTGAAGAGAGAAAAATGGCAGAGCCAGAGAAGAACGAGCGCGCCCCGGATCAGTACGATTCCGACAGCATCAAGGTCCTGAAGGGCCTGGACGCGGTGCGCAAGCGCCCGGGAATGTACATCGGTGATACCTCCGACGGGACCGGCCTGCATCACATGGTGTTCGAGGTCGTGGACAATGCCATCGACGAGGCGCTGGCCGGTTTCTGCAACGAGATCACCGTCACGATTCACACCGACAATTCGATCAGCGTAATCGACAACGGGCGCGGCATTCCCACCGAGATCCACAGGGAGGACGAGCAGAAACGCTCTGCCGCCGAAATCGTGATGACCGAGCTTCACGCCGGCGGCAAATTCGACAACAATTCCTACAAGATCGCAGGCGGGCTGCACGGGGTAGGCGTATCGGTAGTCAACGCGCTTTCCGATTGGCTTCGACTCACTATCCGGCGCGACGGCAAGAGCCATTTCATGGAATTCCGGCGCGGCGTTCCCGTGGCGCCGCTCAAGGTGACCGGCAAGACGGAAAGACGCGGCACCGAGGTGCATTTTCTGGCGCGCGCGGAGACGTTTGGGGCGGTCGAGTACCACTTCGATATCCTGGCCCGGCGTCTGCGCGAGCTCTCCTTTCTCAACAACGGCGTGAAGATCCAGCTCGTCGACCAGCGCACGGGAAAAGAGGAGAACTTCGCCCATACCGGCGGGGTGAAAGGTTTCGTCGAGTACATCAACCGCAGCAAGAACGTCCTGCACAGCACGCCTTTTTACTCGATCGCCCAGAAAGACGGGATGACCGTCGAGGTGGCGATGCAGTGGAACGACTCGTACCAGGAACAGGTTCTGTGCTTCACCAACAATATCCCCCAGCGCGACGGCGGCACTCACCTCACGGGCCTGCGCGCCGCCATGACGCGAAGCTTGAACCAGTACATCGAAGCGAACGAAGTCGCCAAGAAGGCCAAGGTCGAGACGACCGGCGACGACATGCGCGAGGGCCTTTCCTGCGGCCCAACGACGCCCGCATCATCTGCGGAAAGATCGTCGACGCGGCGCGGGCGCGCGAGGCGGCGCGCAAAGCGCGCGAGATGACGCGCCGCAAAGGGGTGCTCGACTCGTTTGGATTATCGGCAAAGCTCGCCGACTGCCAGGAGAAGGATCCCGCGCTTTGCGAGCTCTACATCGTCGAGGGCGACTCCGCCGGAGGCTCGGCGAAGCAGGGCCGCGACCGCAAGTTCCAGGCGATTTTGCCCTTGAAGGGCAAGATCCTGAACGTCGAAAAAGCGCGGTTCGACAAGCTCATCTCCTCGCAGGAGATCGTCACTTTGATCCAAACACTCGGTACCGGGATCGGCAAGGACGAGTACGACATCTCGAAGCTGCGCTACCACCGCATCATCATCATGACCGACGCCGACGTCGACGGCGCGCACATCCGCACGCTGCTGCTCACCTTTTTCTACCGGCAGATGCCGGAGCTCGTCGAGCACGGGCACGTGTATATCGCGCAGCCGCCCCTGTACAAGGTGAAGCTCGGCAAGCAGGAGCGCTACTTCAAGGACGACCACGAGCGCGCGCAGTTCATGCTCGCCCAGGCCTTGGTGGGAGCCTCGCTCCTGCCCAGGAAGGGCGGGCAGCCGATCGAGGGCAAGACGCTCGAGCAGCTGGCGAAGGCCTACCTCTTCGGCGAGGCGGTGGTCGCGCGGGCTTCCAAAATCATAGACGGCGACGCGCTCGCCGCGCTCATGCGCGGGGTGAAGGTGGACCTGTCCAGTCCGCAGGCCGCAGGGGCAAGCGCGCTCAGGCTGAAGCAGGCGATGGCCGCCGACGGGAACGGCGTCAACGTGAATGCGCGCTACGACGCGAAGAACGAGCGCCACCAGCTCGTCATCGAGCGCACCCACCACGGTAACGTCCGAACGAGCGTGCTCGACGAAGACTTCCTCTCGTCGGGAGACTGTCAGCAGCTCAACCGCATCGCACAGCTGCTCCAGGGCCTCGTCGGGCCGGGGGCGGTGATCAAGCGCGACGACAAGGAAGAGGCGGTCGCGGATTTTCCTCAGGCGATGAAATGGCTGCTCGGCGAAGTCGAGCGCAGTGCGGCGATACAGCGCTACAAGGGCCTTGGGGAGATGAATCCTGACCAGCTCTGGGAGACCACGATGGACCCGCAGTCGCGGCGCTTACTCAAGGTGCAGATCGAGGACGGGATCGCCGCGGACGAAATCTTCACCAAACTGATGGGGGACGACGTCGAGCCGCGGCGGCTGTTCATCGAGCAGAACGCCTTGATCGCCCGACTCGATGTTTGAGGCGGCCCGCGGGCGCAGTTTTTCTCAGGCCGCTTTCTTGTTTCTCGCGGGCCGGGCGCGGCCGGCAACCCGCTTGGAGCGCGATTTAGGACCGCCTTCTTTCTCTGCCTGCGGGATCCCTTCGATCGCCGCCGGCTTCTCCGGCGAGCGCCGAGGGGCCTTCGCCGCGCGGGGCGCAAACTCGAAACCCACCTTGCCGTCGGCGCCGCGAACCAGGAACGCAGAGAACGGCCTGCCCTTTCGGGAAATGAACCGATGCAGGAGATCGGTCCTTCCCGTGGCAAGCAGCTTCTGTATCTGCTCGGGCTCGATGGGCCGCTGCAGGATGACGCGCCCCGAGCGGAAGTCGCAGCGTCGCGCCGGGCCCACGCTGTTCTCGCAGGTGTAGGCGACCGGCTGCTCGAATACGCGGCCGCCGCACTTCGGGCAAAGGCCGAGCGGGGTCTGGCCTGAAAAATCCACCGCTTCCGTGGTTCCGTCGGCACCTGCCTGGGGCCCGAAATCGAACTCGGCGCGGAACTCCGGGGAGAGGCGCACCACCGCGGCAAAAGGCTTGCCGGCCCGGCTGCGGAAGCCCGTGAGCGGTCCCACCGACCGCTTGACGATCAGCGTCTCGATCTCCTCGGGGGCGAACTCGCGGCTCGAGACCACTTTCCAGATCGAAAAGTCGCATTTCTGGCACTTGAACTTGCGATAGTTTTCCTGCACCTTGCCGCCGCACTTCGGGCACGGGGTGTTCAATGTACGAAATGCCGTGTCGGGGATCTTGCCCCGCTTGATGCGCGACACCATCTCGCGGGTAAGATCGACGATGTGATCCATGAACTCGCTGCGCGGGAGATTCCCGTGCTCCATCTGCTTCAGCTTGAACTCCCAGTTTCCGGTGAGCTCCGGAGAAGACAGCTCGTTGATGCCGAAGTGGCGCAGCGCAAAAAGGAGCGACGACGCCTTCGGCGTCGGCTGAAGTTCGCGCCCGTTGCGATGCACGTAGTCTTCGTAGATCAGGCCTTCGATGATCTGCGCGCGGGTAGCAGGCGTACCGAGGCCCTTTTCGCTCATCGCTTCGCGCAGCTCCTCGTCCTCGACGAGCTTTCCGGCGCCTTCCATCGCCGAGAGGAGCGTTGCTTCGGTGAAGCGCGCCGGGGGCTTCGTCTGGGTAGCGCGAACTTCCACCTCCCGCGTGTGAACTTTCTCTCCGTTCTCGATCGGGACGAGGCTCGCGGATTCGCCGGACTCCGTTTCTCTGCCGTAGACCTCCAGCCAGCCGGCTTCGGTCATTACCCGGCCCTCGGTCTTGAAGGCTTCACCCGCCACGCGAGTGATGCGCGTCGTGACGAGGTACTCGGCTGCCGGAAAGAACACCGCAAGAAAGCGCTTTACGACCAGATCGTAGAGTTTCGCTTCTGCCTCGGAGAGGTGCCGCGGCCGCTGGATCGTGGGGATGATCGCGAAGTGGTCGGAGATCTTCTTGTTGTCGAATATGCGCTGGTTGGGCTTGACCCAGCCCTTCTTCAGGGCCAGCGCCGCGTGCCGCGCGTAGCCTGAGGCTTTCTGCTCGGCAAACGCATCGAGCGTTTTCTTCACCGTCCCCAGATAGTCCTCGGGCAGGGCGCGCGCGTCGGTCCTCGGATAAGTGAGGACTTTGTGTCTTTCATACAGCGCCTGGGCAAGGGCAAGCGTGGTCTTTGCCGAAAAGCCGAAACGGCCGTTCGCCTCCCGCTGCAGGCTCGTCAGGTCGTAGAGCAGGGGCGAGAGCTGCGAGGCGGGCTTTGCTTCCTCGGTGGCGACCCCCGGCCTTCCCAGGCAGCTCGCACGAATGGCCGCGGCTCGCTTCTCCTCCCACACCCGCTCGGGCCTTGCCTCAGTGTCTTCTTTGGCCTTTTCGAAGTTTTCGTCGAACCAGCGGCCGGCGTACTCGCCCTGCGCGGCGGCAAACGTGGCGTGAATTTCCCAATAGCCGCGCGGCTTGAAACTTCGGATCCGATCCTCGCGCTCGACAAGGATCGCAAGAGTCGGGGTCTGAACGCGGCCGACCGTGGTCTTGTAGAAGCCGCCTTCCTTTGAGTTGAAAGCGGTCATCGCTCGCGTGCCGTTGATGCCGACCAGCCAATCCGATTCCGAGCGGCACACCGCGGCGTCTGCCAGAGGACGCAACTCGCGGTCCTTGCGCAGCTGCTCGAAACCGTCGCGGATCGCAGCTTGCGTCATCGACTGCAGCCACAAGCGCTCGATCGGTTTCTTGTTGCGGGCGTGCCGGATGATGTAGCGGAATATCAGTTCGCCCTCGCGACCCGCGTCGCATGCGTTGATGACGCCCGTTACGTCCTTGCGCGCGAGCAGTTTCACCAGTAGTCGCAGGCGTTCCTCGGTGCGCTCGATGGGCTGTAAATCGAAATGAGGCGGAATGACCGGCAGGTTGGCGAACGACCATTTGCCGCGCTTGACCTCCACGCCTTCGGGCGGAACGAGTTCCAGCAAATGGCCGATCGCCGAGGAGAGCACGTAATCCCGGCTTTCGTAGTAGTCACCGTGGCGCGTGAAGCCGCCCAATACACGCGCGATATCGTTCGCGACGGAGGGCTTTTCGGCGATGATCAGTTTTTTGGCCATGGGAGAAAAAGATTGCAAAAAGGCGAACAGCGGAAATCAGGGTCGCCTCCACGCGAAGCGCAGAATGATAAGAGCAATCGGAACGCGACGCAAGAAACCGCCACGCGGGGCCGGCCGAGCGACACCGATTGCCGCCGTGGACCCTAGTGTATTTGGCGCTTTTCGCCGTCGGGAAGCAGCTCGTCCAGGATCAGCGCGTCGACATTGCCTCGCCGCGTCCACAGGACCATGAGGACGATCACCTTCAGCTTGTCCAGACCGACGACTTCGTCGGGCAAGGCCATCACGCGCTCGACGATGAGTTCGCGCAGCAGAGGCGTGAGGATCCTGGCGCCTTCGAGAAACGCGATGAACCCCCGGCTCTCCAGCGAGAGCTTGGCGAGCTCGTCCGCGGTATATCCGCGAAAGGAGAATCGCACATCGAGCGACTCCGGAGGGCCGTCATCGGGGGAGCGCGTGAGCATGTTCAGCCAGTCGAGCGCGTCGTGGATGTCGTCGTTCTCGAATCCGGCCGCGTGCAGCTTGCGCTGGAGCGTGTCCTGATCGGGATAAGCCTCAGTCTGGTAGTAGTTTTCGAAGAGATAGACGAGTACGTCGAACATTCGCGATAAATCCTCAGCCGATGCGTTGGTATAAACCTCCTGGGAGGCTCGCTATTTTTCCTTCCAGCTCCCACTGCAGGAGAATGGCCGATACGACTTCGGTCGTCAAGCCGCTGCGCGCGATCAGCTCGTCGATGTCGAGCGGATCGAAACCCATTTTATCGAGCAGGTCGTGACTCGCGCCCGATCCGGACGGTGTCGGATCGGGCGCTCGCGCCCCGCCGAGTTCCTCGAGCACGTCCTGTGCGCTCTCGACGAGCTTCGCGCCCTGCTTGATGAGGGCGTGGCAGCCCTTGGAGAGCGGCGAGTGGATCGATCCGGGAATGGCAAGCACCTCGCGTCCCTGTTCCGCCGCCAGGCGCGCCGTTATCAGCGAGCCCGAATCGAGCGCGGCCTCGACGACGAGGCAGCCGCGGGCGAGACCCGAGATGAGGCGGTTGCGGCGCGGGAAATTTGCCGCGTTGGGCGGTGCGCCGAGCGGGAACTCGGACACGAGCGTACCCCGCGATGCGATTTCCTCCGCAAGCGCTTGGTTGCGCCTGGGATACACGATGTCGATTCCGGTCCCCAGGACCGCGACGGTCGAGCCGCGTCCCTCCAACCCGCCGCGGTGCGCGGCGCTGTCCACGCCCAGAGCAAGGCCGCTCACGATGGCGAGTCCGGCCTCGCTCAAGGTGCGGGCGAAGCTCTGCGCGTTCTTCATTCCCTGGGGCGTGGCGTTTCGGCTGCCGACCACTGCGAGAGCAGAGGAGGAAAGAAGCTTCACGTTGCCGGTGACATAGAGCAGGGCCGGCGGGTCCGGGATTTCCAGGAGCTGCTTGGGGTATTCGGTATCGGCGAGCGTGAGCAGCGCGTGCCCGGCTTGAGCCGCCCATTGGAGCGTTTTTTCGATTTCAGGGCCGTTGCTGCGCTCGAGGATGCGCGCCGCAAGCGCCTCGGGTACCACGCGACCGAGCTGCGATCGCGTGGCGCTCAGTATTCGGGTCGGCAGACCGAAGGTCGAAAGCAGGGACCGGAATCTCTGGTCACCGAGTCCGGGGACGAGGCTTAACTCGATCCAAGCGGCCAGTTCGCCCGCGTCGCTCACGGGCGAGTGCCTCGGCGACGGTGCCCTGGCCTCAAGCGCGCTCAGGGGTTCAGCACGATGTCTCCCGGCTGGATCGGCCGCGAACTTTCCATGACCAAGGCATAGGAGACCGAGTCAAAAGTGCGGAAGATGAATACCAAGCCGTAGCGCTCGGGGGGAAGCTGAATGGCTGGGGAGCGGTCGCGCGATTTCAAATAGTCCCGCTGGTTGTAGATTACGACATTACGGTAGACGGCGAGCACGTGCCCGAACTCCAAGCCGTCGCGCCTGCCTCTGTTGATTGAGATGATCGAGTCGCGCCCGCCCACGCTGGTAGCGAGGGCATCGTAGAGTCCCATGATTCGGCCGTTGACGGCGGAGGCCGGCGCATGGGGCACGTACTGGGCGATGGTGGGCGGGGGCGCTGGAATGAGCCTGTCCCCGGCGGAGATCTCCTTTTTGGAATCGAGGATCCGCACCGTGGCCGGCTCGCCGCTTTGCGTCACGCGCGCGGTGCCGAGGAACACGGCTTCAAAACCGAGCGTCCTACGGCTGTCCGGATCGACGAGCGGCCGGCCCGCCCGGTAGACCTGCCAGACCGGAATGTCGGCGCCGCCGAAACCGCTGACGTAGGCCACGTTGCCCGGTCCGACGTTCACCCGGTTCTCTTCCGTGGCGATGATGCGCGGGGCCTTGTCAAGGCCGCCTTCCTCGATGAGGAGCGGTTGCGTCAGGAACGGCTCGATCGCCTTGAGCGGAATCGCGGGTATCGCCTCCTTGGCCAGCGGTTCGCCGTAGATGCGCGGCGAGAGCTTCACCGAACCGGCGGGGGGACGAGCAGCGCCGCTGTCCTCCGCCAGGCGCAATTGCGGCGGAGACACGCTCCGGTCGAGGACCAGCACGTCGCCGGGAGAAATGAGGTGGGGGTTGCGGATCTGCTCTTGATTCATGCGCCAAATCTCCGGCCAGCGCCACGGGTCTTTGAGGAATTTCGTGGCGATGCTCCAGAGCGTATCGCCCTTCTGTACGACGTGGCGGTCCGGGGCGTTGTCTCGCAGCGTCAGATCGCCTTGCGCGAGGGCCAGCGAAGCGGCGCCCGCAAGGACGAGCGCGCGGAGAGCTATGATAGACTTTTGCATGTCCGTCTCGTCTTCGTCTGGATTGACCCGCCTTAGTCCCTATATTGGCTATTGCGGTGCGCTTTTTACAGTCCGCATTAAATTCTGCCGCTAATTCTTTCTATTTGCAAGTATTTATGGCGTTGCTGAACATCCTCCGCTACCCTGATCCGAGGCTCTACAAGAAGGCCGCCCGCGTACTCGAGGTCGACGAATCGGTTCGCGCACTGGTGCGCGACATGGCCGAAACGATGTACGCCGCACCCGGGGTCGGCCTCGCGGCGACGCAGGTCGACGTACACAAGCGAGTCATCGTCATCGACGCTTCGGAAACCCGCGACCAGCTGCTGGTGCTGATCAACCCGGAAATCGTTGCGCGGGAAGGTACCCAGTACTGCGAGGAAGGATGTCTCTCGGTTCCGGGAATCTACGAGCCGGTTGAGCGCGCAGAGCTCGTAACAGTGCGCGCGCTTGGCGTGGAAGGGAAATCCTTCACCCTTACCGCCGGGAAGCTGCTCGCGATCTGCATCCAGCACGAAATGGATCACCTCGAGGGCAAAGTTTTCGTGGACTATCTGTCGCGCCTCAAGCAACAGCGCATCAAGGCGAAACTTCAAAAACAACTGCGCAAGACAGCCTGAGAGGCGGCTCTTTCGGTTCGTTATTACGCGAAGGGCAAAGCGCTTCGCCTGGTCGGCAATGGGGGTTGCGCCCGTGAAAATCGTTTTCGCCGGCACGCCCGAATTTGCGGCGCGTTGCCTTGAGGCGCTTTTGGAATCTCGCCACCGCGTGAGCGGCGTGCTGACCCAGCCGGACCGGCCTGCAGGTCGCGGTCTCGAACCGGCTGCTTCGCCGGTGAAGCGACTCGCCATCTCACGCGGAATCGAGGTTGACCAGCCCGCCGACCTCAGGGACACGCAATTACACGAGAAGCTGAGGGACAGAAGGCCGGACATCATGGTCGTCGTCGCCTATGGGCTGATTCTGCCGCAGGCGGTGCTCGAAATCCCCCGCTACGGTGCGGTCAACGTTCACGCATCCCTCTTGCCGCGCTGGCGCGGCGCGGCGCCTATACAGCGGGCGCTTCTCGCAGGGGATCGAGAAACCGGTGTATCCATCATGCAGATGGACGTGGGGCTCGACACGGGGCCGGTACTGCTGCAGGAAAGGATTCCGATCCTGGAGGACGACACCGCGGGTGCCCTGCACGACCGGCTCGCAGGGCTTGGCGCGAAGCTCATCGTGCGCGCCTTGAGCGAGCTCGAAGCGGGCGGGCTCAGACCCCGCCCCCAGCCCGCCGAAGGGGTGACGTATGCTGCGAAGCTCGACCAGCGCGAGTCGCGCCTGGACTGGCGTGAGAGCGCGGTCGCGGTCAGCCGCCGCGTTCGCGCCTTCGATCCGGCGCCCGGCGCGCGCGTGCGCTTGCGCGGAGTGGAGCTGAAGCTCTGGCGGTGCGCTGCCGCCCCGGGGCGAGGGATACCGGGTGAAGTGCTGAACGTACACCCAAGCGGCGTGCTCGTTGCCTGCGGAGAAGGCGCCCTCCTTATCGCCGAGTTGCAGCGTTCCGGTGGAAAGCGGCTCGCGGCGGCCGAGTTTCTCAGAGGATTTCCGCTTTTGGCGGGCGAGCGCTTCGAAGTCTGAGCGCGTGGCACGGGTTACGGCGCCCTGCCTATAATGCGCGGTAACGCCCGTGACCTTGAGGAGCATGCCCCTCTCCGCCGTTTCCGCTGGTCCTTCCCTTGCACGGGCCTTCGTTGCCGCCGCCGAGGTCGTCGGGCGCGTGCTCGACGGGGAGAGTCTGAACACGGCACTCGGCGACCTGAAACACCGGGCCCCATGGCAAGCGGTCATCGCTGCGGCGCAGGATCTTTGCTACAACGCATTGCGCGGTTACGGTGTGGTCGACGTGGCGCTCGACCGGCTACTGGAGCGGCCTCTCACCGATTCTCGATTGCGCGGGTTGCTTCTCGCGGCGTTTGCGGAGCTCGCGGCGCGGCCGCAGGCCGCGCATGCAGTGGTGCATCAGGCGGTCGAGGCGGCCGTCTTGCTCGGGCACTCGCGCGCGAAGGGACTGGTCAACGCCGTGCTGCGCAACTTCCAGCGCCGCATGCACCAACTGCTTCCGGAAATCGAGGCGACCGAGCCCGGCCGCTATCGCCACCCGCAGTGGTGGATCGACGCGCTGCGCGCGGCGCATCCTCACGGATGGGAGGCTGCGCTCTTGGACTCGAACCGGCATCCGCCCATGGTGCTCCGGGTCAACCGGCGACGGCTGCCGGCGAGTGCGTATCTGGAGAAACTCGACCGGGCCGCGATTCCCGCCCGGGCGCTGGGCGAGGAGGCGGTGCTGCTCGAGAAACCTTGCCGGGTCGAGCGGCTCCCCGGATTCGCCGCCGGCGAGGTCTCCGTGCAGGACGCGGGCGCGCAGCGGGCGGCACCGCTTCTGGATGTTCGCGACGGGATGCGCGTCCTCGATGCCTGTGCCGCGCCGGGCGGAAAAACCGGACACCTGCTCGAGCTCGCCCAGTGCGAGTTGCTGGCGGTGGACGCGGACGGAGAGCGGGCGCGGCGTATCGCCGAAAATCTTTCCCGGCTGGGGCTCACTGCAAAAATCGTGGTCGGCGATTGCCGCGATCCGGAGAGCTTCAGCGAAGGCAGGACGTTCGATCGGATTCTCCTGGATGCGCCCTGCTCGGCGTCGGGCGTGGTGCGACGCCACCCCGACATCCGGTGGCTGCGCCGGAGGGCCGACGCGTCCGGGTTCGCCGGCACTCAGGCGCAGCTGCTCGAGGCGTTGTGGCGGGTGCTCGCGGCCGATGGTAAATTGCTGTACGCGACATGCTCGGTGTTTCCCGAGGAAAACGGGGGACAGGTGCGCGCGTTTCTCACGCGGCACCCGGAAGCCGAGCTGCTCCCGATTCCAGGGCTTGACGACGGGCAGATCCTGCCGGGCGCCCATAGCGACGGCTTCTTCTACGCTTTGCTGGCAAAAGGCCGGCCGCCTACATGACCGCAAGCTTTCGTCGATTCGCCGCCGCGCTTTCCCTGGGTTTCGCGGCGTCGGCGCTCGCCGAGCCCATCCAGGTGAATAATGTTGGATTGGAGCTCGCGGAGACGCGATACTCCCTGTATGCGGATTTTCACCTGGATCTGACAGCTCCGCTGCTGGAGGCCCTGAAAAATGGCGTGTCGCTCGGTTTCCTCGTGGAATTCGAGCTGACGCGGCCGCGCTGGTACTGGTTCGATGAGAAGTCCGCTTCCGAAAAGCTGGAGCTGCGGCTTGCCTATCTCCCGCTGGCGCAACAGTACCGGCTCTCCAGCGGGACGCTCCATCAGAATTTCCCCACGCTCGCCGAGGCGCTACAAGCGCTCGGCACGGTTCACGGCTGGCCGGTGCTGGGACAGAACCAGGTCGACAACGGCCGAAAGTACATCGCTTCGGTGCGCCTGCGCCTGGACCCGGCCCAACTGCCGACGCCGTTCCGCGTGAGCGCGGTCACCAACCGCGAGTGGACGCTTGCCTCCGACTGGAAGCGATTCCCGTTCACGCCGCTTGCGCCGGTGCGCGAGGCCCGATGACCTACGTTCTGGTCGGCAGCGCCGCGCTCGGCGGCATCCTGCTGTTCCTGCTTGCCGCCGCGACGGCCAACTCGCCGCTCTTTGCCGAGCACTATCCGCTGCTGCTCGGCCTGAACGCGGCGATCGCCCTGGCGCTCCTCGGGCTTGTGGCGTACCAGCTCGCGATCCTGGCGCGGCAGCGCCGGGCAAAGGTGTTCGGCTCGCTGCTCACGTTCCGGGTGCTCGTCATGTTTGCCTTGGTGGGCGTCGTTCCCGGGCTGCTCGTCTATACCGTGTCGCTGCAGTTTCTCGCGAAGAGCATCGAGTCGTGGTTTGACGTGCGCGTCGAGCGCGCGCTCGAGGGCGGACTCAATCTCGGCCGCGCGGCGCTCGACGTCATGCTGAACGAGCTGCTGCTCAAGGCCCATGTGATGGCGCTCGACCTCTCCGAGGACCCGACGCGCCAACAACCCGCCGCGCTTGCCCGCTTGCGCGAGCAGGCCTATGTCGAAGAAGCATTGCTGCTGAACGAGCGGGGAGAAGTTCTGGCGAGCGCGAGCCGCGAGACCGCAAGACTCGTACCGCCCTCCCCGGCTGCGCAGGCGCTGCGCGAAGGGCGGCAGGTGCGCGGCTATAGCGCGGTCGAGCCCGTCGGGGACAAAGGACTTCTGCTGCGCGTGATCGTGCCGCTGGACGGCCCGAAGCTCGCCGGAGGGCCGCGCCTGCTGCAGCTTACGCACTGGGTGCCTCAGGCGCTCGCCGAACAAGGCGAATCGGTCCAGAGCGTATATCGCGCCTACAAGGAGCTGTCGCTGTCTCGCCAGGGGCTGAAGGAGATCTACATTCTCACGCTGACCCTGACGCTGCTGCTCGCGCTGCTGTCCGCGATCGCGCTCGCGTTCCTGTTGTCGCGGCGCCTGTCGCAGCCGCTCGCCGTGCTCGCCGAGGGCACGCAGGCGGTGGCGCGAGGCGATTTTTCGCGCCGCGCACCGGTCACGAGCCGCGACGAGCTGGGCATCCTCACCCAGTCGTTCAACAGCATGACTCAGCAACTGGGCGAGGCGCGCCGCGCCGCCCAGCGCAACCAGACGCAGCTCGAGACCGCCAAGGGGTATCTGGAAAGCATCCTTGCCAATCTATCGGCGGGAGTGCTCGTTTTCGATCACGGACTCGTCCTGCGAATCGCAAACAGCGGGGCGGGAGGCATATTGCAGGAGAATCTCGCGCCCCTCATCGGAGTAAGGCTTGAGGATTGGCCGGCGCTCGCCGAGTTTGCACGCATGTTGCGGGAAGAATTCCGTCAGCACAGCGGCGCCGAATGGCAGCAGCAGATCGAGATGCGCGACCGTGGAGCGGTGATTCTGGTGCGCGGCTCTCCCCTTCCCGGGGCGAGCGGCGGCGGCTACGTCGTGGTGTTCGACGACGTCACGCAATTGATTGCGGCTCAGCGCGCAACCGCCTGGGGCGAGGTCGCGCGCAGACTCGCCCACGAGATCAAGAATCCCCTCACGCCGATCCAGCTCGCCGCGGAGCGCCTGCAGGCGAAGCTCACCGACAAGGTTTCCCTCGAAGAGGCGCAGGCTCTCGACCGCGCCACCGAGACGATCGTCGCGCAGGTGACTGCGTTGAAGAACATGGTCGATGGCTTCCGCGACTACGCCCGCACGCCCCCGCCGCAGCTCGGCGGGCTGGATCTGAACCGGCTGGTCGCTGAGGTGCTCGCCTTGTACGAGCAGTCCGGAACCCGGATTCAGGCGAACCTGCAGAAGGGTATCCCCGCGGTGCGCGGCGACCCCGACCGTCTGCGGCAGGTGATCCACAATCTGCTGCAGAATGCGCAGGACGCGCTTTCCGGCAGCGGCGATCCGAAGATCGAAGTATCGACCGAGCATTCAGGCGGCCAGGTGTGGCTGCGGATCAGCGACAACGGCTGCGGTTTCCCGGAGGCCATCATCGACGGCGCGTTCGAGCCCTACGTCACCACCAAGCCCAAGGGGACCGGACTCGGGCTCGCGATCGTGAAGCGGATCATCGACGAGCACCACGGCACCATCCGGATAGAGAACCGCACGGAGAGGGAAGGCGGTCGCGGCGCAGCGGTGCGCATCTCGCTTCCGCTTGCGGCCTGAATCGGTCATGGCGCAGATACTGGTCGTCGACGACGAAGTCGGAATCCGCGAGCTGCTGTCGGAAATCCTTTCCGACGAGGGCCATTCGGTGCAGCTCGCCGAGAATGCCACCGCGGCGCGCTCGTTGCGCTCGCGGGGGCGGCCCGATCTCGTGCTGCTCGACATCTGGATGCCCGACGCGGACGGAATCACGCTCCTGAAGGAATGGGCCAGCGGCGGCCAGCTCAACATGCCGGTCATCATGATGTCGGGCCACGGCACCATCGATACCGCGGTGGAGGCGACGCGCATCGGCGCGATGGATTTCCTGGAAAAGCCGATCGCGCTGCAAAAGCTGCTTGCGACCGTCAAGCGCGCGCTGCG
>WNFI01143813.1_pt1 | contig 25439 bp, 4 predicted proteins | sample 5400471 | NCBI WGS metagenome assembly WNFI01 (sample SAMN13153348, study PRJNA577476) | soil metagenome | isolation source: 100 cm saprolite on Douglas fir-dominated hillslope | place: USA:California | collected 2013-09-17 | reverse complement strand
TAGCCGTGACCGGTGTTGTCGAACACCTTCAGCACAATCAGGTTTGCATTCGGCGCGAGGCCCGGATATTGCGCGTTATCCGACCCGATGATGCTTGCGACGTTCGAGCCGTGGCCCATGGTATCGACGACCGACGTGGTATTGTCGGCGAAATCGTATTGGTAAACGATCTGGCCGGGCCTGAAGTAACTGCTGACATCGTTGATGCCGGTGTCGATGATCACCGTTGTTTCGCCGGAACCATTCAGGTTGGCGAAGCGCGGATCGCGCAACGCCGTCGTAAGCTGCGTCAGGGTCGCCGCATCGGCCAGGGTCGTGCCACCCAGATCGGCAGGCGCGGACGTGCCGTCAAGCACGACGGGCACGTCCTGCACGGCTATATTGACGGACCCACCCGAGGTCGTGACGGACAGTGGCGATGTCTCGACATAGCCCGGCTGCAGTACTTCGCCAATCGTATAGCTGCCCGGCAGGAGGCCGGTGAAGCTGTACTGACCATTGGCATCGGTCGTGGCTTGCGGGTCGCTCGAAACAAGGGATCCGAGATGGCCAGTGTCGATATAAACCGTCCAACCTGACAGGCCGGCATCGCCGGCTTCCTTGACGCCGTCGCCGTTGATGTCGTTGTAGACTATGCCGGAAATCGATCCGAGCTTGACGTCGCCGATCGCCAAGTTTGTGGCACTATAGCCGCTCGTCACCACAATCGGGCTGACTGGGGTGGTGCGCGCGTAGCCAGCCGGCACGACCTCGCCGAGCCTGATCGTTCCGGGTCCGACGCCACTGAAGCTGAAGCTGCCATCCGCTCCGGTGACGACCTGCGGGTCGGCCGCCCGCAGGACGCCGTCCCCGGTCAGGTCGAGGAATACGGTCCGGCCCGAAACCGGGTTCTCACCGCTGTCCTGCAGCCCGTTTACATTGGTATCGTCGAATACGGTGCCCGCAATGGTGCCAAACTGGAATTCGCCGAAGTCGTTGCCGGTGTTGCTGGTCTGGCCGGCCGCGAGAGAGACTGAATCGCTGGTGGCACGAGTGCCGATCCAGCCGGTTTGCGGGACGACCATGACCGTATAACTTCCGGCGGAAAGGCCGGTGAACGAGTAAGTGCCGTCGGACGCCGTGATGGCGCTCGGGTCCGTCCCAGCCACGAAGCTGCCGGTATGCGCGGCATCAATGAATACGGTCCAGCCGCCAAGGCCAGGATCCTGCGCCGGCGTGGTGCGGGTGCCGGTGCCGGGCGAGTCCGTGAACACCGTGCCGCTGATTATGCCGGTAGTTCCGCTAGTCACCTCGGCCCAGCTCTGGGTCGCAACCCCCACGCCCGCATTACCGACGGTATCGACCAGATTTGTCGCGTCTACGGTGAACATATACGCGCCAGCCGCCGCATCGAACCCAGAGAGGCCAGCGATGTGCCACACATTGTTGCCCAGCGAAGTGATTGTCACTGCCGAGGTCAACGGGACGGCGGCGCCGTCATGCGTCAGTTGCAAATCGGCCGTGGTGAACGAGGTGGCGACGATCGCCTTGGACAAGGTGACGTCAAGACTGTCGACCGGCGTTGTGGTCGTATTGGGCGTTACGGCGGAGATGGAAGTGACCATCGGCGGCGCCTGGTCGACGAACACATCCAGGAATGCGTCGGCCAAATTGCCCGCAGTATCCACGGTCCTCACCCGGAGATGATGCGCCCCCGGACTGTTGAGCGTGAACGCGAGCGAGAGCGCGCCGGTCCCATCGACGGTCGCGTAGCCCAGTTCCTGGCTGGTCGTCGTGTCGGTGACCCGGACGGCGTTGGTCGGATCCGCCACGTTGCCCAACACGGTAAGCGTCAGATTGTTGGTCAGCCCGTCCGTACTGGATGGGCCGGTATCTGGCGTGATGCGCAGATTCGTTGCGGCGGATGGACCGCTGACGTTCAGCACCCAGGACTCCGACACCGTGCCGGTGCCGGTATTCCCGGCCAGATCACGCAAAGTCGCGCCGTTCACGGTGATCGTGTACGTCCCGTTGATGCCAGTGACGGCATTGAAGGAATTGTTAAAGTTGGCGATGCGATAGTGCGTCGCATCGATTTGCGTAACAGTGGTCGCAGACGTAACAAGATTCGGACCGCCGTTTTGCGTCACCGTCACCGCTCTGTAGTCGAAGCTCGCCGGGTCGATCGGTTTCGATAACGTGACATCGAGATGAGGCATGATGGTGTTGCGTGGATTCGTGGTAATGGTCTCGATCGAAACCACCGCCGGTGCCGTTGTGTCCACCGTCCAGACATCGGTCAGCAGCCCGGCAGCGGCGACCCCGCCGGTACCCTTCACCTTGCTCCCGTTCACGCTCAGAGCGTAAGTCCCCTGCGCCGAGGTCAACGTCGCAAGGCCGCCGATGCGGAAGCTCGTGGGCGACAGTTGGACGATCGTTACGCCGCTGTCGATCGCCACGGCGGTACCGTTGTCGGTGAGAGACAGGGCGCTGCCGTCGAACGTGGCGGGATCAATCGGCTTCGAGAACGTGATGTCGATGGTGTCGTTGGGCGTGTTGCGCGGGCTCGCAACCGGGCTCAGGCTGGTCAGAACCGCCGCACCGGTCGACGAGACGGTAAAGTTCGTCACGATCGCGTTGTCCCCGGCGACCTGCGCTGGGTCGGAGATTTTCGTGCCGTCGATGGTCAGGCTGTAATTGCCGTTACCAGTCGTCAACGCGCCCAGGCCGGAGATGCTGTAAATTCCGCTGCCCTGGTCGGAGATCTTTATCCCGGTCAGCGTCACCGGCTGCCCATTGTCCGTCAGAGTCAAGGCCGCGGGGGTGAACGTGGTCAGATCGATTGGCTTGGAGAACGTCACCTCGATGGCATCGGGCCCTGTCGGCAGCACCGACCCCGACAGATCCGTCACCTTCGTGATGTGGGGCGGCTTGCCGTCATCCGATACGTAGTTGAACGTGTAGGAACCGGTGCTGTTGTAGTCCAGGAGATGGATCTGGTAGTCCACGTACGATCCTGGCGCATTGGCGGGGAACGTGCGGTCGGTACGCCATACCATACCGTCGATCGGGATGACTTTGCCATCCGAGCGCGTCACCGACAGCAGCCTTAATCCCGGCTCGGGATCGGCGATCGACAGGTAACTCCAACCTGGCGCCATGCTGGCCGACAGGTTTTCGGTCGATCCGTTGCCGCTCCAGGTGGCGCCGGTTGCTAGCGTGACCGGCGCCTGTCCGCCGTCGCCGATATATAGTGTTGTCGGCTGATTGTTGTTGTCGTTCGGATTGAGGAGATCGTCCGACAGGAAGCTCGGCACGTTGTTGTCAACCGCCGCTCCGAGATGAACGACGTGGATCATCTCATGAATATTGACGCCTTCGATTAATGAGGTGCGAAGGCTGCCGCCGTCATCCTGGTGCGTGAAGGTCGCCGAAAAGTCCTTGAATTTACCTTGCAGTGAGGACAGCAAAGCCCAATCAGCGGTCACGACTTGGCCGGGCATTATGGTGCCGAGGTCGACGGTCAGCGAGCCGGTGCCGGGATTGTTCTCAACCTGGGAACCGATGATCTTAAAATCAATCAGCAGTCCCTTCTGATTCTCCACGATCTGCGGTTGCGCTGACGTAATGGTCAGATCCGCGGCGTTGCCCTTGCCGTCATTGGTTACTCGCAAGCCCAGATAGAAAGGCTCCGCCGGCACCACGACCTGCGGATTGAACGGGTCGGTGCCGACGACGTCGCGCTGCCAGAAATAATCCAGTTTAAGCTTGGCTTCCGGGTAGACAGTGATAGTAGCCTTGGCGAGTGGTACCGTGATCGTCTGGCCGTTGTCGATATAGGTCAGCGTGCCGCCAATGGCATAGGACTGCGGCGCATCGACGGCGGCATCCACCGTCGGCGTGAACAGGAACCGGATCGTTCCGTTGGTGCTCGCCGCGAGCGACCAGTTGCCCGCCGGTCCGGTCATATTCGAGGTGGTTGGGACGCCGATGTAGAACTTGTCGTTCGCGGCCGTGCCGTCGGTCTGATTGTTTGAGAGACCGTCGTCATTGGTCACCGTGGTGACGTTCAAGTTCACCGAGATGCCAGTAAGCGGCACGTCGGTCTCCGCGTTGTCGATTTCCAGCGTCCCGGCGAATGCCGTGCGCGTGATCACGGCTTCCTGATCGATCCGAAGCCTGACCTCCGCGCAGACGCCGGAGTTGGCGTCGGACGTAGTCGCCGGCGCGCTGGCGTCGGACCCCGCTGTCGTGTCCGACGCGCTGGCCGAAGATGTCGCTGGCCCGCACGGCGGCGCCGGCGTCGAGTAGCCCACCGGAACGAGGTAAGGCGATCCCGGACTGCCGCCGTAGCCGCCGCCGCCGAAGCCGCCGCCACCACCGCCACCGCCGCTGACCGACCCAAAGCCGCCGCTCGCGAGCGAGCAGAGACACGCCAGAATGTCCGACCCGCCGGAGCTCAACGCACCAGCCAGCGCGCCTGCGGGACCGCCTTCGAGACCGCCGGTGATGGCGCCGCAGGCGGACACGATCAGCGCCTGGATGCAGTCGTTGCTCGGGCCGCCTGCCGCGCCGATGCAGCTGATCAATGCGTCGAGTGCGCTGCACGGCGCGCCCAGAAGGTTGCCCGTCTTTGCCGCCTCCTTCAGGGCATCGCCCGCCGCGCCCTTAATATCCTCGGCGCAGCCGATCGCATCGATGCTGACGCCGACCTGCTGCCATTGCGCGTTGACGCAGATGTAGTCGTAAATGCCGGTGATGCCGAGGCACTTGGCGAACGCCGAGCCATATCCGGCGGTGTAAACCGGCACGCCGCCATTGGCAGCCGCCAGCCCATCGACAAACGACTGGGTGGCGAGCCCCTTTGACGCCGCGTTCACCAGCGGACTGTTCGGGTTCACCGAAATCGAAACCGGGATCGTGATCGAACTCATCGCCGGCAGCACTGGTACGACACTGACCAGGGGCGTGATCGTGAAGTCCGGATCGTTCGGTACCTGAATCTGCAGGTTGTTCGCCTCGATCAGGCCGTGATTGGTGAACGTCAGGTTGAAGACCGTGGGTGTGCCGAGAAGCACAAGAGGCAGGACCTGCGGCTGATCGACTGTCACGACCGGCATCGGCACGGCGGTCGAGAAGGTCGATTCCAACTGAATCTGATAGTGATCGGCGACCTGGGTCGGCACCACCGTCCAGGTGTAGGTGACGGCCTGGTAGTGCAGAAATTCGGTGACATCGGTCTCGATGCCCGGCGCTATCTGCACCGAGGTTTGCACCGACTGGTGATGGTCCGCACTCACCTGCATCAGATAACCGCCGACGGTTAGGCCGGTGAAATGCGCGACCCCGGTCGAGTCGGTGGTGCTGGTGGCGACCACCTGCGACGTGTACGGATCAGTCAGGGTCACCGTGGCGCCGGCCAGATTTGGCTTGTCCGCCGCGAAGAACGAGGATTCGTCCTGCGCCGTCACCGCGAGATCGCCAACAGCCGTGGAGACCGCCCGAAACGTGAACGATTCCGACACTGAACTGTTGGCGCCGGAGATCACGACCGCGCCGGAATATTCCTGCAAGGCAAGGTCGGTGGTGGGCGTGAGTTGCAGCACCACGGTCGCCTTGCCGCCCGGCGCGATCGAGGGAATCGTCGCGGGACTGATCAGGCTCAGCCAAGGTGCGCTTGGCAGCGCAACGGTCAGCGGGCCGCTTTCCGCGCCGCCGGTATTGGTAACGTCGAACGACACCTGCGACGCGGTCCCGACCACCATGCCGGTATGGATGAACCCGGGATTGGCGACCAAATTCGGCGTCAAGGGCAGCACATCGACATAAAACGGCAGGCTGAGCTTTGCCCCCTCGCTCGACGTCAGCACCAGGCTGGAGCTGCCGGTAATCGGCGCCGTCGAGGTAAAGCTGTAGTTAATGATAGCCGTGCTGTGGCCGGCGAGGTCGGCGATCGGTGAAAGCGTCAGCTTCGCGGTCGCCGGTAGGCCGGACACGCTCCCGGTCAGCCCCGTCAAGGCGACGCTGGATTGGTTGGTCAGCGTGAACGACCCGGTAATCGCCGTCGTAGGCGTGCCATTGGCACTAATACTGCTCACCGATGCGCTCATACCGATCAGCGAGAAGGTGTCCTGGGCGGCCGGCGGCTTGGCGCCGGGCTGCGCTGCGGTGATCGCGTAATCCCCGGCCTCGTTGCCGACCGGCTTGAACGTAATGCTGAACGTGCCGTCAGCGTGGGAGATCGCCGTCAAATAGCGCGTGAAATTCCCATTGGTGACCGTGATCGTGACCGGAACGAGAGCCTCCGGCCCCTGCGTCGCCGCGTTTGTCGCGGTGCCCGTCAGCAGGATCGGCGTGCCGGCCGCCGCGACATGGGTCGCGGCGGACACCGTTGCGGTGTAAGAAGGTGTGACGACAATCGGCGCATCGCTGGTGCGCTGCTTATCGGCCGGGTTGATGTTCTGGATGACATTTCCCGTGTCGCTCACGACCAGGACATAGAGATTACCGGGGGTCGCGGGCGCAGTGAACGACACGGTGTTCGTGTACGATGTGCCGACCGCGAGCGACGTCTGGTTAAACGTTCCGATCAGGATCGAATCGTCATTGAGTACGGTGGTGGCCGACAGATAGACCTTATCCACCCAGGACCCGGTCGCATCGTGCTTGCCGGTGTTAGTGACCGTGTAGGTAATGCTTCCAGCCGTCCCGGCGGTGATCGTCGTTGGATACGTGATCGCCGACGCCGTGAGGTCGGGCAGATTCTGATTCGAAACGGTGATTCCGGCCGCGCCGTCGGCGTATCCGCTCGCCGATACTCCGATGGTGACCCCCGACGTGCTGCTGAGCGCGCCGTCATTGACGCCAGTTACTGCGAAGATGGCTGAAGCCGCGCCCGCCGGGATCGTCACCGACGACGGAACCGCCGCCTCCCCAATGTTGCTGCTGGTCAGATTAACGACAAGCGGCACTGAATTGTCGCCGGCCGTGCGTGTCACGGCGGCGGTGGTTGTACTGGTGCCGGAGATTGTGTTGGCGCCCAGTGCGACGGACAGGGTTGGGCCCACACTGCCGGTAACCGTGAGCACAGTCTGAATCGTCGTGCCGGTCAGTGGCGTCTTGTAGTTCGGGTCCGCGATTGAAATCAGGATCGGCACCTGCACCGACGACGAGGTCGGCAGAGACCGGTTGATCGCCGCGATCGAAACGCCGACCGAGGCCTGGCCGGCCGGAATCGTCACGATCGGCGGCAGCGCGATGCTCGAGATCTGCGCCCCAATCGAGACATCCATCGGCTGGCTGGTGACCTTGTCCCGCGTTATGGTCAGAGTCGTCGCATTCGAACCAGCAGCCTCTGAAATGGTGCTCTGTCCGAGCACAGCGGTCAGATGCGGCACATCCGTGTCGACTAGCGCGATCGTCAGCGCGGCCGTCGAGTAGCCCGGGAATGTCGCGGTCACGTGGACGTTGCGGTTGCCGTACACGAAACCGTCATCGACCAACGGCAGTCCGACCGTGATGCTGGCCTGTCCCACCCCGAACGTCGCGGTCGGTGGCGGATTGATGAAGAACGTCAGGTCAGACGCCAAGTTGACCGTGAGGGCGGTGGCGGTCGGGGTGTTCCGCGTCAGCGTAACCGTGACGTTGCCGCTCGGGTCGTTCCGGTTGACGTTTAGATTCGCCGTCGTCATGGTCAGCGCCGGCGTATTGGTGTCGATCTCGTCGATCGCCGTGGTGCCGCTGCCATAGCCGGTGGCGCTGGCGGTTACCGTGATGTGCTTGGTCGGACCGGTAAGGCCGTCATTCGCGGTACCCACTGGAAACACGACCGCGGCCTGACCCGCCGGTATTGTCACCGTGGTCGGCAGTCCGAGGCCCGTTTGGTTTGCCCCAAGCGTCACCACCAGATCGGCCGCGGTGCTGCCGCTGCGCGTCACCGTGCCGGTCAATGCGGCGGGCCCAGCGTTTTCCAGCACCGACGGCGAACTCAGCGCGACGGTCAGCGACGGCAGTATCGTGATTGCCGCCGCGCTCACGCCACGGTGGCTCACATTATTGAGCTGGAACAGAGAGTGCAGCGAGTCCGCCGTGACGGACACGAAACGCGAACCGTCGATCGTCGACGGCAGCGTTAGGGAAACCGTGCGCGTGACCGATGTTCCGGGCGCAATCGATTGCGCGACCTCCGACACCGGCAGCACGGGCACATCGTTAGCTGCGGTTCCGTCGCTGGAGACTGAGACCTGCTCTGCCCAGCTTCCGTTCGCCGAACCCGTTCCGTTGTTCGTCAGCGTATAAGTCACCGTGATCGTGCTGCCGGCGACGGCACTGGAGGGTGCGGTGACATTGGTCACGGCGAGGTCAGGATAGGCCGCGAGAACCGATGTTGCGGTCATCGCCGCAGAGTTGTCCGTACGCCCCGTGTTCACCCGCTCCGTGACCTGCGCAAACCGGTCGGCAGTCACCGTCACCAGCAAGGTGCCAACGCCCGCCGCGCCGTCCGGAAGCGTCAGCGTGATACTGCGCGCAGCACTGCCGCCCGCCGCGATCGGCCCGCTTCCCGCGGCTGTGGCATCATAGGCGACCGACGAGTCATACAGCGTCACGCCGGTGGTCTGGTTGACGACAGTCACATGATCAGAGAATGACGTAGCTACCGCGGCCGAGCCGTGGTTGCCATCGCGCCAGGACATGGTCAGTGAGCCGCCGGACACCGGCGCGGGCGGATTGATGGTTAGCCCGTCAACCGTGAGGTCCGGATAGTCCGCCAAAGTGCTGGAACGGAAAATGGTAGCGCTATTGTCGGTTTTCGGCGTCGAGCCTTCGTACACCTGATTAAAGGAATCCCCCGTCACCACGAATTTCAGGTTGCCGACACCCGCGTCGCCGTCCGGCAGCTTCATAACGAATTGCTGTGGGGCAGACGCGCCGTTGGCGATCTGAGCCCTCGCCGTCGCGTCGTAATACGCCTCAGTGTCAGCAAGGGTCTGGCCGGTCGAGGTGTTGACCACGACGATATGACTGTAGAACGAATTGACCACCGGGCCCGCGCCAGCATTCAGCGCGTTCCAGCTCAACGTTAGCGTATTGCCGGATTGGATCGAGGAATTCGGCGTGACCGTAAGTCCGGATACCTGCAAGTCTGGCAGCGGCGGTTGCGTGACCGCGACGGCGGCCGACGCGGCCAGATTGTTCGCCGTATGCCCAGCCTCATTCACCTGGTTCGAGGCGTTGGTGTAGACCAGAATGTGATAACTCCCCGGTAACAGATCGGCCGGCAACTGGACCGTTGCCGATCCGTTGTAGGTTGCTCCGACGGCGAGCGGCCCGCTTTCCGGCAGCGAACCGAGGTAGCGCTGCGAACCGTCGAACGTCGTCCCGTTGGCAACGAAAATCTGGTCGACCCAATTGCCGCTGATGGGGGCGGAGCCGTTGTTCGCGACGGTCCAGTTCACCGTGACGTTATTACCCGAGAGCCCAGTAACGGGCGCGGTGACGGACTGCACCGCCAGATCAGGATGCGTGACCGCTACGGGCGCGGATGTCGTCGTATTGTCGGTTTCTCCGTTCGCCTCGGTCAGTTGGCGGTAAACGTCGGTCACCACGATGAAGCGTGCGGCTGAACCATCCGCCACTGTGGGAACATAGAAATTCGCAGAGGCGGTGTAGCTGGCGCCCGCCGCGAGGCCGCCGCCATGCGGCACCTCGGCCACAGTGATCGCGTCGCCTAACAGCCCGTCGGGCGAGAACAGCACGCGGTCGGTCCACGCGCCGGAGGCATTGCCTGAGCCGACGTCGGTGACTTTCCATTGCACGGTCTGGAGTTGCCCGGCCTGCACAGCAGTTGGCACCGAGGTCACGGCGACCTGCAAATCGGGGCTGAGCAGTACGATGGGCCCGGACGCCGCGGTGTTCGCACTCGTGTGCCCGGCCTGAAACACCTGCCCATCGGCGTCAGCGACAAGGAGCACCTTGTAGCTGCCGAAAAGGTTTGACGGCGCCGCCACGGTTAGTGAGCCGGTATAGCTCACGCCGATGGCGAGCGTCCCGACATGCGTTAGCGTTCCCAGCACCGGATCACCGGGCTGCGGCGTGTCCGATTGCGACAGGTATAACCGATCGCGCCATGACGTGACGTTGGTCGGGCCGGTGCCGTTGTTGGTGACCATCCACGTTACCACCATCGTTCCGCCGGACGACACAGAAACTGGAGCGGTGACGCCGCTGGTGGTAAGCGCTGCAGCCGGCGACGTGATCGCAATCGTCGCTCCGGACGATGTCGCATCCGCCCGGGTGGTTGGCTCCGCCACCACCTGACCAGAATCAGCTACCACAAAGATGTAATAGGTACCTTGGATGTTGGCTGGCAGCGTGACGGTCTGGCTTTGCGCATAAGAGCCGCCGCTGGCCAGGTCTCCGCTGTGGGCGAACGTTCCCAGCACAACGTTGCCGGTCGCACCCAACGTGGGTGTGCTGCTGAGAATAACTTGATCGAGCCAACTGCCGGCCGTGGCGGCGCCGGGGCCGTTGTTGGTAACGGTCCAGCCCACCTGGACGCCGAGACCACCGACCCCGGTCGCGGGCGCGGTCACCACGGGCGAGAGATCGGGGTAGAGCCGCAGCGTAGCCGGCACATTGATGGTTGAAACGTTGTTCGTATAGGGGTTCGTGTTGCCCGACACAGCCTCGACGATCGCGCCCGCCGGGTCGATATCGACGGTAATCCTAATATTGCCGACGCCGGGGGCGCCGTCCGGCAGCTTGAACGCGAGAGTGCGCGTGCGCTGGGCACCCAACCCGAGCGGCCCGCCCGCGTCGAGATCTTGGCTGAACAACGTTACGTTTGTCGTCGTGTTGACGACGGTCACCCGGTCGTTCCATGTGATGGGCGTGGCCGCATCGCCCTGATTGGTGTCGACCCAGCTAACATTGACCGTGTCGCCGGATTGCAAGGCTGCAGCATTCGTCACCTGCAGGCTACCTGTCGCCACAGCCAGATCCGGCGCGGACAGCACCTGGGTGGTTCCGACATTGTCGGTCCGGCTGCCGGACGGCACGGCCTCGACCACCTGGCCGTTGCTGTCGGCGGTGACATCAACCTCGAACAGGCCGGTGCTGCTGATGCCGGACGGCCATGTGAAGGTCAACGATCGGGGCATGCTCGCACCGGCCGCAAACGGCGCACCGGCGCTTGCCGCAACCGTGTCCGACAGCAGCTTGATGACGGCGCCGGTCTCGAGGTTCTTGATCGAAACCTGTTCGCTGAACGACGTCGTCACGTCGGCGTTGCCGGTGTTCGATAATGTCCAGGTCGCACTAACCGTGTCGCCGGCATTGTAACCGGATGCCGGCGTAAGGGCGACATTCGTCACCGTGAGGTCCGGATAAGGCGCGAGCAGGGAGTTCACGCCGACAGTGGACGAATTGTTGGTGAAGCCCGTACCGTCGGAGTTTGCTTCCGACACAGTATTGCCGATATCGGTCGTGACCGTGATGTTCAACATCCCCACGCCGGGATTGCCATCCGGCAACTGCACCATCGTCGATCGGGCATGGCTTGCCCCTGCGCTCAGCGCGCCAAGCGTCGTGGCGTCGTAAGGCAGGAGAACGTTGGCCAGTATCTGGCCAGTGCTCGTGTTCGTGACGAACACGCGATCAGTCCACGACGCATCGGTTGGCTGGGTGCCGTTGTTCGTATCTTTCCACGCGATCGTCAGGATGCCGCCGGACCGTATCTGCGTGCCACCGCTTGCCGACAGGTTCGTCACGACAAGGTCTGGCGCCTCGACCGCGCCGATACCGCTGATCGGAATCGGATTCGATACCGGAATCGGGAACAGCGTGAAGCCGAAGGTGCTGGGCCCGCCGCTCTGATACAAGTGGCCTTCGAGCAACAGCCTATAGGTGCCGTCGACCGGCAGGGTGACGTGCCCCGGCGATGAACCGAACCCGGTGTAGAAGATGACATTGTTATTCGGATCGAGCAGTCGCCAGATCAAGCTGCCGCCCGAGTAGGACGTCTCCTGGACGTAGATCTGGTCGCCGGCCTTGCCGGTAAACGAATAGGCACGCGTGTCGCTGCCCGGCGAAAGCGTGCCGGATACCGGCGATCCGAGGGCCAGGGGCGTGGCCGTACCCAAGTCGATCAGGCGGAACGTGTAAGTGCCGGTCTCGTCGTCATTCGCCGCAAAGGTCAGCGTGTAGCTGCCGGCCGCTAGCGAGATCACCGGCGAGCCGCTGCCGAAATTGCTGCCGTCAGAATAGTTGAGCGACCGGCTTGCAACCACGCCCGTCGGTCCGATCAGCGTCCAGCCGAGTACGCTGCTGTAGGGGTAAGCGCCGCCAAACGAATCCACCAGCGCCGCCATCACGACCTGGGTCGGCGCAGCGAGCGAGAAGGTGAAGCTGTTGGTTCCGCCAGCAGTCGTAATTTGACCGTTAGTCGCCTGCCCTAGGGTCAGTGCCGAATTCGAAGTGACAGGCGGCTGGACGTTGAACGTATAGCTCGCCGTGCCAGTGTCATAGACGTTCCCCGCCACCACGAGCGTATACCTGCCAGCCAGCGCCAGAGTCTCCATGCCCTGCGCCGCGAACCCGGTATTGAACACGCTCTGCCCATAGGGATCGATCAGCTGCCACGCCACGTTGTTCGTGTGGGTAGGCGCATCGAAATAGAACCGCTGGCCGGCTGTCGCTGTGAAGCTGTAAATTGCCGTGCCGTTCACCGGCGTGATCGTGCCCGAAACCGGTGTGCCTGGAGTAATCGGCGTTGCAACGGTGGCGAGATCGAGCAGCCGGAACGAGAACGCACCGACATGGTCGTCGGTATTGGAATGCCCGACCGTGAGCGCATAGGAGCCCGCCGAGGCTGCGAACGCCCCATAGTCGCCTTGATTGAAGTTCTGCGCCGCATACTGCACGCCGCCCGGACCGACCAGAGTCCAGTTCAGATCACCGTCGTTCGTAAGGCTGTCGAAATACAAAAGCGTGTTCGACGCGAGAGTGAACGTGTAGATCGCCCGTTGACCCGGCACCGTGAACGTGCCGTCTACTTCGGTGTTTGTCGACATAGATGCCGTCTGGTCGACGACCTTGTTCAGCGTGAAGCCGAAGCTTGACGGAGAGCTCGCGTAATAGCGGCCCTCCATCAACAGGGTGTATGCGCCGGTCAAGTTTGCGGTGAACGGTCCAGCATCGCCGTAGAGAGGGACGCCACTGATTACCTGCCGACCCAGCGGATCGAGAATCTGGTAGTACTGCGTTCCGTTCCAACCGCTGACGCCCGATATGAAGAACCGGTCGCCGGTTGTCGCCGTGAAGGCGTATGTCGCGGTCTCATTGGCTGGATCGAGCGTGCCGGTGACGGCATTTCCCGGCGTGACGACGGTCGCCGCCGCGAGGTCGTCGATACGGAACGCAAAGGCCCCGGTGAAGTTGTTGCTGCCGGAAATATAGACCGTGTACTGGCCTGCCGCCAGGTGCAGCGCCGGACTGCTACCGAGATCCACGGTGTCGGAATTGTTGAACTGCCGCCCCGACGAGATCGTGCCGGTCCGCCCAACCAGCGACCATTGAATGTTGGAGTTGTTTGTCAGCGAATCGAAAATCGTCGTCGTCGGTGACGCGATCGTGAACTTTGAGGAAATAGCCGCTGACGAACACATTGTGCAAGACAGTGGTTGCCGTCCCGCCATTGGGCGTGAGAGCGAGGTTGACGAGGGCGCCCCCGTCGGTGCTCTGTACAGTTATGCTCGCGTGATCCCACGTCGCGGCGCCCAGGTCGAACCCAGCCGCCGCAGTGGCGATGGTGCTGCCATTCCAGGTCAGCGCGACCACGTTGTTGTTCGAGTCGTTCGACACCGAGAGCTTGACGCCAAGGCCCGCCGTGGCCGACGGAATGAATCCGTACGATGCACCGGGACCGCTCGTTCCCCAGGTGGCGGTGTCCAGCAGCACCGCACCGATACCGAGCCCGCGCGTTGTGCCGGGTGTGATGCGGAAGTCGAAATCGACCTGGACCGAGCCATACGGCCCCGTCGTCGTCGATGAAAAATCCGCGACGTTGTTCTGGTTGGTGGTCGAGGCACTTGTGAGTCGCAGGAAGTTGCCTGAGCCGTCATTGCCAATGGTCGCCGCCTGGCCTCCGTAGGTCGACAACGAGTAGGGAATACCGGGGCTATCGAAGGTCTGTGTCGTCGCCCCACTCGCCACAGCAACCGGCGTGACGGTGACCTCGTAACCGTACTGGTTGTCTGGGTAATAGGTGTCGTTGATCAGGGCGTAGATATGCCCGGCGGTGGCGAGGACGATGTCCGTGCCGCTGCCGATGGTGAAGAAAGCGGCAGGCGATGAGGGGCTAGCGGTGAGCGTGCCCATCAGGGCGCCAAGATTGGTCGTGCTGCCGCCCGGGCCGTAGATATTGCCGTCCGGCTTGTCTAGCGGCGAACCGGACGGGTTTAGATAGGTCCAACCGCTGCGGGTAACCGGCACTTCTGGCGTGCCGTCGGGATTGAAAAGGAGGGAGTTTGGATCGTTGGCGTTAGATACCAACGAGGCCACGCCGGCGCCCGCGATATGATACGTACCCGCGGCGAAATATCCGAGATCGACGGGCGTGCTCTGGACTGCGGGCACCTGAGCTGTCACGGCGCCGTTGATCCCGGGCACGCCGACCGGGATCAGCTTCAGCGTGGCGCTGATGGGACTGTTGGTGTAGATGCGGCCTTCGATCGCGAGCGTATAGGTGCCGGTGGAAGTCAACGTGATCGCTGCGGGCTCCGAACCAAGCCACTGTGGGCCGAACACCTGGTGGCCGTTCGGGTCGATCAACCGCCAGGCCACGTCGCCGGAGACGACGCTCGAGAACAATTCGACCCGGTCGCCAACATTGCCGCCGAAGCTGTAGAGCCGCGTCGTCATCGCCGGCAGGCTGACCGGGGTCGGTGTGTTGGCAGCAAGCGCGGTCGCCTGCGCGAAATCGAGCAAGTTGAAGCTAAATGCACCGGTACTGTCGTTCACGCGCGTCACGCTCAGCGTGTAGTTGCCCGGCGCGAGATCAAGCTCGACCGAGCCCTGATCGTAGCTGTCGGAGTTCGTGAACGACCGGCTCGAGATCAGCGTGCCGCTCGGACCGGTCAAGGTCCAGACGAGGTTCGAATCGTTTGTCAGGGAATCGAAATACGCGCGCGTCTGCGACGCGACCGTGAACGTATAATTCGAGGCCTGGCCGGGCGTGTCGATGGAGCCTGTGACCGCCGTGCCGAGCGTCAGCGCTGCCGACTTGTCGACGACTGGAATGACATTGAACGTGACTTGGGACAGATCCGGGTCGTAATAGACGTCGGCATCGACCAGCACCGTATAGGTGCCGGCAAGCGCAAGGGTCCTAACGCCAAAGCTCGGCAGGCTTCCTGCGTATATCGCACCATAGAGATCCCGGCCCAAGGGGTCGAAGACGTGAATGTAGATGCTGCCGCCAATGTTACCCTGCGCATCGAAGAACACGCGCTCTCCGGCCGTGGCCGTGAAGCTATACGCATTGGTGGCGTTGCCGGGATTGAGTGTGACCGACACCGGGGTACCGGGAGTCAGAGTGGTGGCTGTGTTGACGTTGAGCAGGCGGAAGTTGAACGCGCCCGTCGCCGCGCCCGATGCGCCGACCGTCAACTGATAGGTGCCCGCCGGCAGATTGACGATCGGATTGCCTCGATTCGCATCCGAAGACGTGAATGGCCGGCTGGAGACCATCGTTCCGGACGCGCCCGTCAGGCTCCAATAGAAATTGGAGTTGTCAGTTTGACTGTCGAAATAGACGGTCGAGGCACTCGGCAAAGTGAAGTTGTAATGTACAAGCTGGCCGAGCGAGGTGACGTAGCCCGTCACGCCCTGCGCATTGTAACTTTCCAGCACGCCGTTATTGCCGTTGCCGCTGCTGTCGGCGGCGATGGAACCGAGACCGTCATCAAACGGCAGGTAGAGCGCCAGACCGGTCTGTGAGCCACTCAAGGGCGCCGCATAGTTTGCCGCGATCTCGGAGGCCGACAGCGCGCGGGAGAACAACCGCACCTCGTCAATCGACCCCTGGAAGTCGCTGAATGAGCCGTTTGCTTCCTGCGTGCCGCCGATCAGGAGCGGCAGGCTGGAAGCGGGCGCGAAGCCCGCGCGGACCGTACCATCCGCCACATCGACACCGTTGATGTAAACATGCGCAATCCCGTTGGTGCGGTCGATGACGCCAGTGATGTTCACCCACTGTCCCGGCGTGACGAGGCCGCCTGCCGTCTGCACGCCCTCAACGCCACTGCTGTCGGAAGTTCCAACATAGATGGATCCGTTGGCGTTCAGCCACAGGCTGTATACGCGTCCAATTCCGTCGCTTCTGGTGTTGGTGCCCTTGTAAAGGATTGCCGCCCACATAGAGGGCATGGCATCGACCTTGATCCACGCCTGCATCGTGACGTTGTTGTTGAGATCGAGCGACGAACTGTCGGGTACCGAAACGGCGTCGGCGCCCGAGAACCGCAGCGCCCTGCCCAACTGCCCGCTGGTCCAGGTTGGCCCCGCGTTGGGATTCGCTCCAAGCGTCAGGTTCACCGTTTGGTCGACGATCGGGTCGACAGCGAAGCTAAAGGTCGCAGGAGCCTGATCCCAAGCGCGGCCTTCGACCAACAACGTGTAAGTGCCGGCGTACGGCAAAACTGTTCTGCCCACATCCTGGAAATAATTCGGACCGAAGATCTGGTTCCCGTAGGGATCGATCAGCCGGAAGCTCGCGCGGTCGTAGGATTTGCTGAAGCTGAGCACATTGAGATAGATAATCTCGCCTGCACTGGCCGAGAAACTGTAGGCCTGCGTCTCGCCGCCATTGTTGAGTGTGCCCGAAATCGGCGTCTTCAGGCTGACGGGCTGAGCGTCCGCCAGCTTAACAAATCGGAACGCATAAGGGTCTGTCCTGTTGCTGCTATCGGTCACCGTGATCGTGTAGCTTCCGGCTGGAGCCTGGATCACCGGGTTGGAGCCGCCGAATTCAAACGTGTCACCGTTGCGTAGATTGCGCGATACGCTGAGACCTCCCGGGCCGTTCAGCGTGACCGTCACGTTGCTGTTGTCCGTCAGACCGTCGAACAGCAGTTGGGCGTCCGTGGCCAACGTGAAAGTATATTTCTGGATCTGCCCGGGGATGGTGAAGTGGCCGGTGATGAGGCCTGCCAAGCCAGCGGTTGTGTCGATAACGGAGACCGGCGCACTGTTAGGGCTTGCATCTGTCAGGCTTGTCGCGCTTGAGGCCTCGTTCAGCGGCAGATAGAGCGCCAGCCCCGACTCTGTGCCCGTCAGCGCCGTCTTGTAGGTGCTGGCAATCTCAGCTGCCGACAATGCTCGCGAGTAGACGCGGATATCGTCCATCGCCCCGATCAGCGGCGTTGCAAACCTCTCGGTCGGTGCGCCGAATGTCAACGGCGCGTTCGTGCCAAGCGCCGTACCGGCGCGCAGAGTTCCCGAAGCGGCGAGCACGCCGTTCAGGTAGATCGCTTCGGTTCCAGATACGCGGTCGAACACCGCCGCGACATGCGTCCAGGTTTGGAGCGCGATAGAGCCGGCTGCGGTCTGGACGCCTTGTTCGCCCGTCGCGTCCTGCGTGCTCAGATAAATGTAACCACCATTATTGAGCCATACGGAGTAGCTGCGCGAGTCGAGATTATGCGTTCCGCCGCCCTTATAGGCGAGCGCTGTCCACGTGCCAGAATAGTAATCAGGTTTGATCCAGAACTCGACCGTCACTGTGCTGCGAAGGTCGACCGCTGCGCTGTTCGGTACGCTGATCGATTCAGTCCCGGTGAAGTCGAGCGCCGAGCCGATCTGCCCAGGTACGCTGAGCGGGCCGGCGATAGCCGCCCCGTCCACCGCCGACAACGCCGTGGTCGTATCGACCTCTTTCGATACCTGGAACGAATAGTTCTTGGTTATTGCGGGGTCGTAGTAGGCGGCATCGACGATCACGGTGTAGGTGCCCGTATAGGGCAGGACCTGTCGCTCGATAGCCGAGAAACTGCGGTCGCTGGTCAGGACTCGACCAAACGGATCGAGTATCTGCCACTGCAAATAGCCATCGCTGTTGGTCAGTGCATTGAAATAGACATTGTCGCCAGCGGCGGCGTTGAATTTGTAGATGTCGACCGAGAGCGGTGTCACATTGGCGTTGGCCGAAACGACGTCGCCGTAGTTGAACGAGGCCGCGGTGGCAAGATCGAGAACGCGGAAGCTGAACGGTCCCGTCACATTACCGTTGGCTCTTATCTCGACCGTGTAGTTCCCGGCCGGAACAGAGACTTCGTGATTGTTGAACTCATACATCGAGATTGCACTAGCCTCGACGCCATTGGGCCCGATCAGGGTCCATGTGAAGTTGCCATTCTGCGCGGGCGAGATTGAATCGAAAAAGAGGTTCGTTGGATTGGCGAGCGTGAATGTGTATCGCGCGGTCTGCGCTGGTTGGGTCAGAGACCCTGTAACCGTTGTGCCTAACGTCATCGCCGTGGTCGCATCGGCCACCTTCACCAGCTCGAAACTGTAGTTGGACGTGCCAGTGTTGTAATACTGCCCGCCCACCAGTAAGTGATACTGTCCCGTCGACGACAGCGTATATGGACCGGTCGTACCGTATCCCTGATTGAAGACATCCTGACCGTATTGATCGACAAGGCGCCAATAGATGGACCCAGTGCCTGATAGATTATCGAAATAGACACGGTCGCCAGCCGTGGCGTTGAATGTGTAGACATTCGTGGCCGTACCAGGCGCCAGCGTTCCCTGAACGGTGCTGTTGTAGGCGACCGGCGTTCCCGCAGACAAATCCTGTAACACGAACGAATACGTGTTCCCGATCGCTGACGGGCCGTTCGCGGTGACGCGAAGACGGTAGGTACCGGGCGCGACCAGATCAATGCGCTGGTTGTAGTAGAAGCTCTGGCCTTGCAGGTAATTGCCCTGCGGGCCATCGAGTTGCCACGACGCATTCAACGCCGTGGTGTAGGGCGTGGTCAGCGGATCAAAGTTGAGCCGCGTCGGCGCACTTATGGTGAACACGTAATCATCGGTCTCGCCTGCCGCTGTGAACGTATGGCCCGCAGCTGTTCCCAAAGTCAATGCCGTGCCGGTCAACGGTGGAATTGCCGCCGTGCCAGTGTTCTGCACTGAGAAAGCGAAACCGGCCGGTCCTTCGTTCTGCACATCGCCTTCGACGAGTAGCGTGTATGTGCCGCTGGCCAGCAGGGTCAACGCTGCGTGGGTACTGAGACCTTGCTGGATCAGTTCTTTGCCGTAAGGATCAAAAAGGCGTTCGCCGATCCCTCCGGTGTTCTGCGAGACGTTGATCTGGATTTGGTCTCCCGCGGTTCCGGTGAATGAGTAAAGGCGGGTCTCCTTGCCGGGCGCGACGAACGTGCCAGTGTTTCCATTGCCAGATGAATCGACAAGGATCCCGCTGCCGGCCGCATCGTCCATGTGCCACAGGGCAGCAAGGCCGGCTTCCGAGCCGGTCGCCGCCGAGGCGTAGCCGTTGGCGATGTCGCTGGAGGTGCGCGCGATACCGTAGACCTGCACCTCGTCGATCTGGCCGACCCATGGGTTGCCGCCGATCGCGTTGCCGATCTGCACATTATTCGTGCCAGAATAGTGAATCGCGCCCGAATAGGCCTGTGATGCGACGGCCGCGCCGTTGACATAAAATGTCATCGTCGTGCCGTCGTAGGTGCCTGCGACATGCGTCCACGTATTGGTGGCAATCGACGCGCCGATATTGTTTTGCCAGCTATTGACAAAGAATGCGATATTGCCGTTCGGCATCTGCGCCAGGCCATATCCGTCCTGCCAGCTGCTGGCGGAGCTGCTAACCAGGATAGTGCTCCAAGTGGCAGTGCTGGGGGCCCGGTAGATCCATGCTTCCACCGTCAGCGCGTTGGTTGGTGCGAGCGATGTGCTTTGCGGCACCCGGAAATATGAACCGGTTCCATAGGCATTGTTGATGCTCGACGGATAGGACAGCGCCAGGTTGGTCGTTCCGCCTGGCACGGTGATGGGCGCGCCGTGACCGCCTTGGATCTCTTGGGCGCTCGCACCAGTGTCGCCGAGGGTCCCGGAAATTGCATTGCCGTAGGCGATGGGACTCGCGGTCGACAGATCCAGCAATCGGAATGAATACGGCGCGAAATAACCGTTAGAGCCGGCAACCGTTAGGGTATAATTACCGGCGGCCAGGTCCAAGAGCGTGCTGCCGCCGATGTTCTCCGCATCCGAACCGCTGAAGCTGCGCTGATTGATGACCGCGCCGCTGGGCCCATGCAGCGTCCAGTTCAGATTCCCGTCATTGGTCAGTGAGTCGAACACGGCGTTCGTCTCGGCACCCAGCGTGAAGGTGTAGTTGTTAAGCTGCCCTGGCTGAGTAACCGCGCTCGTGACAGTCTGACCAAGCGTCAGCGGCGCGTTCGTGTCTGCATCGGTGAACACCGTGAAGCTAAAGGGGCTAGGCGCCGAGTTACTCGGATAGCCTTCGACCAGAACCGTGTACGTGCCGGAGGACGACAGCGTGAACGACTGGTTGCTGAAATAGTCGCCACCCACAAGCTGGTCATAAGGGTCCACCAACCGCCAATAGATGCCGGACCCGGACTGCGGCTCCATGAATACCCGCTCACCCGCAACGCCAGTGAACTGGTATGCGGCGGTCTCGTTACCGGGGGTCAGGGTATCGGAGACCGGGGTACCCGGCGTCAGCGTCGCAGCCTTGGTAATGTCCAGAAGCCGGAAGCCGTATGCTCCCGTGTGGCTGCCGCTGCCGTTCACGGTCAGCGTATAATCGCCGGCCGCGAGTTGCATGACCCCCGACCCGCTGTTGTTATAGCTGTCGGAGGAAGCAAATGCGCGCTGGCTCACCACGGACCCGGCCGGTCCGGACAAAGACCAGACGAGGTTCGCGTCGTTCGTCAGCGAATCAAAATAGATTTGCTTCACGTCCGTCAGGCTGAACGTGTACTGGATCGTCTGCCCAGGTACGTCGATCGATCCGTTGATCGGCGGCGCCGGATCGCTCCCGCCGCCTTGAGGCTGGAGCGCGACTGTCGACGTGCTTGAGGTGGCGGTTGAGGTGGCGGCAGGCTGAGTGGGAACGGAACGGTTCAGGCTCGAGGTATCTGCAGGCTGTGACAGGGTGATCTGCGGATTGTTGCTGCCGGTCGTCTGGCTGCCTGGCAGCACCGAGAGCGCTGTCAGGGCGGTCGAGTTCAGCGGATTAAGGTCCGCCGACAGCAGGACACGCGGCTCAAGTTGTTCGAACAGTATGCCGCCGTCCGGCGCGCTTTTGATCCTGGACCGCTTCGCCTTGCCCTTCCAGCGGCCGATCAGCTTTGACGCAGGACGGTTAGACGCCCAGGAGCCATCCAATAACGCCATATCGTCCCCCAAAAATCATGAAGAGAATTAAAAATGGCCGGAATTCTGCCGGTACCGGGCTTGCTTCGACGGGTAACAGCCGTGGATGTCGTGGACGGCACGTCGCTCACGACAATCCCCGTTTGGTCGCGCGGAATTGGCGCGACTACCGCTCGGCGCAGCGGCGGCCACCATGCGTACGAGGTCGGAGACGGAATTCGGTGAAGGGAGGGGGCCGGCGCAATGCAGGCCAGTTCTGCGATATTTTATCGCCGAGTCGAGCGGCTTAAAGTTTTCGCTATTCTCTATTAAGCAACTGCGGGCTTCAATATGGAAGTCCATGATCTTACCCAATGACTAAAAAAAATATGCTATTAATCATTAATTAACGACATTTTCCCTTTCGCTTGTCAAGCTAGAAACACAACTCGAGAGGCGTTAGCCGCCTGATTCTTCGACACACCACAATGCAGGAAAAGAAAAAGAACATCACTTTTGCACGCTGCGAGGTTCCGTTCATCGCTAAGGCGAGCCGCACAAGCCTTGCGAGTTAGCGTTAATAACGACTACCAACGCTGCAAGGGCGAGCGGTTCATCACGAATGTGACGGCGCTGACGAACCACCCTATGACGGCCGCACCTCGCTCTCATCATTTCGACGATCGAAGGGTTCCCTCGGCAATAAATCGGGCCCCCTAATGCCGACGCCGACTCGTGCGGTGGCAAAGGATTTTGTTGTGTTTAATGCTCGCGGGGCTCCTCACGCCGGAAAATTAGCCTCGGAATTAAACTAAATGGCGATTCCGCGGTCCACATGTGAGCATCGGCTCTGTCTTGGGCTGCGGAATTCTTTCTAAAAAGATCACTCCTGGGTCGGGACTGTCTTGGGTAACAGGGCAGAGCATCTGATCCCTGCGGCGATGACGCGCCCGGGATTCGGTAAGATCAATCTCACGCCGAACGTTTCGCTTGCCACATCGATGACCGGATCGACGACATCAACCTTTACCCGGTAAACGCCGCTGACCGGCGGATTGGGATGGATTTCAACGGTCCCTCCGACCTTGATTGTCCCATAAAGCTGGGCCGAGACGACGAGTTCAACGCTTAACGGATCGATTTGAGCAATTGTCATGATTGGGGTCTGCTCGTAGACGTATTCCCCCGGCTGGAGCTTCCGTTCTGTGACGACCCCATCGATCGAGCTTTTCACGCGTCTCAGGTTCAGCGCGCTGGCCGATCGCGCGGCTTCGAGGGCGGAGAGGTGTTTGTTGATTTCAGCCTTACGTATTGAAATGCGATCCTGTACGATTCTCGTTGTGTAGTCGTCGACATCGTCCATCTTCGCGAACATATTGTCTCTCAATTTCTGTTTTCGCTCAAGCTGCCGCTCGTTAAAGCCCAGGTCGGCCTCTGCCGTTTCCCGCTCTGTTGAATTCTCGGCCCTGTAGAGATCGAGGGCCAGTTGCGCCTCTTCGACGCCCGATTCCAGCTTGGCGACAACCTCGCCCTGACTAACAGCATCACCTCGATCGACGAATTCCTCGGCGATGCGGCCCGAGACGGGGCTGGCGAGCTGCACAACTTGCCGCGGCCGAATTGTGCAGCTGACGACGTCCCCGGCAGCATAGCCTTGCGCAACCTCTTCGGCCGAGGCAGACGAAATCAGAGACATCACAAGGCAGAATGCCATTCCAGGCGAAAGCGAAGGTTTGCTCATTGATAGATGCCTCTAGGCCCCCCTAGAGAGGCTCGTTATCGTACCGGTCGGAGCGCAGAACATACAGCCACTCCGCCGTCGCACGAAAGCCCCTGTAAACGAAAGATGAGTCCCACCAGCCGAGGTTGAACGGCTTGCTTCCCAGGAATTAGCGCGCAGCCTTTAATATTGTGAGCATAAGTTACCAGGCTCCATAGCCCCACATAGGCGACCTCGCCGCCACCCGACAGCCCCGCCACAGCCAAAGCGACCGGCGCGTCGCTGTCCGGTAGCAGCAGCGGGCGCGCCCGTGCCTATTGGACCAAATCCCGCTTCCAATTCCGGCGCTCCATGACGTCTCGGGAGGCCTCTGATTCAACCTGGGAGACAATGGGGACAGTCGGCGGGAATGGTGAATGTCTTGGGATCAACGGTCTCTCGATCGGATCATGTTGCCGGGCCGGAAACCGGTGGTCACACTGCGCGACGACGCGCAATAATCTCTCAAATTGCCTAAAGCTGAACGCGAATTGCCACATTGGGAAACCGCTGATGCTGGTCGCCGAGCACGGCGGCGACTCGCCCATCAAAGCTTATGGAATTTCGATGTCCGTTTCAGGCCGAAATTGCTTCGTAAGAATTCGCACCACGCTTGGCATCAAACTTATTCTGCCCTCTAACCGCCCGAATCGATAGCCGAGGCTACTGCAACCTATTAGGGCCTCCGGGATTAGAATATGATTAGAACAGTATGGCTTGCTCTTGCGTGTCTAGCCTTACTCGGAACTTTGGCCCTCGGGAAGACTGCCTTCACAACACATGTTGCTTCGACAAGCGCGCAAAGGCCAGCGAGCGAGGCGACCATCGGGAGGACGGACTTCACTCAAGAAACGCTGGCCAAGGGGGATTGGCTTGAGATTACCCAGGTACATCAGGAAATCTCGGCCCATTCGGCGTCGCAGTCGACCGAGTCACTTATTCCGTCCGTCCCAACTATGGGTCCGCCGGTCGAGAGGAAGATTATTAGCCGGCACTGGCACGATCCCTTCGCTATGTCCTTACCGGGCGCAAAGTCCAAACAGCCCAAGAGAGCGGCGGCGAACGAGAAAGGCAAATCTGTCAATCCCAAAGGCAATCAGGCCGCTGACCGTTTCCAAGCCAACTGAACAGGTTAAGCCCCGCAATCGGACCAGCGCTTTTGGTGACGTACTAAGGTCATTGAACCTGTCGCCGGCCTGCGACTCATAGTTTTCATGGCAACCGGCATAGGCAATCCACGCTTCCAAGCGCTCGGAGCAGCGCTCTGGTCAGTAGCAAAGAAACAGCACTAGTGTGCATGAGCATCCAAAAAACCAAAAATGATGTTCATGTCGGATTGCGCAGGTAGGTCGCCGCCCGAATCGTCATCGATAACACGTTGACACGCTTCAATTGTGAGATTGTCGCCGAGGTCGTTGGCCGCCTCAAGAACCGTCCAGGCCGTTTCCACCCAAATATTGTCCGGCTTTGCCCAGCTTGCAGCTGCACTAAAACACTTATCTACGGATACGACCTGTATTTCCTTGAATGCCGTCATTAGGGCCCCCTACTTCGTTTTAGGGCTTCATAAGCATCGAATTTTAAGAACTACGTCGTGGACTAGCTCGCATTTGAGCCTGCCGCGTACGAAACGTTCACCATAAGGACGCACCGATCAACGGTCGCTGCCGAGTAAAAGCTGGCTCAAATAACCCGATAAAAATCAGCGGAATTCCAATCTCGTTCGTTCAAATTTGGTTGCTATCGCTGAGCCACCGCTTTTTTTTCGGGCAACCAACCTTTCTAGGCGACGCATGAACCACTCGCTGTACAGCGCCGATCGTCAAACACACCGCAGGATAATTGGGTCGGCGTTTGTGGCAATATTTTTCATCACAATGCTCGGCGCCGCGGTCATGTCAAAGTTCGAACAGCAACCCGCGCAGTCTTCAGCTGCCGTCCTAAGAGCCGGAATACCGATTGCCACAACTGACGGCGGCTATTTCATCGTCCGTTGAAGCGTGGTGTTTGCGGCGGCGTCCGCGTATGTCTGGTCCCGTTGTCTGGTCCCGTTGTTGCCGATCAGATGTTATGGAAAGCCGATGTCCGATTTGGCCTCATTTGCGGACGTGGCAGAGCACTGGTTCGTCGCCCTTACTCGACCACTTCGGTTAGCCGGTGTTCAAGCGCTGATGCCGAAGGACCGATCTGATCTGGGCTGCCACTGCGAACTTGACCGATTCGCCACAATTTCGCAGATCCCTGCGCTTTCACGACGCGCGAGAATAGTGGCGATCCGCCTACAAGCGTGATGAAATCG
>WNFI01057813.1_pt1 | contig 25448 bp, 21 predicted proteins | sample 5400471 | NCBI WGS metagenome assembly WNFI01 (sample SAMN13153348, study PRJNA577476) | soil metagenome | isolation source: 100 cm saprolite on Douglas fir-dominated hillslope | place: USA:California | collected 2013-09-17 | reverse complement strand
GCGAAGAGCTCACCCGCGTCATCATCACGGCTTCCGGTGGGCCGTTTCGCACCTGGGCCGCTGCCGATATCGAACAGGCGACGTTGGCGCAGGCATTGAAGCATCCGAACTGGAGCATGGGGCAGAAGATCACAATCGATTCGGCATCGATGATGAACAAAGGGCTCGAGGTGATCGAAGCCTCTTATCTTTTCGCGCTCTCGCCCGATGAAATCGATGTGCTGGTGCATCCGCAATCGATCATCCACGGCATGGTCGAATTTTCCGACCGTTCGGTGGTTGCACAGCTGGGTGCGCCCGACATGCGCACGCCGATCGCGCATTGCCTCGGTTGGCCCGAGCGTATCGTCGGGCCGGCGGCGCTACTCGATCTGGCAAAGATCGGCCAATTGACTTTCGAGGCTCCCGATTTCGAGCGGTTCCCTGGGCTGCGGCTGGCCTACGATGCACTGCGGACCGGCAATGGCGCGACCACGGTCTATAATGCGGCGAACGAAGTGGCGGTCGCGGCCTTCATCAATCACAAAATCAGGTTTGGCGCGATTTCGCGACTCGTCGAAGCGACGATGGAGCGATGGATTCGGTCGGGGAACCTGGCCCCCTTGAGCTCTGCGGACGACGCCATTTCCGTTGACCATGATGCGAGAAATATGGCTGCCACCCTCTTGCCTCAAATTGCCGCAAAGGCATCCTAGAGGGTTGGGGAGAGCCGCAAGCGCGCGGTAAGGGGAATCGGATGTCCGACTTTTTTCTACATATCTTCAATATCTTGAACCATGGTGTGATCGGGTACGTCATCCCCTTCCTGTTCGTGCTCACGATTGTTGTTTTCTTCCACGAGCTCGGTCATTTCCTGGTCGCACGCTGGGCTGGCGTGAAGGTACTGACGTTCTCGCTCGGATTCGGGCCGGAACTTTGCGGCTTCAACGACCGGCATGGCACGCGCTGGAAGATCTCGGCGATTCCCCTCGGCGGCTACGTCAAGTTCTTCGGCGACGACAGCGAGGCCAGCACGCCATCGAGCGCCGCGCTTGCCACCATGACTGAAGAGGAACGCAACGAGAGCTTCCACCACAAGAAGGTCGCGGCGCGCGCGGCGATCGTCGCCGCCGGCCCGATCGCGAATTTTGTTCTGGCGATCGTGATTTTTGCCGCTCTGTTCACGTTTTTCGGCAAGCCGAGCACCACGGCGCGGGTCGATGCCGTGCAGGAGGGCAGCGCCGCCGCGGCCGCAGGCTTTCAGCCTGGCGATATCGTTACTGCCATCGACGGCAAGGCCATCGATAGCTTCAGCGCCATGCAGCGGATTGTCGCCAGTGAGGCCGGGCGCAATCATTCTTTCACGGTCAAGCGCGGCGATTCAGCGCTGGTTTTGAGCGCGACACCTGAGCTGAAAGAGGTGAAGGACAATTTCGGAAACGTGCAGCGGTTGGGGGTTTTGGGAATTCAACGCCAGAACGCTCCGGGCGATGTGACGACCGAGCGCGTGGATCCGGCAACCGCTGTATGGCTCGGCGTCAAGGAGACCTGGTTTGTCGTGGATCAAACGCTCTCCTACATCGGGAATATTTTCGCCGGCCGCGCCAGTCCGGACCAAATAGGCGGACCGATCAGGATCATGCAGATTTCCGGCCAGGTGGCGACTTTGGGCCTGATGCCGCTGATCCACCTCGCCGCGGTGCTGTCGGTCTCGATTGGTCTGCTGAACCTGTTTCCGGTGCCGCTGCTCGATGGCGGTCATCTTTTGTTCTACGCCGCGGAGGTTCTGCGGGGACGTCCGTTATCGGACAGGTCCCAGGAATATGGCTTCCGCGTCGGCCTCGCATTGGTGCTGATGTTAATGGTTTTCGCGTTCTACAACGATGTCCATCAGGTGCCCTGGCTGAAAAGCCTTTTCGGCTAACGTGGCGAATGGGCAACGTCTTGGAATTAAATTGAAATTGCACTGCGAAAGGCCGTTTGCCAGCCCGGCGAAATTGTCTACAAGCAGCACGACAAATGGGATTCTGTCAGTTCGTAGGGGTACGGACTGGCCTTGGAATGATAAGGGCGCGTTGCGCATGAATGTTGGATTGCGAGTGCTGCGGGGAGGCTTTGTTGCCGCCCTGATCATGATCGCCGTGCCGGTCGCTGCCACGGTGTGCGCTGCGCTTGTGTCGTCGCCGGCTGCCGCTCAGACGGCGTCGTCGATCGTCGTCGAAGGCAACCGCAGGGTGGAACCTGAGACCATCCGCTCCTATTTCAAGCCGGGGCCGGGCGGCCGCTTGGATCAAGGCAGTATCGACGACGGCCTCAAGGCGCTGATCGAGACCGGCCTGTTCCAGGACGTCAAGATCAATCAGGCCGGCGGTCGGGTCGTGGTGACCGTGGTCGAAAACCCGGTGATCGGCCGCGTCGCCTTTGAGGGCAACAAGAAGGTCAAGGACGAGCAGCTGACGGCGGAGATCCAATCCAAGCCCCGCGGCACGCTCTCGCGTCCCATGGTCCAGTCCGACGCCCAGCGAATCGCCGAGGTCTATCGCCATTCCGGCCGTTACGACGTCACCGTTAACCCCGAAATCATCGAACAACCGAACAATCGCGTCGATCTTATCTTCACGATCAGTGAAGGCGCGAAGACCGGTGTCCAGTCGATCGAGTTTATCGGCAACAACACCTATTCGTCGTATCGGCTCAAGGACGTCATCAAGACGCATGAACATAATTTTCTGAGCTTCCTTGCCTCGGGTGATCTGTACGACCCGGATCGTGTCGAAGCCGATCGCGATCTGATTCGCCGTTACTATCTGAAGCACGGCTTTGCCGATGTGCAGGTGGTGGCGGCGATGACGGAGTATGATCCGGAGCGCAAGGGCTTCCTCGTGACCTTCAAGATCGAGGAGGGGCAGCAGTATCGCGTCGCGTCGGTCAATTTCGAATCCACCATTTCGACACTTGATGCGAATTCGCTGCGCAGCTTCTCGCGCGTCGACGTTGGATCGCTGTACAACGCCGAGGCGCTGGAGAAATCCGTCGAGGAAATGCAGATCGAAGCCTCGCGGCGCGGCTACGCATTTGCGATCGTCCGGCCGCGCGGCGATCGCAATTTCGAGAACCATACGGTTTCGATCGTGTTTACCGTCGCGGAGGGTCCGAGAGTTTACATCGAGCGAATCAATGTGCGCGGCAATACGCGCACCCGGGATTACGTGATCCGGCGCGAGTTCGATATTTCGGAGGGCGATGCGTATAACCGTGCGCTGGTCGATCGCGCCGAGCGCAGGCTGAAAAACCTGGATTACTTCAAGACCGTGAAAATCACGACCGAGCCCGGCTCGTCGAGCGATCGTGTGATTCTGGTGGTGGACCTGGAAGAGAAGTCCACCGGCGATTTCTCAATCTCGGGCGGCTATTCGACGACCGACGGAGCGATGGGCGAAGTCAGCGTATCCGAGCGCAATTTCCTCGGCCGCGGCCTTTTTGCCAAAGCCAGCGTGCAATATGGGCAATATGCCCGTGGCTACTCGCTGTCATTCGTCGAGCCGTATCTGCTTGATTACCGCGTCGCTCTGGGAGTCGATTTCTACCAGCGCCAGCAGCTTGCCAACAGCTACGTTTCCTACAACACCAAGACGCTCGGCTTCAGTCCAAGACTGGGCTTTGGTCTGCGCGAAGACCTGTCATTGCAGCTTCGTTATTCGATCTACCAGCAGCAAATCTCGCTGCCGCCAGCGTTCGACAACTGTAACAACGTTCAGTTCTTGCCGGACGGCACACCGAATCCGGCGTTCAATCCGAGTCCGGCGTTCATTACCGCTACAACTGGTAATCAGAACCCCGGGTTAGGCTGCTACGCCGATGGCGAATCTTCGTTGCCGGTCCGCAAGGAATTGGCCAGTGGTAAGACCCTGACTTCCCTGATCGGCTACACGCTGAACTACAACACCCTGGACAACAACAAGAACCCGACCGACGGTCTTTTCGTGGAGTTCAAGCAGGACTACGCCGGTGTCGGCGGAGACGTGACCTTCCTGAAGACCACCTTCGACGCGAAATACTACACGCCGCTGGTCTCGGACATTGTCGGCTTGCTTCACGTTCAGGGCGGCATGCTCAACTCCGTCGGCAGCAACGGGATCCGGATGCTTGACCATTTCCAGATGGGTCCGAGTCTGGTTCGCGGCTTCGCGCCCAACGGCATTGGTCCACGCGATTTGACCAATATCGCCTTCGGGGGCACCGGCGATGCGTTGGGCGGCACCAAATATTGGGGCGCTTCATACGAGTTGCAGATGCCGTTCTGGTTCCTGCCGAAGGAGGTCGGCATCAAGGGTGCGGTTTATGCCGACGCCGGTTCGCTTTGGGACTATAAGGGTCCGACATCCTGGGCGGCGACTGGCGAGGTCAACACCCCGCAATGCCCGAATTGCGCGATGCAATTCAGCAACGACAACGTTATTCGCAGTTCCGTTGGTGTCGGCATTATCTGGGCTTCTCCCTTCGGCCCGCTGCGCTTCGATTATGCGGTGCCGATCACAAAGGGCGCTTACGACCGCGTCCAGCAGTTTAAATTTGGCGGCGGGACTTCGTTCTGAGTTTGACCGCGAGCCGGACCGCAGCGGGTGGAATGGCGCAGCCAATATTCTTCAGGCAACCTCCTTCGTCGACGCTGGCCGAAGTTGCCGCGTTGACAAAGGCGCATTTGGTCGATGCCTCCTGCGCCGCCAAGCGCATCACGGGGCTGGCCTCGCTTGACGAGGCGGGCCCGGCACACCTGACATTCTTCGATAATCTCCGCTACGCCGGCCAGCTCGCGCAGACGCGTGCCGGAGCCTGCCTGGTAAGCGAGCGGTTTGAGGCAGGCGTTCCCTCTCATGTTGCCGTTCTGCGCACCAGGACCCCGTTTGCCGCGTTTGTGGCGCTGGGTCGCGAACTGCATCAGGATGCGCTTCGGCCGCAGTCGGGGTTTGCCCAGACCGGTATCGCGGTATCCGCGGTCATTCATCCCACCGCGCATCTGGAAGACGGCGTGATCGTCGATCCGCTCGCGGTGATCGGGCCGGAGGTTGAAATTGGCGCCGGTTCGGTGATCGGCTCGGGCGTCATGATATCGGCCAATGTCAGGATCGGCCGGGACTGCAACGTCGGCGCCGGCTCATCGATCCAGTTTGCGCTGGTCGGCAACAACGTTCTCATTCATCCCGGCTGTCACATCGGACAGGACGGATATGGATTCATTTTCGGATCCGAAAGCCATCTGAAGGTGCCGCAGACTGGCCGGGTCATCATCCAGAATGACGTCGAGATCGGCGCCGGAACCACCATCGACCGCGGCAGCCTTCGCGACACGGTGATCGGCGAAGGCACGAAAATCGACAACCAGGTTCAAATCGGCCATAATGTGACGATCGGGCGGCACTGCCTGGTTGCTGCACAATGCGGGCTTGCCGGCAGCCTGACGGTCGGGGACAACGTGGCGCTGGGCGCCAAGGTCGGCATCAACAATCACGTCACGATCGGCGATGGCGCCCAGGTGACTGCAATGAGCGCGGTCAAGGATAGCGTGCCGGCCGGTGAGCGCTGGGGAGGCCACTTCGCAAAGCCGACCAAGCAATGGTTCCGCGAGATCCTCGCCGTGGAGCGATTGTCGCGCGAGGGCGCACCGAATGCTGGGGCAAAGTCGCAGGATGCGAAAGGCGAGGGGCAGGATTGATGGAATCACCGATCAATATTGAGGCCGTGGATATCAACACCATCCTCAAGATCCTGCCGCAACGCTATCCATTCCTGCTGATCGACCGGGTCATCAATATCCGTAAGGATTACAGCGGTATCGGTGTCAAGAACGTCACCATCAATGAACCCTCGTTTCTCGGCCATTTTCCGGATCGGCCGGTGTTTCCGGGCGTGCTGATGATCGAGGGAATGGCGCAGACCGCGGGCGTTATCGGCATCATGTCGGTAGAAGGCACCCAGAAGCCGAGCGCGGTTTACTTTCTGACCATCGACAAGTGCAAATTCCGCAAGCCGGTGATTCCGGGCGACACGGTCGAATATCATATGCGCCGCATCGGCCGCCGCAATAAGATGTGGTGGTTTCACGGTGATGCCAAGGTGAACGGGGTTACCGTCGCCGAAGCCGACATCGGCGCGATGCTGGTCGACTGACGGGACATCCGCCCTTCGGCGGCATTACCAGCCGTGGCCCCAGGCGTTATCGTTCCACATCCGATCCTGCCAGTCATAGGTCCTGTATTCGCGGGCATTTCGCCGCCAGCGATCCTGCCGCCCGTAAGCGAGGCGCGGATTGGAAATGCACTCGCCGCGCTGACCGCTCACGGTCGCCATGCATTGGCGGTACGACGTGAACGAGCAGTCGCCAAATTCGGGATTGGTGATGGTGCGGGCACACCAAGCATAGTCGCGGGCCATGCTCGGAGTCGAGCCGGCGATGAAGATCGCGGCGGAGGCCAATAAAATTGAACGCATGTTCGCGGTCCTTTCTCGGTGGTCATTTTGCTCAATGCACAGATATCGTTGTCGTTCCAAAGCGGCGTTCAGTTCAAATTCCAGGCTCCAGACCCACGAAACACAGTGCAATCACTCGTCACTGGACAGTGTCGGCATGCCACGCTAACAGGCGGAAAACCCGACACATTCCCACCTCCGCACTTGGCTGACACTGGACCATTGGATGAGCAGGATCGACCCCACCGCGCGGATCGAAGATGGCGCCGTGATCGGCGAGGGCACGTCGGTCGGCCCTTATTGCATCATCGGTCCCGATGTCGTGATCGGTCCTGGATGCACGCTGATCGGGCACGTCCATATCACCGCGCAGACCACCATCGGCGCCGGTTGCACCATCTATCCCTTCGCCTCGCTCGGAACGCCGCCGCAGTCCCTGAGCTATCGTGGCGAACTCACCAAGCTTGAGATCGGGCAAGGCTGCACCATCAGGGAATCGGTGACGATGAACGCCGGCACCGTGGCCGGCGGCGGCATTACCCGGGTCGGAGACCGCGGATATTTCATGAATTGCAGCCATGTCGGTCACGATTGCCAGGTTGGCAACGATGTCATCTTCGCGACATCTGCAACGCTGGGCGGGCATTGTGAGATTGGCGATTTCGTCTTCCTGGGCGGCCTGTCGGCGGTGCACCAGTTCACGCGGATCGGGCCGCAGGTGATGGTGGGAGGCATCTGCGGTGTGCGCGGCGATGTGATTCCGTTCGGCCTGGTCAACGGCCAGTACGCCAGTCTCGAGGGCCTCAACGTCATCGGCATGAAGCGCAGAAAGTTTACGCGCGAGCGGCTTGCCGCCGTGCGCTCGTTCTATCAGAAGCTGTTCCACGGTCCCGGGGTGTTTGCCGAGCGTCTCGACGGCGTGCAGCATCTGGCAGGAGAAGATCCGGCGATTGCGGAGATTTTGACGTTCATTGGCGAGGCCAAGCACCGCGCGCTGTGCCTGCCCAGCGAAGACGGCAACAGGTCTTGATAACGGGGTCGCTGAGCGAACCATGACACTTCAAGATTTGCGAATCTCATCGCCCATCGGCTTGATCGCGGGAGGTGGCGTGCTGCCGTTCGCGGTCGCCGACTCCTTGATCGCGCGCAATATCAGCCCGACGTTTTTTGCGCTGAAGGGGGTCTGCGATCCCGCGCAGGTCATGCGTTTTCGTCATCACTGGATTTCGATCGGGCAACTCGGCCGGCTCACGAGCCTGCTGCGGGCGGAAAACTGCCGCGATCTGGTTTTTATCGGAACGCTGGTGCGGCCAGCCCTGTCCGAGATTCGTCTGGACTGGGGCACCATTCGCGTCATTCGAAGCGTATGGGCTGCGTTTCGCGGCGGCGATGATCATTTGCTGACCGGAATTGCCGGTATCTTTGAACGGGACGGTTTCCGGATGGTGGGAATCAAGGACGTCGCGCCGGATCTGCTGATGCCCGAAGGGTGCCTGACCGGTGCGTCTGCGGGCGATAACGACGTCGCCGATATCGCCAGGGGGCGCGAGCTGTTGCGGGCGCTCAGCCCGTTCGACATCGGACAAGCTGCCGTCGTGATCGATGGCCACGTGGTCGGCGTGGAGGACATCGAGGGCACCGACGGGTTGCTGGCACGCGTCGCGCGGCTGCGCGCCGACGGCCGGATCCGGAGCAAGGCTGGGCGCGGCGTACTGGTGAAAGCCCCCAAGAGCGGACAGGATTTGCGTTTCGACCTTCCGACCCTCGGCCCCCGCAGCATCGAAGGTGCCGCGGCGGCCAGGCTCGCGGGCATCGCCATCGTCGCGGGCAACACCATCATTGCTGAACCTCAGGCCATGATCGAGGCGGCGGATCGTGCCGGTCTCTTTATCACCGGGCTGCCCGCGTGAAGACGGCGAGGGCGGCCGACAGGGTCACGCGAAAGATATTCATGGTCGCAACCGAGGAATCGGGCGACCGGCTGGGCGCCGGCCTGATGAAGGTGTTGCGCCAGCGGCTTGGCGGCGCCGTGCGTTTCGAAGGCGTCGGCGGCCGCGGGATGGCGCGCCAGGGCCTGGTGTCGCTGTTTCCCATCGAGGAGCTTTCGATCATCGGATTTTCCGCCGTTGTGCGGCGGTTGCCGACGATCCTCCAGCACATCAGGGAAACCGCTGACGCGGTGCTGGAAACGGCCCCGGATATTCTTGTCATCATCGATAGCCCCGACTTTACCCACCGCGTGGCAAGGCGGGTGCGGGCGAAGGATGCCGCTATACCGATTATCGACTATGTTTCGCCCTCGGTTTGGGCGTGGCGGCCAGGTCGCGCGCGCGCGATGCGCGGCTATGTTGATCATGTGCTTGCGCTGCTGCCGTTCGAGCCGGAGGCGCACTCTAAGCTCGGCGGCCCGCCCTGCAGCTATGTCGGCCATCCCCTGATCGAACAGATCGACACGCTTCGGCCGGGCCCGGAGGAGCGCGACCTTGGCCTGCTGCAGGCTCTGGGCGTCGCCTTCGAACCGGTGCTTCCGACCATGCCGCATCTGCAGGATCCGATTGCGGCCGCGCTCAAGCACTGGCCGATGCAGCCGCGCGTCGTGGTCGGCGAAGCGGACAAGCGGGCGGCGTTTCGCCTGGCGCATGCGGCATTTGCCAAGTCGGGCACGGTGACCCTTGAGCTTGCAATATCAGGGGTGCCGATGGTCGCGGCCTACAAGGCCGGCGCCGTCGAGGCCTGGATTGTCAGGCGAAGGATCAGTTCGTCATCCGTCATTCTCGCCAATCTCGTGGTCGGCGAGAATGTGGTGCCGGAATTCATCCAGGAGGACTGCACGCCGGCGAACCTGGCGCCGGCGCTGCGCGATGTGCTTGGCGATACGCCGTTACGCGCTCGCCAGGTCGACGCCTTTGCACGGATCGACGCGATCATGTCGACGGGGCAGAAGTCACCCAGCGTGTGCGCGGCCGACATCATTCTGGCCGAACTGCGAAGGCGGTCGGGCTAGCTCGCGCGTGCCGGATGCGATCGGCTCGCATCCGCATATCGATTATCCGCGCTTGGCCACCTCGACATAATCGCGACGCGTGGCCCCGGTATAGAGCTGACGCGGACGGCCGATCTTCTGCTGCGGGTCCTCGATCATTTCGCTCCACTGGCTGATCCAGCCAACCGTGCGCGCCACCGCGAACAGCACCGTGAACATCGACGTCGGGAAGCCCATCGCCTTCAGGGTGATTCCTGAATAGAAATCGACGTTCGGGTACAGCTTGCGCTCGATGAAGTATTCGTCGCTGAGCGCGATCTTTTCCAGTTCCATCGCGACGTGGAGCATCGGATCGTTGCCGTGGCCGGTTTCCTTGAGCACCTCGTGACAGGTCTGCTGCATGATCTTGGCGCGCGGATCGTAATTCTTGTAGACGCGGTGGCCGAAGCCCATCAGGCGCACGGTGCTGTTCTTGTCCTTCACCCGCTTGATGAAATCCGGAATCTTATCGACCGTGCCGATTTCGGCCAGCATCGCCAGCGCCGCCTCGTTGGCGCCGCCATGGGCCGGTCCCCACAGGCAGGCAATGCCGGCCGCGATGCAGGCGAACGGATTGGCGCCCGAGGAGCCCGCGATCCGCACCGTCGATGTCGAGGCATTCTGCTCGTGGTCGGCGTGAAGAATAAAGATCTTGTCGAGCGCACGGGCCAGCACCGGATTGATCTTGTACTCCTCGCAGGGCACCGCAAAGCACATGTTGAGGAAGTTCGCGGCGTAATCGAGCGAGTTCTTCGGATAAATGAAAGGTTGCCCGATGGTGTATTTGTACGCCATCGCGGCCAGCGTCGGAATCTTCGCAATCATCCGCATCGATGCGATCATGCGCTGTGTCGGATCGGTAATGTCGGTGGAGTCGTGATAGAACGCCGCCAGCGCGCCGACCGATGCGACCATCACCGCCATCGGGTGGGCGTCGCGGCGGAAGCCCTGGAAGAACCGGGCCATCTGTTCGTGGACCATGGTGTGGTGGGTCACGCGCTGGTCGAAATCGGCCTTTTGCGCCGCGGTCGGCAGTTCGCCATACAGCAGCAGGTAGCAGGTTTCGAGGAAATCGCCTCTTTCCGCGAGCTGTTCGATCGGGTAGCCGCGGTATTCTAGGATGCCGGCATCGCCGTCGATGTAGGTAATCTTGGACTGGCAACTGCCGGTGGAGGTAAAGCCGGGGTCGTAGGTAAACATTCCGGCCTGCGCGTACAGCTTGCTGATGTCGATGACATCAGGCCCGACGGTCCCGCTTAGTATCGGGAAATCGTAGTTCTTGTTGCCGACCGTGAGCGTTGCGGATTTTGCGTTTGTTTTTGCGTCCATCGCGAAGTCCCCGATGAGATCGTTGCCAAGGCCGGCGGACCCTGGCGCCATGTTACGTGAGAGATGGCGAGGCAAGCCGGAAATTTCTAGAAGCGCTGCGTAAATGGGTAGCTTATTGCTATGTGCACTGCAAGATCGGTCGATCCGCCCTGCAGAACACCTTACGGTGACGCCTGGTCGTCCAGCCGGGCAAGGCATGCCTGCTGTCCCAGCACCGCCAGCACGTCGAAGATCCCGGGTGAGGTGGTTTTGCCGGTCATCGCCACCCGCAGCGGCTGCGCCACCGCCCCGAGCTTGAGGTTGTTCTGCTCCGCGAACACGCGCATCGCCGCTTCGGTGGTTTCCGCCGTCCACGGCGCCACGGCTTCCAGCAGCGGGCGGATCCTGCCGATCAGCGTCCGGGTTTCCGGCGTCAACAGCATCGCCGCCTTTGGCTCCATCGCCAGCGGCCGGTCGGCAAAGATGAAATTGGCGTTGTCGATCAGTTCGACCAGCGTCTTGGCGCGCTCCTTGAGGCCCGGCATCGCCTGCAGCAGTTGCGCGCGCGTGGTGGCGTTGAGCTTGGCCTCGACCTCCGAACCGTTCGGGACATAGCGTAGGACGTCTTCAAACATGGTCACGAGAGCTTGATCGTCGGTGTGACGGATATAGTGGCCGTTGAGATTTTCCAACCTGGCGAAATCGAACCGGGCGGCCGAGCGTCCGATCGCCGGCAGATCGAAAATGTCGATCATTTCCTGGGTCGAAAATATTTCCTGGTCGCCATGGCTCCATCCGAGCCTGACCAGATAGTTGCGCAGCGCCGCCGGCACGTATCCCATGGCGCGGTAGGCATCGACGCCAAGGGCGCCATGACGTTTGGAGAGCTTGGATCCATCCGGTCCATGGATCAACGGAATATGGGACATGTTCGGGATGTCCCATTCGAGCGCGTCATAGATCTGTTTCTGCCGCGCCGCGTTGATGAGATGGTCATCGCCACGGATGATGTGGGTAACGCCCATGTCGTGGTCGTCGACCACGACGGCCAGCATATAGGTCGGATTGCCATCACCACGCAGCAGAACGAGATCGTCGAGATTCTCGTTCTGCCAGACCACGCGGCCCTGCACCTGATCGTCGATCACGGTTTCGCCCGTCAGCGGCGCCTTGAGCCTGATCGTCGGCTTGAGGCCGGGAGGCGCCTCGGAGGGGTCGCGGTCGCGCCACAGGCCGTTGTAGAGCCGGGTGCGGCCCTCGGCGCGCGCCTGCTGGCGCATTGCGGCCAGTTCCTCCGGGGTCGCATAACAGCGATAGGCCTTGCCGGCAGCAACCAACTGCTCGACACCCTCGCGGTGGCGTGCGGCCCGGCTGAACTGATAGACGACCTCGCCGTCCCAATCCAATCCGAGCCACTTCAACCCGTCGAGAATGGCGTCGATGGCTCCCTGGGTGGAGCGTTCCCGATCCGTATCCTCGATCCGCAACAGCATCTTGCCGCCGCGTCCGCGGGCATAGAGCCAACTGAACAGCGCCGTGCGGGCTCCTCCGATGTGGAGAAAGCCTGTCGGTGAGGGGGCAAAGCGGGTGACGACGGGATTGGTCATTATGGCAGCGGCGGTGGGGGAAGTGTGGTGCGCCCAGTAGGCGCGCAGAATGGTGTATAGCAGGAACAATGCATAACTAAAGCCTTCCGTGGGATATGCGGGCTTGGCGGGGGGCGATGGATTTGGCAGACAGTGCGCTGATCCTGTAACAGGAAATCAGAATGACGGCAGAACTGGTGGCGGCGGAGGCGGGGCGCGACTTCATTCGCGACATCGTCCAGGCCGATCTCGATTCAGGAAAACACAGGCGGATCGTAACGCGCTTCCCTCCGGAGCCGAACGGTTACCTGCACATCGGGCACGCCAAGTCGATCGCGCTCAATTTCGGCATCGCGCAGGAGTTTTCCGGACGCTGTCACCTGCGGTTCGACGATACCAACCCGACCAAGGAAGAGCAGGAATATATCGATTCGATTCAAGCTGACGTCCGATGGCTCGGTTACGACTGGGGAACCGACCTGTTTTACGCGTCCGATTATTTCGAACAACTCTACCAATGGGCGGAGAGCCTGATCCGTGCAGGCCACGCCTATGTCGACGACCAGTCGCAGGAGCAAATTCGGATCACCCGCGGCACGCTGACCGAAGCCGGCCAGAACAGCCCGTTTCGCGAGCGATCGGTGGACGAAAATCTCGACCTGTTTCGCCGCATGAAAGCGGGCGAGTTCCCGAACGGTGCGCGGGTGCTGCGCGCCAAAATCGACATGTCCTCCGGCAACATCAATCTGCGTGACCCGGTGCTCTATCGCATCCTGCACGCCACGCATCCGCGCACCGGCGACACCTGGTCGATCTATCCAAGCTACGACTACGCCCATGGCCAGTCCGATGCCATCGAGGGCATCACGCATTCGATCTGCACGCTGGAATTCGAGGATCACCGCCCGCTCTATGAGTGGCTGCTCGACAAGCTGCCGGTGCCGTCAAAACCGCGTCAATACGAGTTCGCGCGGCTCAATCTGACCTACACGCTGCTGTCGAAGCGGGTGCTGACCGAGTTGGTGCGCGGCGGCCATGTCGCCGGCTGGGACGATCCGCGGATGCCGACCATCGCCGGATTGAAACGCCGCGGGGTGCCGCCGGCAGCGATCCGTGAATTCGTCAAGCGCATCGGGGTCGCGAAATCCAACAGCGTCGTCGACGTCGGCATGCTGGAATTCTGCATCCGGGAGTTTCTCAACAAAACCGCGTTGCGGCGCATGGCGGTGCTGCGACCGCTCAAGGTCGTGATCGAGAATTATCCGGAAGGTCAGATCGAAGCGATCGAGGCGGTGAACCATCCGGACGATCCGGCGGCGGGCACGCGCAGCATCGCTTTCGGCCGCGAGCTTTACATCGAACGCGATGACTTCATGGAGAATCCGCCAAAGAAATTTTTCCGGCTGTCGCCGGGAAGCGAAGTCCGGCTGCGTTATGCCTATTTCATCACGTGCCAGGACGTGGTGAAGAATGCCGCCGGCGAGGTCGTCGAACTGCGCTGCACCTACGATCCAAAGACGCGCGGCGGCAACGCGCCCGATGGGCGCAAGGTGAAGGCAACGATGCACTGGCTGTCGGCGTCGCAGTCCGTGCCCGCCGAAATCCGCGTCTACAACCAGCTGTTTGCGAAACCCGTCCCGGATGCCGGCAATTTCGCCGCCGATCTCAATGCGGAATCCCTCGAAGTTCTCTCCGACGCCCGGGTTGAACCCGCGATCGCCGCGACCAATTCGCCCGATGCCATGCAGTTCGAGCGACAGGGCTATTTTGCGCGGGATCCGGATTCCACGCTGGATCGCCCGGTGTTCAACCGGACGATCGGGCTGCGCGATACCTTTGCGAAAGAGGTCGGCGGCAAGGGCTGACAGTGGTGGATGATCCCGAACAAGGCGGAGGTCGGTACAGGGCGCTGGCAGGGTTGGCAATCGCCGTCGCCCTGCTGGCAATTGGCGTATGGCTGGCCCAAGAGCTGACCGCAGCCAGCAGAATGCAGGATTGCCTGATGTCGGGACGGACGAACTGCAATGCGATCGACCCTGCTGCGCACTAGAAAGAGCTGCCAAACGGCCCGCCTGGAACGCGGACTGGGGCGCTTCATTTGCGAACGAAGTTGGCGGCAAGGGCTGACAGCGGCATTCCGCAAAAGTCAACGCTGATTTTACGATCATGATGTGCGCAATTCATCGATGGAGTTGCAGGCCTCATTGTTTTGGCTCATTTTGACGGCGCGTCTAAGTTGAGGATCGGGCGCCGTGGCGGAGTGGGGCAACAGCCGAACCAGGACCGGCACCTGGCCTGCGCGTGACATCGCGCGCCCGGCGGATGTGCCGTCGTGGGTATTTGGTCTGTGGCCGGCGTTCACCACGCGAATGCGCGAATGGGTGCGCGCGGAAGCCGGTGCCGGCCGTTTGCTGCCATGGATTCCGGTCGCATTCGGTGCCGGGATCGCGTTTTATTTCACCGCCGATCATGAGCCGGTGGCGTGGGTTGCCGCGCTTGCGGCAACCGGGTTTTGCGCTGCGGCGTTGCTGCTGCGGCGGCGACAAGCGTTTGCGCTGGTGGTGATGCTGGCGGCGATGGCTGCAGGCTTTGCAACCGCGACGTTGAAAACGGTCAGGATCGGGCACGGCGTGCTCGCGCGGCCGATGTTTTCGGTCTCGCTCAAGGGCTTTGTCGAGACGCGGGAGGTGCGTGAGCGCACCGATCGGTTCGTGCTGCGTGTGACGGAGATGGAAAGCCCGCGGGCGCAAACCAAACTGGAGCGCGTCCGTCTTTCGGTAAAGAAAGGCACCGCACCCGCGGTCGGCAGCTTTGTCGAATTGAAGGCGCGGCTGCAGCCGCCGATGGCGCCAATGCGGCCGGGAAGTTACGATTTCGCGCGCGACATGTATTTTCAGGGCATCGGCGCATCCGGCTTCGCGATGGGCGCCATCAGGACCACGGAGCCGCCGGTCAGCGGCGGATGGTTGCTGCGTTATGCCGCGACCATGCAGGGATTGCGCGATGCCATCGACGACCGCATTCGCCTGGTGCTGAGCGGCGATTCCCGCGCCATCGCAACCGCGCTGCTGACCGGGCGGCGCGATGCGATTTCGACCCCGGTGAACGACGCCATGTTCATTTCGGGACTGGGACACGTGCTGTCGATCTCCGGCTATCACATGGCCGTCGTCGCCGGCGTGGTGTTCTTTGCGGTGCGCGCGCTGCTGGCGCTGGTCCCGGCACTGACCGTGACCTTTCCGATCAAGATGTAATTCTCTTATCCATTGCTATCGCTTGCCGTGCTCTAGCATACCCTAGATCGCTAGAAACCCTTGCGGCGCAGCTACTTTTCGTGTCTTTGTAATACTTAGACGTTCGGAGGCATACCCGAAATTCGCTTACCGCCCGATTACCGGAGAATTTTCGATGCAAGTGAAATTGACCGCGGGATTTATCGGAAGGGCCGCCGTGCCATCGAACGGAAAAGATCGGATCATTTATTGGGACGACATGCGCCCAGGATTTGGCTTGATGGTCACGGTGAAGGGCAAGCGCAGTTTTGTTTTTCAATATCGAAATGTCAGGGGCGAATCGCGGCGCGCCACTCTCAGCGGGACCACAAAACTTGCGGGTGCGCACAAGTGGGCGGATATCATTCAGGGCGAAATCGCGAAGGGCGGCGATCCCGTCGAAAGGAAAAAGACCGAACGAGTCGCCCAATCAGGCAAGGGAAAATTTCGAACCATTGCCGCCGAGTACGTGAAGCGTGAAGCATCGAAGATTCGATCAATGGATCAGCGCCAAGCAATTCTAGACCGTCTCGTCTACCCCGCAATCGGCGACAAGATCGCCGCTAACCTGAAACGCAGCGATATTGTCGCCCTACTGGACAAGATCGAGGATGAACATGGGGCACCGATGGCGGACGGGGCCCTTATGGTCGTCCGCCGGATCTGTAACTGGCACGCTGCCCGGGATGACGATTTTCGAAGCCCGATCGTTCGCGGAATGTCGAGAAGCGATCCCGGGCAGCGCGCCCGGGAGAGGATACTGACTGATGATGAGATTCGGGCGGTTTGGCGCGCTGCCGACGAAATCGAGCCCCCACTGAGCCTGGGCCTCAGGATGTTCGGCCGGCTCATGCAGTTCATCCTGTTGACCGCAGTCCGCCGGAACGAGGGAGCTCGGATGGGCAGCACAGAGCGCAGCGGAGCCGATTGGCTCATTCCCGCCGCCCGGGTAAAGGGCAAGCGGGACTTCCTGATACCGCTTTCAGAAGCCGCTATAAGGCTCTTGGAAGACGTGCCGGTAATTGGCGGCAAAAACGAAGGGCCGATCTTCACGACCAATGGCACCAAGCCGATTGCGGCCTTTGCCCAATTCAAGAAGGCCTTCGATGAGCGGTGTGGCGTGTCCGGCTGGGTCATCCATGACCTCCGCCGCACAGGCCGGTCACTCATGAGCCGAGCTGGCGTCAATCCGGACCATGCGGAGCGGGCGGTCGGCCACCATATCGGCGGTATCCGCGGGATCTACGATCGGCACGCTTTCTACGACGAGAAGAAGCACGCCTTTGAGGCCCTGGCGGCGCAGATCGACCGAATCGTTAATCCGCAGCCGAACGTCGTCATTCATCTTGCCAGCGCAGCTAGGGTAGCTCCCGAAAAGCTGGTCCGCACCACAAGCGGGAGGCGTGCGAACAATGTTAACCAGCCCTGAAGGAGACGACGCCGAGCGCGAGGCTACCCAGGACTAATTGGGCTCCTCCTCGTTAAATCCCGATCCGTGGCTTCGAGGCATCGAAGCGCGGTCAACCGTTTAGTGATACGGGAAGCTAAGCTGCTTGGTGAAAGTCAACCTGCTTGTGAGCAAGCTCACACCCGAGTGCCTGGGAGAAGGGCAACCGCGCCTGGAAGCACCCACACTTTGGAACGCTTCGGAAACTCACACTCGGGCGAGTGAGAAACAAACCCCCTTAATACTGCCGTTTGGCGCGTGCTGACGGAGCGCGGATTCCTGCGCTCTTGATTGCCCGGGCCATGCAACCCGATTTTGGTGAACCATGAGGCATGAGCGCCCGGCTTACGATGCTTTGGTACAAGTGAAGGCACCCAAATCTTTCGCGACTGCGCTGGATAAGGCCGCCGATTCTCACATGATGTCGCGCAGCGATTTTATCCGCGCGGCGCTTTTAGATCGCCTGCGAGCTGATGGCATCGATCCAGCCGCACCGGCGGTGCTTTCGTGAGCGGGCCTTCTGATAAGGCCCCTGGCGGATTTTCTAGCGGCGACTTTTCCAGCGCTTTCGAAAAGCCAATACCGGCGACCCCAGACGCCCTCGCCAAAGAACCGGCAAAAGATCCATCGAGCACCTCGCCAGCATTGGATGAGGGCGGCACCGGCGAGGATACTCCGCAGCCCGACGCGGCGCCCTTGAAACGTCACGTCATCACAGCCCTGTTTCTGGCTATTTCCGCACTGTGGTTTGCATCGGCTCCCGCTCATGCGCAGAAAACCAAAGCGCAAATCAATACCGAGATCGGAATAAATTTACCGGATCAGACTGTCGGCCAGATTACTCCTCAGGGTTTGCGGGCCGTTACCAACGATATCGTCAACTCGATCATGCCAACGGCGCCGGTGACAGGCGGCAATCTGGCATGTTTCAGCGGTACTACGGGTCTGCTGCAGGATTGCGGAACGTCGCCTTCGACAAATCCGCTCGTCGTCGGAACGACGACAATCACGGGCGGCACAAGCAGCGGAATTTTATATAACAATGGCGGGGTGGTTGGGAACGCCTTACCTGGAGGACCGCTTTATTACATTGGCGGAAGTTTAAACTCGGCACCACTGGATGTCACATCATGGGCCTTGATCGGCCAGACTGGATCGGCGTGGAACGTCGTCGGTGCAAATGGCGTTAGCGTTCCTACAGCGGGTACGACCACTCAGGGCATTCAAGAGGCGATTAACGCCTCCTATGCGGGAATCGGGACCGGCGGAAATGACCTCGATATTCGCGGCGGCGATCTTTCGACCGGGGGTGCTCAGGTTGTAAACACCGCTTCCACGATCAATTTTAAGGCCGCTCAGGGAAAGCGAACCCGGATCGGTGCGGTGACATTCAACACCAACAGCGGTGTTGGTGGCAATAACGGTTTGGTGTTCGATTCCCAAGAGATGGCTCACTGGTCGCTGCAAGGCGGACAAGTCGTCTACCAAGGTACCGGCTACCCGATCTTGTTCAAGCCCGTTAATGGCACGCCACTGGACGGGCTGAAGAACATCGTTGATTCCCACTTCTTCTTCACTACGTCAGCGCCTGTTGCATTCGATTTTTCGGCTGGAGGATCAGCGACCAACAGCACATACGACTTCGGTGAATTGAACTATCAGAATGCGAATAATCCGCCTTCTAATGCCGCTTTCTTCGTGCCGAGTGTTGCTGGCGGGCAAAATTTTTCCGACAACACCTTTGTCTCGCATCACCTTCACGGCGTGGCTTCCGGCAAAACAGCATGGAAAGTCGGCAATGGACCACCAGCGGGTGGCCAAACATTCGGCCACAATTTCAATTTTCTGAATATCTCGGGTTTTTCAGGATATAACGGCATCGATACCTATGAGAGCGGCAGTTTCTATCTCGCCACAATAGAAAACGTCGGCGCTGGCATTCCTATTAAGCTTGAGCCAGGAGCCAACAACAATGTGATAATTGCGCCGTATTATGATGACGCAACGACCGCCATCAGTGATTCCGGCACTGGAAATGTTGTCATCGGCAACGGCAAAATTCTGGCCGGCGCAGGTGCTGTGCTCTCAGTCGGTGCGCTTGCGCCTGTAGCCGGCGCGCGGTTCCAAACCACAGTTTCAACCGATCACGTCCTGACCGTCACTGCCAACGTCGGCCTTCCCGATGGCGTTGCTGTCAATTCCGTCACCAGCAATAACACGGCAAACAAGGGATTTGAAATCCGTGGCAGCGCCATTGCGCTGAACCAAGGCCCGGTCACGATCAATCAGACCTTGGCGGTGACTGGTGCCGTAACTGGCGCAAGTTACAACAAGGTCACGATTACCAGTCCGGCGACGGGTTCTACGTTGACTGTGCTCGACGGCAAGACCGCAACGATATCCAACACTCTGACCTTTACCGGCACCGATGGCAGTTCGGTCGCGTTCGGCGCTGGCGGCACCGTCATCTATAACGGCGGCGCTCTCGGTACGCCCGCATCTGGTACGCTCACCAACGCGACGGGTCTGCCGATCAGCACGGGACTCACGGGCGCTGGTACAGGCGTCTTGGCGGCGCTCAGTGTCAACGTCGGGACCGCTGGTGCATTTGTGGTGAACGGCGGAGCGCTCGGGTCTCCTTCCTCTGTTGGGACTCTTCCAAGCCCAACAATCTTTGGCACGATCAACTGGAACTCGGACACCTATCTGGGTCGCGCAAGTGCAGCGAAGCTGATGCTCGGTCAGGCCGATGCGGCAGCGCCGGTAGCGCAAACGCTCGGCGTGCAGAATGTCATCGCCGGAACCTCAAACACGGCGGGCGCAAATTTCACTATTGCGGGGTCACAGGGCACCGGCACCGGATTGGGCGGAGCCGTTATTCTCCAAGTCGCGCCGCCGGGCACTACCGGCACGGCGCAGAATGCGCTCGTTGGAGGCGCGGCCCTAACCCCATCTGCTACCGCTCCAGGTGGCATGGTCTGGACGCAAGGCGTTGGTGTGCCATTCACACCGTGGACCGGATCGGTGGCCGAATGGCGGGCCGGGACCGATCAGAGGTTTTCGCTCGGGGGAAAGAACCTGCTGGCCACGGGTGTATCGTTTAACGTCTTCAACGACGCGATCAGCGCAAACCTTGGCCTGGAGTTTCGCGCCTCGGTCACGGGCTTCACCCAAGGGGGCGTATGCATTTATAACAACTCGTGCACCGATCCCGGTATCGGCAATCTTGGTGTCGGCGGAACCATCAAGGGTGGCGCCACTGTCGTGGCCAGCTTGCCGACCTGCAATGCAGCGGCCAAGGGCACGCGCTATTTCGTGACCGACGCGAACGCGACTACGTATCATTCGACTGCGGTCGGCGGCGGCACCAACAACATGGGAGTCTTGTGCGATGGCGCGAATTGGTATCTGGACTAGCCTTGCAGTCGTGTTGCTAGCATGGCCTGCTGCCGCGCAACAGCAGCCATCGCCGGCCGAGCTGCGTGGCGCGCTTACGGCGCTGATCGCCGAACGCGACGTTGCGATGAACCTTCATATTCAGTCAGAGGCGAAAGTCGGCGGGCTCGCAGAGCAAGTCGCGACGCTCCAGGCGAAGGTCAAGGAGCTTGAGGCCAAATTGCCGAAAGACGACTAGGCCGGCCCGTCGAACCCCTGATCGGGGATGAACGGCGGGGGCGGCGTGGGCCGGTAGAGACTCCCGTTCTCGAATCGATAGGGTTGCTCGAGCGGCAGGGGGCGGTTCGGGGCCCGATCATCACCATCCAGGCGCAGCCGATAGATACGATCGAGCAGCCAAAGCGCAACCATTCCCGCGGCGAGGACGACGGCTGCGACTAATATCTCCATGGCAAATCCCAGGGCTCAGGCCCAGGCAACCCGCAATTCCGCGTGCGCCACCCGCGTGTGAACACAAAAAACCTTGGTTGTGAATCCCCCCGATGAGGTACCCCTTCCATTCTGATTGACCAGGCCCGCCATAAATCGATTGCCCGGTTCCGGTTGCGGTGCTGGCGGCAGCGGAGCGGGCGACGGCGCAACGCCAAATACGGCAGTGGTGCTGGCGGCGGCTATCTTCGGAAGCGGATCTTTAACGCCGAACGCGACTTATAGCTATGTAGTTGGAAGCGGTGGGGCGGGCGGAACGGCAGGCACATCCGGATTTGCCGGTGGCCCGGGAACGCCGGGCTGCATGTTCGTCACGGCGTATTTTCAGTGAGACTAGGGCGTCGCCGTAACCGCCGAAGGAATGATATAGCCAGACTTGTTAAGCCTCGCCCTTCGGATCGAAGTTCTTATTTTTTCGATGGGATGATCGACGAGCAAGAATAGCGCAATAGCTAGTGCCATTGCCAATAACAGAGCCGCAATCACGTTTGTCGTTCCGTCTACAATGACTATTGCCAGAACATGTACGACATAAAACGGGTACGAGATGTCGCCCAGGAACTTGTCGATTTTGTTGATGCGAGGATGTTGCGACGAAATGAACAGAAATGGCATCATCAGTGCGAATGCCGCGTACAGTGCGATCGGTTCGAAGCTGTTGGTGTAGGCCATCGGGTCGAAATACGCGCCGTAAGCAATGACGCCGGGCAACATGACCCATCCAATGTATCGGTTCGCGGTGTCTTTGATCGCGAGGTAGAGGCGATACGAAAGCGACCCGGCGATGAACAGCACCGCAGTGGATGGAAAAAATTCGTATTGCCATTGCCTGTTCGGCAGACCGAGCATGTACGGAATGAAGTGCACGATCCCGCTGGCGACAAACAGCAGGATCAGATTGGGCAGCTTCCATCGCACGAAGAACGGCGCGAGAGCGTAGAACACCATCTCAAGTCCGACCGTGTAATACACACCAATGGCAAGGGTGTTAGATGGCGGATCGGTGTTGAAAGTGATATTTCGCCAAAGCACTTGAGGCAGGACGGTGATCTGATCGAGCGCCACCAGAAAATTAAAGTCGTTCAGTCCAGGGACGGGGACGGGTACCAGCCCCACTGTGTATGCGACAGCCGTCGCGAAAAGCACTGTCAGATAGGTGGGGAACAATCTAAGCGCCCGGTTTACATAGAAGCGCAGCGTCCCCGCGGTCGATTCCGGGTAGGTCTGCGAAAGCGCCATCGAGATGTAAAATCCCGACATAATGAAGAAACAATAGACGGCTGCAAAACTGGCAAGGACGTGGTGATGCTCCACGATCCAGCAATGCCAAATGAACACGCAGACGGCTAGATAAAAACGCAGCGTGCCCATCGATACAGTCGATCCCGAGAAAGTCCGGCCTCCTTCCTACCCCACACAACCTCGCCGAGTAAAGCCGTCGAGACTCCCAAATCGCAGGCCGCCGGTCTGACGGAAGAACTTGCCAAGGCGCAGGCGAGGATCAAAGAGCTAGAACCTAAGCCCGAAACTGAGCCCGCAAAACACCACCAAAATTGATCAGGAGGAGGCTGAAGAGAGAGCTAAAAAGCCTCTTATCGAAGCCGGGACCCGGTTGCATCACACGAAACAGCGAGCGCATGCGGCAAAGCACATCATCGATGCCGCGCAAGCCTCCCATGGCCAAGAATCGCAGGCTGCATTCCATAAATGCCGCTGCAGCCGAAATGCTCGATCCGGTCGATCTGCCGGAATGGCCGTCGGGTCTCAGGACCGTTGAAGAATATGACGCGGCAAACGCCGAAGCTGCAGTCCTTGCCACTGATCTGGAAAGGCGCGCGTCCAAGATTGGCAGCTATGTCAGGGGTTGGGACTCCGCCAGTTGGCAGAGCAGAACCGTTCGCTGATCCTCGCGCTTGCCGATCGGCTGGACCGGCTAGAGGCGAAATAATGCTCAATTAATCGTGACGGCACACGCTAATCATGTCGGCGGGGCGCTTTTCGCCTTTGGGGCCTCGGGGCATGTCATGCCCCCCTGATGATGATTTCAGGTTTCTCGATGACCTTTATGCTGTCCCCTCCGCTGGGGAATCCGATGATGGACGCCTTCTCTTGTTCGACCCAAAAAATACTCGTCGCATTTTCTATGTTCACATAAATGGGCTGCTTGTTCATATCTGTGCATTTGATCCAGTTCATATTGGCCTCCTGCTTTGCGCTAACACTCGTCCGCGATATCATGCGCCTCTGAACCTGCGGCCAACGCAATCGCCGTGATGAAACTCGCCGGTCCCACCATCAAGAAAGCCGCGTAGCGCTATCTTCTGAGCGTCAGTCATTCCGTGTTGAGTGCCGGTAAATCCGAAGCGGTAATCGCTCATTCAAAGCCCCAAATCACCAATAAAATATAGCATAATTTACTCCGCAACAGAACCGGGACTCAAGGGCGGGGAGGGATTTTGCTTCCGATCTGGATATTGGGCTGCCCGTCCCATAGATTGGGTGGCATGAAAAAGGTGAAGTTCGATAACGCATAGGCGATAGCGCTGCACCAGAGTCTCGGCAAAGACCTTACACCCGATCAGGCGAAGGTGATGAAGCTCGAGGGATGGTTGGTCGACGACCACCTCTGTGTCCAGAAGCCTGCGCCGAAGAGTGAAGCGGGGTGGCGCGTTTCGCTTTACCCTGGGGCGATCTGATCGCATCAGAGTTTACGTCAGCGCTCTTGAAATCGACTGGGAGAGCATCAGGTCGGCGGGTATGGAGGGCTGAGGAGTATCAGCGCGCCATCGTTCTCGTGCGCGGCATCCGTGCGATTTACGAAGCAGACGGATTAATGAAATCGTCTGAGTAGTCGTCGGCTTCGGAGGGCTATTTACGTGTGCCGTACTGATCGCTGTCACTGAGGGCATCTCTGCCCTCAGCCATTTGAAGAGCTTTCGTCCCTCATGGATGAGAGATAATGCGATATCGCGCCACTGTATTAAACAAAGCCCCGCGTAATGCGGGGCTTCTTCTTTGTCGTGGGGGTGGTGCGTGTTTATCGTAAGTGAGTTGATCAGAAATCTTGCGCTTGCGACGATCCTCCATCCAATCCTTTATGCCCATGCTATTGCTCCACGGTCAGCGGGCATCCTCATGAATGCGCATCCGCATCGTCACAAACCTGTAAGTCAGCGTCGCCGCGCCATGCGGCTCGATTCCTATATCGCGTTTATGAACGGACGGCTGAATCACGCTCGCATTCCTATGCCGTGATGCGCTTTCGATCCGGCGAGGGCGAAGCAGATGGTCGAGCCGGATGCGCACCGTTATCATGGCGGACCGAAATCGAACGATTGACGTTTGATGTTCTCGACATGGCTCTCGCCAGTAATGAAACACCACAGCATTGATTTCGACGTCCAAGAGGCCGCGCCCCACAAATGGCGCTGGAAAATCTACCCCAAGATCGAGGATGCCCCGAAAATAATCGGCAGGGAGTTATTTGTTAGCCGCACGTCCGCCATTGAAGCGTGTCTTACTGAGATAGTCAGGATCGAGCCCGCTATACTTGCCCTTCGTCATCGGTCGCGCGCCAGCTTGCGGCGTCCCCATTTGGTGTCTTTGCTGCACGTTGCACCGGAGCCGTCGCCGGGCAGGCGTCGGTACTTTGGTCCGCGAACGCGAGTGAAAGATTCCCTGCCTGTGTGTGAACTGAAATGGAAACTTGAAGCCGCGCTGAAATGCCGATCCTGCCGGACACCGCGATACTCGCCGCCGGTCCACATGATCAGGCTCACGAAAGAGCGGAGCATCGCGCCCTACGCATGGGTGCACCCGGACGAGGATCGATGAGCCCGCCTATCCCCGTGAAGGGCCGGGACGGAACGCGCCAACCTCATCCAATTGGCCCTTTTCGAGATCACCCTGGACGCGGTTTAATGACGCTGCGTCGAGCCGGTTGATGACCTCCCGAAGCGTTGCGGTGTCCGCGTGCCCAGCTGCAAAATCTTCACCGTAGCGTTCTCGAAGATCGCGAACGAGCGTGCTTCCGTAGTTGCGGCTTATCTTCGCGTTTTTGACGCGGTTGCGATTATCCAAGTCCGATTCCATCGTTCTGCCTCCCTCGCTCAGGGATAAACTAAACCAGTCGCAAGACCGACTGCCCGTGATCGTTATCAATGCCGCCAACTGAGGCGGCCTTACTCCCGGCGCCTTGCCTCGGTTGACAGCGCCAACTTGAGCCATTCCTCAGCGAACCGGAGCCACGCCTCCTTATCGAGCGGGCTGAGTGCCATCTCTGCTTGGTGACGGCACTCCTCGGCCTGCTTGCGGAACCTGACTGCATCGTCTTCGGCCATGGCAATGCAGATAATGCACAAAAATCAAATTAGGCCACTGCGAAAATAAAAATAGGCCACTGATGGTCAAAACAGGCCAGTACCCGGCTTCCGAACCGAAGAAATAGAGAACGGTTTTCAGTTCCGTTGCGTCGATTGCAG